>Ga0209656_10002405_pt1 | contig 12106 bp, 13 predicted proteins | sample BogFormECP12_OM2_FD_188239 | JGI IMG/M metagenome (GOLD analysis project Ga0209656, IMG submission 188239) | Bog forest soil microbial communities from Calvert Island, British Columbia, Canada - ECP12_OM2 (SPAdes) (version 2) | ecosystem: Environmental > Aquatic > Freshwater > Wetlands > Bog ... | reverse complement strand
AGCTGGGTATCTTCCCGTCGCAGCAAATTGAGTTCGACCGGCTCAACCTGACCTACACGCTGCTGAGCAAGCGCAAGTTGCGTCAGTTGGTGCGAGACGGCCACGTGTGCGGCTGGGACGATCCTCGTATGCCCACGCTCTCCGGCATCCGGCGGCGCGGCTATACGCCCGAGTCGGTTCGTAACTTCTGCGCCGCTATCGGCGTTTCCAAAACCAACGGCATCATCGAACTCGCCATGCTGGAGCACTTCGTGCGCGAGGACTTGAACAAATGCGCGCTGCGAGCGATGGCCGTTCTGCGCCCGTTACGCGTCGTCATCGATAACTATCCGCAAAGTCAGGTCGAGGAATTAGCAGCAGTGAACAATCCCGAGGACCCCAACGCGGGCACCCGGAAGGTACCGTTCTCGCGGGTACTCTACATCGAGCAGGACGACTTTCGCGAGGATCCGCCTAAGCAGTTCTTCCGGCTGTCACCAGGACGTGAAGTCCGGCTGCGCGGCGGGTATTTCATCAAATGCACCGGCGTTGTGAAGGATGAGAAAACTGCCGAGGTCCTCGAGCTCCGTTGTACCTACGATCCGGAAACGCGCAGCGGCAACGCGCCCGACGGACGTAAAGTGAAAGGAACCATACATTGGGTTTCGGCGAGGCACGCTCTTGATGCTGAAGTGAGGTTGTACGAAAACCTGTTCACTAAAGAAGATCCGACTGATGTGCCCGAAGGGCAGGAGTTCACCGCCAATCTTAACCCGGGCTCGCTTGAGGTGTTGACGAACGCCAAGCTGGAGCCATCGTTGGCTGGTGCGACTGCCGGCAGCCACTACCAGTTCGAACGGCAGGGATATTTCTGCGTTGATCCCGACTCGAAGCCAGGTGCGCTTGTGTTTAATCGTACTGTGCCACTGCGGGACACTTGGGCGAAGATCGAGAAGCGAGAGAAGCGGAAAGCGGGTAATCCTAACCGTCATCCGTGAATCCCACGCAAGCGAACTCCAACCCCCGAAGTCGGTCTCCGTTTTGCGGCCTCGTCCATCGGTCATCTGCACGTTGGCGGCGCGCGCACGGCACTGTTCAACTTGCTGTTCGCGCGGCATTTCGGGAGGACGCTTGTCCTTCGCATCGGGAACACCGACTTTGACCGCTCCATGCATGAGATGGTGGACGGCATCCTCGACGGACTGCGGTGGCTTGGTATTGATCGGGGCGAAGGACGGTATTCTCAGTCGTAGCGCCGAGCCTATTTGTGATGATGGCTAGCTAGTACTTAGTTGCGGAGGTTAGCGTGTATCCAATTAGCTTTGGAATCAGGAGTTTAGCTCTCGCGCATAGTACGCGAATTTTAGCAACTAAGTGCTAGGGCAGGAACACACCGTGGCGAGGCTGCGAAGAACGAAAGAGCTGTGAGCGGGATCACTTCATCACAACAATGACCTGGAATTGCACCGGGATGCTGCGCGGCGGGTAGCATGCGCTGCGATCACACGCCTGAAAGCGCAGTTCGCCTTTCACCGGATAGGTTCCCGCCGCTGCGTTGGCAGGAGCTTTCAGCATTGTGTTGATGCTGAAATCTCCGCTGTAGACGCTGAGTCTCTCGTTGGGCGAAAAGGCGAACGACATGTCTTCTCCGGCGGGATACTTTACATCGGCAATAGTGACCGGTTCCGAGGGATCCAGCTTCAAAACGGTGGGGATCAAGTAATCAGCCCGAGGCTTGTTCGAGTTGATGTGAAAGTCGGGGCCGATCCGAAAATCAAGCGCGAGATTGGCGCTGCCGCCGGCACGTAATTGCACCTTCCCGACCGGCGCCATGATCACTGAGGGCTGTTTCTCGCCCGGCGTCTGCGCTAACGCAAAGCTCGTCAGCAAGAACACGATCAGTCTGAAAGGAAGCTGCCGCTTCACCGGGTCGCTTCTTTCGCCCGCGCCGACTTTACTTCGGCCTCCGCGCGGCTGGGCTGTGACGCGGGTCTGTAGGCTGCGCTCAAAGCCTTCTTGACGTCGTCCTCGATCTCCTGGCGGCCAAGCAAACCAACTGCCTTGGCCACGATGGTTCCATTGCGATCGATGTAGAAAGTGGTTGGCAGCGAGCGCACGTCGCCGTAGTCGTCCGAAACCTGGTCCGTACCCAGCAGCACGGGATAGTTCACGCCCATCTCATGAGCAAATTCGGCGATCTTGGAAGACTCAGTATCGTCCATGGCCACCCCCAAAACCACCAAGCCGTCCTTGCCATACTGCCTCTCCAAATCCACAAACCACGGCATCTCAATTTTGCAAGGCGGGCACCAGGTCGCCCAGAAGTTCAGCAGCACCGCCTGGCCACGATAGTCCGAAAGCTTGACCTTCCGACCATCCAGCGCGGGCAACTCGAAGTTAGGCGCCGGGACGTTATGCACATCGCCGACCAGTTTGGCGGGGCCGTGTTTCCGACTGCGATCAAGGTATTTGCCGGCAGCCAGCATGCCCATGATGGCCACCACTAGCATTACGAAAACGACAGCGTTGCGTTTCAACAAGACTTTCCTCTAGAGCGCGAACCGGTTCAGAAACGACAGATAACCGGAAAGCAGTTTCAGGTTATTGAGAAATATCAGCACGCCAATGGCGATCAGCAGTACGCCGCTAACCACTTCAACGGAGTGCAGATGACGGCGAAAGCGGCCATAGAACGACAGGAAACGGTCCACCCCCAACGAGGTCAGAAGAAAAGGTACGGCCAGCCCGAGGGAATAGATCGCCAGAAGTATAATTCCCTTGAACACCGTTTCCTGCGCTCCAGCGAAAACCAGGATGGTGGCAAGTATCGGACCGATACAGGGGGTCCATCCGAAGGCGAATGCAAAGCCTACTGCGAACGATCCAAGCGCACTCGCGCCTCCTTTGACGTCATGCAACCGTTTGTCGGCGTAAAGCGCCTTGATCTTCCAAATGCCGGTCAGATGCAGGCCGAAAATGATGACGACAATGCCAGCTAGGCGCGACAACCAACGGTGATACTCAGCCGCAAACTGGCCAATGCTGGTCGCGGCCGCGCCCAGCGCAATGAAAACTACGCTGAACCCTAGCACAAAAGTGAGCGAATGCAACATCACCGTGCGCAGCATGCGGTGTTCCGGCGATTGCAGATCCTCAACGCTGGTTCCGGAGATCAAAGATACATAGCCCGGCACGAGCGGAAGCACGCAAGGCGACAAAAAGGACAGAAGCCCCGCCACGAAGGCGGCAATTGGCAATGGCAGGCTATGCATAAAACTCCATTGTAACAATGTTCCTAAGAGGCAGTGGCAGTGACAAACAACATTTAGACACATTCCCCCGCTTAGGGTTACGGACCAACGACGAAAAACTACACCAATGTGCGTGAGGTGGCGGCGTTCCTGGGCTGCACTCGAATGGGCGACTTTCGAAGTCCAGACCAGGTTTCCGAGATAACAAGGGAATCTCCGGGATTATGCGGGTCATACTTCACGGAAGCCGGTAAGCCCAACCGGCAGGAATATAGGTCGATGAATTGTCGCAGGTGAGTCACATCCTGAGACGCTTCGTAGGTGACACCGGCAACATCATAGGTATAGATTAGCAGGATCATCTGCCGACCGGATTCGTCGTCCTCCAGTTCCAGCACGTCAATCACATTGCCGTCGATAATACGGCCGCCCAGCGTAAGCTGCGCTCGCCGTTCGCGCTCAACCTGCTCTTCCGGCTTCTTGTTCTTGCGCGAGAGCAGAGCGTAACCAATGACGGCCGCGACAGCGCCGAAAGCGAGAATGGGATAGAGGCGAGCTGAATTCATTTCAGCACCGACAGCTGTGTTGTCTTAGATGCATATCAGTCGATGTTGACCACAGAATTTGTGAGTGGCCCGACTCCCGCCACTGTGACCTCGACCGTGTCGCCGGACTGTAGCGGACCCACGCCGGCGGGGGTTCCCGTCGCGATCAAATCGCCCGGCTCAAGGGTCATCACCTGTGAGATAAATCGGATAAGCGCGTCAAGCGGGAACAGAAAATCGACCGTTGTCCCATCTTGCCGCAACTGCCCGTTGACGTGGGTTTGCACCTTCACTCCCTTCCACGGATCGAGTCCCTCGGCAACAACTGGCCCGACTGGGCAGAACGTGTCGAAGCCCTTCGCTCGCGTCCACTGTCCGTCTTTCTCCTGCAAGTCACGCGCGGTGACATCATTCATACAGGTGTAACCCAAAATGTATGGCCGGACGTCGTCACTCTCCCGCAAACGATAGCAGCGCTTGCCGATTACAACCCCCAGTTCGCCTTCGTGGTCCACACGTTGCGAAAGCACATTGGGGCGTCGAATCTTGTCGCCCGTACCAATCACAGAAGAGGGCGGCTTCAAGAAGAACAGCGGCTCGGTCGGAATGGGATGGTTCAATTCCTTTGCGTGTTCGCGGTAGTTCCGGCCTATGCAGACGATCTTCGAAGGTTCCGCCGGAGCGAGAAGACGAACCGCGCTCAACGCTATCTCAGCTTTGTCTCCGTGCTCGAAATCGGCAAAAGAATTAGGCGATTTCGAGAGCGTCCGTGTAATGGTCGCCTTGCCGCGCACGTTCTCGATTAGTCCATAACTGGCCATGTTCTGATGCTGAAATCGGCAATATGACATAGGAAGAATCCTCATTGAACACTTACCACTTATCTGGCGCGGTTTCGCTGGTCTCGGCAGACCGCGGGCTCTCATTGCTGCGCAAGTCCACCGCCGAGACGGAGTACGTGTACTTCTTGCCGGGCTTAACGTTCTCGTCGCGGAACGACGGAACCGGGACTAATTGCTGGTTAAGCTTCTCCGGCGTTCCGCCCTCCAACCGGCGGAATACGTTGTAACCCGCCAGATCGTTCTCCAGGTTTGGGGCCCACGTGAGGTCGATAAACGGCTTTTGTCCTATGCTCGAGAAGACCGCTTGCAGACCTAGCGGCTGGACTGGAGGATAGATGTCACGAGTGAGTACCTCTACCGGCTTCGAGCTGTCGCCCGGCACGGAAGCACTCAACCCATGCGATTGCACCCCGGTTAACGTGGTGATGTGGTATTCGTATTTCTTCTCCCATTCGAAAGTCTTATCCAGATACGATCCTCGACCTGAGGGTGCCACGTCGCCCACAACAATATAGGCAGGGCTGCCAACCGGCCTGCGCTCGATTTGATATCGATAAGTGAGACCTTTTGGCGCCGCGGCAGGGGCAGGACCGGACCAGGATATAGTTACTCCTTCCCCGCTGACCTGAGCAGACATTTCATCCGGCGCCGGTATCGTCGGCGCGACCGGGACGGCCACCTGATTGGATAGCCCGGCACTTCGTCCCTTGGAATTCATCTCCTCGACGGCGTAGGTAACGAAACCTGCGGGACTCTCCAGCCCTAACTGCGGTGGCAGAATGTCCACGTACTGAAGACGAACGGCCTCTGGCTGTTGCTGTCCTTTCTGCTTCGGCTGCAACGGAGCCTTGGGGGTAGGAACTTCGGCTACAACACTGCACGCGCTCATCAGGGTGGCTCCCTCGCGCCGGCAGATGCGAGTCTCAGGAATGTGCTTGACCAGCGTGCGGTCGGTGTTCTTGCGGGGTAGGGTCCAATCGAGTTCCACCCGATTGCCCGCCCTAGCAGCTGTCAAATCCTCGACCGGACGCGCCAATTGCAGCGAGGGCAACTGTGGCGCTCCGGGAGTGCCGCACCCGGTGAGCCCAGCAACGGCAAGAAAACTCCCCATCAGCCAGAGCCGCATTCTCATGGAAACTAATCAGGGTAACAAATCGCAAGAAACGATGGTCCAGTGCCGATTCAAAGTCGCTTATCGGCCTGCTGGGTGTGAGGCATCGTAACCTGCAATCAATACAGAGTGGATTGCGGCAAATCGCAGTTCTCGTGTGACAATCGAAGCATGTTCGCTCGCAAGATACGGGTGGAATACGAGGAGGCTGGGCAACGGCTGGCCTGCCCGCTGAAGTGGCTGGACAGCTTTAGCATGCGCAATTTCACCAACGTCCAGGTCTTTGACGATACCATTCCCACCGCAGACGGCCAGATGGAGATCGGCGCGCGCGTACCTCTGGAGCGCCTGAGAACCTCTATGGAGGACTGGTTCAGGCGTAAAAGCTACCTACCGAAAGGCGCGACCTTGGTGGTGCAAGAGCAGCACGATGGCGAGTGACCTCTCCAAATGGCGCGCCAGGATTGCCCGTGGCGTCATTACTTCCTCCACCGCAATCACGCTCTGAGTGTTGCCACGGCTGCCCGATATCGCGGAATTGGCGCCGAGGTGTTCGTCTCCTCGCAGGTCCCGCCGGAAAGATTGCGCCTTATTGAAAACTGCGGCGCCCGAATTCGCTCCGCTGGAGACAATCCTCTCGAAGCGGAACTCGCCGCCCGCGCCGCTGCCGTCGCCTCGGGAAAACCCTACATCTCTCCCTACAACGATCCCGACGTCATCGCGGGACAAGGGACGATCGGTATCGAGGCTGTCCAACAGGTGGATTCCATCGATGCGATCTATGTTGCCGTCGGTGGCGGGGGCCTAGAGCGCGGTCGGCGGCGTTGAACCGGGATCGATTACATTTGAGTTATGTCAGAGAGTCATTGACCGCAGCGGGCTGGTGTCGGAACGGGAAATCCTGGCGGCGACGCGGTGGGCCCATCAGCGGGGCTGGAAGATTGAGGGCGCGGCAGGCGTGGCGATAGCAGCCTTCTTCAGAGAAACATCGCTACAGCAGTCTAACTAAGACCGTGGTCATCATTTCGTGCGGAGGCAATACATCGCCGGAAGTACTCAGCCAGTTGAACAACTTGAAGGTCAACTAAAGTCTGCCCGCCTCCTCCTGAATCCGCTTCCACGCGTGTTCCACGTGGCGTTGTGTCGTGTTGGTCTGGCCGACGCAGAACCGCAGAGTGAGGCGGTCATTGAGACGGGTGTGCGTCAAGTACAGATCACCGCTCTGATTGAGACGGTCCATCAGGTGCTGATTGCTCTCGTCTCCGCCACGATAGCGGAAGCAGACCAGGTTGAGCGGAGCCGGCGCCGCCAGCTCGAAGCGATCGTCCTGCTGCACCCATTCAGCAAACTGCTGCGCCATCTTGACATGCCTGCGAACGTGGTATTGAAGTCCTTCCACGCCGTAATAGCGAATGACGAACCATAGCTTGAGCGAACGGAAGCGGCGGCCAAGGGGGATATGCCAGTCGCGGTAGTCGAACACCGTACCTGATTCGGTCGCAGTGTTGCGCAAGTATTCCGGCAAGATACTCAACGTCTCAATGAGCGCCTTTCGGTCAGCAACATAGAAACAATTGCAATCGAAGTTAGTAAACATCCACTTATGGGGATTGAACGTATAACTGTCGGCGAGGTCAACTCCATGCTGGATATAGCGGTATTCAGGACACAGTGCGGCCGTGCCTGACATGGCTGCGTCCACATGGAACCAGAGGCCTTCCTCGCGGCATATCGCGCCGATGGCAGGCAACAGGTCCAGGGCATTGGAGGAAGTAGTCCCCACGGTGGCGGACGCGAAGAACGGAACCAGACCAGACTGGCGGTCCTGATGAATCTGGCGCCTCAGTGCGTCGCTGCGCATGGCAAATTGCTCGTCTACCTCAACCAGCCGCAAGTTATCCATACCAATTCCGGCAACCATAGCTGCCTTCTCAAGCGAGGAGTGCGCTTGATTCGAGGTGTAAGCGACCAGGCGCCCATTGCAACCGCGCCGATTGCTGGCATAGTTCGTAGCGCGCTCACGCGCCGCCAGCATCGCGCATAGAGATGAGCTAGAAGCCGTGTCCTGGATCACGCCTCCTCCAGTGCGGGTGGACAGAAACTTCTGCGGCAGTCCCAGCATCGGCACGAGCCAGTCCAGTACATGCGTCTCAAGTTCCGTACAGGCGGGACTCGTAGCCCACAACATTCCTTGTACTCCGAGCGCAGATGACAGGAGGTCCCCGAGAATCGCGGGACCAGAGGCGTTAGCGGGAAAATAAGCAAAGAAATTCGGAGATTGCCAATGAGTTACCCCGGGTAGGATGACCCTGTTGATATCTTGCAATATGGTATCGAAAGCTTCCCCATTTTGGGGTGCCTCGGGAGGGAGTGTTTGGCGAATTTCCCCGGGTTTCACTTGGGACAGAACAGGAAGCGTTTCGATATGTTCGTAGTAATCAGCGATCCAATCGACCACGACGCGTCCATACTCCCGAAACTGCTCCGGATTCATGTGGTAACTCTTCTCTAGCGGCAAAGGTTCCTCTCCTGTTCTCTCAATGCGATCGCAGAAACACGGGCCAACATCGAGCCATCAATTCTAGCGTCTCCGAAGGCCATCCTATTTTAGAGATGCCTTGGGCCGCGGAGAACGATATCTTTTTATGGTTAACGCGGCCTGACTTACGTGCTACTTCAGCTTACCACTCATAGTTGCTACTCCATTCAAGCTTTGCAACTGGCAATTATATGTTTAGCATCATTCTTAACTTCCTGTTACACTACCTGCTGGTTTGCAACCTCGAAAGGAGAAGCATGGATATTCAAAATATACTAGGTGACCTTAAGAGAGAACGTGAGCGCATAGATAGGGCCATCTCCGCCCTGGAAGGGCTTGGCTCGGGACGCCGTCGTGGAAGACCGAGTGGCAGTCATGCTGGAGCCAAGCGGCCACGCCGCCACATGAGCGCGGCTTCCCGCAAGCGTATCTCTGAGATGATGAAGCAGCGCTGGGCCGAGCGCAAGAAGAAAGCGAAGTCTTCGTAAGACCGCTATCGTCGTCGGGGAAACAATCCGAATTAATAGAAATGCCACTCGTTGGTAGGGTGGCATTTCTATTGTCGTGCTGCTCCCGAAGACAGGTCCCGAACACGCCAGGCAGATCGTCGAGCGTTCCCGAGTCCTGATTGCCGAGACAGGAACACCAACCGCCAGTGGTTTTCTGAAGATGACGGTTTCTATCGGCGGTGTGGTAGTCACTGCTGAAGACGATCGTGCTGCCCTCATCCATCGAGTCGACCAGCAGCTCTACGTCGCGAAAGCGCAAGGCAGAAACTGCTGGTCAATCGTATAGCCCCGTCGCCCGACGCGGTTCCAATCTCTGTCTTACGAAGCGAGTTGGCGCGGAATGGCGTAGCGCTTGGGACCGCGCTTGCGCACCAGGAGCAGGCGGATACGCTCTAGCAGCTCCATGGGAGCGAACTCGCCTTTGGGCAGCCAGCAATCGGCAAGGTGCTCTTCCGTGCAGACCGTAACCGAACCGGAAAACAGCAACGCCGGCGTATACGGCGATATGGCTTTCAGCCGGTCAATCAGCTTGGCGCCGCTCATCTTGGGCATTACCAAGTCGGTGAGTACCAAATCAATTCCGCCGCACCTCACAAATTCGATGGCGCGGTCGGGATCGGAACAAGTAAGGACGCGGTAACCCCGCGTCTCGAGAATAACTTTCCGGATGGAGAGAGAGCGTTCGTCGTCATCAACGCAAAGGATGGTGCGTTTTGGTTTCATGGACCTTCCCACAAGGGCCTTCTCGGGTGTGCCTGCACGGGCGCGGCTGAGCAAACCTGTTAAGTCAAGCGTCGGCAGTCACTGAGCGGCATCGGTTAAATTTTTGTCCGCCAGAGCGAATAGCGTATCCGGATGGTACTTCGGCATCGCGATTCTGCCAAGTACCGCAATGGTCAAATATGCAGAAAAGTTTTGGCCGATGTGTAGAAGCGAAACAGCACCGTCAGCGGTGAAGAAAATTTTCCGTGATCGGCGAAAACCAGCTACCGGCAAGGCATTGCAGCGTGCACAGGATATCCGCAGAAAATTCACATCGTAACTTCGCCGTCAATCACCTGCACTACGTTACCGCCGACGCGCACGTTGGTGACCGTGTCACCTGACTTCGCGGCACGGATGTAGAGCCAACTCGGACGCCGCGTTTCGATTCCCTGCTCGATCAATCCTTGCTGCTCCGGCGCGAGCGCGCCGTGCTTCACCGCCCATGCCGTGCAACATCCTGCCGCCGATCCTGTGGCGGGATCCTCGCCATTGTAGAAGATCATTCGCGCATGCAGAGTGGCCTTCGGGTCCACGGTTTCACGGCAGACGAAATAAAAGAACCCACCAGTGCCCACGGTAGACAGATACGGCGCGAGCTGGTGCCAGCCAACCTGGAGCTTTTGCAGCGCAGCCAGTGAGCGGAACGGCACCATGGTGAACGGCATTCCAGTGGAGACTGTCTCGATGGGCAAGCTTCCATCAAGCTCTGAGACGGGAACGCCGAGCACCTGTGCAACCTCGGCGTGTGAATGCATGCGCCCAAACTGCGGCTCAGCCTGGCGCATCTCGCCGAAGAGTTGGCCGTCGCGCTGCTCAAATCGCACCGGAATTTTGCCGACTTTTAGATCCAGGACGACCTCATCCTCGGCGACCCGCTGGCGCAAGGACCAAGCTGTGCCGAGCGTGGGATGTCCAGCGAAGGGCAGCTCTTCGTTCACCGTGAAAATGCGAACCTTGTGACCTTCCCGGCGTTCGACGGCCTCGTCGCGCGGCAGAATGAAGGTGGTCTCCGACAGATTGGTTTCGCGCGCTAGCTTCTGCATCTCATCGTCGCTCAATCCTCCGGCGTCGCAGAACACCGCGAGCTGATTGCCCTCCAGCGGGCGGCTGGCAAAAACGTCGAGCTGCACGAAATGGAACTTGCGAGTGGCCATGCTATCCCTCTGCCGATGGATGTTCACTGTGAGACTACCGGAAGTTCTCCGGCGGTCGTACAATTTAGCAGATTGCTGGCCAGCTTCTGCGGTTGCGAATTCCGTCCAGCGTCCGAAAGATTCTCGCAGCAAGTTTCTGCGAGTAGATTCCTGGAGGAAACCATGAGTGACGCCAAAATGCCCCGCATTAACGAAGTCGCGCCCGACTTCGAGGCCAAAAGCACGCAAGGGACGCTAAAGCTGACCGATTTCACCTCCAAGGGCAAGTGGGTGGTGCTCTTCTCACATCCGGCGGATTTCACCCCAGTTTGTACCACAGAGTTCGTCGAGTTCTCGAAGCGGCATCACGATTTCGTCCAACGCAATGTGCAACTGATTGGCAACTCCGTGGACAGCGTGTACTCGCACATCGCCTGGATACGAAACATTGAGCAGAACTTCGGTGTGAAAGTGCAGTTCCCGGTCATCGCCGATCTCGACCAGAAGGTGGCGCAAGCTTACGGTATGGTGCATGAAACCGTTAGCGACACGGCCGCCGTCCGGGCCGTCTTCGTCATCGATCCGAAAAACGCCATCCGCGCCATCATCTACTACCCAATGTCACTCGGCCGCAGCGTCGACGAGATTGTGCGCATCGTGGATGCGCTTCAGACCGCCGACGCCAATGCATGCGCCACGCCGGCGAACTGGCAGCCCGGAGACAAGGTAATTGTGCCGGCGCCCGCCACCCAGGCCGACGCCGAGAGTCGCGTCGCTGCTCCTGGCGAGTTTGAGGTGAGCGACTGGTATATCTCGAAAAAGAAGCTGATGAAGTCGTAGGTGCGCCTGCCCGAGATTGGGATGGCGGCTTGGCCTCCCGCCCACTGCGGAAGCGAAGGGGGTCCGGTGACTCTCCCGGTCTTCAAAACCGGCGATTGGTGCCTTGCGGCGTCAATGGTGCGTTCGACTCGCACACGCTTCCGCCAATATTTTCAGCGACTTGCAAGTTAACTCATATTACGGCCGACTTGGCTTCTTCCGCCCCGGTTGCATGTTGGTTGCATAAATCCTCGAAAGCCTTCATGGCAGCCGTAGCATCCGCTGGGACCGACTTCACGTTAGCGTTCATAGTTGTCGAGAGGTTTGCGTGCCGGAGAATGGCCTGGATCGTTTTGTCCGGTACGCTGAGCCGATACAGGTTCGTAGCCAGCCCGCGACGAAATGCGTGCCAACCGTGCCACGCCAGTCCCGCCTGCCTCAGTGCGGGCCGAATAACAAACCGCGCCAGTTGCGCCAGATCCAGTGGCGTTCCGGTCTGCGACTTAAAGATCAAGCCAGTCTCTGGATTCCCCGATGCCGCCCGGTGGCGGGCGAGGTACTTCGCCAGGGGCGCTATGACGGGCACTGGAGTCTTGCTCTTCGCGCTCTTAGG
>Ga0209656_10002404_pt1 | contig 12112 bp, 10 predicted proteins | sample BogFormECP12_OM2_FD_188239 | JGI IMG/M metagenome (GOLD analysis project Ga0209656, IMG submission 188239) | Bog forest soil microbial communities from Calvert Island, British Columbia, Canada - ECP12_OM2 (SPAdes) (version 2) | ecosystem: Environmental > Aquatic > Freshwater > Wetlands > Bog ... | reverse complement strand
TACGCGCTCTCGTCGGGCGTTATGACCTGCTGGTGGTTGAAGACCTCGAGATTGCCAACATGCTGCGACGAGCCAAACCCGTGCCTGATCTAAACAAACCCGGCCAGTATCTGGCCAACAATGCGCTGGCCAAGTCTGGGCTCTCGCGAAGCGTAAGCGACGCGGGTTGGGGCCGGTTCATTTCGATTCTGCGAGCCAAAGCGGAAGAGGCTGGGCGCATCTGGATCGAGGTCGACCCCCGGCATACGTCCGACCGTTGCGAAAACTGTGGGCATGCCGCACCGCAGAACCGCATCACCCAAGCGTTATTCGTCTGCCAGCGATGTTCGCATCGCTCCCAGGCCGACGAACACGCCGCGCGGAACATCCTGAGGGCTGGACTGGCCCGTCACGCCCAAGCAGCGTGAAAAGAAGCCCGCGGCGCTAGCCGTCGGCGAAGTCACGGTGCTCGGTAGGCAATGATGGAGCACGTGAATACCTGGCCCGCGCCTTATGCCGCGCGGCCGGTGTGCGCGACGGTGACGGTGCCGGGCTCGAAATCCCAGACCAACCGGGCGTTGGTGCTCGCGGCGCTGGCCGCCGCCAACGGTGGCTTCTCGACGATCAGCGGCGCTCTGCGCAGCCGGGACACCGACCTGATGATCGGCGCGCTGGGCGCGTTGGGCCTGCATATCGAGGGGCCGGCGGACGAGCTGGCGGTCAGCGGGACGATCTCCCCGTCGGCCGACGCCCGGATCGACTGCGGCCTGGCCGGCACGGTGCTGCGGTTCGTCCCGCCGCTGGCGGCGCTGGGAGTCGCGGCGGTGACCTTCGACGGTGACGAGCAGGCCCGGGTCCGGCCGATCGCGCCGTTGCTGGACGCGCTGCGCGGCCTCGGCGTCGACATCGACGGCGACGGGTTGCCGTTTCGCGTGCAAGGCGCCGGATCGGTCACCGGCGGGGCCGTGGAAATCGACGCCTCGGCGTCGTCGCAGTTCGTATCCGGCCTACTGCTCTCCGGTACGTCGTTCACCGAGGGCCTGACCGTGCAGCACACCGGTCCGCAACTGCCGTCAGCACCGCACATCGCCATGACGGTGGCGATGCTGCGGCAAGCCGGCGTCGAAGTCGATGACGCCACACCCAACCGATGGCAGATACGACCGGGAGCGGTGGCGGCCCGGCACTGGCAGATCGAACCGGACCTGTCCAACGCCGTCCCGTTCATCGCGGCGGCAGTCGTCAGCGCGGGCACCGTGCGCATCACCGGCTGGCCGGCGGCCAGCATCCAACCCGCCGAGGCGATTCTGAATATCCTGCGGCAACTGAATTCGGTTGTGAAGCAGTCTGATTCGTATCTCGAGGTGCGGGGGCCGCAATCCTACGGCGGTTTCGATGTGAACCTGCGCGACGTCGGTGAGCTCACCCCGGCGGTGGCGGTGCTCGCGGCGCTGGCCACCCCGGGCTCGGTCTCACGGCTGACCGGCGTCGCGCACCTGCGCGGCCACGAGACCGACCGACTGGCCGCGCTGCGCACCGAGATCAACCGGCTGGGCGGCAATTGCTCGGAAACCGCCGACGGCCTGGAGATCACCGCGACGCCGTTGCGGCCGGGGACGTGGCAGTCGTACGCCGATCACCGGATGGCGACGGCCGGCGCGATCGTCGGACTCCGGGTCGCCGGTGTCGAGGTGGACGACATCGAGACCACCGCCAAGACGCTGCCGCAGTTTCCGCGGCTGTGGACCGAAATGCTTGGGGAGTCCGGCGGTTGAGGCCGGGCGACTACGACGAGTCCGACGTCAAGATCCGCTCGGGTCGCGGTTCGCGGCCGCGGACCAAGACCCGCCCCGAGCACGCCGACGCCAAACCGGCGATGGTGGTCAGCGTCGACCGCGGCCGGTGGGGATGTGTGCTCGACGGCGACCCCGATCGCCGGGTCACCGCGATGCGGGCACGGGAACTGGGCCGCACACCGATCGTCGTCGGCGACGACGTCGACGTCGTCGGCGATCTTTCCGGTCGGCCGAATACCTTGGCCCGTATCGTGCGGCGTGGGCCGCGGCGAACAGTGTTGCGCCGCACCGCCGATGACGACGATCCCACCGAGCGGGTCGTCGTCGCCAACGCCGATCAACTGCTGATCGTGGTGGCCCTGGCCGACCCACCGCCGCGCACCGGCCTGGTCGATCGAACGCTGATCGCGGCCTATGCCGGCGGACTAGTACCGATCCTGTGCCTGACCAAAACCGACCTCGCGCCCGCCGCCCCGTTCGCTGAGCAGTTCGCCGACCTCGACCTGACGGTGATCAGCGCGGGCCGCGACGACCCCTTGGAGGCGGTCGCACACCTGTTGGTCGGGAGAATCACTGTGCTGCTCGGCCATTCCGGCGTCGGCAAATCGACGTTGGTGAATCGGCTTGTGCCGGAGGCGGATCGAGCGGTCGGCGAGGTGACCGATATTGGCAGGGGGCGACACACCTCGACACAATCGGTGGCGCTGCCGTTTCAGACCAACGGCTGGGTGATCGACACCCCGGGGATCCGCTCGTTCGGGCTGGCCCATATCCAACCCAACGACGTGATAGCCGCGTTTTCCGATCTGGCCGAAGCCATCGAGGAATGCCCGCGCGGCTGCGGACACATGGGCCCGCCCGCCGATCCCGAGTGCGCACTGGACGCCCTGACCGGGCCGGCCGCTCGTCGCGTCGCCGCCGCGCGCCGGCTACTGACCGCGCTAAGGGAGGCCTGACCGCTAGCCTTCGGCCTGCGACCGAACCTGTTCGAGGTTGGCCGCCATGTTCTTCTCCCATTCGGCAATGCGCCGGGAGACGATCCTGGCCTCCTTCTCCGGTTGCGCGACGATCGCCGGGGTCAGCCCCGACGGCCCCGGCCCCATCCGGCCCCACTGGCGGACCAACACCCCGTCGCTGGCCGGTTCGACCTCGAACGCCCATGTCGCGCTGACGCCCTCAGGTCCGATGACGTTATAGACCCAACGGCATTCGTCCTCGACTTCGACGACCTCGCAGACGGTCGCCCAGTCACCGAACGCCTCGTGCTTGTTGCGACCGCGGAACCGCGCACCGACTGCTACCGCGTTGGCTCCGTCAAGCCACTCGACAGCCTCGAGCTCCGAGGAACACCGCGCGGGCAGGCCGATGTCGGTCACCAGGTCCCATGCCGTGCGAACATCGCACCGAACTCGCTGTGTCACTTCGACTGTGGGTTGGTCGCGATAGCGCATGGCTCATCCTTCTCGGCGCCCGCCGGTGGAGGTGGCGGTCCTTGTAGCATGCCAGGATGAAGGTCGGCGCCTTGATCGAACCCCGGTTGCCGGGCGCGGCGGAGTTCGCCGTGGCCGCCGAGCGCATCGGTGTCACGTCGTTGTGGGTGCCCGAGGTCTGGGGCTACGACGCCCTTACCGGGCTGGCCTACCTGGCCGCCAAGACGTCGTCGATCAACCTCGGAACGTTTGTCGTGCAGTTGGGTTCGCGGAGCCCAGCGATGCTGGCGACGTCGGCGCTGAGCCTGCAGGCGCTTTCGGGCGGCCGCTTCCTGTTAGGGATCGGCACCTCCGGGCCACGGGTCATGGAGGGCTGGCACGGCGTCCGGTTCCGCAAACCGGTGCAGACCACGCGGGAGACCATCGAGATCGTCCGCATCGTCAGCCGCGGCGAGCGGCTTGAGCACGCCGGCGAGGTCTACCCGCTGCCGCTGCCGGACAGTCGCGGCGCCGCGCTGCGGCCCATGGTCAAGCCCGACCATGTCCCGGTCTACGTGGCGGCGATGGGCCCGCAAAACCTGCGACTGACCGGCGAGCTGGCCGACGGCTGGCTGGGCAACGCCTTTATCCCCGAGGCCGCGGAGGTGTTCTTCGCCCCGTTGCGGAAAGGAGCGCAGCAGGCCGGGCGAACCCTCGACCAGCTCGACCTGGTCGCCCCCGTCGCCGTCGAGTTCCACGACGACCAAGCCGCCGCCGACGCCGCGGCACGCCGCCACGCCGACGGCTACGCGTTCACCATCGGCGCGATGGGCACCGGCAGCAAGAACTTCTACAACGACGCGTTCACCCGACTGGGTTACGGAGCCGAAGTCGAAACCGTCGCCGGACTGTGGCAAGCCGGAAAACAGGACGAGGCGCGCAGCGCGGTGCCGCTCGACCTCGGCCGCCTCACCAATCTGCTCGGCACCCCCGACGCCATCGCCGACCGGGTGAGCCGCTACCGGGCGGCAGGCATCACAACGCTGCTGGCGAAACTCGAAGGCGACCCCGAGCTGCAGCTGGCCACGTTGCAGCGACTGGTTGCCATCGCCGAAGCAGCCTGAGACGGTTGGTTTCGGTTGTCCGATCGTCCGATGGCCGCAGCCGGAGGCCAGTCTGGCACCCCACTTTTGCGTTGCAGCGGTCGTTATTCCGCACGGTGTGAGGGCGTAAACCCTGTTGCAGCATCTCTGCTCAGCTGCGGTCGGCGGCCGGGGCGAGGCGGCCCATCCCGCGCAGGATCCACGGTGTCCGCCTGGCGATCACCTCCACGGCGCGGTCCGAGCGGCGCATCGCGGTCCGACGGCCGGGGGTTGGCATCGATGCCAGCGCTGCCTCGGGCGATCCCACCCGCGCGCCGTGGCGATCCACCGCCAACAGCTGCCAGGTGCCGGGCACACCGCGCAGCTCGACGGTGCCGCGGTCCTCGAAGCCCGTACCCGAGCCGACGACCAGGTCGCGCACGGTGCGTGACACGAGGATTTCACCGGCCCCGGCCGACCCATGATCCGCGCCGCGATATGTACCGCGAGCCCCCCGATGTCGCCGTCCATCAATTCGCACTCCCCGGTGTGGATGCCGGCGCGGATCTGGATGCCCAGTGTCTGAGCCTCAGCGCGCAACGCCTCCGCGCAGCGGATCGCCTGTGTCGGCCCGTCGAACGTGGCGAGATACCCGTCGCCGGTGCTCTTGACCACCGTGCCGCCGAAGCGTTGCGTGAGTTCGGTTGTGACCTCACCAAAGCGGTGCAGCACCGCGCGCCACCGCTCGTCGCCCGTCGCCGCAGCGTGTTCGGTCGAGGCGACGATATCGGTGAACAGCACGGTGCGCAGGGCGCGACGTGACTGTGCCGGTGCCGCGTGGCTTCCGGTGAGGAACTCCTCGATTTCGGTAAGGATTTTGTCGGGCTCGGTAAACCAGGGCGTGTGGTAGGCCCCGTCGACCTCGAGGTACCGCGCGCCGGGGACTTGGTCGGCGAGGTAGCGGCTCCACTGCACCGGCATGAGGTCCTCGCGGGCGTGGATGACAAGGGTGGGCGCGGTGATCGTCGGCAGGATCGGCCGAACGTCGATCCGGAAGTTCGCTTCCAATGCCGCTCGCACCATCCCCGGGCTGGCGCACATGCGCTCGAACGTCGCGATCTGGCGCACCGAGCGGTTCGACGGCGACATCCACTTAACTGTTGCGCCGCTGCCCCACGCCGAGCGGACAGCGCGGCCGAATTCCTGCAATTGTACGAGCTGCTTCGTCGACGGCGTGTAGTCCTCACCCAGCTCAGCAAGGATGCGCGTACGCACCTCGGCCGGGTCGCGATCCATGTCGTCCCAGCTGGCGCCGGTCAGGCCCGCGCCCCCCGGCGACGAGCCGTAGGTGATCAGCGCCCGCGTTCGCTCCGGTCGTCTTGCCGCAAACACGATGGACTGTGGGCCGCCCTCGCTCAAACCGAACAGGACGGGCTTTTCGAAGCCGACAGCGTCCATAACGGCCTCGATCTCGGCCGCTCGCTCTTCAAGCAAACGAACTTTCGGGACGGGGTCCGACAGCCCGACCCCAGCCTTGTCGAACAACAGGATCCGACAGAACGTCGCGAGCTGGTCGAAAAAGGCCTTGAACTCGGGCATGCCCCAAAACAGCTCGACGTGGCTGATGAATGCCCCGACGAAGACGAGCTCGACCGGCCCGTCGCCGAACACCTGATACGCCAGGCTCAGATCGCCGCACTTGGCGTATGACGTGTCCGCCACCGCATGAGCGTACTGCGGTCGGGCGCTAGCCGTACCGTATCCACTGCATCGCGCCGGTGGCGTACGACGGACGCCACCATTTCCGCCCTTGCAAAAGTCCGCCGGGAGTTTGACGCAGCTAGGCGGCCAGGTCGTCGCGCCTCGTCGGTTGCGCCTTCTCGCCGGCTCGTTTGGCCCGCTTGTCGCGGCGCCAAGCCCGCACCGTGGCGATCGCGGTCTTCAGGCCGCGGCGGCGTCCGGTCGCCGGATCGGTGCCCGCGAAACCCGGCTCCAGCGCGGCGAACATTGACTCGCTGCGGGTCTCCGGTGCGTTGTCGGCGGTGTCGCGCAGATACCTGTCCGGTAGCGACAGCTTGGCGATGGTCCGCCACGTCTTGCCGTACTGCACCAGGAAAGAGCCTGTGGTGTAAGGCAAGTCGTACTTGTCGCAGAGCTCACGCACCCGCACTGCTATCTCGGCATACCGGTTGCTCGGCAGATCCGGAAACAGGTGGTGTTCGATCTGGTGGCACAGGTTGCCGCTCATGAACCGCATCGCCGGGCCGGCGTTGAAGTTGGCACTGCCCAGCATCTGCCGCAGATACCACTGCCCCTTCGACTCACCAACCATGTCGGTCTTGGTGAATTTCTCGGCGCCGTCGGGGAAATGCCCGCAGAAGATCACCGCGTTGGCCCACAGGTTGCGGATCACATTGGCCACCGCGTTGGCCTTCAGCGTCGACTTGTACGTCGCGCCGGGTGACAGCGCGGTCAGCGCCGGGAAAGCCACGTAGTCCTTGACCACCTGGCGACCGGCCTTGGCCAGGAACTCTTCTGTGCGCTCGCGGGCTTCGTCGTTGTCCATCCGCTTCTTGACGATCCTGCCGATCTCCACGTGCTGTAGGCCGACGCCCCATTCGAAGCCGAGCGCAAGCAGGGTGTTGAACAGCAGGTTCAGCAGGTTGAAGCGCTTCCACGGATGATCGCGGGTCACGCGCAGCAGCCCGTAGCCGACGTCGTCGTCCATACCGAGAATGTTGGTGTATTTGTGGTGCACGAAGTTGTGGGTGTAGCGCCAGTGCTTGGACGACCCGGTCATGTCCCACTCCCACGACGAGGAGTGAATCTCGGGGTCGTTCATCCAGTCCCACTGGCCGTGCATGACGTTGTGGCCGATCTCCATGTTCTCGACGATCTTGGCCACGGCTAGGGTCGCGGTGCCCGCCCACCAGGCCGATCGCCGCGAACTGGCCGCCAGCAGCACTCGGCCGGCGATCTCCAGTGCGCGCTGCGCAAAGATGGTGCGGCGGATGTAGCGGGCGTCCCGCTCGCCGCGAGAGTCTTCGATGTCCTGGCGAATGGCATCCAGCTCAGCGCCGAGGTTTTCGATGTCGGCGTCCGTCAGATGTGCGAAGACATCAAGGTCGGTGATCGCCATCGTGTTGTTTGCCTTCCTGCAGACTGCAGTTGCATGACCTACGCTATCGTAACCTACGAAAGCGTAGGTTACCAGTGAGTAACATCTAAACGTCGAGTGTGCAATCGCCCGACGCTGCCGAAATGCAGGTCTGCACGCGTGTCCCGGGTTCATGGACTACGCCGGTTCGCAGGTCCCGGACGTGGCCTTCCACCAGGCCGACCACACAGGACTGGCAGATACCCATCCGGCAGCCGAACGGCATCTGTACACCCGTCCGCTCACCGGCATCCATCAGCGAGGTCGCCGCATCCGCGTCGGTGCTTTTGCCGCTCTTTGAAAACGTTACCGTGCCACCGGCCCCGGCCGGCGCCGCGCGCGACACCGCAAAGCGCTCGAGGTGCAAGCGCTGGCCCACACCGGCGGCCGACCAGGCGCGCTCGGCGGCGTTGAGCATGGCCTCGGGTCCACACGCCCAGGTCTGCCGGTTGCGCCAGTCCGGCACCTCGTCGTCGAGCCGCGTGAGATCCAGCCGCCCCTGGCTGCGTGTCGTGCGTAGCTGCAGCCGGTATCCCGCATGGTCGCGGGCCAGCTGGTCGAGCTCCTCGCCGAACATCACGTCCGCCGCGGTGGGCGCCGAATGCAGATGGATCACGTCGGTGATCTGATCGCGGCGCACCAACGTACGCAGCATCGACATCACCGGGGTGATGCCCGAGCCGGCGGTGACGAACAACACGGCCGCTGGCGCCGGATCGGGCAGCACGAAATTGCCCTGCGGCGCGGCCAGCCGCACGATCGTCCCCGGCTTGACGCCGCCGACCAGGTGGGTCGACAGGAAGCCCTCGGGCATCGCCTTGACGGTGATGGTCACCGTGCGCGCCCCCTTCAGCGGAGCCGATGTCAGCGAATACGAGCGCCAACGCCAGCGGCCGTCGATCAGCAGGCCGATCCCCATGTACTGCCCCGGCTGATAGTCGAAGCTGAAACCCCAGCCCGGCTTGATGACCAGCGTCGCGGAATCCTGGGTCTCCCGTCGAACCTCCAGGATGCGACCGCGCAACTCGCGCGCCGACCACAACGGATTGGCCAGCCGGGTGTAGTCGTCGGGCAGCAGCGGCGTGGTGATGCGCTGGGCAAGTTTGCGCAGCGCATAGAAGCCGGGGTGTGTGTCCACGCCCGCCACGGTAATGGGCATGGTGTCGACGACGTTGGCCGTGACCCGCGCGATTTTCCTGTCCATTGGGAAAACTCCTGCCTTCCCAACCTACGGTACCGTAACTTACGGTACCGTAGCCAGCTCAGAGCAGCTCGAGCAGAAACGGCAGCTCCTGGGTGGCGTACCAGGCCAGGTCGTGGTCCTGCGCGTCGCCGACCGTCAGCTCGGCGTCCTCGTCACCGAGGTCGGCCTCGTCAATGACGGCGATCGCCGCCCTGACATCCGCCTCGGCGGTGGCATTGTCGACAAACACGGCAACGACGTCATCGATCGCCACCGGTGCCCCGATCCGCACGACGGCGTCATCGAGATCCGGGCGCATCGTCACCTCGCCGACGTCGGCGAGCAGCACGGCCCGCCGCGGCGGCAACGTCGCACCCGACTGCTCTGCGCCGTCGGCGGCGGCCAGCAGCCGCAATGAGGCCAGCGCCGCCTCGTGCAGCGCGACTTCACCCAGCTCGTCGTCGTCGCCCTCCGCGTACGCCTCCCGCAGTCGGGGCGTCACCGCGAACGCGGTGCCGTTGACCGGCCACAGCGAATCATCGGCGACGAGTTGTTGCAGCATGGCCAGGGTGGCCGGGATGTAGATCTGCATCAGGAAACGGTCACCACATCACTCGGCGGGGACCATCAACGTCGCCACATGGTCGTCCACGTAGGTCGACAGCTCGCGCGGTGGCCGCTGATAGTTGTCGCTGACCACCGGACTGGAAGGCAATTTGACCTTCGGTTTCTTCACGTCGTGATAGTCGATGGTGGACAACAGATGTGCCATCATGTTCAGCCGAGAGTGTTTCTTGACTTCTGATTCCACGACATACCATGGGCTGCTCGGCGTATCGGTGTGCACCATCATCTCGTCTTTGGCGCGGGAATAGTCCTCCCACCGATACAGCGATTCCAGGTCCATCGGGCTGAGTTTCCATTGCCGCACAGGATCATTCCGCCTTGCTTTGAACCGGCGCAGCTGCTCGTCTTCGGATACCGAAAACCAGTACTTCCGTAGCAGAATTCCGTCGTCGATCAGCATCTGCTCGAAGACCGGTGTCTGCCGCAGGAACAGCACATACTCCTGCGGTGTGCAGTATCCCATGACTTTCTCGACGCCGGCGCGGTTGTACCACGAACGATCGAACAACACGATCTCCCCTTTGGCAGGCAGATGTGCGATATAGCGCTGGTAGTACCACTGCCCGCGCTCGCGATCGGCGGGCGCGGGCAACGCGGCGATCCGTGCGACGCGCGGGTTGAGGTATTCGGTAATCCTTTTGATCGTGCCGCCCTTGCCCGCCCCGTCACGGCCTTCGAAGATCACCACGAGGCGGGCACCGGAAAACCGCACCCACTCTTGGAGTCTGACGAATTCCGTTTGCAGCCTGAACAATTCGGCTTGGTAAACCTCGTTAGGAAGCTTCAGCGGCGGCGGCTGCGGTTTTTGTTTCTTCCGTTGCTTGGTTTGCGCCGACGTGTCGTTGGCTGATCCGTTGCTCACACCATCGAATGTTAGGTCCGCAAGCTCATTTTTCACCGGCGAATTGCCGCTCTACTGTGCGGCTTCCAATAATTCATCGAGCGATTCGGCCAGCAGCACCGGTAGCACGTCGACATCGCTCATCGCGTCCCGGTCAGCGTTGATGCCGAAATACAGCATGCCGTTGTAGGAGGTCACGCCGATGGCCAACACCTGGTTGTTGAGCAGCGGTGGTACGGCGTAGCTTTCCAGCAACTTCGCGCCGGCGATGTACATCTGCGACTGCGCGCCGGGCGCATTGGTGATCAGCAGATTGAACAAGCGCGCCGACAAGCCGGTGGCGACCCGAATCCCCATGGCGTGCAATGTCGGCGGCGCGAAACCCGACAGCGTGACGATCGTTCGGGCATCGACCAGGCTGGCCGCGGTCGGGTTGGATTCGGTGGCGTGCGCGATCTGCGACAGCCGTACAACCGCGTTGCCCTCCCCTACCGGCAGGTCGACCAGAAAGGGAGCGACCTGGCTGATCGCCCGCCCGCGGCTCGACGAGTTGAAAGTCTCATCCACGTAGACCGGCAAGGGCGCCATCGCCCGCACCATTGCGGTTGGCGCCGCCGACTCGCCGCGGGACAATAGCCAGTTGCGCAGCGCGCCGGTGATCACCGCCAGCACCACATCGTTGACGTCGCAGTTGTACCGCGCGCGAATGACCCGGTAGTCGTCGAGACGTCCGCGGGCGACGGTGAACCGCCGGTTGCGGGACACCCTGGTATTGAGCGGGCTGCTGGGCGCGGTGCCGCGCGCGAGTGTGCGGGCGACGTCGTACAGCCGTCGACCGACGTCAACCACCTGGCCGGAATTGGTCACCAGGCCGGTCATCCCGGTCCGGACGGCCCTCAGCTGCGCCCGCGGGCGAGTCGCCCAGTCACCGATGGCGCCCAACAACAACCGCGTGGAGCCGGGTTCGCGGCCCGGTACCCAGATGTCCTCGGGGAACGGCGGCGGGCGGCGGTTCCGGTCGGCGATGACGTGACCGATCTCGACCGCACCCATCCCGTTGATCAGCGCCTGATGCGACTTGGTGTAGAGGGCGAGGCGATTATTGGCCAAGCCCTCGACCAAGTACATCTCCCACAGCGGTCGGGACTTGTCCAGCGGTCGTGCAGCCAGCCGGCCGATCAGCTCGTGCAACTGCTCGTCGCTGCCCGGCGACGGCAGCGCCGAGCGTCGGACATGGTAGGTGATGTCGAAATCGCGGTCGTCGATCCACACCGGCCTGGCCAGCCCGAGGGTTACCTCGCGGACCTTCTGCCGGTACCGCGGCACCTGTGGCAGCCGCTTCTCCACGGTAGCCAACAACGTTTCGTAGCTCAGTCCGGCACGCGGCGCACGCAGGATCGACAACGAGCCCACGTACAGCGGGGTGGCGGTGTTCTCCAGCTGATAGAACGACGCGTCCGAAGTGGACAACCTCGCCACGTCGCCTCTCCCCTGATAATCCCTTATGAATTCGTCGACCGATCGGTCTGCCGCTCACGGTAACCGTCCACGCGGGCGTGCCGCAGCGCGGGTACGCGCCCGCGACGATTGTGCGATGATCGTCACAGTCGTCTGCCACTCTCCAGCAGGCTTACCTTTTCGGCCCCGTCGTAAGCATTGGGAGAGAGCATTGTTGACAAGTCCCAGCCCATCCGACCGCGACGCCTTCGCGGTCGTGCCCGTCGTCGACTATGAACCGCCGGCGCGTGACGTCCGGCACTGTCGGCCGCCTTCACCCACCGTGCTGCGGCGGCGTAATACGCATGTGCAGCAACGGCATTCGGGCCGACACGCCGTGGCCGGCGCGTCGTCGGCCATGTCGGCGCCGTTGCGGCAAGCGGCGTGCTTCGCCGACGCGGCGCTGCGCCGGGTACTGGAAGTCATCGACCGTCGCCGCCCCGTCGCGCAGTTACACGGGCTGCTGGCCGCGGGCCTCGTCGACTCGGTGTTGTGCGCTAATCGGTTGGCGGCCGGCCACGACGCAGCGGCGGTGCTGCGC
>Ga0209656_10002403_pt1 | contig 12114 bp, 9 predicted proteins | sample BogFormECP12_OM2_FD_188239 | JGI IMG/M metagenome (GOLD analysis project Ga0209656, IMG submission 188239) | Bog forest soil microbial communities from Calvert Island, British Columbia, Canada - ECP12_OM2 (SPAdes) (version 2) | ecosystem: Environmental > Aquatic > Freshwater > Wetlands > Bog ... | reverse complement strand
CGGTATCCGGCTCAAACCCGCGCTTTGCGATGTCCTCCGGACTCAAGTGATCCTCGACATATAGCTCAAGGATTTTGTCCAGCAGATCGTAGGGTGGCAACGTGTCCTGATCAGCCTGGTCCGGCTTCAATTCCGCACTCGGCGGTTTTTCGATCGAAGCGTGCGGAACGAGTTCCGTCTCGCGATTAATCCAGTGCGCGAGCCGGTAAATCATAGTTTTCGGCACGTCGCTGATCACAGCAAGTCCGCCGCACATATCGCCGTAGATTGTGCAGTACCCAACCGCCAGTTCGCTTTTGTTTCCGGTCGTCAGCAGCAAGTGACCAAACTTGTTCGACATTGACATCAGAATGAGTCCGCGCAACCGGGACTGCATATTCTCTTCGGTCGTGTCTTCGGTTCTGCCGGCAAATATTTCTTTGAACTGCTCTTTGAGGACCTCAAACGGTTCCTTAATTGGAACCACATGCCGGACGATGCCGAGATTTCTGGCCAATGCCGCTGCATCATCGAGGCTGCCCTGGGAGGAGTACTGACTCGGCATCGAGACCCCGACAACGTTCTCTTTACCGAGCGCTGCAACCGCAATTGCTGCGGTTACGGCTGAATCGATTCCTCCACTGAGGCCCATGACTGCGGTTTTGAAACCGCATTTGGAAAAGTAATCGCGAACACCGAGCACGAGCGCTTCGTGAATCTCCGCTTCCGGAGACAAATCGTGTGTGTCAACAGGCGGTGCCGCGGCGTCGACAACCCGGATCTCTTCGCGAAAGCCCGGCATTTGCAGAATCGTGTCACCCGCGGAATCGATCGCGAACGAATTGCCGTCAAAAACCAGGTCGTCGTTTCCGCCGATTGCGTTGCAGTAGAAGAACGGCACGTGATACTTTTCGGCGAGATCGCGCACCATTTTGCGGCGGAGCGCAGGTTTTCCCACGCTGTAAGGCGAAGAACTCAGATTGACAATGACCTGCGCCCCTTTTGCCATGAGGACCGAGACGGGATCTTGCCGGTAGAGATCCCGATTCAAGTTCAGATATTCGTCTGTCCAGATATCTTCACAAATCGTGACACCGATTTTCGCTCCGAGCAGTTCGATTGGCCGCTGGTCCGGTGCGGGATCGAAATAGCGGGCTTCATCAAATACGTCGTAGGTCGGTAGCAGCGTCTTGAATACTTTTCGGATCGGCTGCGACTTTTGCAGCACTGCACAGGCATTAACAAACGGCTTTCCTGTTTTGGCGGGATTGAAGTCGACGTAGCCGACGAGCAGGGGAACATCGTCAACACTCGCCCGGATCCGCTCGAGCGCCGAGAGAGTTTCCGGGACGAATCGCGATCTAAAGACCAGATCCTGCGGTGGATACCCGGTTAGAGCGAGCTCCGGCGTTAATACCAGGTCTGCCCCGAGCGAAACCGCCTTTGCGTAGGCTGCAAGGATGCGGTCGCTGTTTTTAAGGATATCGCCGACCGTCGTGTTAATCTGTGCAAAACCGATCCGCATATTTTGTGGCTGAAAATATTTTGGAATCCTGTTCTGAACAAATCGCAATACTCGGCGGCCGACTACCGCTCCCTTGTTTTAGTGTCCTGTCCCCGAAATAGCATGCTAATTCGGGGCGGGACACCAACTCGTGTTTAATGCTGATAAGATCTCCGGGTCACGAACATCCGCCCAGAATCCTTTGATTTCGAGCGCCATAACCTTTTTGCCCGCGTGCGCCATCGCGCGGATTGCATCTGTCAATTCGTACTCGCCTCTCGGCGATTTCTCGAGCCGATCGATGTAAGGAAAGATCGTTGCTCTGAAACAGTAAATGCCTGCGTTATACCAGTTGGTTCGCGCCTCTTCCGGCAGCTGTTTTTCGCGCAGGTCAACGACTTCAAACCGCTCGTTTACGTACACCGCTCCTCCTTTGGATGCGTCCTCAGTGTAGCGCACAGTCAGAATCATCTCCTCTTCACCGGGTTGGGTGAGGGGAATGTAGCTCGCCGGGTCGACCAGGATGTCTCCGTAACTTAGTATGAACGGGTCTGATCCGCAGAATTCCCTGGCCATCGCCACGACTTTGCCCGTGCCGTCCTGGCGGATCTGTTCCCGATATGCAATCGCGACACCGAACGCCGAACCATCCCCGAAATGGTTCACGATCACCTCTTTCCGGTATCCGATTATAATCAGAAGTTGAGAGACGCCCGCATCCCTCAGGCCCTCCACGATGTGCGCTAGAATCGGTTTTCCGCCGACGTTGACCATCGGTTTCGGGACCGAATCGGTCAACTCTCGCATTCGCGTCCCGCGCCCGGCCGCGAGGATGATCGCCTTCGTGACTCGCTGCTTCATGCGTCAGGGTTGCCGGAGCTCTCCGACAAATTGCTCGATCCGGTCTGTTGCTTCCTTCAGTTTGTCCAATCCGGTTGCGAAACAGCAGCGCACGAACCCTTCGCCGGAGTATCCGAAAGCGCTTCCGGGCACGACCGCCACTCGCTTCGATTTCAGCAACTGCAGGGAGAAATCCTTACTCGTCAATCCTGTCGAAGTGATCCTCGGAAACGCGTAGAACGCGCCCTTCGGTAGATGGCACCTAAGCCCGATCTCGTTGAACCGGTTAACCACAAAGTTGCGGCGCCGCTCGTAGTCGCTGCGCATCACTTCGACCTCTTTCTGGCAGTTCTCGAGCGCTTCGATCGCCGCTTCCTGCGACATGTTCGACGCACACATGATCGCGTATTGGTGAACCTTCATCATCGCCTCGATGATCGGTCCCGGCGCACAGGCGTACCCGACTCGAAATCCGGTCATCGCGAAGGACTTTGAACATCCATTCAACAAGACTGTCCGCTCTTTCATGCCCGGTAACGACGCGATTGAGGCGTGCTGTGTGTCGTCATACACAAGCTCGGAGTAGATCTCGTCAGAGAGCACGATCAGGTCGTGCCGGCGACAAACCTCGGCAATCGGTTCGAGATCGGTCGCCCGAAGCACGCCACCCGTTGGATTTGTCGGGAAACTCAGCAGAAGCGCCTTCGTGCGGGAAGTGACTGCACGTTCGATTTCGTCCGCTATCACGCGGAACTCATGCTCGGCCGATGTTTGGACCACAACTGGTACGGCGTGGCAGAGTGCGATGCTTGGGTTGTAGGAGACGTAGCTCGGCTCATGATAGATCACTTCGTCTCCCGGATTCAGGAGGGCTCGGAGCGCAAGATCGAGCGCCTCCGAGACCCCGACGCTTACCAGTATCTCGGTCTCCGGGCTGTAGATAATGCCAACCCGCTGCTCGAGGTACTTCGCGATCGCATGCCGAAGTTTAGGCGTCCCGAGATTCGAGGTGTACCCGGTCTTTCCCTTTTCCATGGCAAAGATGGCGGCTTCGCGGATTCGCCAGGGGGTCACGTAATCCGGTTCACCGATGCCAAGCGATATTACATCGGTCATCGTCTGAACCACTTCAAAAAAGTCCCGAATTCCGGAGCGCGGGATATCGAGGACCCGGTCAGCGATATATTTTGAGAAATCCATGGAACAAAAATTAGTGGCTGTTACGGGTTGTCAGCTGCGAGAGGTTGCGCAACCCGATTTTGAGAAGCCTCCCTGTCGTCATTAGTGTCCTGTCCCCGAAAGCCAACTGACCGACGGGAAAATTTCATGTGATTTCGAGGACAGGACACTATGGGGTTACCGGCAACCTTTCGGCGGCGGCCGGTTGGCTTAACAGCATGCCATTCTGTTTGTACGTCTTCAGACGAAAGCGGGTGGCGGTGGAGACGACACCGTCGACCGTGCTCAACTTTTCGGAGACGAACCGTGCGATCTCCCGGAGGTTACTGGCTTCGAGCATAATCGCCAGGTCATACCCGCCGCTCATCAGCCAGCAGCTTTTGACTTCGTCAAAACGGGCAATCCTTTCGGCGAGGCGATCAAAACCGCCTCCTCGTTCCGGGGTGATGCTGACTTCGATAAATGCGGTGACCGCATCCGCATCGATCTTCTCGGGATCAACAACGGCCTGATACCCCAGTATCACCTGTTCTTTTTCGTAGCGTTCGATCCGCTGATTGACCTCCGCGACCGAAAGATTCAGCATTTTCGCCAGGTCCTCTCGAGGGATATTGGCGTTTTGATGAAGGAGCTCAAGCAAGGGATCCATAGGGGGCGCAGCCTATCTCTAGCGCGAAAATCTCACAAGCCAAGGTGAAGAAGTCAGGAGTCAGGAGTTGCAGGAGTTCAGGATGCAAATATCCGTGGCGGGAACCAATACTGGCTTGGCATCGAGTGCTAGGCGAGTCGAAATCTTCATCGCACGGAGACCATTTAATCACCATCCACAGACCGGAAGGCTGCCGTCTCATTCTGCAACTCCCGACTCCTGACTTCTGAATCCTGACTTCTGACTTCTAATTTCTGACTTCTTCATTTCCTTTTAGAATCAGTCCCCGAAACTAATGCCGACCTCGCGGGCCATTGCGACCATCTGGCTGGCCGGATTTACCAGGCGGAGCCGGTTAACAGCGTCCGCAATCGGCACAGCGAGCGTCTCGTAATTCTGGTAACTAACCATCGTACCGAACTTCTTTTCGGCGATCAATTTCACGGCTTGAACACCAAATCGTGTTCCGAGTATTCTGTCGAGCGTCGTTGGAGCGCCGCCTCGCTGAAGATGGCCGAGGACACAGAGGCGACATTCTTTGCCGGTCATTTCGGAGACGACTCCGGTCACCATCTCGCCCATCCCCCCAAGCCGGTGTTCACTGACGTTGCTGGTTTGGAAAACCTTCTTTTCGCCATGTTCCGGGACAGCTCCTTCAGCCACAACAATCATCGTACTCAGGTACCCGGCCGTATCCCGTCGCCGGACGGCTTCGGCGACCCTCTCCCAGCGGAACGGTATTTCCGGAACAAGAATAATATTAGCACCGCCAGCCACGCCGCCATAGAGTGCAATCCATCCGGTGTGCCGGCCCATGACCTCCAAAATCATCACGCGGTGGTGGCTCATTGCGGTCGATTGGAGTCGATCCATTGCTTCCATGACACAGTGGACCGCGGAGTAAAATCCGAAACTCACCGCTGTTGCTTCAAGATCATTGTCAATAGTCTTCGGAACGCCGATGACCGGGATTCCCGCCTCGTGGAGTTGGAGGGCGCTCGTCAGAGAACCGTCCCCGCCGATGATGATTAGACCCTCGATTGCCAGGTCAGAGAGCGTTTTCCGCGCCTTTTCGATCACATCGGGTGGTACCTGCGTCTTATCGCCTGCACCCACTTTTGCCGCAAAGTGACCTTTGTTGGTGGTGCCGAGGATCGTCCCGCCCAGCTGCATGATGCCGGCCGTCTTCGCATCATCCAGCATGATGTGGCGCACCGGCGGCAGGAGTCCTTCGAACCCATCCTGAAATCCGACAACTATCCAGCCGAGTTTTTCAGCTGCCTTGGTTACGCCGCGCAGGACCGCATTGAGTCCTGGACAGTCGCCTCCGCTAGTTAATACACCGATCCGCCGCGTCTGCATAAATCTCCTCTGGCATCATTTTGGAACACCTTGATATGCGCCCGGCCGGCCGGCCGCCGCCCACTGATCGTAGAGCCCCCAGCCGCGCGGGAGGAGTTCATTTGCCGCGGCGATCCGGTCCGTCGCCCCAAGAACGACAACATTCAGTCGTCTGGGCGTTACGAGGGTCGTGTCTCCTTGCTGCGTGATCTCCGGATCGCGCTGGGCGGAAATGATAATGCACTCGCCGGACCTTGCGGTTTGACCAGTCTTGACCCCGTCAATTCCATTGGTTCCGACCAAATCGTTCGTATTCCGCAAAAGATATTGGGACACCTGTCCACCTCGGTTGAAAGAGACCTTGCGCTCCTTTTGGGAGACGTAGAAACGGAACGCTGCGTCCTTCATAGCGTACGCAGTAAGTTTCGCCATGTCGAGTGCGGTCGAATAGGGTTGGAGTCCCTTGCGCGGTTCGAGGCCATGCGGATTGACAAACAGGGTTCTTTCCATGCCAAGTTGACGAGCGAGCGCGTTCATCTGGGACGCAAATACTTCCTCTGCCCCAAGTTCGCGGAGGCGATCGTCGCCCTTCTGACGGAGCGCTCCGCCGACATAGTAGGCGAGTGTTGCGGCGGCGATGTTATCGGACTGCATCAGTGCTGCGTAAAGCAAGTCGCGGTAGCTCATCAGGTCATTGGCCTGTAGACCCATCGGGTTATTTCCGCTCAGTTCTTCAATAACCTGCTCCGGAATGACGACCTGTTCCGCGAGGTCGGTGTTGGTTTTCGTCGCCCAGTCGAGTACGACTTTTGCCGTGGCTATCTTCGTCAGACTAGCGATTTGGCGTTTCTCTTCGCCCTTATAAGAATCGAGGACATAACCGGTGGTCTGATCAGTAATCGCATAGGCGGCAGCCATTTGCGCCTGCGCCCTGGAGGCAAATCCGAGGGCGGTCATTGCAATAACTACTATATTTACAACGTTCCGCATTTTGTCGAAAACTCGCGGACACTCTATTTCTCTTCCTTTGCATGGCAATAACGAATCGTAATCTTCCTCGAACTCAGCGCGCCCAACTTCGCTGGAGTGTCCCGAAAATTCCGGATTAATGCCCGAGATGTCTGAGTTGGTCCGTCAAGTATTTGGAGTGGATTTATTCACAATTTTTGGTCGAGTTTTAAGTGGCGATTTTTGCGTATTCCGAACCGCGGGTTTGGAGGACGAGGACGATCAGGATCATTTGAGGGGCGGGAATTCCAGTGAGAGAGTCGGCGCGGAGTCCGGGCTCCATGGGTTGCGCGTAAACTCTGCACCCTCGATTGCGACCATATTTCTCGAGCAGAGGTCGAGCACTGACTGGACCTCGAGATCGAGGAACGTCGGAATGAACGGTTCGAGATTCGTTCGAGCAAGCTTGAAAAGACGCCAGGCCGGATGAAGCCTGCGTCCGTGGGTTGAATGCTCCGGGTCGAGGTACTGTTTCTGGAGATGGACGAAGGCGCCTGCGAGCTGGATAAGGCCTTTAAAGAATTGATTTGCCGGGCCACGCTCACCGAGCCAGAGATGTTCAAGCACATCGTGCGCTTCGTAATACCTTTGCTCGTTGAAGCAGACAAAGTAGCCTTCGTAACAGGGATGATGCCTCGACCCCGTGTTTAACGACTCGACATATGCTTGAATTCTTTCCCCCTTTTTCATTCCGGCTGCCGGTGAATTTGCTTGTCAGTCCGTCGATCGCAAAGAAAATTCCGTCCAACCGGGAGCGCCGCTGAGGCTAGTCAAGGAAAATGTCGATATCACTGGCTGTTTTGACATGCATTGTTCTCGCCCTGCTTGCTGGTCTCTCTGCGTTCTTCTCCGGCATGGAGACCGCGCTTTTTTCGATTAACGGATTTCAGGTGCGCCGATGGAAAGAGCGCGAGCCGGTTGTGGCCGGGGAGTTCGAAAAACTGATGACGAACTCCAGGGGTGTTCTGAGCGTCATTCTTCTGACGGCGGCGCTGGTCAACATCCCGCTGATCATCATTGCGTTGGTCTTCGTTAATGCGATACCGGCACCGGTCCCGAGCTGGATGAAGACGTTGGTGATCTTCGCGCTGATCGTTTTTGTGTGCGACCTGCTGCCGAAGGTTCTCGCGCTCGCGGACCCGTTCCGGTTTTCAAAAAGCGCCATCCGAATTCTGAAAGTTCTTATGCCGATTGCCGAACCGTTTTCCCGCTCCCTTCAGGAGCTGGCTGAGCGAACGGCGGACTTCATTGCCGCGGAACGGCCGGTGCAGCAGGAACACCTCGACGATGAGGAGCTCGAGACGCTCGTCCAAATGGGTGTGGAGGAGGGCGAACTCAGCGCCGGAGAAATGGAAATGATCCGGGAAATCATCAAGCTGGGAGATAAAACGGTGAAAGACTGTGTAACTCCCCGTGTCGATGCGTTCGCGATTCCGGACGACCTATCGAACGAAGAGGTTATCGCTCAGATCAGGGTCAAACGTCATGGGAGAGTGCCGGTTTATGGGGACAGCCCCGACGAGATCGTGGGGATCCTCGACGTGAAACAGTTTTTGCTTGAGCATTCCGAGCACTATACCGAGCACCTCGAGGCTCCCTCATTTGTGCCGGAAACGATGCGAGCGGTCGATTTGCTCCGCGGCTTTCTCAAGCACACCCAGCGTCTAGCGATCGTGGTGGACGAGTTCGGAGGGACGGAGGGCGTGGTGACGTTCAACGATATCGTCGAAGAAATCATCGGTGATGCAGTGCCGCGCGGAGACGACGCGCTATATATCGAGGAAGTTGGCAAAGGGAAATGGCTGGCGAGCGGGAGCGCACGCCTGGATGACCTCGGCGAGCTTGTCGGCGTCAATTTGCATCGGGAGGGACTCGATACAATTGGCGGATTGATTTTCAATCAGCTCGGCTATCTGCCAAAGCCCGGGGTTAGTCTCCAGATTCCGCCACTCCGATTTGAGATTCGCCAAACCGGCCGGAAGCGAGTTCTGGAAGTTGCAGTGGAAAAGCTGGATGCCGCCTTGCCGGAGCCGGAACGATGACTTGGCTGCTCCTTCTGCTTTGCCTCGGGGCATCATTTTTTGTGTCGGGCACAGAAGCCGGTATTCTTTCTCTTCATCGACTACGGCTTCGGCGGCTGGCCCGCCAGAAAGATCGTGCCGCGGTTCAACTCCAGAAACTTTTGGAGCAGCCGGCTCGTCTGCTTGTGACGGCTCTCGTTCTGAACGGGCTGCTGAATATCCTCGCGCTGGCGCTTCTCGTCCACACATTCGTCGCCTGGTTCGGCTGGGTGGGTTATTTTGTTACACTGGTGGTCGCGCTGCCCCTTTTTTTGCTTGTCTCGGAGCTGCTGCCACAGGCGATTTTTCGTCGCGTTCCATACAAGCAACTCGCATATCTCGCTCTCCCGCTCGAGTTCGCTGCTAGAGTACTAACACCTTTGATTGATGTTGGGTCAACCGTTGCCAGGCGTTTTCTAGGCTTGAAAAGGCCGCGGGAAATCTTTGTCGCCCGCGAAGACTTGAAAGATGTGACGAGCGAGATCGAACGAATGGGAATGCTGAGCAGCATTGAGCGGCAGATGATTCACAACGTTTTCGATCTCCGTTCGGTCAAAGTCCGGGATGTGATGGTGCCGGCGTCCTCAGTTGTCTCCGTGCGACCGGACACAACCATCGAACAGCTCATTGAGCTTTCGCGAACGCATCGATTTGACCGGTATCCGGTGGTTGGTTCGACGGGCAAGATTAGCGGGGTCGTGAATGTGTTCGACCTGATTGTGGATCAAACGCTGACGGAAACGGTTCGCGAATATGTCCGACGCGTCTTGACGGTGAAACCGGACGATCAGACGCTCACAGTTTTGAGCCGGCTCCGGGCAGCTCGCAGCAACCTGGCAGTCGTCGTCGACGAGCAAGGAACGACACTTGGGATCGTGAGCGTCGAGGATCTGCTCAGGCCCCTGGTGAAGGGCGCAGCGTAAGCACGAGGGGCCTCCGGTCCAGCCCAATCGTCCTCGTCGTCGTTCTCGTGCTCGATCGGGGGGCTGGAGTGTCTTCGAGGCGTCTCTGCCTGCGCAACGCTTGGCATGGACAGGCCGCAGCGTACGTAACTATCCCGAAACGTCGCTTTTGCTAAAGCACAGGAGATCTCAAAGATCACGAAGAGTTGATTCTGATTGGACCGTCCAGCTGACTCACGATTCGCCAGTACTTCTGCATTCTTACTTCTGCCTTTCGCCGTGTCCTTCTCCGCAATCCTCTTGACCGGGAAGTCGCCTCACCAATATGTTTTCGGCTTCTATATGTCTACGACCTCGCCAACGGCTCCGTTTTCACGAAAGAATCCGTTTCCAGCGAGACTCCTGGTGACCGAGAAGCTAACTCGCGAAGGGTCAGGGAAGGAGACTCGGCACTATGAGTTTTCCCTCGTCGGATCCGGTCTTCAATATGAGGTGGGAGACTCAATGGGAATTTTTCCGCAGAACAATCCCCAGCTCGTCGAAGACCTTTTGCAGGCGCTCCACTTCTCGGGTGACGAAGAAGTGACGAGCAAGGAAGGGAAAACGTTTTCGGTCCGAGAAGGCCTATTAAAGTATTACCAGATCACGCAGCCTTCGAAGCAGTTTCTCGAAGCAGTGATCGAAAAAGGGGGAACTTGGGCTGAGTTGCGGGATTTGATGCACCCGGACAAGAAGATAGAGCTCGACCGATATCTCTGGGGACTTGAGGTTATCGATTTTTTGCTCGATGCGCCTTCAGTCCGGTTTACCCCGGAGGAATTCCTTACCAAGCTGCGCAAACTGCAGCCGCGTCTTTATTCAATAGCGTCCAGCCTGAAGGCGTTTCCGGAGCAGGTCCATTTTATCATCGCAATCGTCCGGTACGAAAGCCACGGGCGTAAGCGGGAAGGGGTTGCATCAACCTATCTGGCGGACCGGATCGACCAGTCGACGCCGGTCCCGATGTTCGTGCACGTCGCAAAAGGTTTCCGGCTTCCGGACGAGAACGACAAACCGATTATCATGGTCGGGCCGGGAACAGGCATTGCCCCGTTCCGCGCGTATCTACAGGAGCGCAAAGCGATCGGCGCAACGGGCAAGAACTGGCTGTTCTTTGGCGAGCAACATTCGAAAACCGATTTCTTTTACCGTGAAGAATTCGAGACTCTGCAGAGAGAGGGTGTCCTGACCCGGTTTGACACCGCCTTTTCGCGGGATCAGGCGTATAAAGTCTATGTCCAGCACCGTCTTCTCGAGAACGCAAAGGAGGTGTACGCCTGGCTTCAGGAAGGCGCCCACTTTTTTGTGTGTGGTGACGAAGCCAAAATGGCCAAGGATGTCGATCTGGCTCTCCACCAGATTGTCGAGAAGGAGGGCTGCGTCTCTCCAGAAGGCGCTGCGGCGTATGTGGAGACGCTGCGCAAAGAGAAACGCTATAAGCGGGACGTGTACTAGGCGACCTGAGGTCGCCTAGGTTCCGAGTTCGGAGTTCGGGGTTCCGGGTTCGGCGTCTTAATATCGTGCTCGTCCTCGTTGTCGTCCTCAGCTTGCCCAACGAAGCCATGGCGAAGTTGGGTCCTCGGGCATTAATCGCAGCTCTTGCTCGTTATCGTACTCGTGGGCGTTGGGGGCCATTTTCGCACCGATCCATAAAGCATTGCCGAGCGCCGCAGTCTACGCGTCCCGCGAACGGGTCCAGGACGAGTATGAGTACGATTAGGACGATCGATTTATGCCCGAGGACCCAACTTCGCCAAGGCTTCGTTGGGCAAGCTGAGGACGAGTTCGAGTCCGAGGACGATATTAAGAGCCTGCACCCGGAACCTTGAACTCAGCCGCGCGCGGCCTACTCCTCGCTCGTCACTTCGCGTGCGTAAATGTTGACCTGACCGTCCGCGCCACGACGGACATCAACGATCTGGAATGGGCGGTTGCTGCTGCGTTGGAAATTGTCTCCCTCGCGCGGAGTCGGAGCGCCGCGCTGATATTCGACGATTACGCGCGCATTGCCTCGGTTGAAAACGCGATCAGCAAACGACTGGCGAGGCCGTAGTACCGCCCGGTTATCTCGCACCGCGGTGACCGTAAAGTCGCCACGCAAATACATCGTCGCTCCGCCAACGCCTCTGTCTGCAAGTTCGGCCGTTTGATCAACATCAAGCAAGCGGCCGCGCGGCATCTGTCCGGGGTGATAAGTTTGCCAGGTTTCGACGCGGCCCTCGGTAGGCGGCGTCGGTGAAGCGGTCAGGAACGGTTGTAGCGGCTGTTCTGGAGTGGCGACAGCGACTGCGACAGCCGTAGGAGTTGCCTTTGGGGTTGGAGCCGGCGTTGCGGCCACAACCGTGCGTGCGGTTGACTTCGGTGTTGCTGCGGGGGCCGACTTTGGCGTGGCTGCTGCTAAGCCGGCAGAGGCCGTCGCAGCCGGTTTGGGCTGACTCTTCGTCTCGGCTGTCGCAGGGGTCGGAGTGATGGTTGGCTGCGCTCCCACCAGACTCGTTTGCGATTTCGCGCCTGACTGTGTAGCGGCCGTGGTTTGCTGGGTCGCCATTGCGCGGCGATACTCCGCCAGGCGCTGGTCGGCATCGTGGAACTGAGCCTGGGTGACAAGCGGCA
>Ga0209656_10002402_pt1 | contig 12118 bp, 10 predicted proteins | sample BogFormECP12_OM2_FD_188239 | JGI IMG/M metagenome (GOLD analysis project Ga0209656, IMG submission 188239) | Bog forest soil microbial communities from Calvert Island, British Columbia, Canada - ECP12_OM2 (SPAdes) (version 2) | ecosystem: Environmental > Aquatic > Freshwater > Wetlands > Bog ... | reverse complement strand
GTACGCGATCCGCTCCAACGCGCCGGCAACGTTATCCACCCGCGTGGTGTGTTCGGAAACGGCCAGGCCCCAGGCGCCCAGCGCCAGATACGCATCGTGCAGGGTCGGCGGCCGAAATCCCTCGATGTGTCCCAACCCGTGGCAGATCATCCGCAGCTTGCGCCGAGCGGTGACGGCCGGATCCTTCTGCCGCAGCGATCCCGCCGCACTGTTGCGCGGGTTCGCGAACGGCGCCTTGCCGTCTTCGACCAGCGCGGCGTTGAGCGCTTCGAAATCCGCGACCCGGAAGAACACCTCACCGCGGACCTCGAGCACGTCGGGAATCGGATAGTCGTCGCTGGGGGTGAGCCGCTCGGGGACGTCGTCAATCGTGCGCGCGTTGAGCGTGACGTCTTCGCCGGTGCGGCCGTCGCCGCGAGTTGCCGCCCGGACCAGCCGCCCGCCGCGGTACACCAGCGACAAGGCGACACCGTCGATTTTCAGCTCGCACAGAAACGGCACATCGGCGCCGACCTCGGCGTGAATGCGCGCCGCCCACAGGTCGAATTCCTCGGTGCTGAACACGTTGTCCAGGGACAGCATCCGCTCCAGGTGCTCGGCCGAGGTGAAATCGGTGGCGAAGCCGGCACCGCCGACGAGCTGGGTCGGCGAATCCGGCGTGCGCAGCTCGGGATATTCGTCTTCGAGCGCGGCCAGCCGACGCAGCAGCTGATCGAAGTCCGCGTCGGAGATGATCGGCGCGTCGCGCACGTAGTAGCGGAATTGGTGTTCGCGCACCTGGTCGGCCAGTTCGCGCCAGCGACGACGGATCTCGGGCGCGACGGGATCAGCCTCTGCTGAGCTCACCTTGGCAGGCTATCGGAGGACGCCGACAGCTCAGTCCTCCACGTAGCAGCGCAGCCGGTCGATGGCGGCGTCCCAACGACGTGATAGCTGGTCGAGGTAGTCGCTGGCTTGGGCCAGCGGCTGGGTCTGCAGGGTCCAGATCCGCTCCCGACCGCGTCGGGCGCTGCTGACCAGCCCGGCGGCCTCCAGCAATTCCAAGTGCTTGGTGGCCGCCTGGCGGGTAACCGAGACCGCCTGGGTCACTTGGGAAGTCGAGCTCGGGCCGCCGTCGCACAGCCGGACGACGATGCGCAGCCGGTTCGCATCGCCGAGGGCGTCAAAGAGCGGTGCCGCCGCGAGCGCCGTCGTCACACCCGCTGCTCCAGCGCCAGATACTTGCGCACCAGCTCGACCTGCTTGGCCCAGCCTCCGCTGTTGGCCTCGAACGCCGCCGACCGGCGCGCCGCCGGGATGGCGTCGAACCCGGACTCGACGATGCTGAGCAGCACACCGTCCGGCGTCGGCGACAGGGTGAACTCGACCAGCGTGGTGGGCTCCGCCGCGTAGCCGACGTCGGGCTCGACCGCGAACGGGTGCCAGCGGTAGGCCAACCGCCGTGGCGGATCCACGGCGACGATCTGCCAGGTCGCTTTTGCCCCAGTATGCGGCCGCTGCAGCTCGGCCACCTCCTCGTCGACGGTCGTTCCGGTGATCGTGGCGGTAACCGAAGTCCCGGCGACAAAGGGTCCGTCGATGCGGACGCCGAACCAGCGCCCGAACTCCTGCGAGTCGCTGATCGCACGCCACACCCGGCCCATCGGCGCGCGCAACACGACCTGCTTCTCGATTCGGTCCGTGCTCGTATGCAACCTGCTGGTTGCTTATCAGTAGAGCACGCTTCGCGGCCGATACGCAACCTTCCGGTTGCGCTTTTCTCAGATGGCGTCCGGGTCGTCGGCGAAGGCCTCCGCAGCCCGCCTGGCCAGCCCGATCGCGGTGCGGGCCCACTGCGGGGTCGCCGCCGCCAGGCCGCACGCCGGGGTGACGCCGACGCGATCACGCAGCGCCGAGCGGCCGAAGCCGAGCCGGTCGGTGACCGCCACGACGGCGGCGGCAACCTCCTCGGCCGACGGACGCTTTGCCGGCGTGCTGGACGAGACGGCGCCGAGCACCACGGCGCGACCCGACTCGACGAATTCCGCGACGGCGTCCAGATCGTCGGCCGCCAGTGTCGACACGTCGACCGAAACTGCGGCAATGCTGCTGTGCTGCAACGCTTTCCATGGTAGGGCCGCGGCGCAGCTGTGCACGGACACCTCAGCGCCGGCGGCCGCCACGCAGGCGTCCAGCAGAGTGGTGACCAGCGTCTCGTCGATCGCGGTCACCGGGCTCAGCGTGGTCACTCCGGCGAGCCGGCCCGCCACCGCCGCCGGAAGCGACGGCTCGTCGAATTGCACCACCACGGGCGTGTCGAGTCGACGAGACACCGCGGCGCGATGCGCGCCGACGCCTTCGGCAAGCGAGGCGGCGATGTCGTGCACGGCGCCCAGATCGGTGATGGCCCGATGCCCGTTGGCCAGCTCCAGCTCGGCGGCCAGGGTGATCGGCCCGGGCGCCTGGATCTTGACCGGTCGCCCGTTGCCGCGCAAACCCGCGATCTCCCAAGCCTCTTCCAGCGCATCGACGTCCTCGTCGAGCAGGCTGACCGCCCGCCGGGTCACCGCGCCGGGCCGGGCCGCCACCCGGTAGCCGCGGGGCACCGTGTCGATGGCCACGTCGATCAGCAGCGCACCGGCACGCCCGACGATGTCGGCGCCCACTCCCCTGGCGGGCAGCTCGACGATGTGCGCCATCGCAGCGCCCAGCTCACCGACGACGACCTCGGCCGCCGGCCGCGCCGCTATGCCGGGCCACGACCCGGTGCCGCTGGCGGTTGCGAAAGCGCTCACCGGCCAACCGTATTCGATCGGGTTACGCACGCCCCGTGCCAGGGCTAGTCAGCGCGATTACGCTCACATGATGACCCGCCCGCTGGTGCTGTGTTGCGCGGCGCTGCTGGCCGCGGGATGCACCCGGGTAGTGGACGGCGCCGCGGTCGCCCCGTTCGGCACCGAACCCATCATCGCCGGCGTCGACGTCGACCGCGTGCTGCTCGATCAGGACCGTATGCGCGCGATCACCGGCGCCGACGACCACCTGACGATCATCCCGTCGATGGACGGCAAGTCCCCGGTCGACGTTGACACGCTCGCCCAGGCAGCGCCGACGCAGTGCCGCTTCCTCTTCGAAGACACCGTCACCTTCGGACCCGACATCGAAGAGTTCCACAAGACCACCTTCCAGTACCCGCCGCGCACCGGCCTGATCTCCGAGGGTGTCGCTGTCTATCGCGATGCCAACACGGCACGTCATGCCTTTGACGCCCTGGTGGCGACCGTCCGGGACTGCGCGAACACCTCGGCCGGCACGGGGTTCGTCGGCACCTGGGCCGCCGACGAACGGTCGCTGCAGACTCGCCCCGGCAACTGCGGACGCGATTACCAAGTCAAGTCGGTGGCGCTGATGGAGGTCACTTACTGCGGCTTCCCGGAATCGGTGTCGACGATCGTGATCACCAACATCGCCGCCAACGTGCCGGGCTAGGCGATGGTGGCGCTGCCGATCACCTCGTCGCCGTCCGAGTCGAGGCGGTAGAGCACAAGCGTCTGTCCCGGCGCCACACCGCGCAGCGGAGCGCGCAGCCGAACCTCGAGCCCATCGCCCGCCAATTGGGCGACCGCATCGACGGCCTCGCCGTGGGCACGCACCTGCACCGCGCACTCGACGGGTCCGGTCGGCGGGGTCCCCGCGGTGAAGACCGGCTGCTGCCCGGTGAGCCGCCACACGTCGAGGTCGGCCGCCGAGCCCACCTGCACGGTGCCGCTGTCCGCGTCGATCGCGGTGACATAGCGCGGCCGGCCGTCCGGGCCGGGTCCGGCAATTCCGAGTCCCTTGCGCTGGCCGATGGTGAAACCGTGCACCCCGTCATGGCTGGCCAGCACGGTCCCCCGCTGGTCGACGACCGAGCCGGGGCGCACGCCGATCCGGGCTCCCAGGAAAGCGCGGGTATCACCCGACGGGATGAAGCAGATGTCATGGCTGTCCGGCTTGTCCGCGACCGCCAGGCCGCGACGGGCCGCCTCGGCGCGGATCTGCGACTTGGGGGTGTCCCCGATCGGGAACGCGGCGTGGCGCAGTTGACCGCAAGTGAGCACCGCCAGCACATACGACTGGTCCTTGTCCCGGTCGACGGCCCGACGCAGCCGCCCGTCGGACAGCCGGGCGTAGTGCCCGGTGGCGACCGCGTCGAAGCCCAACGCCAACGCACGTGCGGCCAGCGCCGAGAACTTGATCCGCTCGTTGCACCGCACACAAGGATTCGGGGTTTCACCACGGGCGTAAGACGACACGAAGTCGTCGATCACGTCTTCTTTGAACTTGTCCGCGAAATCCCATACATAGAACGGGATTCCGAGCACATCAGCGACCCGCCGAGCATCACCGGCGTCCTCTTTGGAGCAGCAGCCCCGCGAGCCGGTGCGCAGGGTGCCCGGCGCCTGCGACAGCGCCAGGTGTATGCCGACCACGTCATGGCCGGCATCGACCATGCGGGCGGCGGCGACCGACGAATCGACGCCGCCGCTCATCGCGGCGAGGACCTTCATCGTGCGACACCCGCGGCGGCCAGCGCGGCTTGCCGGGCGCGCGCGACCGCACCGGGCAGCACTCGCAAGGCGGCGTCGACATCCGCCGCTACGCTGGTGTGCCCCAACGACAATCGCAGCGATCCCCGGGCGCTGGCCGCATCGGCACCCATCGCCAGCAACACATGCGACGGCTGTGGAACTCCGGCGGTGCACGCCGAGCCCGTCGAGCATTCGATTCCGTTGGCGTCCAACAACATCAGCAGCGCGTCGCCCTCGCACCCGTCGAAGGTGAAGTGCGCGTTACCCGGCAGCCGTCGCGATCCCCCGGCACCGTTGAGGCGAGTGTCCGCGACGCCGGCCAACACCCCGTCGATCAGACGGTCGCGCAGCAGCCGCAGCCGTGCGCTGTTGGTCTCCAGCCCGTCCACGGCAAGCCGCATCGCCGTCGCCATACCGACGGCACCGGCAACGTCGGGGGTGCCGGACCGGATGTCGCGTTCCTGCCCACCGCCGTGCGACAACGGCACGCAGCCGATCTCGCGGCGCAGCAGCAGCGCGCCCACACCGGGCGGGCCGCCGAACTTATGGGCGGCCACACTCATCGCGGAGAGCTGGCTGGCGCCGAAGACGACGGGCAGCTGTCCCACCGCCTGGACCGCGTCGCTGTGCATCGGTACGTCAAATTCGGCCGCGACGGCGGCGAGTTCGTCGATCGGCATGACGGTGCCGACCTCGTTGTTGGCCCACATCACCGACACCAGCGCGACGTCGTCGTGGCGCTGCAGCGCGTCACGCAGCGCGGCGGCGCACACCGACCCGTCGGCGGCGGTGGGCAACCAGGTCACCTCGGCGTCTTCGTGCTCGACCAGCCAATTCACCGAGTCCAGCACGGCGTGGTGTTCCACCGCGGTGGTGATGATGCGCCGGTGCCGTGGCTGGGCGTCGCGGCGCGCCCAGTAGATCCCCTTGACGGCCAGATTGTCGCTCTCGGTGCCGCCGGCGGTGAAGATCACCTCGGACGGACGCGCACCGAGCTTGGCCGCGATCAGCTCGCGGGATTCCTCCATTTGCCGCCGAGCGGCCCGGCCCGCGGTGTGCAGTGAGGACGCATTTCCCACCGTGCTCAGCGCGGCCGTCATCGCCTCGATGGCAGCGGGATACATCGGGGAGGTGGCGGCGTGATCGAGGTAGACCATGACCCGCCCAGAATACCGGCGGCGCACTGCGACGATGCAGGCCGGAACGGCCTGGGGAGGAGCAGGGCAATCAGGCCCTGGCTGAGCCCAGCAGCGCTTAGGAGGCCAGCACGGGCCGACGCTGCCCATGACCTGGGTGCGACGTCGGCGTCACGCGTATGGCGGCCTGGCAGCGACGGGCCAGCTCCCGCCGATCGTCACCGGGCAGCTGCAGTGATTCGACGTAGACCCGTGCCACGGTGCGGCGGGCGACCAGCAATCGACCGATCGAACGCAGCAGCGTGTCGTCACCGATATAGGCCGGGACGGTCGAGACCGTGCCGTCGCGGTGGTGGTAGCGCAACCGCAGCGGCTGGACCGGTAGGCCGGTGTCGACGGCGGCCTGGAACATCGCCGGATAGAACGGCCCCGACGCCAGACCACACCAGGTGGTGCCCTCCGGGAACGCCACCACGGTCTGGCCGGCGCGCAGCCGAGCCGCGACGGCGTCGACGACACCGGGCAGCTGGCGCAGGCTGGCCCGCTCGATCGGGATCACCTTGATGATGAGCGCCATCATCCGCACGATGAGATTGGCGGCCACGTCGGCGCGGCCGACGAACGACGCCGGCGGCATGCGCCACGGGCTGGTGGGAAGTACCGCGAAGATCGTCAGGATATCCAGCCACGACATGTGGTCACTGACCACCAACATCCCGGGCAGATTGCGAATCGGTCCGCCCGACAACGTGATCCGGACCCCGAGACACCACAACAACAGTCGGCAGTAAACCCTCCTGGCTCGCGACCGACCGGGTAGCGGAACCGAGACCAGCAGCAGCGCCGGGAAAAACAGCAGCGCCAGACTGACACGTAGCGCGACCCGCAGCGTCGCGATCAACCGGCGGGACGCTTCCGAGCCGCCGGCCTGCAGACAACTCGTGTCGCAGGAAGCACGCGGCAGCCAGGCGTGGTCGCGCGCGTCCGGATTGCTCATCAGGCCACCCCGCCTGCCGCCTCGGTGGCCGCCGCCACCGACCGGAGTCGGCGCAGGTAACGGGTGTCGGCCTGACGCTTGTCCAGCAGCGCGGGGAAATCACCCACACCGAAGTCGGGATCGTGGGCCGGCTCACCGCATATTCGGGCGCCCAACCGCAGGTAGCCGCGCATCAGCGGCGGGATGGCCGGCCGCGTGGGCGGAGGGATCTCGTCCACGGTGTATCCGTCGACGATCACCGGCCGGTGCGGATGCACCCAGTACTGCGCCGGGGCGGCGTGGCGGCGCAGCACGAAGTCGCGCACGCCGCGAATCTGGCTGCCCGGCGGCCCGCCGTCGTCGCTGGCTACCGGAACCGACACGCAGCCGGTGACGTAGTCGTAGCCGCAACGGTCGAGGTAGGCCAGGATGCCGGCCCACATCAGCAGCACGACGGCGCCGTTGCGGTGATCGCCGCGAACCACCGCGCGGCCCATCTCAACGAGTGAGGGCCGCAGCGAATCAAGCGCCCGGATGTCGAATTCCGTTGCGGTATAAAGCCCTCCGGCGGCGATAGCGCCGGTCGGCGACAGCATGCGGTAACAACCAACCAGCTCGCCCGAGTTGTCCTCCCGGACCAGCAAGTGGTCGCAGTGCTCGTCGAAGCGGTCAACGTCGAGGCCGGCGTCCTGCCCGGTCAGCGTGAAGCCTGGCTCGTTGTTGAATACTTCGTAGCGCAGCCGCTGCGCGGACTCGATCAGCGTGGGATCGGTGGACAGCAATAGCGAGTACCGCGGCTCGGTGGACGAACCTGTCCCCGACGCGGGCTCATCAGCGGGTATGAGGACCGAGTCAACACTCATGCGCGCCACTGTTAGCGATGTTGATCACTAATTGGCATCTGCGCCGTGACGTGTCCGTGCACGGCAGATGACGATGTCGCAGCAAAATCGGCTAATCGCGCAGGTCGAGGGCATTAACGTTGCCTGGATCACAGTTTTGGTCCAAACTGCGACGGTGGCTGAGGTCGACGGCGCGACATTTGACCCCGCCGCGCTGCGCGCCAAATACGCTCAAGAACGCCAGCGCCGCCTGCGCGGCGACGGAATCTCCCAATACGTGCAGGTCGCGGGCGCATTCAGCCGTTTTGGCCGCGACCCGTGGGCCGATCCCGACTTCACCCGCGACCCGATCAGCGACGAGGTCGACGTCGCCGTCGTCGGTGCCGGCTTCGGCGGGTTGCTCATCGGGGCCCGGTGCAGGCAACTCGGTGTCGACAACGTCAGGTTGATCGACAAGGCCGCCGACGTTGGCGGGACCTGGTATTGGAATCGTTACCCCGGAATCGCCTGCGACGTCGAGTCCTACGTCTATATGCCGTTGCTCGAGGAGCTCGGGTATGTGCCGACCGAGAAGTATGCGAAAGGCGCTGAAATCCTGGCCCACTGCCGCCGGATCGCCTCGCATTACGACTTGTACCGTGACGCCTGTCTGCAGACCGAGGTACAGGAGATTCGCTGGGAGGCAAGTAATTCCCGCTGGCTGATCTCCACCGACCGCGGCGACGAGATCCGCGCCCGGTTTGTGGCGATGGCGAACGGCTACCTGCAGAAGCCGAAACTGCCTGGAATAACGGGGATCACCAGGTTCGGCGGTCATACATTCCACACCAGCCGCTGGGACTACGAATACACCGGCGCCGACCTTGCCGGGTTGTCCGACAAGCGCGTCGGCATCATCGGAACCGGTGCGACGGCAATTCAGTGCGTGCCACGACTGGCCGAATCCGTGCATCGACTATTCGTCTTCCAGCGCACCCCGTCAACGGTCGACGTGCGGGCCAATCGGCCGACCGCACCCGAGTGGGCGGCGTCGCTGGAGCCCGGTTGGCAACAGCGGCGCATGGAGAACTTCCAAATCCTCACCGCGGGCGGCAATGCCGATGAGGACCTGGTGGACGACGCGTGGACCAGCCTCATCAAAAAGCTGCCGATCGTGAACGACGCGGGACCCAACGCCGCCGAACTGGCCGACTTCGCCAAGATGGAAGAGATCCGGGCGCGCGTCGATGCGATCGTGACCGACACGGCCACCGCCGACGCGCTCAAGCCGTGGTACGGCTACTACTGCAAGCGGCCCTGCTTCCACGACGAGTACTTGCAGGCGTTCAACCGTGACAACGTCACCCTCGTCGACACCCACGGCCGGGGAGTCGAGCAGATCACCCGCGACGGCGTCGTCGCCGACCGCGTCGAATACCTGCTGGACTGTTTGATTTTCGCCACCGGCTTCGAGGTCGGCACCAGTTACGCGCAACGTACCGGTTTCGAAGTCATCGGCCGCGACGGCCTGACCCTCACCGAGAAGTGGGCCGACGGCGTGCGCACAATGCACGGCGTGCACGTCAATGGCTTTCCGAACTGCTTCATCGAAAGCATCGCTCAGTCCGGCTTCACCGTGAACTTCCCCTACCTCATCGACACCCAATCCCGCCACATCGCCTGGGTGATTGCCTGGGCGTTGCAGCACGGCGCCGCCGAGGTGGAAGCCACCCTGGACGCCGAAGCAGCCTGGGTCGACACCGTCGTGGCACGCTCGAGTGTGATCGCCGGCCGGCGCGAGTCGTGCACACCCGGCTACTACAACCGCGAGGGCCAGGCGGATGCGCGGTTGAACCAGGACAGCTTCTTCTTCGGCAGCCCAACCGAATACGCCGACATCCTCGAGGCGTGGCGGACGACGGGCGAACTGGACGGGCTTGCCAAACGGGCTTCAGCCGTTACCGGTCGATGAGATCGGACGCGGGCGCTTTAGGGTGATCCCCGCCGCTTCCAGGTGTGATCCGCGGCGCAGTGGGTATCCCCCGGCAGGTATTTCAGGTTGGGACGGGCCGTCGGCACGCGGCCCGCGGAAGAAAGAGGGCGCTGTGACGGCCATCGAGCAGTGGCCCGGGAAGGCCTATCCGCTGGGCGCGACCTACGACGGGTCGGGCACCAATTTCGCGATTTTCAGTGAAGTTGCCGAGCGGGTGGAGCTCTGCCTCTTCGACGCCGACGGTGCCGAGACCAGGGTGCCGTTGAATGAGGTGGACGGATTCATCTGGCACGGCTTTCTGCCGGCAGTCGAACCCGGCCAACGCTACGGCTACCGGGTGCACGGGCCCTACGACCCGGCGGCCGGACACCGGTGCAACCCTAACAAGCTGCTGATCGATCCGTACGCGAAGGCAATCGACGGCAACTTCGAGTGGCACCAAGCGCTGTTCAGTTACAACTTCGGCGACCCCGACAGCCGCAACAACGACGACTCCGCGCCGCGCATGCCCAAGTCGGTGGTGATCAACCCGTTCTTCGACTGGGGCAACGACCGTCCGCCGGGCCACGAGTACGCCGACACGGTCATTTACGAGGCGCACGTCAAGGGGCTGACCCAGCTGCATCCCGACATCCCGGAGCGGATGCGCGGCACCTATACCGCTATCGCCCATCCGGTCATCATCGAGCATCTAAAAAGTCTGGGTGTCACCGCGATCGAACTGATGCCGGTGCACCACTTCGCAAACGACTCCACGTTGGTGGACAACGGTCTGTCAAACTACTGGGGTTACAACACAGTTGGCTTCCTCGCCCCGGACTTCAAATACGCCGCCAGCACCACTCCCGGCGGTCAGGTGCAAGAGTTCAAGACGATGGTCCGTGCCCTGCACGAGGAAGGCATCGAAGTCATCCTCGACGTCGTCTACAACCACACCGCCGAAGGCAACCACCTGGGCCCGACGTTGTCGATGCGGGGCATCGATAACGCCGCCTACTACCGGCTGGTCGATGACGAGCGGCAGTACTACATGGACTACACCGGCACCGGCAACAGCCTCCACGTCGGCCATCCGCACACGCTGCAACTGATCATGGATTCATTGCGGTACTGGGTGACCGAAATGCACGTCGACGGCTTCCGATTCGACCTCGCGTCAACACTTGCCCGCGAATTCTACGACGTCGACCGCCTGTCGGCGTTTTTCGAACTGGTGCAACAGGATCCGACGGTGAGTCAGGTCAAACTGATCGCCGAACCCTGGGATGTGGGCCCGGGCGGTTACCAGGTCGGAAATTTCCCACCGCAGTGGACGGAGTGGAACGGCAAGTTCCGCGACACCGTTCGCGACTACTGGCGCGGCGAGCCGGCGACACTCGGCGAGTTCGCCTCCCGGCTGACCGGCTCGGCGGACCTCTACGAGTCCACCGCGCGGCGCCCGGTGGCGTCGATCAATTTCGTCACCGCACATGACGGTTTCACGCTGCGTGACTTGGTCTCGTATAACGAGAAACACAACGAGGCCAATAAAGAAGACAACAACGACGGCGAGAGCAATAACAAGTCCTGGAACTGCGGCATCGAAGGTCCAACCGACGATCCGGAAGTCAACGCGTTACGCGCCCGTCAGCAGCGCAACTTTCTCGCGACAACGCTCCTGTCGCAAGGAATTCCAATGCTATCGCACGGTGACGAGCTCGGCCGCAGTCAAGCCGGCAACAACAACGGCTTCTGCCAGGACAACGAGATTACCTGGGTGCACTGGGATAAGGCAGACCTCGAGCTTATGGAGTTCACCCGGTCGGTATCGGCTTTGCGGGCCGCGCATCCGGTGTTTCGCCGCCGCCGGTTCTTCAGAGGGGTGCCGGTACGCCGACGCGGTGCGGTGGCACAGCCCGACATCTCATGGTTCAGCCCGGATGGCTCCGAAATGAGCGACGAGGACTGGGGTTCGGGTTTCGGCAAGTCGGTCGCGGTCTATTTGAACGGCTTGGGCATCCCCGACCTTGACGCCCGCGGACAGCGCGTAACCGACGATTCGTTCCTGTTGTGCTTCAACGCGCACCACGAGCCGATCGAGTTCACCTTGCCGCCCGAAGAGTTCGGCCGAGCGTGGGTGCCGGTTGTGGACACCTCCGCCGCAATGCCGAGCCTCGATGATCAGGAGCCGATTCGGGTTGGCACTGCGGTGCGGGTAGGTGCGCGGGCAATGGTGGTCTTACAGGCCGACGGAGAGTAAGTGCTCGGGTAAGAGGACGGCGACGCTTGCCTCGTCGTCCGATCGATAAGGAGACGGCATGCTCAACACCATCGCCACTATCGTCGCCATCGTGCTGGGGGTGCATATCGTGGTGAAGTTCGCCTTCTTCGCGTTGCCCTACCAGCGTCGCCGCGCGGCATTGGACAAGCAGTACGGGGTTAAGCCCTACGCGACTTCTGGGTCCGACGTCGTGCTCATGGTGGTGGTCGCCGCGATTGCCACGCTGATCGTGTGGCGCGGTATCGAATCGGTGAGTTTCCTTGCCGGGCTGTGGATCGGCGCCACCCTGATTCAACTGTATTTCCACCAGTTCCACACTCCGGTGCCCGCCGATCGCGCCGCTCCGGCCGAACGATCTCCGCTCAAGGAGATGTCGTACGCC
>Ga0209656_10002401_pt1 | contig 12122 bp, 13 predicted proteins | sample BogFormECP12_OM2_FD_188239 | JGI IMG/M metagenome (GOLD analysis project Ga0209656, IMG submission 188239) | Bog forest soil microbial communities from Calvert Island, British Columbia, Canada - ECP12_OM2 (SPAdes) (version 2) | ecosystem: Environmental > Aquatic > Freshwater > Wetlands > Bog ... | reverse complement strand
ACGCCGCCACTGCTTTACCGATCAGTGCTTTTCCCATCGCACCCTCCCGCAATATTTTTGGTTAATTTCTGACGTATAGCGCGACAATACTGCGGTTGGCGGGTAATGGTGTCAAGCATCACCGCGTTATTATTTCCGGACTTGCGGGGCGCTGCGATCGCGATCCGGAGATGCGGCGGCGGCGAGTGTTGGCTATGCTTGCCCGTTAGGCCGATTGCGGGAGAAAGCTCCGATGAAGGTCAAGGGTCTCGAAATTCTCCGCTGTGATGCCGGCTGGCGAAACTACCATTTCCTCAAGCTGACGACAGACGAGGGAATTGTCGGGTGGAGCGAGTTCGACGAGGGCTTCGGCTCCCCCGGAGTCGGCGCCGTCATCGAGCGGCTCGCCGGGCGCGTCGTCGGGCAGCCGGTGTCCGATCACGAACGGATCTATACTGAACTCTACTGCTTCACCCGTCCGGCCGCCGGCGGCGTCGTCGCCGAGGGGCTCGGCGCCATCGAGAATGCGTTGCTCGACGCCAAGGCGAAAGCGCTTGGAGTGCCGTGCCACGTGCTCCTCGGCGGCAAGGTTCGCAACCGCATCCGGGTCTACTGGTCGCATTGCGCGACTTGGCGGATCAACCATCCGACCCTGTACAAACCCGCAATCACCAGCCTCGACGGCGTAAAGGCGATCGGCGCCGAGGTGCGCGACAAGGGTTTCAGCGCGCTGAAGACCAACATCTTCATTTATGACAGCGGCGCTCCGCGCGGCTGGCGCCCCGGGTTCGGCGTTCCGTTCATGCCCGAACTCAACGTCGACAAGCAAGTGTTGCGCAACTTGCGCGCCCACCTCGAAGCCATCCGCGACGGCGCCGGCCCCGATGTCGATCTGCTGCTCGATCTGAACTTCAATGCCAAGACCGAGGGCTATCTGAAGATCCTGCGGGCGATTGCCGATATCGAGATGTTCTGGGTCGAGATCGACAGCTACAGCCCGGCAGCGCTCGCTCATATCCGGCGGCAGAGCCCGCACCCGATCAGCTCGTGCGAGACCTTGCTCGGGTTGCGCGAATTCCTGCCTTATCTCCGCGAGCAGTCGATGGATGTCGCAATCGTCGATGCGGTGTGGAACGGGGTGTGGCAGTCAATGAAGATAGCAGCCGCCGCCGATTCCCATGAGGTCAACATCGCGCCGCACAACTTTTATGGCCATTTGGCGACAATGATGAATGCGCATTTCGCTGCGGCCGCACCCAATCTTCGCATCATGGAAGTCGACATCGATCGGCTGCCCTGGGACGAGGAAGTATTTACCGTGGTGCCGCAATTCGAGGACGGGCACCTCGTCCTGCCCGATACCCCAGGCTGGGGTACGGAGCCCGATGAGGAGGCGATCCGCGCCCACCCCGCCGAGAGCCGAGGGGGGTCTGCTGCATTACCGTCAGCCCTGAGCAGCGGGCGGGCTATGCCGCGAGGCGAGCGGCTTCGCGGGGGGTCGCGGCCGCCCTCTCGGCCTTTTCGGGCAGGCCCATCAGACGGCGCAGCGCGTCGCGGCCACGCGACAGGCGCGAGCGGACCGTGCCGACCGGGACATTGAGGACCTGGGCCGCGGTCTCATAGGACATGCCTTCGAGCCCGACGAGCAGGATGACCTCGCGCTGCTCGCCGGGCAGGCGGGCGAGGCACTGTTCGAGCTCACGAAGCTGGCGCGAGGCCGTGGGATCCGTGATGGCGACGAGCGATGATGTCATCTGTTCGATGTCGACGGTCGTCTCGTCGCGGATCGCGCGCCGCACCATGTTGACATAGTGATTGTGCATGATCGTGAAGAGCCAGGCGCGAATGTCGGTGCCGGTCTGCCAAAGGTGGGACTTGGAGATCGCGCGCAGCAGCGTCTCCTGCACGAGGTCGTCTGCACGGTCGGCGCTCCGGGTCAGCGCCCGTGCATAGCGGCGAAGCCGGGGAATCTCTCGCTCGACGAGACCATGAAATTCGGACATTGGTTCTTCCTTCTTCTATGGACCCCGGTCCAGGGGTGTGAAGGTTAGAACTTAGGGCCTCATTGTAATCCCCGTATGAACGATGCTATGCTGTTTGGTAAAATGTTGTAATTGGAGTGTAACTCTTACGTTGTTGACGGCCGTCAAATTTTGTTACTGATATGAAGTGCGGTTTTCTTTCCATTTACAGTCTGAGATGATCGTTTGCCTATATGAGATCCGCTGAAATGGCGGGAACGCCTGGTTGACACGGGCTGTTGGCTAGCAGATCACAACCCGTCTCAAGGAGTCTCACATGAAAGCGATACTGATCCCTGCGGCTCTTGCCGTCGCGGTGACAGGTCTTGCGTTGAATTCCACCCCGGCGCCGGCCAAGGGCTGCTTGAAGGGCGCCGTTGTCGGCGGTGTCGCAGGGCATTTTGCCGGTCACCACGGGCTGCTCGGAGCGGGTGCCGGCTGCATCATCGGCCATCACGAGGCCACCAAGCACGCTCGCGAGCGGGAGCGGGCCTATGAGGAAGGGTATGGCAACAGCGCCCCGTCCTATGACCGCGGCTACGGTCCGCGCTGAGCCGAAGGGCGCCGCAAGCTGCGGCGCCCATAACCATTCCCCGAAAAATCAGACTTGCAGCATTTCGGCGCCTGGAGCGGCTTCGAGCTCAGATGCGTTCACTGTCATCGCCAGCATGCTGTAATACCCGATGGCGCCGGTCAGCTCGATGAAGCCCTGATCGCCGAACCGCCTACGAAGTGAGCTGGCGCTTGCCTCGTCGACCCGATGCTTGCGGAGAAGTTGCCGCGTGAAGTCGACGATTTCGGCGTCTTCGGGCGGGATGCCGCGCGCATGGTTCTCGCGGATCGCCGTGATGGTTGCCTCCGGAACACCCAGGCGCCGCGCGCCGCCCGCCTGAGCACCCCACACATAGACCGCCTCCAGCTCGCGCGCGACGGTCATCGCGGCAAGCACTCGAACCCGCATATCGAGAGAGCCCTCGAAGCGCACAAACGCCCCGAGATGGGCGACACGACCGGCCAGCTCCGGGCAATGAAGAAACATCGTGAACGGGCCCTGGATAGCGCCGCGGCTCTGGGCGATGGCATCCACGATGGCTTGATGCTGTGCAGGAACTTGCTCTTTGCTGGTGATCGGCTGCAGCCTTGCCATGTTCACTCCGTTCCCTTGGGGATGAACGCCGGCAAGGATACGATGCAAGTCACCCCCGGGGAAGGAGATCGTGCCGATGACCCAGCTCAGCCACCGTAACGTCGAGGCGAACGGCATTCGCATTTACCTGGCCGAGCAGGGGACGGGTCCATTGGTCCTCCTCTGCCATGGTTTCCCCGAATCCTGGTATTCCTGGCGCCACCAGCTGTCGGCGCTTGCCGAGGCCGGGTTCCACGCTGTCGCACCGGATATGCGCGGCTATGGGCGAACCGATTGTCCCGGCGAGATCGACCAGTACACGCTCTTCCATCTGGTGGGCGACATGGTGGGCCTGATTGGTGCCTTGGGGGCCGAGCAGGCGGTGATCGCCGGCCACGACTGGGGTGCCGTGGTGGCATGGCATGCGGCGCTGCTGCGGCCCGACCTCTTCCGCGGCGTGGTTGGTCTCAGCGTGCCGTTCCGACCGCGCGGGCCGGTCCGGCCAACTACGGTCATGCCGCAGACCGAGGATCACGTCTTCTATCAGCTCTATCTGCAAACCCCCGACGTGCCCGAAGCGGAACTAGAGCGCGATATCCGCCGCTACATCCGCGGCATCCTCTATTCGAACTCCGGGGACGCGCCACCTCTTCAACGCAGCGGAGCGACGGCCGGAGCTGTCGGCATGGTACCGCGGCAAGGTGGTCTCGCAGCCCGCATGGCGAGCCACCTGGTGAGCCCCGCGATCCTGCCGCCGTGGATCACCGAGGCCGAAGTGGACTTCTTCGCGGAAGAATTCGCCCGCGCGGGATTTCGTGGCGGGCTCAACTACTACCGCAACATCGATCGCAACTGGGAGCTCCTCGCCCCCTTTGTCGGGGCCAGAGTCACGGTCCCCGCGGTTTACATAGCCGGAGACCGCGACCTCGTGATGACTTTCCCGAGTATGGATCAAGCCCTTCTGAATCTTGCGCAATTCGTGCCGCAGCTTCGCGGCAAGACCGTCTTGCCGGGTTGCGGCCACTGGACCCAGCAGGAGCGGGCCGCGGAGGTCAACGCCGCGATGATCGACTTCCTGCGCGCCCCATCGTCAATGCGGTAACCCGGTCTGTGCCGGGCGCTTCTCGGCGATCGAGCGCCAGATCCGGGCCCAGACCAAGAGCCCGGCCCGGTTGCTGTGTCCGAGCATCAGATCGGCGTACTTGGCGGCCTGTAGCTCGGCATGGTCGCCGAATTGGTGCATCATCGCGTCGGCGGCACGCAGGACCTCGAAATCGGACAGCATAATCTTCTCCACAGCTCACTAGACCGGATGCCGGGTCTCGGAGCCGGCACTGTCGGCTTTGCGATCGAGCCCGAACAACGATAATTCGCGCCGGAAGCCGCACTCTTCCTTTGCACCATTCCGACACCTGCCGTGCTGTCTGAGCCTTGCCGGGCGGCCGTAATTCCGCCGCTGATCGAGATCAGGCACAAGACAATCCCGTTCGAGACAGCTCGTCCAGAGCGACATCGGAAGGCGCATCCTCATCTCCACTCAGAGTGCATTGGCCGGAGTGCATCCGGCTTCTTGTGTCGAGAGGCGACCTTAGGCCCTAAAAATTAAAAACGTCGGAGAATTGGTGGTTAAACGCGAAAAATTCGAAGTTAATGCCGTATAAACCGATCCGCAGCCGGCAGACCGAGAGATTAAGGGCGGGCCGGCTCGGGCATCGCGGAATCTGCCGTTTACCATCCTCCTCAAAACCGGTAATCTGCCGCAGCCCATTTGAGAGGGGCGCTTCGGTGTCAAGAAAAGCTCGTGAACCAGTGTATTGAAGGAGGATCAAGTGGCCATATTCACGCATGTCACGGTGGGAACGAACGACCTTGCGAAGGCGCGCTCCTTTTATGACCGGGTGCTGGGCGCGCTCGGCTACAAGCGTTTGAACGATCTGGGAGAAAACGGCTCGATCTGGGGCGAGTCGGCGCCGGAATTCTTCGTCCTGAAGCCGGCCAACGGACAACCGGCGAGTTTCGCCAATGGCGGCACGATTAGCTTTGTCGCGCCGAGCCGCGCGGCGGTCGGAGAATTCCACAAGGCCGCTCTTGCCGCCGGCGGCAAGGACGAAGGCCCGGTCGGACCGCGGAGCTGGCATCCCAGTGCCTATGCGGCCTATGTCCGCGATCTCGACGGCAACAAGCTCGCGGCCTACTGCTTCAAGGCAGAATAGCTCTCTATCGATCGGCGGGCTGGCCCGGCCGACAGCCGGGCCAGCAGCATCTGCACAGGCGACGCGGACACTGGCCTTCCGCGGCCGGCAACAGGTATCCGTTGACAGTTTGTTGACGCATTCGCGGCTACAACCCCTCCGGGCGTACGAGCATGCGGAAGGGTCAGCGGATGGGGAAGCGTATTGTCGCCAGTTCCGGTATATGGTTTGCAGCCTTTGTGATGGCGATAATGCTGCAAGGGCCGGCCTCGCGGGCCGATGAGATCAGCCAGATTCTGCGCGGCTACGAGATCATTTCGGAAGTTTTTCCGAAGGGCACGAAGCTCAATTTCGCCGGGAAGGATTGGGCACTGGTCGGCCTCGGCAGCTATCTGGTGAACTCGACCGGCTGCAACGATTGCCACACCCATCCGAACTATGCCGCCAACCACAATCCGTATATGGCACAGCCGGAGCAGCTCAATACCGAATTCTACCTGTCGGGCGGGCGAATCTTTGGGCCAGTCGCCATGCCGATCGCGACCTCCGCGAACATCACCCCAGACCACAACGGCAGGCCCGCAGGACTGACCCTGGCGGGATTTCTTGAAGTCATGCACACCGGCCACGATCCCCGAGATCCCGCCGGCGACATCCTGCAGATCATGCCGTGGCCGCTATATCGATGGAAGACGGACCGGGAGCTGAGCGCGATGTATGAATATTTGCGGGTGATCCCCTCGCTCCTCGACAACCCCAATCCGGGGCCGTAGCGCCCTGGCATGCGGGGATAACAGCGAATAACAGCGGTGATTTTCGCTGTTATTTTGCTCCCCGCATCGGCGGTGCCCAGGATTTCTGCGGAAGACGAGATACCTGCCGCTGATAATTTCGTGGAATAACAGCAAAAACAGCAAAGCCGCGGTTCACACTGGCACCGGCGCGACCGCGGCGGGGTCGAGATCGTAGAGCCAGCCCAGCGCATCGGGCGAGCGGTCGGCGGCTGTAGCCCATAGGCCCCCCGGGCATTGGATGCATTGGATGGCCGTTCTACGCGTGTCCCCACAGCCGCTTCGAGGCGATTGCGGCGCCTTCGGCCATGGCGCGCAGCTTCTTGAACGAGATGTCGGGGTCGAGCTTGCCGTAGCCGGCAAAGGTTCCGAAACCGCAATCGCTGCCGGCGATCACCCGCTCGCGGCCGACGATATCGGCGAAGCGGCAAATGCGCTCGGCGACCAGCTCGGGGTGCTCGACGTAATTGGTCGAGGTGTCGAGCACACCCGGCACGAGGATCTTCTCGTCGGGTAATTTGACTTGTTGCCACACCGTCCATTCATGCGCATGCCGCGGATTGGCCGCTTCGACGACGAGCGCCATCGGCTTCGCCTTGACCAGAATGGGGGCGACTTTCGCAAACGGAATGTCGTGGTCGTGCGGCCCCTCGTAATTACCCCAGCAAATATGGATGCGCGCGCGGTCCGCCGGCACATTGCGTAAAGCGTGGTTCAACACCTCGACGTGAAAGGCCGCGCGTTTGAGGAAATCGGCTTCGCTCAAATCCTGGAATGCGGTGTGGTGGGCCATCGCCAGATCGGGGCAGTCGAGCTGCAATACGAATCCGGCATTGGCGATGGCTTCGTATTCTTCCTGCATGGCGGCCGCGATAGCTTCGACATAAGCCTCATGCGTCGGGTAATACCGGTTGGTCTGAAACACCGGCACGAGACCGGGTGAGGCGGCGGTCATGAAGCCTTCAGTGACACTGACCGCCTCGAGCGCGGCGCGCAAATTGGCGAGGTCCTGAGCGAGGGGCTCGCGGTCGCGGACCGCCACCGGGCCGACGCACACCGAGCGCCTGGCCACATTCGCGCCGGTCATCCGCTCGTAGGCGGCGACGAAGTTCGGGTGCTCCCTGGTATCCAGGCGCGGCTTTGCCGGCTCGTGGCCGGAGTACCCCGACAGGCGGTCCGCAACATAGGTCGAATAGCCGGGCTTCGACATCTCGCCGTCATTGACGATATCGACGCCGCTGTCCGCCTGACGGCGAACGATGTCGACGACCGCCTGCCGAGTCACGCGGTCGAGCTCGGCCTTGTCGTAGGCTTCGCCCTGGTCCTTGCGGACCAGAAGCTGGCGCAGCTCGGGGGGCCGCGGCAGGCTCCCGACATGGGTCGTCAGGATGCGATCCTGGCTGGTCTTCATTGGCGTGCCCCCCTTTAGAACCGAATGTCCTGCGGCAGCAGGCCGAATTCGGAGCGGCTGAAGACGAAGGCGGCGCGCTCCGGATTGTTGCCGGCATGCGCCCGCATCGCGTGCACATCGCGCCACGCACGCTGGATCGGATTGTCGAGAAAAATGCCGCGGCCGCCGCTCGCCTCGAACAGTTTGTCGACGGCCCCGACGCTCCAATCGATGGCTTTCCCGGCATCCCATTTGTAGCGGGCGCGCGCAACGAGCGGAATTTCTTCGCCGGCGCGGACGAGGCGCATCATCTCGGCGAAATTGCCGAGCAGACGGTCGCGGGCCGCACCGATTGCGGCGGCGGCTTCAGCCAAGCGGTATTGGGTGAACGGATCCTCGGCGACGCGCGACTGGTCGCGCAGATTGATGCGCTTCAGCGACTGCTCCCGAAATGCCTGGAGCGCCCCAAGCGCCGCGCCAATGGCGGGAGCCGTGATGCCGTTTGCAAAGACGAGTCCGAATGGCAGGCGATAGAGCGGCGCATCGTTTATTGCAGTGCCGGGGTGCTTCAGATGAAATGCATCCAGGTACGAATGCGTGCGGTATTCCGGCACGAATGCCTCATTGACGACAATATCCTTGCTGCCGGTGGCGCACAGGCCCATCACATGCCAGTTGTCGTCGATCACATATTCGCTGCGCGGCACCAAGAAAACGCGCGCGTCCGAGGGCTGGCTCCCGTCGGCTGATGGCGCGAGTCCGCCGAGCACCGCCCATTGGCAGAAATCGCAACCACTGGAAAAGGACCATCGGCCACTGAGACGAAAACCGCCGTCGACCCGCTGTACCGTCCCAGTGGGCGCCAGCGAGGTCGAGAGCTGGACGCCGGTGTCTTCGCCCCAGACGTCCTCTTGGGCTTGCGGCGGAAAGATCGCCAGGTGCCAGTTGTGCACCCCGATGACCCCGAGGATCCAGGCGCTCGACCCGCACACGGTGCCCACCTCGATGACGGCCTGGTAGAACGTCGCGGGATCGAGCTCGTAGCCGCCGTACCGCCTCGGCTGCAACGCCCGAAAGAGCCCGGCCTCCCGGAAATCGGCGAAGGTCTCGTCGGGCAACCGGCGCAGTTCTTCTGCGCGCGAGGCCCGCTCGCGCAAAGCCGGGAGCAAAGCACGCGTACGATTGAGAAATGCTTCAGGTGTCACGGCGCCCCTCGTTGTTCCCACGTCTAAGGTCGAGCTGTCACCCGCAAATTGCGAAAGTGGCCATCGGTTCCGTTATCGACATAGAGGCCGACGCTCCCATGCGCGTCGGCGCCGCGTTTGAGGTCATTGACGATCAGAACCGGCTGTTCGCTGCCGCGGACGAATAACTGGGCGGTTTGACCGGAAACCTCAATCCTCATTTCGGTCCATGCACCCGGGATCAGGTCGACGTAAGATTCGTATTTTCCAGGAGATTCGCGCCGCAAGCGGTCGAAGTCGTAACCAGGAAAGGAAAAATATTGAGTCGAGTGATTGCGGCGGACTTGATCAGCAGCGCGGCCGTTAGTGGGTCGCAGATAGATTCCTTCGCAGCTGAAACCGTCCTCGACATCTACTCGAAATACGACACCGACAAATCCGCGCGCTCCCGGAGGAGCACCCGGTAATGGAGCGCCAGCAACTTCGACCTCGATCGTGCCGTCATGGAAATCGAGCTCCGGGACAAAGGCAAAGGTGTCGATGTCCGGTGCCATTGGGGAAGTGGAGGGGCGCCGCACCTCCAGTGCCCGACGGCCACCGTATTCGACGGCTGTCACTGTGACATTCCGCGGCTTGACTTCGGCCGTCTGATCCAAAAGCAGTTCAAGAACTCCGAGCTCCGGTGGCGGAGCTGCAATCCCCGGTAGCACGACGAGGCCTTGTACAAAAACCGCAACTGGCGCCAGCAAGCACCGCCGTGGCGCGGCAATCCTGACCTTTCTTGCGTGATCTCGAACTTCCGGTATTGCGACCATCGTTGCGCGCCAGTTAGTAATTAAGAGCCCGATGATCACTGTGCCGTTTCGAAGCGCGCGACTGACTCAGCCCAGTGGACCCTGGAAGACTTGGTCGACGTAAGTGTCGGACAGCGGATCCAGGGCCTCCGGCCATGCGCCATTGACGCGGCGTCGCTCGGAGGCCGTGCGGACCCGGCCGTCCCAGCCGATCTGCTCCATGTAGTAATAGAGCTGGATGCAGTGGCCGTCGGGGTCGAGGGCGAAAGCCGAATAGTCGATGCCGGGATGTAGCTCGGGAGGGATCGAGTCGATGAAGGAGACGCCATGCGCCTTCAGAAAGGCGACGGCCTGGCGCAGTTGCGCATAGCTGCCGACTTCAACGCCGAAGGACATGCAGGTCGTACGCTCGCTGAGGCCCAGTGTGCGGCGCAGCTCCTTGGGGAACAGCGCGAGACTGTGGTGTTCGGCGCCGCAGCGCAGAAACACGCAGCGGGCGCCGCGATAAACCGTCTCCTCGCTGCGCACGAAGCCCAGACGCTCGGTATAGAAATGTTCGGCGCGTTCGACATCTTCGACGAACAAGCTGACCGGGCCGACCTTGGTGATCTTGAACGGTCGCGGTAGCAATATGCCCTCGACATCGTAGGTCGCGGCCAGTCTCTCTTGTGGACGATGGCCCGAAAACACGTCGATGCCCTTGCCAATCGCCTCGGTCAGCTCGGCCGCCTCGGACATCTGCGGCAATGGCGGCTTCTCGTTAAAGCCGCGGTAATACATGTCGCGCGGCTTGCTCAGCCGGTTCCAGCCAACCTGCTCGATGCCGTAATAGAATTCATTGGTGTGCCCGTCGGGATCGTAGACATAGACGTGCCAGTTGCTGCCCGGCATGTCGCGGCCGACGCGCTGGATGCGCACCTGCTGTTCTTCGAAATAGGTGTGGGCGTCGGCGATCTCCTTGAGGCTGCCGCATTGCCAGGTGATCTGGTTGATCGTGACCTCGGGCGCGAACTTGCGATCGGCGCGATGGTCCATGACCCGCTTCGGAAACAGGACAAAGGCGTGGTGGTCGGTCCCGTAGCGCATGAAATAGCCGCGCGGGTCGCCGAGATCGGCATCCTTCGGAAACCACGGCGCCCTCGAGAAATCCAGTGTATCGGAAGCCGTAAAGCCGAGCAGATCGCCATAGAACTCGCGGCCCTCCGGCAGCTTCTCGACGTTGAAGCCGAAATGGCCGAGGCGGCGGATCTTAAACGGCCGCTGCAACAGAATCCCGCCCACATTGTAGCGCTGTGTCGCCACTGACATTGCTGGTCCACTCCTCTGCACGTCCGGTGCGTCGTGATCACCCGGCCTGAGCTTGCCGATAGCGTGTTATCGTCACCCCGCGCATGCGGGGGTCCGGCATCCGCTGCGGCCTTGCCGCCCTGGATTCCTGCTTTCGCGGATATGACCACAAGGAACGATAGCACATCGAAAACCCGCGAACTAGGCTTGGTCAGTCGGTCAGCCGGAAGGCTCCGATTGCAGCTGGATGTAGTTCTCGCGTCCGATCCTGGCAATCAGCTCCAGTTGCGTCTCGAGGAAGTCGACGTGCTCCTCCTCGCCCTTCAAGATCGCGCTGAACAGCTCGCGGGTGACGAAGTCGCGTACACCCTCGCAATACGGGATCGCCTCCTGCAATTCCGGCATAGCCTGCTGCTCGAGTCGCAAATCGCATTCCAAGACCTCGGGCACACTGGTGCCGATCAATAGCTTGTCAAACTCCAGACGAGGTTCTCCACCCAGGAATAGAAGCCTTTTGATCAGCAAGTCCGCGTGCTTCATCTCGTCGACCGACTCCTCGTATTCACGGGCCGCGAGCTTGACGACCCCCCAATGATCCAGGATCCGAGAGTGGAGGAAGTACTGGTTGATCGCGGTCATCTCGTTCCGCAGCACGGCGTTGAGGTGCTGCATGACTGTCGCATCGCCTCGCATGGTCGGCCTCCCTAATGGCTCCTCGTGGTTGGGTTCGTCTTCGCCTTCGCGACCTCCGCCGAAATCCGAAAGGATGCAAACCCGGCTGCGCTTCGATGTCAACGGCTTGGCCGAGCCGGTGGAACGCGGTTCGGCATCGGTGGTAGGCTCGCTCACAACCAATCATCGATGTCGAGGCGGGAAGGAGATTCCAGATGAGTCAGGCGCTCGAGGGCATTCGCGTGATCGATTTCACGCACGACCAGGCCGGCCCCTCCTGCACGCAGATGCTGGCCTGGCTCGGCGCCGATGTGGTCAAGATCGAGCGGCCGCCTCACGGCGACCGGGCGCGCCGGCTGTGGAACATCGACAACCCGGACCTCGACAGCTTCTTTTTCCTGCTGCTCAACAGCAACAAGCGCAGCACGGTCATCAATCTGCGGACCGACGAAGGCAAGGAGATTGCCCGCCGCCTGATCCAAAACGCCGACATCGTCGCGGAGAACCTCGGCCCGGGCGTCATGGAACGCTTGGGCCTCGGCTACGAGGCGGTGAAGGAACTCAACCCGCGGGTCATCTACGCCTCGGTCAAGGGGTTTGGCTCGTATGGCCCCTATAGCGGGTTCAAATGTTTCGAGCCGGTGGCGCAGGCCACTTCCGGCGCGATGAGCGTCACCGGCGAAGCC
>Ga0209656_10002400_pt1 | contig 12122 bp, 12 predicted proteins | sample BogFormECP12_OM2_FD_188239 | JGI IMG/M metagenome (GOLD analysis project Ga0209656, IMG submission 188239) | Bog forest soil microbial communities from Calvert Island, British Columbia, Canada - ECP12_OM2 (SPAdes) (version 2) | ecosystem: Environmental > Aquatic > Freshwater > Wetlands > Bog ... | reverse complement strand
TTTCACCTGTGACCCCAGAAAACGTCATGGATTTGGCGCACCGCATGCTGCTGGTGACCACGATGATCGCAGCGCCGCTGCTGTTGATCGCGCTCGTCGCGGGTCTGGTCATCGGCATGTTGCAGGCGGCAACCCAAATCAACGAGTCGACCTTGAGCTTCATTCCGAAGCTGCTGCTGCTGGTCCTCACCTTGTTCGCGACCGGCCCTTGGATCCTGCGTGTGCTCACCGATTTCACGCGCGATCTCTACACCAGCATTCCCGCCTTGATCGGCTAGGGCGCGCATGCAACCCGTGACCCTCAATGCAGCCGATGTGTCCATGTGGGTGGGCCGGTTGTGGTGGCCGATGCTGCGGGTCGGCGGATTCGTGCTGGCGGCTCCCACCCTGAGCGAAACCGTGATACCGGGCCGGATCAAACTGATCATGTCGCTGTCGCTGGGGTTCTTGATGGCGCCGACCGTGCAGATACCGGCGGCCCTGTCGATCTTCTCCGGCGCCGGGCTGCTCGCGGCGGTGACGGAGCTGCTGATCGGCGTGTCCATCGGCATGGTGGTGCAGCTGGCCTTTGAAGCGCTGATCTTCGCCGGTCAGGCCATCTCTCTGAGCATGGGCCTGGGATTTGCGACCCTGGTCGATCCGCAGCGCGGCGCGAATACGACGGTCATCGGCCAGATGTTCATGATATTGGGCATACTCACCTATCTCGCGATCAACGGGCACCTGGCCCTGCTGGGCGCTCTCGCCGAGAGTTTTCAGACCCTGCCGATCGGCGCTCACAATATCGACAAGAATTTCCTGCTGTCGGTGGCGCTGTGGGGCGCGCGGGTCTTCGAATCCGGGCTGTTGATCGCGCTGCCGGCGGTGATCGCGCTCGTGATCGTCAATCTCGCGCTCGGCGTCGTCACCCGCGCGGCGCCGCAGCTCAATCTGTTCGGCATCGGCTTCACCATTTCTCTGCTGTGCGGATTCTTCGTTCTCATCGTGGGCATCGACGGCATCATGGCGGGAATCACCAGCCTCATCGGCAGCGCGTTGGCCGCGGCGAACGAACTGGTCGGCGCTCCCGCCGCGGGAGCGCATTGATGGCCGCGGAAGCAGAAACGGGCGGCGAACGCACCGAAGAACCATCGCAAAAACGCCTGCAAGACGCGCGTGAGCGGGGTCAGCTGCCGCGTTCCCGCGAGCTGACCAACTTCGCGACCATGATCGGCGGCAGCGCGATGCTCGCCACGATGGGCGGTACCCTCGCCACCCGCCTGTCGCAGATGATGCGCCACGCACTCTCGATTGATCCGCTCATGCTGCGCGAGCCGGACGCCATGCAAAGCTCGCTCGGCGAGGCCTGCATGAGTGCGCTCACCCTCCTGTTGCCGCTATTCGGCGCGCTGATCGGCCTGGTATTGCTGGCCTCGGTGGCGCTCGGCGGCTGGAATTTCAGCCCGCAAGCCCTGGCGCCCGATTTTACGCGCTTGAGTCCGCTCGCCGGTCTGCAGCGGCTCTTCGGCCTGCGCGGAGCCACCGAGCTCGGCAAAGCGCTGCTGAAATGCGCGGTGGTCGGGGGCGTTTGCGCGGCGGTGGTCTCGTGGACTTTCCGCGACGTCATGGCCCTCGCGCACATGTCGCCGCGCGCGGCGATCGGCCGCGGCGCCGGGCTCGTGAGTTGGTCGTTCGTCTGGCTGTGCGCCTCGCTGGCGCTGGTGGCCATCGTCGATGTCCCTCTGCAGCTGTTTCAATTCAAGCGCACTCTGCGCATGACGCGCCAGGAATTGCGCGACGAAGCCAAGGAATCGGACGGCCGTCCGGAGACGAAGCAGCGCATACGCCAAATGCAGCAGACACTGGCGCGGCGCCGCATGATGCACAAGGTGCCCACCGCGGACGTGGTGATCGTCAATCCGACCCACTTTGCGGTGGCCCTCAAATACGATCCGCAGAAGATGCGCGCGCCGCGCGTGCTCGCCAAGGGTGTCGATCTCGTCGCTGCAAACATTCGCCGCATCGCCGAGGAGCATCGCGTTCCGGTGTTCGAGTCGCCGAAATTGGCGCGCGCTTTGTATCGGTCTACGGATTTGAACAAGGAAATCCCGGCCGGCCTGTACGTGGCGGTCGCTCAAGTGCTGTCCTATATCTTCAGGGTCCGCACGTTGAATCCGACCATTGCAGCGCGCGTGGCGCGCCCGAATCCGCAGGTTAGCGGCGAGTTCGACGACGTATGAACGCGCGCGCCACGGCAGCGACCTTCGGGGAATTCGCCCGCAACGGCTTAGGGGTGCCGCTGCTGGTCATGGTGGTCCTCGCCATGATGGTGCTGCCGCTGCCGGCGTTCCTGCTGGACGTGTTCTTCACATTCAATATTTCGCTATCGATCATGATCCTGCTGGCCGTGATCTATGTGCGGCGGGCCCTGGAATTCGCCACCTTTCCGACCGTTCTGCTGGGCGCGACCTTGCTGCGCCTCGGGCTCAACGTCGCCTCGACGCGCATCGTGCTGATCAATGGCCATACCGGATCGCATGCCGCGGGCCACGTGATCGCCGCGTTCGGCGAGTTCGTGGTCGGCGGCAACTACGCCGTCGGCATGGTCGTGTTCACAGTGCTCGTGATCATCAATTTCGTGGTCATCACCAAGGGCGCCGGCCGCATCTCGGAAGTGAGCGCGCGGTTCACTTTGGACGCCATGCCCGGCCGGCAGATGGCGATCGACGCGGATTTGAACGCCGGCATCATCACTCAGGCAGAGGCCGTGGTCCGGCGCCAGGAAATTCGCGAGGAAGCCGACTTCTACGGCGCCATGGACGGTGCCAGCAAGTTTGTGCGCGGCGATGCCGTCGCCGGCATCCTGATCGTGTTCATCAACCTATTCGGCGGCACCATCATCGGTGCCGCCCAGCATGGCATGTCCCTCGCCGATGCCGGCCGCACCTATGCGCTGCTCACCATCGGCGACGGATTGGTCGCGCAAATCCCGGCGTTGCTGCTGTCCGTGGCGGTCGCCATCCTGGTCACGCGCGTATCGCGGCCTCATGACATGAGCCAGCAGATCATGACGCAGGTGCTGGGACAGCCCAAGGCGCTGGGCGTTACCAGCGGCATTCTGACTCTGCTCGGCGTCATTCCCGGCATGCCGAATCTGGTGTTCCTGGGAATGGCGGCCTTGTGCGCGGTCGGCGCCTACATGATGAGCAAGCGCAAGGCGGCGGACAAGGCGGCCGCGGCCGCTCCCGCGGCGGCGGCGGCGGCCGTCCCCGCCGAGCAGCGGGAATTGTCCTGGGACGATGTGGAGGCCGTCGATCTGATCGGCCTCGAGGTGGGCTACCGGCTGATTCCGCTCGTGGATCGCAATCAAGGCGGGGAGCTGATGGGACGCATCAAGGGCGTGCGCAAGAAACTGTCCGAGGAGCTCGGCTTCCTGGTGCAAGCCGTGCACATTCGCGACAACCTGGAGCTCGGTCCGAATTCCTATCGCATCACCATTCTCGGCGCGCCGGTGGGCGAGTCCGAGGTATTCCCCGACCGGGAACTGGCAATCAATCCGGGGCAGGTGTCGGGAACGCTGCCCGGCTCGGCGACCAAGGATCCCGCCTTCGGCTTGGAGGCGATCTGGATCGATAAATCGCGCCGCGAGCAGGCGCAGGGGCAGGGCTACACCGTGGTGGACGCCAGCAGCGTCATCGCGACTCACTTGAGCCACCTGCTGCAGTCCCACGCACACGAACTGCTGGGCCACGAGGAAGTGCAGCAATTGCTCAACCGCTTGGGCAAGAGCGCGCCGAAGTTGATCGAGGACTTGGTGCCGAAGCTCCTGCCGATGAGCGTCGTCGTCAAGGTGCTGCAGTACCTGCTGCTGGAGCGCGTGCCGATCCGCAATCTGCGCACCATCTGCGAGACGCTCGCGGAACTCGCGCCGAAGACGCAGGACCCGGTGGTGCTGGTGGCCGCGGTTCGCGTTGCCCTGGGACGGAGCATCGTCCAAAACATCGGCGGGCTGCGCCAGGAGCTGCCGGTCATCACCTTGGACCCGACGCTCGAACAAGTGTTGCAGGACTCGATGGCGTCCGGCGGCGACGCATCACCCGGGTTCGAGCCCGGCCTCGCCGACAGGATTCAGACCGCGCTGGCCGACAACACGCGCCGCCAAGAAGCGGCGGGCGAGCCGGCCGTATTGCTCGTGGCGCCGAAAATTCGACCGTGGATCGCACGCCTGATGCGCCACTCGACCCCGTCGCTTGCGGTGCTTGCCTACAACGAAATACCGGAAAACCGCCGCATTCGAGTGATTGCCGCGGTTGGACGTTGAAATTGCCTGGGTTAGGAGGTTGACATGAAGATAAAACGTTACACGGCCGCGAGCATGCGCGAAGCACTGGCGCAAGTGCGCGCCGAGCAGGGACCCGATGCCGTCATTCTCTCCAGCCGCCGCGGCGAAGAAGGCATCGAGGTCATCGCCGCCATCGACTATGACGAGGCCTTGTTCGTCGAAGCGAACCGGCAGCGCACCCCTGCGGCCGTGGCGACGCCGCCAACCCCGGCGATCGCACCGGCACCGATTATTGTCACTCCGCCCGCGCCGGCCCGCGCGACTGCGCCCGCTCGGGCAACCGCGCCGGCCCGCGCACCGGCACCGGCGACAGCCCGTGCGCCGGCACCCGCTCGTGCGCCGGCACCCGCTCGCGCGCCGGCACCCACTCTGATCCAAGCCGCCGCTCCCGTGCGTGCGTCGGTCGTTGCGGGCGCGGCGGCCGCGCCCGACGGGGGTTTCGGCGGTATGCAGCGCGAACTACGGGACCTGCGTCAACTGCTGGAGACGGGCCTTGCCGGCATTACTTGGAACGACAAGCGCTTGCGCGAACCCTTGAAGGCGCACGTTCTCGAACAACTGTCGGCCATGGATATTGCGCCCGATGTGGCCATGGCGCTGGCATCCCTCACGCCGCGGCGCACCTCCCTGGAAAACCCCTCGCACATTCCACTGGCGCTGCTCCTCAAGCACCTGCCCGTGGTGGATGATCTTGCCAGCGTGAGCGGCGGCATCATGGCGGTGGTCGGCCCGACGGGGGCCGGCAAGACCACGACCATCGCCAAACTCGCCGCACGCTGGTGCATGCGGCACGGCAGCGAGGATCTGGCGCTGGTCAGCACCGATGGCTATCGAATCGGCGCCCGCGAGCAACTCATGGCCTACGCGCGCATTCTCGGGGCGCCCATGCACGCCGCCAACAGCGGCCGTGACCTGGCCCGGGTGTTGGACCGGCTGAAATCGAAAAAATTGATCCTGATCGACACCGCAGGCATGGGCCCGCGCGACGTTCGACTCGCCGAGCAGCTCGCGGCGCTGCAACTCGGTGCCGCGCGCGCGCGGGTGCTTTTGGCCTTGCCCGCGCAGGGCGAAGGGCATGCGCTCGATGAGATCGTGCAGGCCTACGCGCGGCTGACCCCCGTCGCCTGCATCCTGACCAAGGTGGACGAAGCGGCAAGTCTGGGCGCGGTGATATCGACGACGTTGCGCCACCGGCTGAAGATCGCCTATGTGTGCGACGGTCAGCGGGTGCCCGAGGACCTGCATGCGGCGCACCAACGGCGAGTGTGGCTGGTGCGCGCCGCCCTCAAGCTGAAGGAAGGCAGACCTCCAGCGCGCGACGAGGCCTACTTCGCCCGCAACTTCGGCGGAGCACGCGCCCATGCGTGATCTTAGACTCTCGCGCGAACGGGCCGAAGCGCTGGCCGAACTCAACTCCTCACGCCCGGTCAAGGTGATCGCGGTCACCGGCGGCAAGGGCGGCGTCGGCAAGACCACCGTATCCGCCAATCTGGCCGTGTCGATCGCCGCGCAGGGCCGCGACGTCATGCTGCTCGACGCCGACCTGGGATTGGCCAACGTCGACGTGATATTGGGGCTCAGTACCCGGTTCCACATGGGGCATGTGATCAAGGGCGAATGCTCGCTGGAGGATGCGATCGTCACCGGACCCCATGGCCTGCAAATCGTGCCGGCCGCGTCCGGCATGAAGCGCATGGCGAACCTCACGGAGGCGGAGCACGCGGGAATCATCCGCGCGTTCAGCGATCTGTATCACCGGGTCGAAGTCCTGGTGGTGGATACCGCGGCCGGCTTGCACGACAGCGTCACAACTTTCACCCAGGCCGCACACCATGTGGTCGTGGTGGTTTGCGACGAGCCCGCCTCCATCACCGACGCCTACGCGCTGATCAAGGTGTTGAGCCGCGACCATGGGGTTCAGCGTTTCCAGATTCTGGCAAATCAGACGCGCCGATCGGGAGAGGGGCCGGACCTCTACCAGAAGATCTCGCGGGTCTGTGACCGGTTTCTCAATGTGACGCTGGAGTACGCGGGTTCGGTACCGTTTGACGACTACCTGCGGCGTGCGGTGCAGCGCCAAACCGCGGTGGTCGACGCCTTTCCCGCGTCAATTTCATCCATTGCCCTCAAGAATCTGGCCTTGAAGGCCGATAAGTGGTCTGTACCCCAGGGGGCACGAGGTCACCTTGAGTTCTTTGTTGAACGGATGTTAGGGGCCCCGATGGGTGCCTCGACGGTATTGCAATGAGAGCAAGCACACAGTATTCGAATACACCGAAACGCGGCGCGAAGCCGATTGCGGACGAGAACGTCCCGGTCGATCAGGTGCCGCAGCAAGAATTGGTATTGCGACATGCCGATTTGGTCAAACGCATTGCCTACCATCTGGTCAGCCGCATGCCGCCGAACGTGGAAGTCGACGACCTGATTCAATCCGGGATGATCGGCTTGCTGGATGCGGCCAAACACTACTCCGCCACCAAGGGCGCGAATTTCGAGACCTATGCGGGCATTCGGATTCGCGGCGCCATGCTCGACGAAGTGCGCAAATCCGATTGGACCCCCCGTTCGGTGCATCGAAACATGCGCGAGATGGCCGACGTGGTGCGCAAGATCGAAAACGCCAAGGGTCAGGACGCAAGTCCCACCGACATCGCCGAAGGCCTGGGCGTGACGATCGAGGAATACCACAAGCTGGTCCAGGACGCGGCCAGCTGCCGCCTGTTCAGCTTCGATCAAATGGGGTCGAGCGAGGATGAATCGAGCCCCGCCGATCATGCCCGGGACGAGCGTCCGGGCCCCTTCGACCACATCGAGGACGCCGGTTTTCGCGATGCCCTCGGCACAGCGATCAACGGCCTGCCTGAGCGCGAAAAACTGGTGCTCTCGCTGTACTACGACGAAGACATGAATTTGCGCGAGATCGGCGAAGTACTCGAAGTATCCGAATCCCGCGTCTGCCAGATTCACGGGCAAGCGCTGGTGCGGTTGCGCGCGCGCCTCGCGGAGTGGCTGCAGCCGACCTAGTCCATGGATATCCTAAGCATCGTCGGCATTGTGCTCGCGCTGATAGCGATCATCGGCGGGGCAATCCTGAAAGGGAGCAGTGCCGGCGCGCTGGTCGGGAGCGCCGCGTTCGTGATCGTGGTGGTGGGAACGCTCGCCGCGAGCCTGGTGCAGACGCCGATGGCCACGTTCCTGCGTGCGTGGAAAATCGTCTCCTGGGTGTTCAAGCCGCCTGCGAACAACCCGGCGGCGATGATCGAGAAAATCGTCGAATGGAGCAACATCGCGCGCAAGCAGGGATTGTTGGGTCTGGAGTCGGCGGTCGAGAGCGAGAAGGACGGTTTTTTGAAGAAGGGCCTGCAATCCCTGGTCGACGGCGGCGAGCCGGATGCGATCCGCTCCAGCATGGAAATCGAACTGGACACCATGGAGCATTTCGACACCCAGGCCGCCAAGGTATTCGAAGCCATGGGCGTCTACTCGCCCACACTCGGCATCATCGGCGCGGTCATGGGCCTGATGGCCGTCATGCAGAATCTCAATGACCCCTCGAAGCTCGGACATGGCATCGCCGCGGCGTTCATAGCGACCATTTACGGCATCGCGTTTGCCAATCTGCTGTTCCTGCCCATGGGCAACAAGTTGAAGGCGGTGATTCACGGCCAGTCGCAGGTGCGCACCATGGTGATCGAGGGGATCATCGCCATCGCGCAGGGCGAGAATCCGCGCAACATCGAGTCGAAGCTGCAAGGCTACTTCCACCACTGACACCCATCATGGCGCGCAAGCAAAAGCACGAAGATCATGTGAATCACGAGGCCTGGGCGATTCCCTATGGCGACCTCGTGACCTTGCTGTTCGCGCTGTTCACGGTCATGTACGCCATGTCGTCGGTCAACGAAGGAAAATTCCGCATTCTGTCCGATTCCATGATCGCCGCCTTCAACGGCGCGCCGAAGAGCCTGCAGCCGCTCAACATCGGCGACAAGCAGCCCGGCAAGGGCGGCGACCAGCAACTGGTGGGCATCAGGCCCACGGCGCTCATTAAAATCAAAACCCAGAAAGTCTCGCAGTTTGGCACCGACCCGCCGCGGGATCCGAGCAAGACCGAGGACACGGCTTCGGCGGATCTGCCCGGGGCCTTGATCCGCATGCAACGCCAGGTGCAGGACGCGATGCAGGCGCTGATCGACGCCAAGCTGGTGACGGTGCGCCGCGAGAACATGTGGCTGGAAATCGAGATCAACGCCGACATTCTGTTTCCGAGCGGTGCCGGAGAATTCGCGCCGGCCGCGGAACCGGTGCTCGACAAACTGGCGGAGGTTTTGAAGCCCTTCCCCAATCCAATCCGCGTCGAGGGACATACCGACGATCGGCCGATCAAGACGGCCGCGTTCCCGTCCAACTGGGAGCTGTCAGCGGCCCGCGCCGCCAGCGTGGTGCATCAATTCACGCGCCAGGGCGTCGATCCGCTGCGGCTCGAAATCGTCGGTTTCGGCGAGTTTCATCCGCGCCAGCCGAACGCCACGATCGAAGGGCGCAATGCGAATCGCCGCGTCGTCATTCTGGTTCTGGAGGAGGTCGCGCCCGGCACGCCGGTCACCGCGAGAACCACCGATCAAACCCCCGAGACCGCTGCGCCCGGAGTCGAGACGGCGGATTCGAGCGGCGCCGCGAATCGCCTGATGTACCGAGTGCCGGCCGAGACTCTCGGCAAAACCGTGTTGGTCAAAGAGCAAGCGGCGCCGCAACCGGCAACACAAACGAGCGAGCCGCCGAAAACCGAAATCAGCGAGGTCACGCAATGAGTGAAGTTGACCGCTTGAGCAATTCCGGTCTCTATCCGATGTTGCCGATCGCGGATAAGCGCCCTTCCAGGGACAGATCGGGGGATACGCCGCACGGCGGCAAGCCACCGCCCGACAAACCCGCGCCGCAAGCGGGAGAAAGTCCGGATCCTGCAAACCCACGTCCTCCCAAATCTCTCATCGACGAGTACGCCTAACATGATCATGAATCTCAATACGGTTTTCGCCATCGCGGGTGCGGCGCTCGGCTGCTTCGGGCTAGTGTCGGCGTTGTTCGCCATTCGAGCGGTCCGGCGCTGGCAAGACCGCTGCTCGTCGGTCGAAACAAGGCTGGAGGCGCTGCGCCGCGAATTGGATCTGGTGGCCTCGATCAGCCTGAAGACCGGGCGCCGGGTCAAGCGCGTGGAGCAGGAGTACTCGGGCGTTTCCGATCGCGTCGATCTGGTCGAACTGCGAGCGGCGGCGCCGGCCTTCGATCAAGCAATCGACTCCGCGCGCCGCGGCGCCGATCCCGGCAGGCTCACGGCTCAATTCGGATTGAGCCGCGGCGAAGCGGATTTGGTGACGCGGCTGCACGGGCGCAAGAAGAGCGCCTGATCCTACGCGCTGCCGGCGCCGCGCCGGCGCGGGATCGTTCCCTTTCTGTCCAGCTTGATGTTCCCTCTCGATTGAGCCAAGGCGGACGGCTGTCCGTAGCCTAGGCTCAAGGACACCGAACTCAAGGCGGATCGTCGTGGACCGACGCAATTTCTGCGTTCTCAGCGCCGCAGCCGCGGCCAGCATCGCCGCGGGCCGCATGGGCCGCATGGGCGGCATGGGCCGCTGGGCGCCCGCCGCGCCCGTCACTCTCTATAAAGTCATCTTCGATGCGCGCTTTTCCGCGAGCCGCGCCTTCGGATCGGCAGCGGCCGGCTCCGGAAGGATGACGGCCGCGATTCGCGGCGACGTGACGGCGTTGTGGTCGGACGACCTGAGACTGCAATGGGCCAAGGGCGGCGGCGCGATCGCCGGCATGACCACCCTGCCGTCTTTCTTTTGTCTGCAGCAGCTTGCGCAGGACCATTGGATGCGCGGCCGAATCGTGTCAAATCCGCTGGGTGGGAAGATGCCGCCGGCGGATCCCCGACTCGTGTCCTGGGTAATCGCATGAGAGTGCCGCCGGGAATCAGTCAGGGCGAATTCGCGAAGGCGGTCGCTGAGTTCGAGAAAGTCGTGGGCCGGCAATGGGTCTTCACCCGCGATGAGGATCTTGATCTGTACCGCGACGCCTATTCTCCGTTTCTCAACGAACCCGAGGAGCGCATCGCGTCCGCGGCACTGGCGCCTGCCGCGACCGAAGAGGTGCAGCAGATCGTACGCATCGCCAACCGCTACCGGGTGCCGCTGTACGCAATTTCCACGGGCAAGAATTTGGGCTACGGCGGCTCGGCCCCGGCCTACTCGGGCTGCGTGGTGGTCGATCTGAAACGCATGAACCGCATCATCGAGGTCAACGAGGCCAACGCGTTCGCGCTCGTCGAGCCCGGCGTGAGCTACTTCGATCTGTACCGCTACATACAGGAGCGCAGGCTCAAGGTATGGATCGATTGCCCCGACCCCGGCTGGGGCAGCGTCGTCGGCAATGCCATCGATCGCGGCGGAGGCTACACGACCGCAAATTATCGCAATCACTTCGATTCACACTGCGGGATGGAAGTCGTGCTGCCGAGCGGCGAGGTTCTGCGCACCGGGATGGGCGCGCTGCCCGGGGCTGCGACCTGGCAACAATACAAGTCGGGGTGCGGGCCGTGGATCGACGGGATTTTTTCCCAGTCCAACTACGGAATCGTCACCAAGATGGGTTTCTGGCTCATGCCGCAGCCGGAAGCCTATCTGCGCGGCACCGTGTCCCTGCCGCGCTACCGGGACTTGGGATCGCTGGTCGAAACCCTCAATTATCTGGAGAACAGCCGCATCACATCGGGATTTCCGGACATCGCATCCCCGCTCATCGGGTATCCGCCCATCGGGCAGGTACAGTTGTGGAACGAGACGGGGCCGCCCGCCATGACCGATGAGCACCGCAAGCTGCTCGCCGGCGTCACGCTCGGCTACTCGGAGGAACTCGAGGCGTATGGCCTCAAAGCAGGCATCCCCTATTGGGAATTGTGGCTCAGCTTCCATGGGCCCAGAGAAGTCATCGACGCACAATGGCAGGCCGCTCAGCGGCACTTTACCAAGATACCCGGAGCGAAATTTCGGGTCGTCGATCGCGTTGATTTGCCGCTGGATCCGGCAAAGGCCGAGGATTATCACGAGCCGGAGCTTGGCATTCCGTCGCTGCGGGTCTTTTCGATCGGCGCCCGAACACCCTGGAACCCGACGCCGTCCAAGGGTCACATGTGGTTCTCGCCCATCATTCCGCGCACCGGCGCAGCCATCATCGAGGCGAATCGCGTGTTCAGCGCCGCCGCGCGCGATCTGGACATGCCGCTGTTTCGCTCATTCACGCTGCCGGCCTGCTTCTGGGAACGCTCCTTCATCTTCATTTTGGCGACGCCCGTAACCGAAGACCCGGCGACCAACAGGCGTTACCGGGAGGGTTTCAAGAAGTTGATCGAAGTCGGCGGGCAACACGGGTGGGGTGAGTACCGGACCGCGCCGGTATTTCAGCAGGCGGTGATGGATGTCTACTCGTTCAACAACCATGCATTGCAGCGCTTTCACGAGACCCTGAAAGATGCCATCGATCCGAACGGCGTCCTGTCGCCCGGGCGTTACGCCATCTGGCCCAAGCACCTGCGGGGCAAGCAGTCATGAGGCGTCACCTCGGCGGGGCATCGCGAGCGGCGGCCGCCGTTTTGGGACTGATTGCCGCGCCGGCACTTGCCGAGGATCGTCCCGACGAGCACGCTGCCGGACGGGCCGTGTACGCCCAATGGTGCGCCCCCTGCCACGCCGCGGGCGTGACTCATCCGGGGACTCACGCACTGATGGTGAAGTATCAA
>Ga0209656_10002397_pt1 | contig 12127 bp, 9 predicted proteins | sample BogFormECP12_OM2_FD_188239 | JGI IMG/M metagenome (GOLD analysis project Ga0209656, IMG submission 188239) | Bog forest soil microbial communities from Calvert Island, British Columbia, Canada - ECP12_OM2 (SPAdes) (version 2) | ecosystem: Environmental > Aquatic > Freshwater > Wetlands > Bog ... | reverse complement strand
ACTGCGCGAGCAATGAGGCGATCTCAGCGAATTTAACTTGACGTAGCCGTGTGCCGGCCTTGCACATCAACGGCGGAGGCACCCCCAGCCGCGAAGAGGCCGAACGCGAATGCCTGTCCGCCATCGCGTTCGCCCAGGAAGGCGATCCCCAGGACTACGACACCGACACCCTCACCTTCAACGTGAACGTAGCGCCAACAGGCCACCCTGGCGTCAGGACATGAGCGCGGAGTGGACGCGATTCCCGATCGCCCGGCTGCGCTACACCAAGGCGACCAGGCAGTGGTCCCTGTACTGGCGTGATCGTCACCTCGCTTCCACCTCTACGACCGGATTACGTCATCAGCTCGAATCGTGCGGCATGATGATCACCGGCTAATTCAGCAAACTGCAGGTCAGGGTTGCTCGCCGTATTTTGAAGCGGTATAGGCCCTTGCGCTCGCCCGCCACTGTGGCGGGTGGCTGTCGGCAGGTACGGATTCCCTATTGGCTGGCGGGAAGACCTGCTTCCGGCATAGTGGTGGCCGGAGCCGACGCAGCGGCCCGCAGCTTGGTACGGCCCGTCAGGAAGGCAAGCCCGTAGAACACCGCCACCATGATGATGAGCGACTGATAACCGAGCGCCAGCGAGGCGTACTCAAGGACTCCGCCCACCATCGCACCGAGCAGATTCGCCCCGAAGCCGCTGGTGGAATCGCCGACATCGCGGAATCGCTGGGCGAAGACCATATTGGCGAGGAAGATCGGCGTGAAGGCGATCAGCACCGCGGCCACGAGCCGGGGAAACACGGACAGCGACAGCAGAAGTTCCGGAGGAACGGCCCACGCAACGGCCAGCGCCGCGAGCAGCGCCACGTACAGCACGCCCGGTCGGCGGACCACTACGTACCGTGAGACCTCCACGGCAGCGAGCACGGCCAGCAAGACCCCGGTGAATACCAGCGCGTTGACGAACCACGTGGTCCCGAACAACAGGGCGAACTGGACCACGCTCTTGGTCTCCAGCAACATGAACGCTGCGCCCATGAAGAACAGGTCGATAAAGCCCGTTATTTTGCGCATGGGCCCGGACGCGATCCGGACGCCAACGACCGAAGCCAGCAGGATCAGGCCCAGCGTCACCAGGTAGAAGCCCGGAATCGCGTTACCCTTCAGATAAACGAAGGGATGGTCGTCGGTGGCCGGCGGCACCACCGTCCGAGGCCGGTGCCATAGGGTGCGGCAATGCAACGCGGCGGGGTTGACGCTTACGGTCAGCATCGAGAACTGCGCTGGCGGGCTCCCGCTAACCGTGATGCACGGAGCATGCCCGAACACCACCGCGAGCGTATTCGCCAACCGGTCGCGCAGCCAGGTCGTGCGGTAGTAGTTGTACATGGCAAAGGTGCCGTCGCGGGGATTGAGATGGGCCCTTGCCGCTGCTATGGCCTGCTGCGTGAACAGGTAACTCTCCAGCCGCAGCGAGGACTGGCCGGATACCAGGGTCAGCGAGTCGGGCAGGGCGAACAGGATCAAGTCGTACGTCGCCCTGCTCTGCTGGAGGAAGGCCCTGCCGTCGTTGATGTGCGGCGAGACCCGGGGATCCTGATAGGGGTGATCCGGATTCAGCCGCTTTCCGTCGGCGTAGATCTGCGGATCGATCTCCACGGCATCGACGTGCTTCGCCCCCTGCTTCAGCGCGATGGCGACGTCGTTGCCGCCGCCGGCGCCGATCACCAGGACGTTGCCGAGGTGGTTGGCTGGCGCCTGCTGGTACGGCGTGTAGAAGATCTCGGACCGGAGACGGGCCGGCACGATGCCCTGGTGGGGGATGCCGTTCACAGAGATGCCGTACTGCCCGCCCTTCAGCATGGTCAGCGAGATCCGGTAATAGGGCGACCAGACGTCTGCCGAACCGAGGCTTTCCGCTCCGAGCAGGACCACCAGGCCGGCCACGGCCGCGATCTGCAGCACACCGATGCGCAAGCCGAAGAGCAGCACGAAAGTCAGCGCGATGATGAGGGCCCACGCTAGCGGCCTGGCGTTGGCGAAGGAGAGCGCGGAGAATGCGATGATCCCGGCAATGCTGCCCAGAATGTCCAGCCGGTACGCGTCGAGCGGCCGGAACCGGGCGAAGCTGCGGGCGACACCCTCGCCAATCATCGCCATCACGGTGGCGACGGCGGCAAAGACCACGGGAAGGGTTTCCCACGTGGGCAAGCCTGTGGTCTTCAGCGAAGACCCCGATCCGAAGAACACGAGCTGGGCCGAGGCGTTGGTGACCTGAACCGGGAAATGCAAGACGAAATACACCAGCAGGGTCAGCGCGGCCGGGGCCCACGGGAAGAGGTTGACGCGGGACCGGGCCCGCAGGAAACCGATGCCGATGCCGAGGAAGCTGCCCAGCAGGACGAAGTTGGAGTAATAGGACAGATACACGACGTTGGCCCCGAGCCAGCGAATCAGCGCCAGCTCAACGAACAGCATCAAGAAGCTCAGGGCAAACAGCCTCAGCTTGCCCCCCAACGCCCCGCTGTCTGGGTCCGGGCCGTCCGGCGTTGCGCCGTGGCCACCGGGAAACCCGGGCGCCGGGAAAACATCGCTGCCCAGGAGTGCTGCCAGCGCTCGGGGTGCCAAGGACCACGACCGCCCCCCGCCTTGTGCCAGCACCTTCCCGACACTACTCCGGCGCCTTGACCGCGCCCACGCCATGTCGTAGTTCGCTCAGCACACCGGCCAGCTGTTCGACCGCCAGCAGCGCCCGAGCCGAGGCAAGCTGCATCGGCGTCTTCGCCGGCAAGCTCTCGGGCAAGACCTCGCTGGCCAGGGTCAGCGCAGCGACACCAACGGGCCGAAGGGTAACCCCGGCAAACTGACTGGGGTCGCAATGATCTGGCCGAGGCCTTCGCCGATGCCTCGGCCAGTTCGCAAAGTTCTGGCGTATACGGGGCGAAGTTCAGCCGCCAGCCGCATATCCGCAGTTCAGATTACATATGGCAGCGATTTGTAAAGCCGTCGGCTTCGCCTTCCCAGGTTCGGGCCATGGACCTGCCGGGCCAGGAGAAACAGTCCGTCCCCGGCACAGACGCGGTGAGGGCTGTTGCCTTGCTGTATTCGGCTGAGTCCGGAGGGGACCGGCCGTCTATGGCTGGCCAGGGCGAATACGCGGCGAGGTTTCCCGGCCCTCGTTCTAATCGTTGCGGAGGGCGTCCTCGATCCAGATGCGGCTGATCATGTCCCGGCCGGATGCACTTTGCGTCGCCGGCATCAGCACCTCCACGGCCCGCCATCCGGGTCTGGTCTGTCCCGGCGTTCAACGCGTGGATAGGTAGGCGCGCCGTAGTTCATGGGCCGCCCGCTGCAGTCGAGCTTGGGCACGATCGCATCCGGCACGTCGAGCACGAGACCTGGGTCGGCCAGGACCCGGCCGCCAGACGTTGCTCAGCTTCCGAGCTGGTGACTGCAACCACGCCGGTGTACGACTGAGGTCCTCACCGACGCTCGCTTGGTCGCCTGAACGTCGCTCATTGCGGCAGAAGCGGACGTCGTATGAGCTCGGCCCGGTGGGTAGTGAGTTCGCCTTGAGGGCCGGCCAGATCGCTCTGCAATACCGAGTCGGCCAGACTAGGAGCAGGCGGTTAATAACCAACCCCCGGAGGTGACGGATGCGCCGACGATACGGCCTGGATGTCCCAGTGACGATCGAGGATGTTTGCGACCCGGCCACGATGGCCTTCATCGTGTACGACATGCAGGCCGGGGTGCTGGGCCAGCTCCCAGAAGGAGCCGAGACGGTCGAGCGAGTGTCGCGTGTGCTCACCGCGGCACGGGCCGGCGGCTATCCCGTTTTCTACACCAGGCACATGTCCCTGCCGCCCAAGCTCATGGGCACGACACAGCTCCGTACCGCGATGGCCTGGCAGCACGTGGACGATCCGGAGAAAGTCCAATCATGGTTCCTCCGCGATACCCCGGGTTTCCAGATCGTTCCGGACCTGTCTCCCCGCACCGACGAGGCCATCTTCGACAAGCTCGCCATGTCCGCCTTCGCTGGCACGCCCATGCAGATGGCACTCCGGGATCTCGGCATCCGTAGCTTCGCCATAAGCGGTGTCGCCCTGGAAATCGGCATCGCCCCGACCATCTGGCATGCAGTCGACCTCGGGCTGATTCCTGTCGTGGTGACCGATGCCTGCGGCGGCCGGGACAAGCCGGCCATGCAACGTGTACTGGACAGCATCCAGTTCTCCGGCGACGCGCTGCTGACTGACGTCGCCACCATCACAACATTGCTAACCGGCGCTTCCTCCCGGTGAGCGCGAGCATGGCATACGCCAAGATCCGGCATCTATGCCGTGCCTGATCAGGCCCTCGCTGCACCGAAGGTGAATACTTCCATGACCACGCCGGGCCGAACGATCCGCGGCATGAGAGGACGCGCGGAAACACGCGTCGGCCGGCCTCCCCCGGCCGGCGGCAAGAAAGGCGCGCTGTCCCTAGTGGAACTGTGTGAGCGACAAGACATTACCGTCGGGATCAGCGAACCATGCCACCTTGTCGCCGCCCGGTGTCGTCCAGACGCCGTTTTGGTCTTGATCCATGCCGTCATACCGCATGAACACAATGCCCCTGGCGGTCAGACCGCGCATGATAGCCGCGATATCGGGCACCCGCCAGCCGAGAATGGTGTAGCCGGCCCGTGCGACTTCAGCGACCGTCGTTACCCGCAGCATGGTGCCGTTCGCGTCAAACACGCATGCGAAGTCGTTCTGCTCGATCACGGGCAAGCCCAGCGTCCGCTCGTAGAACACTCGTGCCTGGCGCAGGTCAGTCGTACCGGTAAAGGCGATGACCTCGCTTGATTCCAGCATTTGCCTCCCTGCAGCGCAGGCCGCGTGACGCAGCGCCTCATCCTAGCGGCACCGAGGTTTCCGCGCTGGCGCGACGTACTCCCCGCGGCATGAGCGGACGTGTTGCACGTCCGCTCAATTAGGCGAGGCGTTTCCGCGGAAGCGCTTTGTGAATCAATGCACAAGCCGCTTCCGCGGAAACGCGGGGGCCATGACGTCCTGACGGTTCGCTTGGTCGGCGGCGGAAGCGGCCGTTAATCGCGCGGGAGACCTGGATATACGGGTTGGTCGACCGAAAACCTGTTGCGGGTTGTATTTGTGTGAGCCATGGGTCCTCCGTCTTCGTAGATAGACGTTCTAGACGGCCGGTCGGCGTTACGTCGATCGGGGCCTGCACCTTCAGGAGGTCGCGTCATGGCTCCGCCCAGGGGATACAAACCGTTGCCCGGAAGCGAACGCCCGCCTGCCGACGAGTCGGTACGGGGCAACCGCATCAAGGAATCCGAGAGAGTGAATGTGACCATCCTCCTGCACTCGAGGCCGGGCTCGCCCGCCCACCCGGACCTGGAGCACTGGCAGGATAACGCCGGAGGCTCGCGCCGCTTCCTGACGGCCGAGGAGTGGATGGACACGTACGGGGCCGAGGAAGAAGGCCTCCGTCGAGTCGCCGAGTTCCTCGAGTCGAACGGTCTGCGCGTGATCGAACAGAGCGCCGGCCGACGACGGGTCGTCGCCGAGGGGGATGCCAGAGCGGTTGAGTCGGCCTTCTCCGTGACCCTGTACGAGTACACCCGTCCGGATCCCGTCGAGACAGCACGTCGCCGCAACCATGAGGACGGTCCCGTCCTCGAGGTCTACCGCGGATTCGACGGGCCAGTTTACCTTCCGTCGGCCCTCCTCGACGTGGTGCGGGCCGTGATCGGCCTAGACAACCGGCAGTTCGGACACCCGGCCGGGGTCGGTACAGGTGATCCCGTGGGTTCCAACTACCTGACCCCGGATCGGGCCGCCCAGCTCTACAACATGCCGAACACGGGTGGCGCCGGTGAGACGGTTGGTGTGTTCGAGAACGCCGGCGCCGGCGCGGCTTACCTTCACAGCGACGTCCACCAGTTCATCACTGGCCTGTCGTCGGCCTACAGAACCCAACCGGCTTCGTTGAACGACATCGGGCTCACCGTCGGTGCCACCACCTACACCAACAACACGGCGCTCGTGACGCCGGCTCCGACCGGTGCCGTGCTCGAGTGCGGGCTCGACGTGAGCATTGTCGCCGCCGTCGCCCAGGGTGTGAACATCAACGTCTACTTCACCGATACCACTGAACAGGGCTGGGACGCCTTCTTCGACCGGGCTCTTTTCCCGCCTTCCGGCGATCTCCCGCCGAGCGCTCTCACGGCCAGCTGGCTGTTCTCCTTGTCGGATGACTCCGGGTCGATCGGCCTCCTGTCCGACTCGTCGAGTGCCGTCTCCGTACTCCGGGACCACCTGAAGACGGCCGCTCAACGCGGTATAACGGTCTTCTGTGCCATCGGGGACTGGGGATCGGCCGACCTGGTGCTCGACGGCAAGTGTCACGTCTCCTATCCCGCTTCCGATCCGTTCGTCACGGCGTGCGGCGGGACGATTCTCGGTGACATCACCTCCACCGGTTTCGTGGAGTTCGTCTGGAGCGAAGCAGGGACGGCGTCGCCATTCCAGAACTTCCCGTACGAGTCCACCGGCGGAGGGGTGAGTGACTCCTTCCCCATCCCGCCTTTCCAGCACCGTGCCCATCTGGTCCCAATCTCCAACAACGACGGCAACTCGCGCCGGGGCGTCCCTGACGTGGCGGGAATGGTGGCCATGACCGGGTTCTTCTACGCCGGCAACGGTCCCCAGGCGGCATTCGGCACGAGTCTCGTTGCGCCCCTCTATGCCGGCCTCACGGCGGTGATCAACGCCTTCACCGACGAGCAGGCTGGCTTCTTGAATCCCCTGCTGTACCGGCACGGGGAATCTATCTGCCGAGATGTCACCTTCGGTGATAATGAATCGGGTAACCCGGTCCCCGACGCGCCTGTCTATCGGGCCGGGCCGGGCTGGGACCGGTGCACCGGCTGGGGAAGCATCGACGGCCTCCGGCTGCGGGCCGCCGTGGTGCCCGCTCCCATCGCGGCCACTGTCGTCACCGGGACCGGCGCCTTCGGCACCACTTGCCCGGGTTCCTTCGCCGACGAGGTCCTGACCATCGACAACAGCGGCTATGCCGAACTACTCGTGTCGGACATCACCTCCACCTCCCCGGACTTCGTGGTGCCGACTGTCGCCAGTTATCCGCTGATGGTTGCACCTGGCGCGTCCATCGGTGTACCGATCCGGTTCAGCCCGTCTTCCGCCGGCCCCAAGTCGACGACGCTCACCATCTTCAGCAACGACCTTGCCGGCACCCTCGCCGTGGCGCTGTCGGGAACCGGTGGTGCCCCCAGGCTCGTCCTGGCGGCGGCAGACACCGGCAATCTCGGTACGGCGTGCGTCGGAAGCTTCGCCGACGGGCCGTTGGTCCTGAGCAACAGCGGAACCTGCCCTCTGGACATCAGTGGGCTCACGTCGAGCGATACCGAGTTCGAGGTGCCCGAAGCGCTCACTTTCCCCTTGGTGATCGCCCCAGGGGCGTCCCTGGCGCTACCGATCCGCTTCGCCCCGACCGGCAACGGGCCGGCCACGACGACCATCACGGTCACCAGCAATGATCCTGCCGGCTCCCGTTCGATCATGTTCAGCGGTATCGCCCCGACCGGCAAGCTGGCGGTCACCGGCTCGACCTACTTCGGCGAGGTGGACTGCGGTTCGGCCGAACGGTTCGTGAGCGTGTGCAATGTGGGGGAATGCCCCCTTGACGTGACATTGGTCGAGTTCGCCCGACCGCGACGGCATTTCCAGCTCATCAATAATCCGTTCCCGGCCACCCTTCGACCCGGCAGCTGCCTCGGAGTGGTGATCCGCTACGAGGCCAGCTGCGATCCGGAGTGCTGCGAACTCGTCATCAGGAGCGACGACCCCGACGATCCGGTCAAGCGGCTCGACGTGGTCGCCTTCACCCGTTGCAAGCCGCTGTGCGAGTGCAAACCGCGTCCGTGTGGGTGCCAGAAACAGCGCTGCGAGTGCTGCTGACCGTGAGGGACCGAGTCCTGCTCATGCCTGACCGATTTCACACTCGAAAACGTTATGGTGAATGGGAGTCGTTCTTTTGTGTGTTCCAAGAGAACGTCGCGGAACGGCCTGCGCAGGAGAGTGCGACGTCAAGCCGTGGACGGCGGAATCTGGCGCAGACGGCCGAGATATGATCGCCGGCACTTCAGGAAGCAGGAAAGAACTAAGTTAGAGCTTTTCCAGCCTTATGACTGGTCGATGCGGCAGCTCCCCACGAACTGTTACCGTAAGCTACTCCTGCTCATGGTCATTTCCCAGCAGAGGACCTCCCGCCTCAAGAGGCTGGTACAGAATCGCTAGGAGGCCGCATAGCAATCTTGTTGTTATTAGACCAACGTGACTGGATTCCGACGCAGAATACCGATCAAGTGATACGTCCTCACATCGGCATGTGAGTGAGCAAGATGCCGGGTGAGGACTTTTCAGTTCTCCTCGGCGAAGTTGGGCTGGTGATGACAGCGCGGTCGTGGTGGCGGGATGCCGCCTGGGCCGGTGCGACGGGATGGTTAGCCTGGGAGCGTGACCGTGAGCGGGGTGGGACGATGAGCGGCGACCTGGCGCATCTGGCGCGGCGGCTTTCTCCGGGCGCCGTGGTGACCGATGAGGGGGTCATCGAGGGTTACCGGCGTGACCGTGCGGCCACCGTTCCCGCAGGCCGGCCGCGGGCCGTCGTCCGGCCAGGCACCGTCGCGGAGGTGAGCAGCACGTTGCGGTGGGCGGCCGAGAACGCGGTTCCCGTGGTGCCCGGGGGCGCGGGCACCGGGCTTTCCGGCGGTGCGAACGCGATCGACGGATGTCTCATGCTCAGCCTGCAGCGGTTCACCGCCATCCGCGAGATCAACATGAGGCATCAGTGCGCCGTCGTCGAGGCCGGGGTCCTCAACGCCGACCTGGGCCGGGCGGCCGCGGCCGCCGGGATGTTCTACCCGCCCGATCCCGGCAGCTTCGAGATCTGCACGATCGGCGGTAACCTCGCCACTAACGCGGGCGGGATGCGATGCGTCAAGTACGGCGTGACCCGGGATTCCGCGCTCGGCCTTGAAGTCGTCCTTGCCGACGGCACCGTGCTGCGCACCGGCAGCGGCGCCCGCAAGGACGTCGCCGGATACGACCTCACCTCGCTGTTCATCGGGTCGGAAGGGACCCTCGGCGTGATCACGTCGGCCACCTTGCGGATCCGCCCGCGCCCGCCGCGCGACCCGGTGACGTTCGTCGCGTCGTTTCCCGCGCTGGCCGCAATCGGCCACGCGGTGGACGCCATACAGGCCAGCGGGGTCGTGCCCAGCATGCTCGAGCTCATCGATCAGGCCACGGTCAACGCGATCGAGGACTACCGCCGGATGGACCTAGACCGCCGCGCCGCCGGGTTGCTCATCGGCCAGGCCGACGGTGCCGCCGCGGATGAGGAGGTCCGGCGGATGACGCGGTGCTGCCAGGAGGCCGGTGCCGACCTCGTGGTCCAGGCGACGACTGCCGAGGAATCGGACCTGCTCCTTGAGGCGCGCCGACTGGCAGGCACGGCCGTCATGGCCGCCGGGCCGACGGTCATCGAAGACGTCTGCGTCCGGCCCGGGCAGCTGGCGGAGATGCTCGCGGCCGTCCAGGAGGTGAGCGCGGGCAGCGGCATCCCGATCGCGACCGTCGCGCATGCCGGCGACGGCAACCTGCATCCGGTGCTGATGCTGCCCGACCTGGGCGCCCAGACCGTGGCCCGTGCCATGGCGGCGGGTGAACGGCTCTGCGATCACGCGCGTCTTCTGGGCGGGACCATCACCGGTGAGCACGGCGTCGGAGTGCTCAAGCAGGCCTGGCTGCGGCAGCAGCTCGGACCCGCGTCGCTGGGCGTGCACCAGGCGATCAAAACGGCGCTCGACCCGGCCGGCATCCTCAACCCTGGCCGGTCCTTCTGACGCCACGCGAGGCTCGAGGAGCTGCGGCCGTACCGCCACTGCCGGTTTCGGGATAAGGATCATTTCTTTGACCCGGACGAACGGTAGTCTCTCTTTTCAGGAGCTTTATCACCCCCGCGAGCACTTCCTGCTGTGATCACTCTCCAGATAACCCAGAGCTACCGGGCGGCATACCAACCAGGAGGTAATCCCTGCCGATTCGGGCGCTGCCGAAAGCAAGGGGTAGCGCAGGCTGACACGCTCCGGCAAAGTCCACAAGCCCGCACTCCGCGACATCTTCGACGCTCGGCACGGAGAAACGAGCGAGCGCTTTGGAGATTCATCAGCGTGTGCCGAGCGCTCGAACCGCGCCGCGCCACAACGTGCGTAGCGCGATGGAGAGCGCCGCTCCCAGTCAGAGCGGCAGGCCCCCACCGGAGCCGGCGGTCGCCGCTGGTCTGGGACGGACCGCTTGTCTCACGCGACCACGCCCCGTGTCGGCGGCAAGTGACCCCGGCGCGGCAGGCGGATTCGAGGCCGGCGGGTCAGTTTTGGGATGCCGTTGACATGGGTTTCCGCGTCCGGGACCGCTGGCCAGGCTGGGACCGGGCGCCGTGCACCTCCGGCAGCCACAGCCGGGTCGCGGTCTTCGAGAAACTACCGCAGCCACCCGCACCCCGCGAATCCACCAGATATGCGCACCTGAGTCGGTCAGCGTCGGGAGCACGCCTGTCCGCGCAGATCGGCGGCTACGGTTGTCATCAAGCGTAGGCCTGACCGCCTGCCGAACGTGATGAATGGCCCGGCTAATGCCCGCGTTGCTTGGGCGCGGTGATCGCCGGGGCGGTACATGCCTGCGGCTTCGTCGATGATTTACCGGCGCGGCCGGTTCTGCCGCCGGCCGGGACCGCGGCGTCGAGATCGCAGACGTTGATCGAGAGCTGGACCCGGGACATCGGTCACCTCCGGCGGTCAGGATCCGGTGGTGCCGCGGCAGGACCCGGGCAGGTCGAGCGCGGCCAGGATGCGCAGCCCCTCGGCGAGGCGCTGGTCGGCCAGCTCGTAGCGGACCCGGCGGCCTTCCGCGGTCGCGGTCACCAGCCCGCACTCGCGCAGGCAGGTCAGGTGGTTGGACAGGTTGGCCCGGCTGGTCCCGAAGCCCTCGGCCATCTCCGCCGGATAACCAGGGCCGTCGATCAGCTGAACCAGCACCCGGCGGCGGGTCGGGTCGGCCAGCGCCGTCCCTACCCGGGCCAGGGTTCCCAGGTCCACGGAAGCTGATACAGTCATGCCTGTACTGTACAGCGGTTACTGAATCGTGCACGGCCGTGCCGCCCGGCGCACCGCGATCCCAGGAGCGCAAGTGGCCCTACCAGACGACGTGGCATCCCGGCTGCGCCGCCGAGGCTTCTGGCTGGAGTACGCCAGCATGGCCTGGATGACCATCGAAGCGGCAGTCGCCATCGTCTCCGGGGTCCTCGCGTCCTCGATCGCGCTGATCGGGTTCGGCCTGGACTCGGTGATCGAGTTCTTCTCCGCCGCGGTCCTCGTGTGGCAGCTGCGCGGCGCCGTCAGCGAGGAACGCGAAACCCGTGTCCTGCGCCTGATCGCCGTCAGCTTCTTCATCCTCGCCGCCTACCTCACCATCGAGAGCATCACCGACCTGGTCAGCCAGCACCGCCCCGGGCAGTCCGCGGCCGGGATCGTGGTCACCGCGGCGGCGCTGGTGATCATGCCGCTGCTCGCGCTGGCCAAGCGCCGCACGGGCCGGCAGCTGGGCAACCAGGCCCTGATCGCGGACGCGGCCGAAAGCGCGTTCTGCGCGTTCACCTCCGCCGCCGCCCTGATGGGCATCGGGCTCAACGCCTGGCTCGGGTGGTGGTGGGTCGACCCGGCCGCCGCCCTGGTCATCGCAGGCCTGGCCGTCCGGGAAGGCATCGAAGCCTGGGCGGCAGACGACGACTGACCAACACAAGCAGCAGCAGTCCTCGGCCCTCGCCGTCAAGGACCTGTGGCCCTGCGCGGCGGCGCGACGGGCCGCGATGCTGATGGACGGGCTCTGAGCTCGTGAGAACAGGAGGTCGTTATGGGCGGGATGATGGGCACGACCGGCACGACAGGTGCCTGGGTATGGATCGCGCCATTGCGCGCATAGCGCATCTCGGGCGCAGCATCCACGGACCCATTGTGGCGCCAGAGCCCCCCCGCGCCGCGGCG
>Ga0209656_10002395_pt1 | contig 12132 bp, 12 predicted proteins | sample BogFormECP12_OM2_FD_188239 | JGI IMG/M metagenome (GOLD analysis project Ga0209656, IMG submission 188239) | Bog forest soil microbial communities from Calvert Island, British Columbia, Canada - ECP12_OM2 (SPAdes) (version 2) | ecosystem: Environmental > Aquatic > Freshwater > Wetlands > Bog ... | reverse complement strand
CTCTCTGCGATGGGCTTTAGCCCCGGCGACGCCCCAGTTGCGCTTGCGCGACGCAAGTAGGAATTCGTTACGCTGCTGCGGAAATCAAGGAACGATAGCTGCGGCGTGGATCTGCTTTTCTCCACTTTTTGCAGCACGCTGTCGCAGTGGCTGTTGATGATGGCCTCGAGATCACGCGAGAAGTCGAAGGATGGGGTTCGGTTGCGTCGAGAAAATCTCTAAGTGAGTTCATTCGGCGTTGTCTTTCGACCCGCTGTCCGAGGTGACGTATGATCATGAGTTCTCCCACTCAGTCGCAAACGCCGCGAATCAGTGGGTCACCCGGCCCACCGTTTTCCATCTTGCGAAATTGATTCCCCCACTGCATACTGCAAACTGTCGCAAAGGGGGCAACAAATGCGCTACCAGTGCCCTGTCTGTAAGAAAACACTGAGCAAGAAAGAATATGAGGCGGCCCTCGGTATTCTGGAAGGTAGAGAGAAACACATCCATGGAGAAAACCGGCAACTTAGGCAGGAGTTAGTCCAAGCCAAGCAAGAGTTGAAGAATGCGACAAGAGAAGCCAGGTCTGCTGGCCGCGATGAAGAGAAAAAGCGCACTGCGCGCCTTGTGGCCGGATATCAGCAGAAGATGGAAGCAATGAAGCAGCGGATCGGCCAACTTGAACGTGGAACAACGCCACAAACGGAAGGCCTGGAGTTCGAAGACGAGTTAGCGGCAAGACTTGCGAGAGAGTTTCCCGAAGATCAAGTCATCTTAAAGGGAAAGGGTGGGGACGTGCTGCACATAGTGATGTTCCAGCGCAAGGAAGCCGGGAAGATCATTTATGAGTGCAAGAGAACCCCTCGCATTTCCGGTCAACACGTTCGACAGGCCGCCGCGGCAAAGCAAGTCAGAGAGGCTGATTTCGCCGTTTGTGACAACTGGCAAGCGCAAGGGATTTAGCGGACTGGCAGAAGTTCACGGCGTGCTTGTTGTTGCCCCTCTTGCAGCGATTCCCCTCGCCACGCTACTGCGGGATCACTTAGTTGAAATCGTCAAAGCTAATGTCGTGCGGGATAAGCGAGCGCAGATTGGTCAAAAGCTATTGAAGCATGTCATGAGCCCGCAGTTTAGAAATCCGATTGAAGAAGTTGTTCGTTTGTCGTCCGAATTGCAAGAAATGATTACGGATGAAGCGAAGGCCCACTACAGAATATGGGAGAGGCGGTGGAACTCCTATCAACGGATTCGATGGGACAGTTCTCAAATTGCCGCGAATGTCCAGACCGTGCTCGAAGGTAAAGAGGCACGTTCCATTACTCATCCCAAGCACCAGCCGCTTGAATTACCAGCACCCTCCCTCCGCAAGCTCTCAGCGAAAGTGAGGTCATGAACAAGACGGGCAAATGCCAGTTGTGCCTAGATGAGCCCGTGGAGTTGCGCAGCAGCCATTTCTTCCCGAAGGCAGCTTACAAGATTATGCGTGAGGAGGCGATCCGCACAGGGTGGCGCATGAACCCCAATCCAGTACTGATGACTGATCGCTCTGCTGTTCAAACGTCTGAGCAATACACCGCACGCCTGCTGTGCCATCGTTGCGAGCAACGGTTTTCCGCAAACGGGGAGAATTGGGTCTTAAGGCACTGCTGGAGGGGGAAGACTTTTTATCTGTTATCCTTTGGTTGCCGGTGCAACACCGCACCTCGCTTCGGCCGATGCAAGCGTTTATCATGCAGCCGAAATTCCTGGCGTCAACACATCTGCGCTCACATACTTCGCCGCAAGTGTGTTCTGGCGTGCAGCGATCCACAGTTGGAGCGGAAGAAGCACTGAACCGGCGATCAGTCTTGGTCCCTACCAAGAGCAGTTGCGGAATTATCTGAACGGCACGTCCGACTTCCCGACGAACTGCATTCTTGCAGTTGTGCTGCCCAGTCGCAACAATGAGTTCGTAAAGCAGATGGTGCACCCCTATCAGACACGCCGGCGCCCAGCCCATATCTACACGCTGCCCTTCTTAGGAATTTCGTTTAGTTCGATTGTAGGAGGCACGACTCCGCACGATTGGCGAGAAGTGGATTTCGTTCGCGGAACCGGAAACCCGATTATTGTTACATCCCATTTCGAGGATTGGTTTAGGCGCGATCTTTCTGTTCTCTTTAGAGGCAAGAACCGTGCCTTGTCTATGCTGGACAAAATAGAGCGTCACTGATGCCTAGCGCAGCCCGGGGTACCGCGCATTGGACCGCCCTTACAAAATACGAAGCGCCTTACGCCCTCCGTCGTTTTCCCCTGACTTTGCCGCCTGGGTACTGTGCATGGCGTGGCATAGAGCATGCTCGCCTCTGCTGGTTGTCATTATCATTAGCATGTGACATAGTGCTATCATATGTCATATATAATGGGGCCTGATATGGACGAGACCAGAGTTCGCGTGAATGAAAATGGCCGGGTTGTGATCCCCGCGTCGTTTCGGCAGGCTCTTGGCATCAACGCCGGAGACGAGGTCGTTTTGCGGGTTGAGGACGATGAGCTGCGCATCACCACCATGAAGCATCGCATCGAGCAGGCGAGAAGGCTGGTGCGGCGGCATATCAAGCCCGGCACATCGCTGGTTGACGATTTGATTGCCGAACGGCGCAAGGCCGCCAAGCGTGAGTAGGATCGTCCTCGACGCTTCTGCGCTGCTCGCCATTCTCAACGACGAACCGGGCGCTGAAAAGCTGACTTCGCAACCGGATTTGCTAAGCGGCGCGGCCATCAGCACGGTCAATCTGGCCGAAGTCCACGGCAAACTCGTAGGCCACGGGCTCGAGGACGACGACGCCTGGGAAGCAGCCCTCAGCCCCATTCGTGACGTCATGGTCTTTACCAGCGAACAGGCAAAGATTGCTGGTGGCCTCATTTCCCAGACCCGTTCCCTCGGCCTGTCGCTGGGGGACCGGGCTTGCCTCGCCCTGGGAATGGCGCTCCAGGCCCCGGTTTACACCGCGGACAAAGACTGGAAGAAGTTGAAGCTGGGTATCCGGATCCACGTCATCCGATGAGCGACCTGGGGGTACCAGCCGTGCCTCATTTGGCGTGGTCCGGGCCCTATCTTCATCACATGCATGCGTGACCTGCGCACTTGCAGATACTCAGCCCGGCGCGGTATTCAGTGATGACGAGGAGATGGTTGTTGTGTCTCTCCTCGGGCCGCGCCCAGTGCGCAGGCTGTGGAAGCTCATTGACAAGTCAGTGGATGGTGGATAGTAACAAACTTGGGCTGTGTACTCCCCGGTTAATGACGTCTCGCGACCAGTCGCCAAGAGTGGACGGAATTCTACCCGTAAGTCTTTTGGAATGTGTTATGAACATATAACTCCTTTGGATGGTATTATGTGCGAGTATTTGTTGGCTAACCCATTGATTCTACGTTGTAGTGGTGGGGGGAGGAGGGGAGTCCAGGACTAGGTTGTTAGTGGTTAGCAGCTTAGAACAACAAAGCAGTCAGAGATTATTGATTGGTAAACAGTCTTTGACTTAAGCCCTTGCTCGGAACGAGTACGGTGAATGCCCGTTCGAAAGCGCCGAGCAGAACCACAGTAGCCGCTGCGTCAAAGGCAATCGCTACACGCGGCGCACTTCTGCCTCACGCCCGAGAACACTAAGGGACGAACCGCCACTTTGTCGGGGCGAATCGCACTTTCTGAAGTTGACAGAATGAATTCCCGCTTGCGTTTCCTACCCACCTCAGGAGTATCATTTCAACAAATCACCTGGCCGACCCGAGTTCCCCGTTGGGAGAAGGCATATGGTACGCAAACTATTCGCAGTGGTGATCGTGCTGGTCGTAGCGGCATCACTTCCGTCCGCCGCCAAGATGCGCGGCCCATCAACGGCAGAGGAACGCGCCCAGGCGCTGGAATATATACAGAGCCTGGAACAGCATCCGCTCGCCAAGGACAGCCTTGAGAAACGGATGTGGCTGACCGAATGGCTGGTGGAGATCCCTGACGTCACGGTCAACGTGTGCCCTAAAGAAATTAAGGCGCTAAAGTCGCTCGACAAGGTGAATAACACCTATTCCAACCAACTGCGCATGCAGGTGCTCTATTCGCAGGCAGCGTTCCAATTGCAGCATCCGGAGGAGAAGAACACAGTGAGGATTGAAGCTGCGGGATTGGCCGGGACCTTGCGCGCCTATCGCGCGATCCAGCAATTCGATCCCTCGGCGAAGTATCCGCTGCTCGATAACCTGATGTCGCTGGAGAGACGGGGCAAGTTGGAAAAGTACGTGGAGAAACAGAATAAGTGCGTCAAGAGTTGAGAAGACACGTTTTTGATTTGGTGAAGGTCGCGCCGGTCGCGCCCTTTTCGTTTGGATGACGCTGGACGGGATTCCCCATGGGGCCGGGCGGATTCACCATAGTCCTGGTTCCCGGCAAGCGGCTGGGATTCCTACAAGCGCCTGGCAACAACAACAACCTGTCAGCGCTGCAGTCGTTCACGTATTAGGCAGGATCCGACGATTCTCGCAAGAAGCGAAAGCGAAGAGCGAAGAACCGCGCCCCCCGACCTCTCACTCGTCACCAAGCCGATTGACCTACGTCACAGTATTGCGGTCCGGATTGCGCTATAACAGAGTGGAAAAGTGAGGACCTCGCGCCAGCGCGCAGCCGGCGTGAGTCGTCCCTTGTGACGCCCCCACGACGTGGGGAGAATGGTCGCGCAAGATGACAACCGCAGAGATCACACCAGTTGAAGTGGGCATCCACGATGTGCTCATCGCGACGGATTTTTCGCATTATTCCAACCAAGCCCTCAACTTTGGACTCGGCCTGGCCTACGGATATCACGCGAAAGCCTCCATCGTCTTCGTGGTTCCGGGCGATGAATTCATGGTTGCGGGCGCCGAGGCTTACGCCGTTGCCAAGGAAGCGGCGCACCGCGACCTGCTGGAGCTGAAGCACGAGTTACGGAAGAAATTCGCCTATATCGAGGGCAAAGACTATCAACTGTTCCTGCTGGAAGGCGACGTGGCGCAGGCGATCCTGGACTTTGCCCGTCAGAACAAGAGTGACCTGATTGTGGTTGGTACCCACGGCCGCAGCGGCCTGGGTAAGATGCTGATGGGCTCGGTCGCCGAGCGCGTCTTCCGGCACCCCCCGATACCGGTGCTGACTTTGGGACCTCACCTGCACCGGAGGGCCAAGGCGGGCGCGCCCAGGAGCATACTTGTGCCCGTGGATTTCACGCCCGCGTCTGAGCGAGCGGCGCATTACGGGGTCGCGTTGGCTCGGCAACATGACGCCACGTTGACGATGCTTCATGTCATCGAACATTGGCCAACTAAAGAGGAATCTGCCCAGGAACACGTAACCCAGGGCCTTAGAGATAAACTCGAAAGCCTGATCAGCCAGGAAGCTAAGGGGCTGCGGTGCAGCTTCCGAGTAGAAGTGGGACAGGTGGTGGAAAAAGTCCTGTACACCGCCGGCGCGGTCGAGGCGGACCTGGTGGTGATGGGCGTGCGTCCGCGGACCGGGTTACTCAACCCCGTGATGTGGCCGCATGCTTATCAAATAGTGCGCGAGGCCGGGTGTCCCGTGCTGACGGTCCGCGGCGAGGTTGCGCAACGGCCCTGAGCGGGGACTCCCGCGCGGGCCGTTCCCTTTGCTACTTCCTCTTTTGCAGCGCCGCCCGCGCCTTCGCCAATTGCGCGGCCTGTTCCGCTGTCACCGATGGATACTTTAGTTTTAGACCCTTGAGCGTCTCTACGATGATGTCTGACACTGTCAGATGCGTGAACCATTTGTGGTCGGCTGGAATGATGTACCAGGGAGCATGTTTGGTGCTGGTATGGGTGATCATGTCCTCGTAGGCCTGCATATAGTCATCCCAGAGTAGCCGCTCACGCAGGTCGGCCTCGGAGAACTTCCAGTTCTTTTTCGGATCATTCAATCTTTCCAGCAATCGCTTCGCCTGTTCCTGCTTGGAGATGTTGAGGAAAAACTTCAAAATGACTGTACCGTTGCGCACCAGGTGCCGCTCGATATCGTTGATCGATTCGAATCGGTGTTCCCAGAATTTCTGGGTAGGAGCTTTGAAATCAGGCAGATGCTCTTGAGCAATGAGTTCAGGATGAACGCGAACCACCAGCACCTCCTCGTAATAGGAGCGGTTGAAGATGCCGATGCGGCCACGCTCTGGTAATTCGCGACTGGTCCTCCACAGGAAGTCGTGGCCGAGTTCTTCCGCCGACGGTTGCTTGAAGCTGAAGACCTCGCATCCCGCTGGATTGACGCCGGACATAACGTGTTTGATAGTGCCATCCTTGCCGGCCGCGTCCATGGCCTGCAAAACGATCAGCAGCGCGTGAGTGCGGGCAGAGAACAGGAGGTCCTGGTATTTGGCCAGGCGCTCCTTATTGTTCTTAAGGTTGGCTTGGGCCTGCTCTTCGGTCTCGTATTCACCTTTGTAGGCAGGGTCGAAGTCCTTAAGCCGGAAACCCTTGCCGGGAGTTGCGATCATGGATGGTTTCTTGTTCATAAGGAGATCGGAAAACGAAGTAGCTCCCGCTATTTTAAGGCTTGGGCTCCGATCAGCATAGTCAGCAGCATGATAACGTCGGTGCGGGCATAGATACTGTGCGGTAAATTGGCATCCATTTGCGCCCATGAACCTGCGGAGAATTCCTTTTCTTCGTTGTCGAGCGTGACGCGCGCGTCGCCTTGAAGAATCTCGATGATAGCTGGTACCGACGCGGTGCGCTCCGACAATTCCTGGCCGCCAGCGAAGCCGATCAACGCAACCTTTAAGTCATCGTCGCGATAGATGGTGCGGCTTAGCGTCCCGTCCTGAGGAATCTGAAATTCCTTCAACAGGTTGTCCACCACGGTGTAGCTCGGCATCTGACCTCCTCATCAATCAAGTGTAAGGATAGAAAATAAAGAACAAGAGCGACAATGCACTGAGCACCCATATGCCGGGCTTCAGTTGGTCTATCTTTCCGGCCACCAGCTTGCAGAGTGGGTAGAGCACGAAACCGGCGCAGATACCGATGGCTATATTGAACGTAAACGCCATCAGCACGACCACTGCGAAGGCCGGAATGGATTCCGTGTAATCGCCGAAGTCGATGTGGGTGATGGGCGCCAGCATGAATAGCCCGACGATAATAAGTGCTGGTCCGAAGGCTTGCGCTGGAATGGCGGCGACGAAGGGCGAGAAGATCAGGGTGAGCAGGAAACAGGTTCCGGTTACCAGCACGGTGAAGCCGGTGCGTCCTCCCGCCTCGATTCCCGTGGCCGACTCGACGTAAGCGCCGGCGGTCGTCGTTCCCAGCGCCGGCGCGACGCAGGTAGTGACGGCATCCACCAGCATGGGACGCTCGATCTGCGGCAGTTGTCCGTTTTCGTTGAGGAACCCAGCGCGTGCCGACAAACCAATCAACGTGCCCATGGTATCTACAAATGCCATGATGAAGATGGTAAGCACGATGGGGAATGCGCGCCAGGTGAGAGCCCCGCGAAAGTCGAGTTGCCACAGGATCGGCGTGATACTTGGTGGCATGCTGACCAGACCGTGGGGTGGAGCAGCGGTACGCGCGACAAAAGCGACGAGCGCGGTTACAACAATACCTAGGAGAATAGCACCGGGTACCTTGCGTATCACCAGTAGTGCGATCAGCACGAATCCAAACATGGCGACCAGCGCGGGATGCGAGGTAAGGTTTCCCGCTTGCACTGGCGCGCCCGGCACGCCGAGCCTTACCAGTCCGGTTTCATTCAGGCCGATGAAGGTGAGGAACAAGCCAATGCCCACGGCAAAGCTGTAGCGCAGCGATGTGGGCACGCCTTCCACGACCCACTGTCGCAGATGTAAGACCGTCATGACGATGAACAAAACGCCTGCGAGGAAGATGGCCGCCAGCGCTGTCTGCCAGCGAAACCCCAGCACCTTGCACACGGTGAAAGCGATGAATGCGTTCTCTCCCATATAGGGTGCGATGGCAAATGGGCGGTTGGCGTAGAACGCCATGAAGTAGCAGCCGAATGCAGCGACCAGAACTGTCGCCACGAAGGAGGGCCCTTCCGGAATTCCTGCGGCAGAAAGAATCGCAGGATTGACTACCACAATGTAAGACATCGTGGTGAACGTCGTCAGCCCGGCGACGACCTCGCGACCAACTGTGGTGCCGTGTCGATCGAAGGCAAACAGCGAGTTCAACCCGGTAGTCGCGCGCGTCAATCGGTGGGCCTCTCCCGTGGAGGCGCGGACGCGAAGAAATCCTGGTGGAACCGTTGCGCGTAGTTCCACATCAACTCCTCCACTCGCTTGGGATCCGGTGACTTCACGATCAGGCCGACGTGGTGCTGCTTGTCAGTCAAACGCCAGACAATCTCCGGATCGTTATAGGCGGAAGTGTCGGGATGCTCCTGGCGCGCGAGCGAAATCAGCAAGCCGGCGGAATCGTTTCTCGGAGGTGGCGGCTGGTAGCGCGCCTCGCCGGCGGCGATTTCGATCTTGGCCCACTCCGCCCACATGTTGATCCCGGTGGCGGCTTCGATGAGGTCTGCGATATGCGCGCCTCCCACCCGCGCCGAGGTTTCGAGGAAGTACAGCTTGCCATCGTCGCGGCCCCGAATGAATTCGCTGTGCGAGACGCCGCGCACCAGCCCGAAGGCCTTCAGCACCTGCTCGTTCAGCGCGATGAGAGGGCGAGATTCGTCGGCGTCGCGAGGCAACGTGCGCGTGGTGAAAATATCTCCTTCGTGCGAAACGTCCATCGGAGGCCGCCCGTAGCGGCTGGCGATGGCGAATAGCGGCTCGCGTTCGTAGAAGATTGAATCCACATGGTAGATGTCGCCGGGCACATACTGCTCCAGCAAGTAGAAGGACTGCTGATCACCAAGGTGCTCCATCGCGGCCCAAAGCTCGTCCGCGGAATGGATTTTCTTGATGCCGATCGACCCGGCGAATGAGCGCGGTTTCAGCACCCAGGGCGGCGATACGCGGTCCATAAACTCCCGCAACCTCGCATAGTTGAGAACGTGGATGAAGTCTGGGACCGCGAGCCCGGTCTCACGCGCTTTCGTGCGCATGGCAAGTTTGTCGCGGAAGAATCGCGCTGTGGTGTCGCCCATGCCGGCAAGGCGCAGGTGCTCACGCAAGGTTGCCGCCGTCTCCACATCGAAGTCATCGAGCGGTACGATGCGATCGATGTTTTCCTTTCGCGCCATGTAACTGACGCCCAGCAGAACGTCGTCGATTTTCCACTTCTTATCGGCGTCGGGGATGTAGAAGGTCTCGTCAATGCTTTCGCGCGGCCAGTCGGCATTAGCGAGGCTGTGCGAGGTAAGGAGCAACACGCGGCAGCCCTGGCGGCGGCACTCACGAATGAAGTCGAGTCCCTTGAAATAGCTGGCAAGACAAAGCATGGTGGTGGGGTGTTCTGCCGGATCCTGAGTGGCCGATGAGGAGGACATGCGAGCTCCTGATTACAGTCAATTGCATCACAACAATGTACCACTCAGGGTCAAAACCACGGCGGCGTCCCGATACTCTGGGACGCCGGCCTCTAGCAACGTCGCGTTGATGAAATCGGCGGGCGGGCACGGTTATACCCGCCCATGGGGTGCGACTAGAACTGAGTCGCTGGCAGAACAGCCGTCCCCTCCTGTTGCACGGATTGCAGCTGGTTAGGATCCAGTCCAAGCGCCTTCAAGATGGTTGGGGCAACCTGCATGGTCTCAACCGGGGTGTTGATGGTGCTGGGCTGGAACGCTGGATTCGAGAACAGCATGATCACGTTGGTGTCATCATGCGAGAAGCCGCCGTGTTCTTCCTGTTTCTTGGTGCTGCTGGTGTACACCACACCGTAGTTTGGCGTGACGATGATGTCAGGTGTCCGCGGATCCTGTCCGGGAGCGATGCCGGGAGCGGTGAACATGGTCGTGATTGACGGCCCGTAGAAGACCTGCCCGAAGCCAGCCATGGTCGCATTGGCCTCCAGAATCGATACGGCATTCGAGGTCTGAGTGGAAGAGCTCAGCCAAAGCAGCGAGACATCATCCTCAGTCGGTCCAATTCCGTTGGGGTTGTTTGGGGACTCGGAATAGGGTAGGAACGAAGCAATCAGGTTTGCCGGCGAAGTACCGTTTTGACCGCTGTGTCCCGGAATCGGATAGAAGCGGTTGGGGTCGATCGGCGACTGCCCGTGTTTGGCGGTAATCACGATGAGGGTCGAGTCGAGCAGGCCTTGCTTCTTGAGCTCATTGACGAACTCTGCGATGGCAGCATCCACAAGCTGGAACTCTCCCAGCAATAAGGCGCTTGGAGTTCCGGCTGCGTCAAGGTAGCCACCGGAACCAACATTTTTCTCGATCAGCTTCTGCCCGACGCTCACGGATTGAAAGTTCATACCGAACACCGCGGGCACAGGCGCGCTCGATTTTCCGTCGTGGGTCTTGCCATCGATCTCGTTCAGGATGGCATTTACTTTTAGAGTGTCATAGCACTGAATGTTCTGGAAACTGTCGGTGTACGAACCCGTTTGAGAAGGGTCGGGAATGGGATTGCAGTTCATTCCCAGCGGAGTGATGACGGGCAGAGCTATGACTGTGGAATTGATTTCAGGCGAGTAGTAGTCGTTAAGGTTAGTGCCGTCACCAGGGCCGGAAACGGACGAATACGCCGGGTGCTTATCAGCCCACGCAGTGTAACCACCGGCTTTGTGAACGACGCCGAAGATGGTGTTAGTCCGAACGAAATTCCACGGCCATACAGGGGCGCAGTTTTGCTTGGGATCGCGGGGAAGGCGGTCTTTGTCGATGGAATTGATTCCGCCATCGCCACTCGGCGCACCGCCGTTGAGTTGCGTTTGATCGATGTCAATTCCTTCTTCGTACTCGGTCGTCGTTCCCGGCGCCACGACTCCCGGCCCGCACGGACCGCCTGCCACTCCATTGCCGGTGGTCGTCTTTGGCGGGGCGAGTGAACGATCAAAGGCGACATCGTAGAAAGCGCCCACCGAGCGCGGGGAACCACCGCTCACTATAGCCATGAGTCCGGGGAACGAGTCGGATGGCTTCGAAGTAGTGGCGTTCAAGTAAGTGCTACCAGTCGCACCAAGTGCCGCAAGCGTCGGGCAATAAGGCGCGCCGTTGTTCACGCCAGGGACGCCATTGGCGCAGTTCTGGAAGTCCAACGAGTGCATGCCGTCGACGCTGATCAGCAGCACATGTTGGAAGGTTGTGCCGTCGGCTTTTGACGCGGACCGTGGGGTCTGGGCCACGGTAAGCTGCAGCGGCGCCACAGACACCGCAAATGCTAGTAAGGATGTGAGCAGAGACTTCACTTTCATATCTCCTCCATTGGGCTAAGGGTCATTGCAAACTTTATCTGTGGGAAGAAAGGGCGTGGTGAACGCAGGATAAAAGTTCAGTTACAGGAAGGTTGCAAGCAGATTTTACAGGCGCGAAACAGCCAACTTGGCTGCGTTGTAGCCGCACATCCCGTGGACTCCGCCGCCTGGCGGAGTGGATGACGAGCAGAGGTAAAGGTCGCGAGACGAGGTTGCATAGTGCCGTCTTGTGGGGCGAAACAAGAACTGCCGCAGATCAACTGCGCCACCCCCGATATCTCCGCCCACCAGATTCGCGTCCATGCCTTCCAGCGCAGCCGGATTGAAAACGCGCCGGGCCAGAACGCAGTCGCGAAAGCCTGGCGCGAAGCGCTCAATCTGGGATTCCAGGCGTGGCAGCATGTCGAACTCCGAGCCATTCGGGAGGTGGCAATAGGCCCAAGCCACGTGGCGGTCCTGGGGAGCACGCGTGGGATCGAACAATGTGGGCTGGGACAGAAGGACGAATGGACGTTCCGCATGATGTCCGTGCCGCATCGCTTCTTCTGAGGCCGCGATTTCTTCGATCGTCCCGCCGATGTGGACCGTTGCGGCCCGCAAACACTCGCGAGCTTTCCACGGGATCGGCGCTGACAAAGCGTAATCCACTTTGAACACGCCGGGGCCGTAGCGATAGTGCCGTAGTTTCCGGCTATACGCAGACGACAATCGGTCACCTGCAATCCGGAGCAACTGGCGCGGCGTAACGTCGCACAAAATCAGGTCGTATTTCCCCAACGACGAGAGGTTGTCGACGCGCATCGACG
>Ga0209656_10002394_pt1 | contig 12135 bp, 16 predicted proteins | sample BogFormECP12_OM2_FD_188239 | JGI IMG/M metagenome (GOLD analysis project Ga0209656, IMG submission 188239) | Bog forest soil microbial communities from Calvert Island, British Columbia, Canada - ECP12_OM2 (SPAdes) (version 2) | ecosystem: Environmental > Aquatic > Freshwater > Wetlands > Bog ... | reverse complement strand
CGCAACGCTGGTATTCATAGTCCCGCCGGGCAACTCTTCCCGGCTGCATCGCGATCGGGGAACGGGTGTCGGCATGCAGCACCACTGGCTTCTCGTCGATGCAGACCACCGGTGCCCGCTCGCACAGAGGCTTTTCATACAGCCCCAGCAACTCCTCCATGCGGGCGATGTACTCCGCGTCCAACTCCCCCACGCACCACATTTTTTTCCCGCCACGGCTTCAGGTCGTGGCTTTCCAGCAGGACCCGGATGGTTTCTCGCCCTACCCGTGGTACCAGCTTGCGTTTGATCACCTCTTCGGTCAGCAGGCGCACCGTCCAGCGCGCCCGTCCTGAGGGCGGCTGACTACAAGCCACGGCAATGATGCGCTGTCGCTGCTCCCCATCCAGCGCCGGAGTTGCCCCCGGCCGGGAGGCGTCATATAACGCGCGCTCCAGACCGCCCCGTTGATAGCGTTTGCCGATCTGCCACACCGCTTTGGCTGAAAGTCCCAGACTGACAGCCACTGCAGGCGTTGCCTGCCCTGCATCCATCTGTCGCAGAGCCAAGGCTCGCAGCACCGTTCGCACCGGCTGCAACCCACCGCTCAGCAACTCGTCCAATTGCTGCCGATCCCGCCTTGATAGTTGAACCCGCAGTGCTTTGCCTCTACCCATGCCATAGCTATAAAGCCTGACATCCACTCCAAGTGTATGTCTTGATTACTTATCTATACGGTCGTAGCACTAGCTGCGCGACGCAGTTCAAGAAACCGGTGCCGTTCCACTGTCTGTAAGCCACACCCAGAAAAGCCGTCCCCAAAAAAGAAAGTCACCCTCCTCCGCCCCAATCCACTCCGCTAGCTAGCTGGGTCTAGCAGTCAATCTACTCCGCTAGGTCTCGCAGAACGACGCGGAAGCTAATTCGTCTGGCAACGTCAACGACCGTCACGGGACAATCGTTGGCTGCAACGAAAAGTTGGTGTCAGGCAACTGCCGTGGCGGATTGGACCGGCCCCTATATTAGTCCGCCAATCGCTTGGCGCATCTCTACTTCGTTCGTGAAGTCCTCAATCGTCCCGCTTGGTTGGTCAATCTCTACTTCGTGAACGACCCAATTGGTCCTGCGGATCGCGAAGCTTGGGCGGCGGCAATCCACAAGGTGAAACGGGAGCTTGCTCACCGGTGTCACCGCCGCAGGGTTCTGGCACTTGTCATCCAGCACAGTAATGTCCGTGGCTTTGAACTGCCGCGTCGCATCCCCCTTCTTCCCTTCCTAACGGGGAGTGGTGCCCAGGTCCCAGTCAGTTTTAGCTTGGAGCCGGCACCCTTCTTCAAATCATCGCCGCCGAACACCGCCACGCCATTGCGATGTTCCATACTGGCGAGCGTTTAGAGATCGTCACCATCGGCCCAGCGAGGCAACCGATCATGGTCGTGCCCTTTGTGGTAGCGGGCTGTTGAGCCCAATCGACCGCGTTCAGCAGAGCCGTGCACGTCATTATTAGAAGGAAGAAACGCTTCCACATTCGTGTCGTGATTTACGCTCGCGCGCCCCTGTTTACTTCCTCGACCGTTAAGCCAAAACAGGTGGTTCGCTCATTCCAGAATCGCGGTTACCATAGCGCTACATTCACTTCCTCCGCACCACCCATCGCTATGTACGGCATCGAGACAGCCCATCGGCTGATCGCCGACGAGCGCGAAAAGAAGACGGGCTCCCGGGACCTCGGAAAGCTGAAGCTCAACGAGGTCCCGCCTGACATTCTTGCCCTCACTCACTTATACTCGTTGAATCTGGACTCTTGGTACTGCGATGCGAGTGGCAAACCTCAACGATCAGCCAACGGGAGCCGTGAAACTGCAATTTGCTCTGAACAGCCCGTCCGATGGCTTTGGTGCTTCAGGCGACCCACGGGAGTTGTGGCTGACTGATAACCCGCTGGGAGACCCGGGCCCGCTCCAGGCCCTCACCGCCTTGCGGTCCCTGGGCTGCTCGCGTGACGCGCTTACAGTCCGACATCGACGGGATGCGACATGATGGTCGCCGCAAGCGTAGGGAGATAGGACGCATGGAATTTACCGGCGAACGGTTCGTGCCAGGTACTCACGGCCTGATCGAGCTCGAGCACGTCCATCGATACTTGCAAGCCTCTCGAATTGCGGCCGGTAAGGTGATTCTGGATATCGCCAGCGGCGAGGGCTATGGCTCGGCGATGCTGGCTGCGCATGCGACCAAAGTCATCGGAGTGGATATCTCAGCCGAAGCGATCGAGCACGCACGGACGCGATATCAATGGCATAATCTCGAATTCCGGGTCGGCACCTGTGCTGATATTCCGCTGGACGATGCCACAGTCGATCTCGTCGTTAGCTTCGAGACGGTTGAGCACCACGATCAGCACGATAGGATGATGCAGGAATTGAAGCGTGTCCTCCGGCCCGGGGGAGTCTTGTTGATCTCAAGTCCAGACAAACTCCACTACGCCATCGAACCCGGACGCCTCAATCCATTCCACATCAAGGAGCTCCATAAGCAGGAGTTTCAAGACCTCGTCTCGAAGTATTTCGCTCATACAGCGTACTTCGCTCAACGAGTGTTCTACGGCTCGGGCATCTTCGCGACCCAGACGTCGCCGCCGCTCAGCAGTTATCTGCTCCGCAAGGAGCTCGTTCAGGAATTTTCTGGTCTGAGCGATCCGACGTACTGGATTGCCCTCGCGTCTGACCACTCGCTTCCCAGTCTCGCCTCGAGCGTTCTCGAACAACCCATTGATGAATCGGAAGTCCTGGGGCAGTTGAAGCAAGTGCTCTCGGAGCGCGATCGCCGGGTGGCCCACCTGACCGAAGAACTTGGCCAGCGTGATGGACAGATCGTCACCCTAAGGCATGACGTGGTCGAGCGTGACGGCCAAATCGCTATGTTGAGGGAGTCCTTCACTGAGCGTGACGGCCAAATCGCTGATCTCCGTGGCCTGCGCGACGAGGTTGCCGCTTACAAGGCGCAAATTGAAACGCAGCAGCGCTGGACCTCGGTACTTCGCGCTGCCGCCTTCACTCCGCTGTCATTGAATTTTCCTAGCGCGTGGGTTGGCCATCTGCCGTTTGCCGCCTGGTTGATCCAGACCCTGTCGCCGGGGATCTTCGTCGAGCTCGGCACACACAGCGGAAATTCATTCTTCTCCTTTTGTCAAGCCGCTGCCCAATCAGGGATTTCCACGCGATGCTATGCCGTGGATACCTGGCAGGGGGATGAGCATGCGGGCCATTACGACGAGAGTGTCTTTGCTCGCGTCAGCGCTTATCAGCAGCAACATTACTCCAAATTCTCGAGGCTCTTGAGGATGACGTTCGACGATGCCCTGCAGTACTTCTCGGACGCGTCGGTATCGCTCCTGCACATCGACGGACTCCACACCTACGACGCCGTCCGGCGGGATTTCGAATCCTGGCTGCCCAAGCTCGCCCCAGGCGCAGTTGTCCTGTTTCACGACACGAACGTTCGCGAGCGAAACTTCGGCGTCTGGAAGCTGTGGGAGGAACTGCAGGCGGCTTACCCACTGAACCTTCAGTTCGCGCATTCGCATGGCCTTGGAGTAATGCAACTTAACGACGCCCCTGAGCATGCCCGATTGCCGTGGCTGGAGCCTGGTTCGCCCGACAAGCAGGTGATCGTCGATTTCTTTTCATCGCTCGGTTTGCGGCAGCTGGATCGCGCCCAGGCGCTCGAACTACAGGAGCAGGTCGCCCAACTCACTCGGATTGCGGCCGAAAAGGATGCCCACATCATCTCGCGGGACGAGGAGAATCAGCATATGCATGAGCAGATTCAGCATCTGCATGAGGAGAATCAGCATATGCATGAGCAGAATCAGCACATGCATGAGCAGAATCAGCAGCACATGCATGAGGAGAATCAGCATCTGCATGAGGAGAATCAGCACATGCATGAGCAGAATCAGCACATGCATGAGCAGAATCAGCACATGCATGAGCAGATTCAGCATCTGAGGCAGGTTCAGGCGGAGCGCGACGAGCACGTGGCCAGAATCTTATCTAGTCGCTCCTGGCGCGCCACGGCGTCCTTGCGTGCAATGGGACGCTGGATGCGTGGCGCTCTACCAGCGAGCCCCGCGGCCCAAGATTCCGCCAATGCGCATACGAGAGTGGATACGAAGCTGGCGGAGCGCCTGGCGCCGCTCTTCGACGCCGCCTGGTACCTAGAAAAAAATCCAGACCTGAAGGCGGCGGGACGAGATCCCCTGGAGCACTTCGCCCAACATGGATGGAAGGAAGGACGAAACCCGCACCCACTGTTCGATGGCGGATGGTATCTGCAGAGGAATCCCGATGTTCGGAACGCTGGTGTGAATCCTCTCGACCATTTCGTGCGAAACGGATGGAAAGAGGGGCGCAACCCTCATCCTTTGTTCGATGTGCGCTGGTACCTTGAGACTAATCCCGATGTGCGCGCTGCGCGTGTCAATCCCCTTCAACATTTCATCCAATGGGGCGGAGCGGAAGGACGCAAGCCACATCCGCTGTTCGATACGGCCTGGTATCGCGAACGGCATCCGGATGTCCGAGCTTCGGGCGTGAATCCGCTCGTGCACTTTGTCGAGAACGGATGGGCCGAAGGACGGAGTCCGAATCCTGATTACAACCTGCCTTGGTACTTGGAGACCTACGAAGATGTTCGCGCTTCAGGGATTAACCCACTCATCCACTACGTCGAGTTCGGCATTGCTGAAGGCCGAGCGTCGAGGCCCGAGGCTCCGACTTCGGCCACTGTCACGCCTGGGCAGGCGACCACTCTCGCCACTGCGATCCCGAGCGAGATCAACGGCGATCATGCAGCCTCGTTCGATATTACGCAATATCTGCCGCAGCGACAGCCGGGCCCCACACCGCCAGCTAACGTAGGGGTCGACGTCATCGTGCCGGTCTACCGCGGTCTCGAAGAGACGCGTCGCTGTCTGATGTCCCTGCTGGCTGATAGGCATCGGCCTAAAGGCGTGATTCGGGTCGTCGACGACTGCTCGCCGGATCCCGAACTTTCGGCATGGCTGTCATCACTTGCGGCAGCTGGGTCAATCGAGTTGTGCCGGAACCGCGAAAACCTGGGCTTCGTACGGTCTGTCAATCATGGCATCGCGTCCGCGGGACGACAAGACGTCGTATTGTTGAACAGTGATACCGAGGTTCCTTCAGGCTTTCTGCGGAGACTTGCGGGACACGCCTATTCAAAGCCGAACATCGCCTCGGTCACGCCGTTCTCGAACACGGCCGGTGAGTTCGCCGGCTTCCCCGACAAGATCTGCCGGCCGTTGCCACCGGGCTACTCGCTAGCGGCGATTGACAAGGCTTGCGAAGAGGCTAACGGACTCCGGTCGGTGGAGATTCCCACCGGCGTGGGGTTTTGCATGTACATTCGGCGAGCCTGCGTGGACGAAGTTGGCCTGTTCGATGCTGATGCCTTTGGGCGCGGGTACGGTGAAGAGACTGACTTCTGCCAACGGGCGCTGGTCAAGGGATGGCGCCACCTTCTGGCATGCAACACGTTCGTCTACCACGTGGGCGAGGTTAGCTTCGGTCAGAACGCGCCGGAGAGAGCGGCGTCGTGGAATCTGCTCGTGAGTCGCTACCCTGGCCTGCCGTCGGCGCTTAGGTCGCATCTCGCCAGTCAGCCGACGAAGCCAGCCGTTTTCGCTGCGACAGCTAGCCTCTTTCACACGTCGCCGCTGCCGACCGTCTTGATCCTGAATCACGGCGTCGACGGCACCCACGCCGGTTGCATCGAAGATGCGATGGGTCAGGCGGCGGGAGCGGCGAACGTTGTTGAACTCCGCGCGCTCGATTCACACCTGGAACTCTCGGTGCCTTCGATCCCCGGCCATCCGACCCTGAGATTTCCGCCAGCGGCCGTTCACGATCTTTCGACGTTCCTGCATGCCTGTTCGGTCTGCCGCATTCATCTTCAACATTGGATCGGCATTGGACCTTTGCTGCACGAACTGATTGGCCGGATGGGCGTTCCCGTGGATCTCACCGTGCACGATTACTTTTCAGCGTGACAGCACGCGGATCTCGATAGGCGATCCCGCCCCGGCGCGCGGCTACCGCCTGTGGACTGTTCGAAAGTTCACGGACTGTAAGGTGAACCCGCGCCTCATCCCGCGAAGCTCTTTGGAGAGCCTCTCGATTTCTGCGTCGAGCCTGGCGAGCACGTTGATTCTGCCCAACTCCAGATAGGTGAGCCGGGTCCTGAGCTCTGGTTCCCTCTGCAAGTCGAGCTCGCTCGCGACAGATGCCGGGTGTGTCTCGTCGGCACGGGCATAGTTGATGGCGATGCTCTGTAGGTCGTCGAGCGTCAGCTTGTAATCTCGTGCCCTGATCAGACTGGTCACTGGAAACACATGAAAGCCTTCACCCTTGCAGGCGTCGGCCCGTGTCATCAGGTTATTCGTGGCGATCAGATTTTTTACAATGATCTGCTCGGCTGATCGCACCGGAAAGTGCGCCAAGTAGTAGGACGTGGCTACTTGTTCCGTGATGATCGCCCCTACTGCCGACTGAACGCGGTGATTGCCGGTAGTGGGCACAATGTCGTCGGCGATGCAACCCGGGATAGACGCCTTCTTGAAAGTCTCGCCCTTTTCTTTGCGAGGGGCAAAACAATCGCTGAGCGGACTGGCAGATTCGAAGTAGCCCAGGTTTATCGGCACATACGTCTTCCACGGTGCAGTCAAATACGTGTTTGGGGCGATTGCCGTCAGCTCCTCAATGAGAGCCCGTTTGTCCGTCGCCACGATGATTTCGTCCGCGTCGAGGAGGAAGATCCAGTCGGGGCTCACACTCCTGACGACGGCCGAGATCAGGGCTTTGGTCGAGTTCGGTTGGTTGTGCCCACCTGGCGACTTGGGGAGGAAGTTGAGATCATATCCTTCCTTGACGAGTAGACCGATGATCTCTCGGGTATTGTCGGTTGACTCGTCGACGAAGAAGAACGAATCACATGTTTTGCCGTTCAAGCGAACGAATGCTTCAATAATGTCGCCCTCATTCTTCGTCGAGCAGATACATACAATCTTCATCGTGCGGTTCCTCCTCCATGAATAGTCTAGGCCGCAAGCGTCCCTGAGGAATTTTCGAATTTCCGAGAGATCTGCGCCGGACGAGCGGCAATACCAGCATTTTGCTTGCCCTTACATAATCCAGATTGACAAAAATCGCTACACAGATAACCTGGGATTCTAACTCAGTCATTTCGCCTTTCCGACCCCTCAAAATAGCATGCACATGTCCTGGGGTGGGCCGAATTCCGACCGAAGGCTGATTAAGATCGGGAAGAATGCTTACCGGGGGAAAATCGCCTGTGGCTGGTCAGCGCGGATGCCCAATGATCGTGCCAGCGGGCTAGCACCAGGGCCACCAGCAGCGCGCCCCGCAGCAGCACCCGGCCAAGGGCAGGGCCCGGAGGCCACGCCAGACCCTTGTCGGCGCCGCGCCAGAACCGCTGGCAAGCCCAGAGAGCCGCCCGGTGTCCGTCTTCAGCGCGTTCAGCGCCCGGTTGGTGCACGACTTCCCGTAGCCATAGTCGTCGCCACGCCGGGCGAGCTTGAGGAACGTGTGTAGTCGCGCATAGGACAGATTCATTGCGACACCCAAGCCGTCGATCTTAGTAGGCGCTCTCGCGCAGCTTTCGAACCCAGATCTGCCACCCTTCCTCGATTGGCTCAACCAATGGTGAATAGCGCTGTGGTCGAGCATACATTTCGAGGAAAGCATCCATCGCTGGCTTTGGTACGCCCCATTGGTTCCAAGGAGGCGCATCCCACATATAGTCGTCAAAGGCGATTATTGCGCCGACCTTAGCCAGTTGGAACGCCGCTACTGCATCTTCCAGAACATCGATGGTCTGATGGCTCCCGTCCACGTAGATGAAATCGTATGCGTTGAGGGGAAGGTTCCGCAGGATATGTCTCGACATTCCTTCGTGCAGCGTAATTTGCTCGCTTCGTCCGGTTTTTTGGATGTTGCTCCTGAGAATGTCACTAAGACGGAGATCAATAGCATCAATTCTCGACAACGGATGTGTCAAGACACGATCCGCCAACCACGTTGTCGCGCGACCTTCGTAAGCACCTACTTCGAGCAAGGCGCACGGTGACCCTGCTAGCGGTGCAACATATTTTTCGAATTTCGGAATATAAGGACTAAACCAATCATCGTTGAAGCAATACTTAGCATCACTCATGCCATTGCCCTCGCTGGCGATTTCGTTCTGGCCTCTCGCCAACTAATTCAATATTCTCCAGATGGAGGCCTCGACAAGGCTGGGATTGGCGCGGCTGACGGCGCATGGCGGTTGGTTCATGGAACACCCAGCGGGTTGAATTGGAGGACGGCTGCTTGCTGGTCAGTTTTAACCGCCACCTGAAGCTGGAATTCCATGGCAGGCGTGTCACTTCGGATGCCGGTATCCTGGCCCACCGAGAAATGGATGATGCGCTCGGCCTCACTGATCTGGCGGGTGCGGTGCTGTCGGAATGTCGCCGTGGCAGGAACACCCGCCATTTGCCGACCGGGCTTTTTCGCCAAGCGGTGTTCGGCCGCCTCGCAGACTACGAGGATGTCAACGCGATGCCGATCGCCTGGCGCACGATCCGGCAATGCGCGCGGTGGTGGGCCGCAGCGGGCTGGATCATCGAGCCGTCTCGACCAGTCAGATGGGCAGCTGCTATACTGCATGGCTGACCGGAAAGGCCAACCTCGCGGCACTGACCGATCTGTCAGGTGCCTGGATCGACCGGGTGCACGCGCGCAAGCCGTCGGGACGTCATCGTGCTCGACATGATGCAGGGTCAACTTGAGTGCCGGAAGGTGACGCGCGTCCAGACGCGAGCGTCCGGGTCCAAATTCTTGTTCAAACCGCGCTCGACCCTCTGTGGGCGAGGCTGCCGGCTCCGGTCCGTCGATCTCAACGTTGAAGAACACCGTGGATAGTTGATACGGTGCCTGCCAGATGACCGGATGGGCCGGCCATATGGAGAATGTAGGTTGATATGCCAAGCACATCTTCACTCCTTGAAATTGCGCAACGCACCTATTCCGGCGATGTGGGAACAAAGCAGCCCTTATATTATCAGAGGTATGACGCCTTCTTTCGAAATCACGGCTTTAGGCCGACCGGAATCCTGGAAGTAGGAGTGCATCGTGGCGAGAGCACGAAGGTCTTTGCGGCCGCTTTTCCGAATGCGAAGATAGTGGCAATCGACCTTGTGCGATATGACGACGTAGACTTTTCAAAGTTTCCGAACATCATTTACGTAGAAGCCAATCAGACCGATGCCACCTCGCTGCGGCAGGTCATGCAGCGCGAGTTCCCCTCTGGTTTCGACTTGGTGATAGACGACGCCTCGCACATCGGAGCCTACTCGCGCGCGACCTTTGATGCCGTTTTCCCTCACCTTAGCCCGGGTGGGATTTACATCGTTGAGGATTGGGGTACAGGCTACTTTGATGACTTCATTGACGGCGGCCGGTTCCAAGACTACCCATTGAGCTTCCACGACGGCAACATTCCAAGGCGGCTGCCGAGCCACGATTGCGGTATGGTGGGGTTTGTCAAATCCCTGGTGGACATGACCGCGGGGCCGGATATTCGCGCCAAGATGTCGGATCCGCCAGTGCATCAGGCGCAGATCGAGACGCTGGAATTTAGTCCTGCGATCTGCATTGCGCTGAAGGCGAGACACAGCCGGCCGACAACGTGACCCTCTTCGACGCTGACTCGGAAGCCGGCAAGCGAGCGATCTTCGACGGGATATCTGCGGACTCTGCTGCCGCAGCATTAGGCCGCTCTCGCTGAAGTCGCTGCGTTGCGAAATTCGACCGCCTGGGCTTTGACTGCACCTTTACGCGCGCTGTCCTCCATCGTCCTGCGCCGCACTTGAGGGATTAGCGGCGTGCAGCATGGTGCTCGCCTGCTTGTGAGTCGCGCCCACTTGGACACGGGAGAGCGTTACGCTCTGATTACCGCTCCATCGCGAAGGCCACCACGCGACCCGTCAAGTGGCTGTGAACATTCTCGCCGCCCGGCGCTGCGGCCTCGTTCTATTATAAGAACTCCCCGAGCCCGGATTCCCAGCACTGGGCAGGCAACGGGCTACTGCGGCCCCGGCATGCTGCTGTTCGGCTTGATCGCCGGCGACGAACACCATGATCTGTCAAGGGGCCATGCTGCCGCGGAGACGTGCCGGTGGGGGCGTGATGTTCGTTTCTGTTACCTTGGTCGCTGCGGCTGATCGGTAGCCGCCAGGGTAGGTCCGCCGCGTCGGCCAGCCGCCATTGGATCCGGGAGGTGGGATGATGGGTGGCGACAGCGGCATTCGCTCGCATCGGCTTGCCTGCGCCGGTGCCATAGCGGTGGCGGTGGTGGCGATTGCAGGCATGGTTATTGCTGTTTTGGTTGCGGTTCCGGTTTTGGTTCTGTTCGTTGAGCCAGCCCCGATCGCGTTCTACCTATGGATGCGGACGGACGGGCATGCTCCCCGGGGGGAACGGAGCAACCAAGCTAATTCGACCGTTGGGATCAGGAGTTGCGTCGGTAGGGCTGATCCGATCTTATTCGACTTCGACCGTTGAGGTGGAATCCTGTGATTCTGCGGTGCTGGCAGAACCGACGATCGTATTCACTCTTCGGAATCTGGTCTCATAATTGTGCTTTGAAAGGGCGTGGCTTTCAGCTGTGCCGCCACAAGCGTTGAAGACATCGGGCTTTAGCCTCTGAGGGAAACCGAATTCCTTCTTTGGGACACCTGGCCCAAGCGTGCGAGAGAGCTTACGGATGAGGTAGCTGCAACGCAGTGAAAACCGTGTTGGCGCGCCAAACTGCTATTTCGCCCACGTGGCGCTTACGAGCATGTCCAGCCGGTCTTGCCGTCCCTTCACCCACTTTGCATAATGGCGCTCGGTAGTGGTGACGCTTCGATGCCCGAGCAGCTTCGACAGTGCTCCAGCGGGACGCCCTTTTGCATCAGGTCCACGGCGAAAGTAGCGCGGAGCCGGTGCGCCGTAATGCCTTCCGCGCGCGCGCTACCCTACGCGCGGAGTTCTCCGTGCGTCCAATCGCTCACTGCACACTTCTGCGGCAAATCCAGCGCTGTAACATTACTGTGGCAATAAGCGCCCCGATTTAGGGCACCTTTCTTGGTTAGCAGGTTTGGATTCAATGGTTTGACCTCGGTAGAATTCAGCCCTGAAAAGGCTGGCGTCGGCGGTTCAACTCCGTCCCTGGCCACCATAGAATCAACGACATACAGGGTGTTGCAATTGGCAATCTGTAACACTCTGTAGCAATTCACTTTTCACTCTCGATGGAACAGGCAGGCTCTCGACTGCGCGACGGCGTGACTCAGGAATGTCCTGCACGTAAATATCCGCCGTCGTGTGCGGGATGGGACAGCCTGAGATCAGGCTGTCGATAAGGAAGCATTTCTGACCGATCGACAGTGAGTTTTCGGCAAAATCCGAGGAGGGAGGAATTTGCCGAATGAAACGGAAGCGGCTTTCCGTAGAGCAGATCGTGTCCATCGTAAAGCAGGCCGAGACGGGGATGCCGGTGGTGGAACTGATCCGCAGAGTAGGAATCAGCGAGCAGACGTTCTATCGCTGGAAGAAGCAGCATTCCGGATTGGAGATGGATCAGGTTCGCCAGTTGAAGCAGCTGCAGGAAGAGAGAATGGCCGACTGAAGAAATTGGTCGCCGAATTGACCCTGGATCGAGCGATGTTGCAAGACGTGTTGCGAAAAAACTGGTGAAGCCCTCACCGCGCCGTGCGGTGGTGGGATATCTGTTCGGCGCGTACCGGGTGAACGAGCGGCATGCTTGTGCGGTGGTTGTGTTGCCGCGTGCTACGCATCGGTACCAGAGCATCCGGGATCCCTTGACTGAGTTGCGCATGCGGTTGCGCGAATTGGCGCAAAGCCGCATTCGTTATGGGTACCGCAAGCTTCGGGTGCTGCTGATCCGTGAGGGCTGGAAAGTGGGCAGGAAGCTAGAACCAGTCTCATAAATAGCTGAGGGGGTGTTTTTGCTTGTGATTTCAGCGGAGTAGCGGGAATAAAGAGAGTGGCGCTGGCAATCTCCCGAGTC
>Ga0209656_10002393_pt1 | contig 12137 bp, 11 predicted proteins | sample BogFormECP12_OM2_FD_188239 | JGI IMG/M metagenome (GOLD analysis project Ga0209656, IMG submission 188239) | Bog forest soil microbial communities from Calvert Island, British Columbia, Canada - ECP12_OM2 (SPAdes) (version 2) | ecosystem: Environmental > Aquatic > Freshwater > Wetlands > Bog ... | reverse complement strand
GGGTAGGCCGTATCGCCCAGGGTCATCACCACTCGGGCCAGGTACTCGATGTTCACCTGGTGCACGATGCCGGTGCCCGGCGGGACCACCTTGAACTGGCTGAACGCCTCCTGGCCCCAGCGCAGGAAGCCGAACCGCTCCCGGTTGCGCTGAAACTCGATCGCCACGTTCCTGGTGAACGCGTCGGGGCTGCCGAACACGTCGGCCACCACGGAATGGTCGATGACCAGCTCAGCCGGGATGAGCGGGTTGATCTTCGTCGGGTCGCCGCCCAGGGCTTGCATGGCCTCGCGCATCGCGGCCAGGTCCACCACGGCCGGCACGCCGGTCAGGTCCTGCAGGATGACCCGGGCCGGGGTGAACTGGATCTCGGTGTCCGGCTCATGCTTAGGATCCCACTGCGCCAGCGCGGTGACCTGATCCGCCGTGATGTTGACGCCGTCCTCGTTACGGAGCAGGTTCTCGAGCAGGATCTTCAGGCTGAACGGGAGGTGCTGCGATCCGTCCACGGCGTCCAGCCGGTAGATCGCGTACTGATCGCCCGCGACCTGAAGCGCCGCCCGGCTGCCGAAGCTGTTCGCCGTCATCGTTGAGCCTCCTCGCTCGTACCGCGCCTGCGTCCCAAACCCGCTCGGTCCCAACTTACAGTATCTCGATATCAAGCTACTTAGCGAGGGGTTCGGTCGAGCGGGCTCCGGTGCGACCGGGCCTGGGACCCGCAGCCGGCGGGCCGCGCGGTTACTGCGGAGGCGCCCCAGCTCACTAGGATGACTGCGTAACCGTCGGTATCCGCCTTTCGCGAGGCGTTCGTGCAGGGCGCGGCTGGCGCTGGCCATCAGGGGCGGCACGCCGAGTTCGGTCAGCATGTCCGCGGCTGCCTCCATCTCGGCGGTGCGGCGAACCGCGTGCTTGCGGGTGCCATCGGTGATCCGCTTCACGGTGGCGACGTCGGACGCGGCGAGCTCAGCGCTGATGTGTTCTCGCAGCCACTGCTCATCGCCCGCGGCCCGGGCAGCCTCCAGAGCCTCGACGATCGAGGCGGCCATGCCCTTGTAGAACACGCTGCGCAGGAGTTTCCTGCTGGCCGCAAGTCCGGCCGGGCCGTCCAGCACCTCGATATCGGCGCCGAGGGGTCCCAGGATCGCAGCGTAGCGCGCGGCGCCGATTCCGCTGGCCAGCATCGGGACGCGCAGGCCGGGGCCGGGCACCGGGGCCATCATCGCGACGTCGGCGAACGCGATGCCTGCTTCTCCGGCGAGTTCGGCCAGCTGCCGCTTGGTGCCCGGCGAGGCCGTGTTCAAGTCGGCCCACAGGACATCCCGGCACATGCACTCATCCCGGCGGAGCCCGGTCAGCCCGGCCTTGAACGCGTCTACCGCGGCCTTCGCCCTGTTAACACTCAGCACCAGGTGCGCTCCGCACGCCGCCTCGGCTTCGCTGGCGGTGTCGATGATCGGCTCGGCCGCGGTTACCGCCGGATCGTAGCCGCGGACGCGCACTCCCGCGGCGACCAGGTCGCGCGCGATGACAGAACCGGCCTCCCCCAGGCCGAGAACCGCGACAACCGGCGTGTGTCTGTCCCGGGTCACCATGCGCGGGGGTGATCGGCGGTGACGCGGGCGCTTTCGGGTGCGCCTGCCGGGCCGCCGGCGGGTGCGGCTTCCCCGGGATCGCCCGGCTCCTGACCCGCGACGCTGGCCGGCTCGGCTCCCGCCTGATCCGCGGCGCCGACCGCTGGCCTGGTCGCGCTCGACTGCTTGAAGTACTCGCTGATCAATTCGCGCTGCTGGACCAGGAGGTGGTCGAAGTGCTTGTCGACGTTCGCCTCGCCAATCGCTTCCGCGGTCAGGTACAGGTCCTTGATCTGCTCAAGCTTGCGCGCGTGGTCGTGCGCCGTGTCCTGGAACCCGTCGTCTGCCGCCGCCGGCGGCGCCTCCTGGGAGTAAGCGGCCTCCGGCGCGGCGGGTTCGGCGTCGTCGAGGCTGGCGGAGATGCGCGGCGTGGTGCCGGGCGGGTCGGCCGACGACACCAGGGGCTCGAACGGACCGCGGGTCTCTTGGGGCACGCGCGCGGTCGTATCTCCCCCGGCGCTGGTCCCGGGCAGGTCGTACCAGTAGGAGGCGTCATGCTCGTCCGGTCCCGGCGCGGCCGCGGCGGGATCATCGGGCTGGCCACCGGTGTCCCGGTAGACGTACACATCCGACTCGGAGGACCTGGCAGGGTCTGCAGGCCTGACCGACTCGGGGGACCTCGCGGGGTCTGCGGGCCTGGCCTGGTCCGCGGGCCGGCCGAAGCTCGGCGGACGCACGGGGCTGGCCGGCCGGCCCGGGTTATCTGACGGGCGGATGATGTAGGCGTAGCCGCCGTCAAACTGGTCAGGAGCTTCAGCAGGTCCGGCGGGTCCCGCAGGTCCCGGGTGCCCCTGGAATCCTGGCCTGCGGCCGCCCGGAGCGGCGTAGGCGGCACCGCCCGCATGCCGCCCGGCTCCGCCACCTTGGTGCTGGTGCGGGCCCTGGCCTGGCGGGGGCTGGTAGGCGGGGTCGCGAGGTGGCACGGGACCACCCGGGCGGATCGGCCCGCCGGGTCCCATGGCCTCCCGCGGCATGTCCTCGCGGGGAAGGCCGGCGTCACGGGGAGGGCCGACGTGGCCCGGCCGCGGGGCCTCGCGAGGCGGCATCGCGTGGCCTGGCCGCGGCGCCTCGCGGGGTCGCATGTAGTCACGGGGCGGCATGGGAGGCGGCGGCTGGCCGCCGGGGGCATAAGGTGCCCGGCCGGGACCGCCCTGATTCATGCCGGGCTGGTAACCGGGGCGCGGCGGGTTGGCTCCAGCCCAGCCGGGCGACGGCCAGTCCTGGTTCCTCCCGCCGGCCGGCGGTCCCGGCGCCGATGCTCCTGGGGCTCGCGCTCCCGGCGCTGGCGGTCCCGGCGCCGGTGCTCCTGGGGCTGGCGGCGGTCCGGCGATCCGCAGGATCTCCGGGATGAACTGGCCTCCTGGCGTCCCCGGCGCGCGACCATCCCTGGGCACGTCGAGCAGGCCGCCCGGTGTGTACACATTCGTCGGGTTCAGCACGGGCGGCCGACCGGAGCGCGCTCCGCCGTGACCGCCGCCTGTGCCCGGGGCACCAGCGCGGAGCCGGTCCTGGCGGTGCCCCTGCGATGGGCCAGGCCGCGCCGAGTTGCCGCGCCCGCGGGAAGCCTCCGTGGGTTGCTGGCCGCCGGCCCCCCTCCGATGATCCGCCGTACTCGCAGGCGGCCGGGACCTTCCAGCTGCACCGATCCGCGCGATGGCGAAAACCGCCAGGACCACCAGACCGAACGCGACGCCCACGGCGACCACGTCCAGCCCCAGCCGGACCATATTTACCGGGTCATGGCTGGTCAAAAGCCGCATGACCACGCTCGCGGCCACCAAGATGGCGCCGAACATGACCGCCACGGCAGCCGCGACCGCCAGGACGATGACGAGGCGCACCCTCCTGGTAGTGGCGGTATCAGAGCGCACTGCTCAACGATCGCATCGCGGTTACCCGCTCGCAAGCCATATGGCCAGCTGTAACCATTACGACCGTCATTTCGGAGCGTAACCGCCTGGCCTAAGGATCAGATTTGGGTACGCACCATCGCTAACGTTACTGACCTGGCATTTTTTGTTTTTGAGAGCCACTTGGGCTCAGCCGCCGACGGTGACCGACGATACGTTAGGGGCATGGTCACTCAGGCGGACAAAGCAGAGCGGTTCTTGACCTTGCACCGAGCGGATGAGCCGCTCCTGTTGCCGAACCCGTGGGATCTCGGCTCGGCCCGGCTGCTCGCGTCGCTCGGGTTTAAGGCGCTGGCCACCACGAGTTCGGGCTTCGCAGCCACGCTGGGCCGCAATGACGGCTCCGTGAGCAGGGAAGAAGCGCTGGTGCACGCCGCGGTGATCGTCGCGGCGACAGACCTGCCGGTCTCAGCCGACCTGGAGAACGCCTTCGCGGACGAGCCGGCCGACGTGGCGGAGACCATCGGACTGGCGATCCAGGTCGGCCTCGCGGGCGCCTCGGTCGAGGATTTCACCCGCCGGGATGGCGACCCCATCTATGACCTCCGGCTGGCGGCCGAACGCGTCTCGGCGGCCGCCGAGACCGCCCACGCAGGCCCGGCCCGCCTGGTACTGACGGCCCGCGCGGAGAACTACCTGCATGGTCGCGCTGACCTGGCGGACACGATCGCTAGGCTGCAGGCCTACCAGGAGGCCGGCGCCGACGTCCTGTACGCCCCGGGCCTGCGCCGTCTCGAGGACATCCGCCAGGTGATCCGCGAGGTGGACCGGCCGGTCAACGTGCTGGCCCTGGACGGGGTCCCGGCCGTGGCCGAACTGGCCGAGGCCGGGGTCAGCCGGATCTCCGTGGGCGGCTCGTTCGCGTTCGCCGCCCTGGAGGCCCTCGTCAGCGCCGCCACCGAACTGCGCGAGCAAGGAACCTACGGCTTCCGGGCGGCCAGTACGGCCGGTGCCGCCGCGGCCCGACGCGCCTTCAGCTGAATTTATCCCGAACGGCCCTAGTGCCTGCCGCCTCGCCGGCCTAGCGCGCTCCGGGGTAAGCGCTACACCTGCGGCACCACGTCCGAGGCGATCAGGGCCAGGTGGTCGAGGTCGCTCAGGTCGAGCACCTGCAGGTAGACCCGTTCGGCCCCGATCTCGGCGTACTCGCCTATCTTGGCCGCCACCTGACCCGGCGTACCGCCGATGCCGGCCTCGCGGAAGGTTTCCGGCTCCCAGCCGATCGCAGCGGCCCGGCGGCGGAACTCGGCTTCGTCCTTCCCGCAGCACACCGTCTGGGCGACCGAGTAGACCATGGACGCGGGATAGCGTCCGGCGGCCTCGCAGGCCTCGCGGACGCGCTCGAACGCGGCCGCCGAATCCTTAACGGTATGGAACGGCACGTTGAACTCGTCGGCGAACCGGGCGGCCAGCCGCGGCGTCCGCCGCGCGCCCGCACCGCCAAGGAGAACCGGCGGGCGCGGACGCTGGGCCGGCTTCGGCAGCGCGGGTGAGTCCTTCAGCTGGTAGTACGTTCCCTCAAAGGAGAACGTCTGGCCTGTTTCGGTACCCCACAGCCCAGTGATGATCGCGAGCTGCTCCTCGAGCCGGCCGAAGCGCTCGCCGAGAGGCGGGAACGGTATGCCGTAAGCGGTGTGCTCGGCCTCGAACCAGCCGGTCCCCAGGCCGAATTCCACCCGTCCACCACTCATCTGGTCGACCTGCGCCACGGTGACGGCGAGCGGGCCCGGCAGCCGGAACGTCGCGGCGCTCACCAGTGTCCCGAGCCGGATGCGGCTGGTCTCGACGGCCAGAGCGGCCAGCGTGGCCCACGAGTCCGTTGGTCCCGGCAGCCCGGAGCCGCCGCCCATTGCCAGGTAGTGATCGGATCTGAAGAACGCGTCAAACCCGAGCTCCTCCGCGGCCAGCGCCACCGCGCGCAGCGTCTGGTAGTCAGCGCCCTGCTGCGGCTCAGTGAAGATCCTGAGTTTCATGGTCCCATCTTGCCAGCGGGCCGCTGATCACCCCGGATCCCCCTCCAGGAAGAACCTTTTCCAGGCCACCTCGCCGGCCTCGGTGTGCCGTCCCAGCCATCCCACCCCGGTCCGGACGTAACAAGGCGCCAGCGTCGGCCCGGCCATGGCCGGGCGCACCGCCTCGATGATGGCCATGACCGCCATCCCGGACGCCATGGTCTCCTCGGCCGCCTTCATGGCCCGACCGCGATCATCGGTGATGCCCATAGCGACCGGCGATCCGGCCGACCCCGGGTCGCCGTCACCCGGCACGTCCCGGCCGCCCTCGCTCAGTGCTGCCGAGCGGCTGTCGCCCAGTGCCAACGAGCCGCTTCCGCTCAGTACGGTCCACGAATAAAAGATCATGATCCTGCCCAGGGAGCTGGCTACGGGCGGCCGTGGCGGCCCCGACGTTTCCGACGTTAACGCACTATTGATCTATCGTCTAATCTCGACTAGTGTCGAAGCGTTGCGATTGGCAATATTGCCAATCGAGTACGGTACGAGAGTGTCGATAAGTGACGAATCGGACCCAAGAGCCTATGTCCGCCTGGCCGCACGGCTACGCCGGGAGATCGCCGAGGGAACCCTCGCCCCTGGCATGCCCACGCCGTCCATCACCACATTGAGCCAGCAGTACGGGCATGCGCGGCAGACGTGCGCCAAGGCGCTGCGCACCCTGGAAGACGAGGGCCTGCTAACCCGCATCCCCGGCCTCGGCTACTACGTCACCGGGGCCACCGGCGCCGAATCTGCCGCGCAGCCAAGCACCTGATCCGTCGGCGGCTGACTCCCGCCATGGCCGCGTGACGCACGATGCGTGTGAGGACGACCTGACCGTCCCGGTCCTGGGCGTAGTTACCCCGGTCGCGCCGCCTTCGCCGAAGCCTTGACCAGGGTGGCGACGCATTCGACGTGATGAGTCATCGGGAAGGCGTCGAATGCGCGCAGGTCCTCAAGCGCCCAGCCGCCCGTCACGAGCAGGCCGATGTCCCGGGCCAGCGTGGCCGGATCGCAGGACACGTAGGCGAACCTGGCCGCACCGTGCTCCGCCGTGCTGAGGTAGTCGATGACCTCGCGGGCCAGCCCGGCGCGCGGCGGGTCGGCCACCACCAGCCTGGCCGCAGGCAGCGCCGCCGACTCGGCTCCCGGCGGGCCACTGCGGCGCAGCACCGCCCCCACGTCGCCCTTGTGCACCCGCGCCCAGGGCCACTCGCGCAGGTTGTGCCGGGCGTCCCGGACCGCGGCGGCGTCCGCCTCGACGCCGACCACGGCCCCGCCTGGCCCGACCGCCGGGGCCAGCGCTCCGGCGAACAGCCCGGCACCGCAGTAAAGATCGAGCGCCACGTCACCGGGCCGTGGCTCGAGCGCGGTCATGACGGCCTCGGTCAGAACGTCGGCGGCGCTGGGATGCACCTGCCAGAACACGCCGGCGCTCACCCGCCAGTCCCGTCCCGCCGCCCGCTGGCTTAGGTAGGTGCGGCCGCGCACGGGGGTCAGGCGGTGACCGGCTCGGCGGAGCACAGAATCCGCCCCAGGCGGGCCCGGTGGGGTGGAACCGCCCCGGTCGCGGGAGCGACCAGGAGGTCGCCTCCCCGGGCCAGCGCCGCCCGGGGTGATGATCACGGCTCGTTCGCCCGATCCCGTCGCCACCACGGCCTCCACCGAGACCGTGGCCGGCCAGCGCAGGGCCGGGAGGCCGAGATCGGTGATGGCGGGATGGGTGATCAGGCACTCGCCGATATCGACCACCTCGTGTGAGCGGTGCGCCCGCAGGCCGGCCACCCCGTCCGGCCGCACCGCGAACTGTACGCGCGTCCGCCAGCCGAGGCCTAGACGCTGCGACCCCAGCGGAGCACTATCGTCATCGCCGGGCAGCGCCTCGACCGTGACCTCGCGATCGAGGCCGGCTAGCCGCCTGAGTTGCTGGCGGACCACGGCTGCCTTGAGCGACCGCTGGGCGGGCAGCGCGGCATGCTGCCAATCGCAGCCGCCGCAGCCGCCCGGAGCCGCGTGCGGGCACGGCGGCTCGACCCGGTCCGGTGACTGCGTCAGGATGTCAACCGCCTCGGCTCGGGCCAGCCGCGATGTGACGTCGGTGACACGGGCCATAACCGTCTCGCCCGGCAGCGCGTGCCGGACAAACACGACCGGTCCGTCGTCTGGCCGGGCCACGCACCAGCCGCCGTGAGCCACGTCCACGGTCGTGACCTGGATGACCTGACCGGCTTGATAGTTCGTCATGGATGCGGCTTGGGGAGCCCGGCTTTCAGGCCGAAGAGCCAACGCCGCTTCACCTCCCCCGGAATGTTACTGGCTGCGCGCGGACGCCCCCGGGTGGCCGGGGCGTGGTAAACCGCGAACCTCAATTCGCGCTCCTGACAACGTGACGTGAAATCCTCCGCCTTCAGGCGAGGAGGATGCTAAGTGAGGGCATAACTTGGACGAGGCACCCCTGGTCGGGGCCCCGCTCACCATGGAGGGACGGTCGTGCACATCGTAATCATGGGCTGCGGACGGGTTGGGTCGACGCTGGCCCACATCCTTGAGGATCGAGACAACACCGTCGCGGTCATCGACCGGGACCCGGAAGCATTCCGCAGGCTCCGCTCGTCATTCAAGGGCGATCGTGTCACCGGGGTCGGCTTCGACCGGGCCGTGCTCACTCAGGCGGGCGTCGAGCGCGCCGATGCTTTCGCCGCGGTCAGCAGCGGCGACAACTCCAACATCATCGCCGCCCGGGTGGCCCGCGAGACGTTCGGGGTACAGCGGGTAGCCGCGCGGATCTACGACCCGCGCCGGGCCGAGGTCTACGAGCGGCTCGGCATCCCCACCGTGGCCACGGTGCGCTGGACCGCCGACCAGATCCTGCGCAAGTTGCTCCCGGAGGGCGGAGAGGCGCTCTGGCGGGATCCCACCGGCAAGATCGTGCTGGCCGAGGTGGCCTTTTCACCGGCCTGGATCGGCGAACAGGTGAAGTCGCTCGAGGCGAACACGATGACCCGGGTCGCCTTCATCGACCGGCTCGGCCAGGCATTCGTGCCCGAACCGGGCACCGTCCTGCAGGAAGGAGACGTGCTGCACGTCGTGGCCAAGGAAAGCGACCTAGACCGGATCGCCACGACCTTCGCGTCGCGGGGAGGCGAACACTGATGCGGATCGCGATCGCGGGAGCCGGGGCGGTCGGCCGCTCCATCGCCGGCGAACTGCTGGAGAACGGGCACGAGGTGCTGCTCATCGACAACTCGCCCAAGGCGATCAAGGTGGACAGCGTGCCCCGGGCCGAATGGCTGCTCGCCGACGCCTGCGAGATCAGCTCGCTGGACGACGCGGCGCTGCAGCGCTGCCAGGTGGTGATCGCCGCGACCGGTGACGACAAGGCAAACCTGGTCGTGGCGCTGCTGGCCAAGACCGAATACGGGGTGCCGCGCGTCGTGGCGAGGGTGAATCACCCGGGCAACGAGTGGCTGTACAACGAATCCTGGGGCGTCGACGTGGCCGTATCCACGCCCCGGCTGCTCTCAGCCCTGGTCGAGGAGGCGGTGAGCGTCGGCGACCTGGTGCGGCTGATGACGTTCGGGCAGAGTGAGGCGAGCCTAGTCGAGCTGACCATGCCGGACGACGCGCCGCTGGTTGGCCAGCGTGTGGGCGCGATCGGCTGGCCCGCCGACACGTCGCTGGTGGCGATCTTGCGCGAAGGCCGGGTCCTGGTACCGCAGCCCGACGACCCGCTGCAGGCCGGCGACGAGCTGTTCTTTGTGACCAGCGACGACGTCGAGGACGAACTCGCCCGCCTGCTGCAGTCCAGCGAGCACGCGTGAGATAACGCCGGCCGACTAGCGCGTCTCGGTGAACTCCGGGCCGCGGTCGAAGGGGTTCAGGTCACCGCGGAACCGGTTCTCCTCTTCCGCGGCGGCCTGCTCTTCGAGCGCCTGCCGCGCCTCGGGCGGCAGGCGGAGCTCGAGTATTTCCCGCGGCGGCACCGGGTGCTCACCCCGGACCACTACGACGTTCCTGAGCACGTCCTCGAGCAGTCCGGCCTGCTCGCCGCCGTCCGCGGCGGGGCCGGTGAACAGCCCGCGCACGAACCAGCGTGGGCCGTCAATGCCGACGAACCTGACCAGCCGCATGCCTGAGGCCGGCTGCCCGGGCTCAATCGGCACCTGAGCCATCAGCTCGGTCCCGAACGATCCCTCCGACTCCTGGCTCCGGCCGCCTGCCGTGTGCACCTCGGCGGCGATCTCGGCCCGGACGTCGTCCCACAGCGTGCTCCGGCGCGCGGCGGCGAACGCCTGGATCTGCACTTCGCTCTCCCGGTACCTGACCGTCACCCAGGCGCCGTGCTGTTCGGCCATGACGAGCTGGATCTCGTGCTCGGGCCCGACCGGCACCTGCAGGCTGCCGAGGTCCACTCGCTCCTGTGCGGGGAAAGCCTCCCCCGCATCCCAGGGGCCGCCCTCCGCCTGCACGGCCGCAGCGGGCTGCCCCTCCGCCTGGTCGTCGAACGGCTCGTCGTAATCGAGCTCGTCGCCGGACAGCTCCTGATCGCTGTCACCGGGCCACTGCCGACCCGCGTCTGCTGAACGACGCCGACGAAACACTGCACACGCTCCTTTTCTGCTAGCCCTGGGGGGACGACCCCCCGGGACCCCCCCGCTTCTCCTTCTGGGGGGACCCATCCCCGCAGGCCCCCCTTGGGAGGGAAACCGTTTCCCCCAGACCCCCTCGGCCCGTCGAGCCGAAACCGCCATCGGCCCTGCTCGACCCGGGAAGCACCGTTACCTCGTGGAATACCGCTCGTTCCACCCGCTGGATGACCAGCTGCGCGATCCTGTCCCCGCGCCTGAAGCTGACCGGGCGGTCCCGGTCCGTGTTCATCAGGGTCACCTTGATCTCACCCCGGTAGCCCGCGTCGACCGTCCCCGGCGCGTTCACCAGCGTTACCCCGTGCCTGGCCGCCAGGCCGGAGCGGGGATGCACGAACGCCGCGTACCCGTCGGGCAGCGCGATCGCCAGCCCGGTCCGTACCAGCGCCCGCTCGCCTGGTCCAAGCTCGACGTCTTCAGCCGTCGTCAGGTCCGCGCCCGCGTCGCCCGGATGGGCGTACGACGGCAGCGGGACGCCGGGATCGAGGCGCTTGATCAGCACATCGGGTTCGGAATGCGGCAACGGAGACTCCCTAACTGCTTGCACGCACGGTGAGGATAGCGCGACATCCGGGCACTGTCGCATCTTACGGGTCCTCTGGACCGGGATCTCGCCGCCGCAACTCGGGTATCGCCCGGGTAATCACCGCGACGATGGGCACGGCCACCACGGCGCCGACGATGCCGGCCAGAACGCCGCCGACCGCCAGCGAGAGGATGACCGCGAGCGGGTGGAGCCGTATCACCCGGCCGACCACCTGAGGCTGGAGCAGGTGGGCTTCCAGCTGGTCCTCGACGATCAGGATGCCCAGCAGGATGACCGCATCGACCCAGCCTTTGGTGGCCAGCGTCACCACAATGGCCAGCGCACCCGCCACCAGCAGCCCTACCAGCGGCACGAAGGCGGCCGCGAACACTACCAGGGCGAGCGGCAGGGCCAGCGGGACGCCCATGATCCACAGGACGAGACCGATCACGACCGCGTGGATGGCGGCCACCGCGACCGTGCCGCGCATGTAGTACACCAACACCTGCCAGGCGGCGCGCCCGGCCCGGTTCACCCGTTCGGCGGTGTCGGTCCGCAGCGCGCCGAGCAGCCAGGTCCAGATCCGCTCCCCGTCCTTGATGAGGAAAAACATGACGAAAAGCATGAGGACCAGACCGCCGAAGAACTCAGCGGCGATCTTGCCGCCGGTCACCACGGTCCCCTCGACGAGCGACTTGTGCTTGCTGAGGTAGCTGGGGATATCGTTCAGGAACTTCTGGACGCTGCCGTTCTTGACGTGGAAGGGCGGCCCGGACAGCAACGATTCGATTTGCGTGGTGGTGTGCTTGACCTCGGTCACCAAGGTCGGATAGTCCGCGCTTACCCGGTTAGCGACCAGCGTGACCAGGCCGCCGACCACGGCGGCAGCGATGAGCAGGGTGGCCCAGGTCGCGGCGAGCCTAGGCAGCCCGGCCCGGCACAGCCGGTTCGCGAGCGGCTGCAGCAGGGCGGTAAGCAGCAGCGCCGCGACGCACGGCACGACCACGATGTACAAGATGCCGAGCATGCGCGTGATCAGGTAGATGGCGAGGGCGAGAATCAGCAGGCGCCAGGACCACGCGGCTCCCGTTTGCAGCCAGCCCGGCACCCGGTTGTACTCGGCCGCGTTCTCGCGGCGGTCTGGCATGGTTACCCGGGCTTGCTCCGGCCTGCCCGCCGGGCGCTGCTCCGCCGCTGGGGCGCGGTCCTGTCTCGACCCGGACCGCCCCGCGCCGAAGGTACCGGGCCGCTCCGCGCCCGCGTCGGCCGTCATGCCCACGTCGGCCGTCATGCCCGCATCGCCGCGGCCCCTTCCTGGGCCCCCGGCCCTGGTCACTCGGTCGCCGTCCCTGTCGGGGTCGGCACTGTCGGGGTCGGCACTGTCGGGGTCGGCACTGTCGGGGTCAGCACTGTCGGGGTCGGCACTGCCG
>Ga0209656_10002392_pt1 | contig 12138 bp, 8 predicted proteins | sample BogFormECP12_OM2_FD_188239 | JGI IMG/M metagenome (GOLD analysis project Ga0209656, IMG submission 188239) | Bog forest soil microbial communities from Calvert Island, British Columbia, Canada - ECP12_OM2 (SPAdes) (version 2) | ecosystem: Environmental > Aquatic > Freshwater > Wetlands > Bog ... | reverse complement strand
GAAACTCCGCGAGCGTCCGCCCACGTGCCATCGATCCGGCTTCCCCGCGACCGTGCGCCCTCAAGCGCGCCACCGATCAGACACTACATCTAGAGATGCCTGAGTCAACGGGATAAGCCTCGGCAGAGCGGCTGGCAGAACTGGAAAAGGCGCTGACCGCGATCGGGCTCGAGGCCATCGCTCCGTTGGTCGCGCCGCTGCTCGACATTCCCGTGCCGTCTTCCCGCGTCGAGACTGTTGCGCCCGATGAATTGCGCCGGCGTCAATTTGCCGCGATCGAGTCCTGGATCATGACCGGGTCGCGAGTGCAGCCGGTCATTCTCGCCGTCGAAGATTTGCAGTGGTCCGATCCGACCATGCTCGATCTTCTCTGCATGCTCGCCGAATCAGGAGCCGGGGCGCCGCTTTTCATCGTGGCCACTGCGCGCCCGGAGTTTCGCGCGCCCTGGAGCCCGCGCCCGCACCACGCGCTGATCGCCCTTGAGCCTCTCGATTCGACAGAAGTGCGCATGATGGTCGAGGCGCTCGCCGCCGACGGCTCACTGACGAGGAACGTCGTCGACTACGTCAGCGAGCGAACAGGGGGCGTGCCTCTCTTCGTCGAAGAAGTCACGCGGCTCATTCTCGAACGGGGCGAACAGTCGGGCGTGGACGCGATCCCGCCGACCCTCCAGCAATCCCTAGCGGCGCGGCTCGACGGGTTGGGCGCGGCGCGCGAAACCGCCGAGATTGGCGCGGTCCTCGGACGAGAGTTCTCCTATGCGTTGCTGCGCGACGTTTCCGGTCTGCCGGACGCCTCGTTGCAGGCTTCGCTCATGCGCCTGGCCGCGGCGGACATCCTGGTCGTCTCGGGCGCTCCGCCGCAAGCCTGCTTCAAGCATGCGTTGATCCAGGACGCCGCCTATGAGACTCTGATCATGAGAGACCGGCAGGCGCTGCACCTGCGCGCCGCCGAAGCGTTGCGCGATTCCGGCGACGCTCGAGCGTCGGTCGAGCCCGAGGCCATCGCCTATCACTTCACGCAGGCAGGCCGATCGGATCTCGCCATCGAATGGTGGGCGAAGGCCGGCGATGAGGCGTTGCGCCATTCGGCTTTCCGGGAAGCCATCGCGCACCTCGGCAAGGCGATCGAACTGGCCGACGAATGGGAAGCGACTCACGCGCCGGCGGCGTTCCAGGCATCGAGCCGGCGGCTCAAGCTGCAGTCCGACTATGCGCAGGCGCTGATGTGGTCCAAGGGTTTCGCCGTCGAGGAAACGAAGGCCGCCTTCGCTCGCGTTCGTGAACTTGCGGCTCAAAGCGGAAACGGCGGGGAGCGGTTCAACGAGTACAACGGTCGATGGGTCCGAAGCTACACGCGCGGCGAATTGCGCTCCGCTCGTAAGGCGGCCGAGGCCTTCTTGCGCGAAGCCGAGGCGGAAAACCGGACCATGGAGGCCGGCGCCGCCCGACGCGTTCTCGGCCTGACCTGCCTCTCCCAGGGGGAGTTTGCGACCGCGCGAAGCCATCTTGAGAAAACGCTTGCCGACTACGATCCGGATCGGGACCGCGAATCGCGTTTCCGGTTCAGCGTCGACACCGCAAGCGCCGCGGCGGCTTATCTCGCGCTCGCCTTATGGCATCTCGGCGACGTCGAGCGCGCAGACGCGCTGATGAACCGCGCGGTCGGGCAGGCGCTCGAGGCCGGCCACGTCCCGACGATCGTCAACGTGCACGCTTTCAAGGCCAGACTTGACCTCCGGCGTGACGATCCCGCGGCGGCGATGCGCGCTGTCGAGGTCCACCTCGGCCTCGCTAGGCAACACGCCATGGCGCTCTACCTGGCCTTCGGCGACGTGATCGCGTCGTGGGCGCGCGGCCGGACCACCGGGGGCGCCGCGGGCGCGGCCGACTTCCGGTGCGCTTTGGCGATCTACATGAACCAGGGCGCAAAGGCGGATGCGCCTTACTTCCACGGTCTTCTCGGCAAGTTCGTCGCAGAGTCTGGAGATCGCGCCGGGGCGCTGGCGGTGGTCGACCAAGGTCTTCGCTTCGCACACGAGACGGGCGAGCACTGGTCCCGACCCGGAGCTCTACCGCATCCGCGGCGAGGTCCTGTCGGCCTCGGATCCCGCCAGGCTCGCGGCGGCCGAGGACGCTTTCGAGACCGCGAGCGCGGTGGCGCGCGGGCAGGGGTCGCGCATTTTCGGTCTCAGGGCCGCGCTGGCGCTGGCGAAGCTGCGAAATTCGAGCCATCGTTCCGCTCAGGCGGCCGCCGCTCTCGCCGAGGCTCTGCAAGGCTTCTCGCCGACGCCGTCGATACCGGAGATCGACGAGGCCCTGACGCTGCTCGAGGCGCTCAAGACGCCCCAGCTCATGAGCTGAACCGGGTAATATCGGGTGAGTGCCCGCGCCATCTGTCGTGGCGCCGATCGCGATCCTACTAGACTTGGCTCGGGCCTTCCTGGAAATTGGGCCAGCTGGTGTCCGCGGCAAAAGGCCGCGGCCTTCTGCGCGAATAAGCGACACTCTCGACACATGTTAACAATTTGTGAATAGCTGTTTGTGGCAAATTGTGTCATTATTGTGAACGTCAGTGGCGGTCCCGTGCCAAAAAATGTATTTGGATTGCCGCCGAGGGTGAGCGTCCGAGTTGTTGATTAGTTTCTCGTGTACGTTTGCCCCTCTGGTTGGTCGTTCGTGCTAAACCATGGGAGGGCTTGAAGTGACTCTTGACGTAAGAAAAGCAGAAGTTAGTCGAAGCAAAGTTGTGACTTCCGATACAATTGGTGATTTTGCCGGACTTACAGAACTAAGATCAAAATCTGATGTATTAGTTGAAGTTGCATTCAAATTAGAATCGGCACGCTCAACTGCGCTGGACTCATGCGATAGAGCCATAGTCTATTTTATTGACATGGCGATGTTACAAGTCTGCGAGTCGCTCAGTTCCAAAACCGATCCGGACGACTCGGGGGACATGCAGAGCAATTGATACCCACACTAACCTGAGCAAACTCCTCTTGTCAGTACTCAAACCCGCGCCCCAGCTCACAAGCGCGGCCGATCGGCGTTCGCTTCACTGGGGGGCTGGGCCGAGAGCGGCCAATCGCCTTCCCCGTCACCCCCGACCCTAGATCCGCGAGCCAGGAGAATTGCACATCAGGAGCGCAACCCATTCGACCTAAGAGCCACTCGCTGCTAGCCGCTCGCCTCGGCTCCGTGCTACGCGACCCGCCAGGGTAGCGAGGGGACGGGCGCCATGCCGAGCGCGGAATCCCATTTTGTTCGTCGCGGCCGGTGGCTGCGCGCGGCGGTGTTGGGGGCGAACGACGGGATCATCTCGACGGCGAGCCTTATCGTCGGAGTGGCCGCCGCCGCCGGCTCGCGCGGCGAAATCCTGACCGCCGCCTTCGCCGGCCTGACGGCGGGCGCAATGGCGATGGCGGCTGGCGAGTATGTCTCCGTCAGCTCCCAGGCTGATTCCGAGGCGGCAGACCTCGAGCGCGAGAGGCGCGGCCTTCGGGAGCACCCCCGCGCGGAGCTGCGCGAGCTGACCCAGATCTATGTCGATCGCGGCCTCACCTCTGCTCTGGCGCTGCAGGTCGCGGAACAGCTGATGGCCAAGGACGCGCTCAGCGCCCACGCGCGCGACGAACTCGGCTTCAATGAAGAAAGGAGCCCCAATCCGATTGTCGCCGCGAGCGCCTCGGCCGTCTCCTTCGCCATCGGCGCCGCGTTGCCGGCGCTGGCAGCGGTCGCAGCGCCGCACGAGACGACCGTGGTGATGGTCTCGGTCGCGGCCCTGATCCTTCTCGCCGTGCTCGGCGCCATCGGCGCATGGCTCGGGGGCGCTCCGCTCATGAAGCCCACCCTGCGGGTGGCTTTTTGGGGCGCCCTGGCGATGGCCGTGACCGCGGGCATAGGCGCTCTTGTGGGCCGGGCGGTTTAGCCCAGGGCATGAGGCGATTGGGTGGATGGGCCGGCCGTTCAGCTGCGCCTGTTTTGCGCTCGCCGGAGCATGTGTCAAAAACGGAACATTTCCTTGCCAGCCGGTCAAATCTCTGCTATTTTTTAGAAAAGTCGAAGCCCAGGTCTGGGTCGAAGAGAACAATACATGCTATCTTAGTTAAAAAGTGGAGACCGAGTCGGGTCGGAATGGAAAATGGAAAAGGCGCCGCAAGCCTTTGAAATCGCACGAAACGGCGATGAAATGGCGCCACCGGCCACGACGTCCCTTGGGCGAGGGTTGAAACTGAGAACCGGCCCGGGCGTCGCAAGTTGCAGAAAAGGGCGTCTAAGCCTCTGAAAAGGTTCAGCAGGCGTACGTCTTTGCGCGCGACGCGATTGCCCCCCGCATGGGGACATCGGACATTCGGTTTCTGCCACGCGCCGCAGGCTTAAGAACGCCCCGCCCAATGGGCCGCTCTTGTCCCGGTCAGCGCGCCGACGCTCGAGACGCCGCGTTCCTCGACCGTATGCGTGAGGCCCGCGAGAATCTCCTCGACGACTCCGACGCCCTTGAGCGCGAGGCTCGTGTAGAGCTGCCCGAGCGTGGCGCCGGCCTCGATCTTGGCGAGCGCGGTCGTGGCGTCCTCGACGCCCCCGCAGCCGATCAGCGTCATCGCTCCGCCGACAGCAAGGCGGGCGCGCGCGAGAAGCCGCGTCGACGGCTCGAACAACGGTCGCCCCGAGAGCCCTCCGGCTTCCTCGCGATAGCGCGAGCGGAGCGAAGCGGGCCGGGCGACCGTCGTGTTGGAGACGACGAGCCCGTCGGCTCTTCTGCCGAGCGCCACCGCGACGATGTCGTCGAGCCCGCCATCGTCGAGATCGGGCGCGATCTTGATGAGCAACGGCCGTCGCGGCTCCGTCTCGTCGCGCGCGTCGACGAGCCTCGCGACAAGCTCGTCGAGCGCCTCGCGCCTCTGCAGATCGCGTAGGCCCGGCGTATTGGGAGAGGAAATGTTGATGGTGAAATAGTCGGCCGCTGGCGCGAGAGTTTTGACGCCGAGCACATAATCGGCGACCCGATCGGCCGCGTCCTTGTTGGCCCCGACATTGACGCCAATGATGCCGGCGGGACGGCGCGCGAGGCGCAAACGTGCGGCCTCGTAACCCTCGTTATTGAAGCCGAGGCGGTTGATCACGGCGACGTCCTCGCGCAGGCGGAAGAGCCGCGGACGAGGGTTTCCCGCCTGCGCGCGAGGGGTCAGCGTGCCGACCTCGACAAAGCCGAAGCCGAGCTTGAGCATCGCGCCGGGAACTTCGGCGTTCTTGTCGAATCCCGCCGCAAGGCCGAGCGGATTCGGGAACCGGAGCCCGAGCGCGTCGACAGCTAGGCGGGGGTCACAGGGCTTGGTTGCTCGCGGCGGAGCGATCTTCAACCCTTCGATCGCCACGCGGTGCGCCGTCTCCGGCGGCAGAAGCTCGATGAGGGGCTGCGCGATCTCGGCGAGCCTCACCCCGCGAGGCCCCCGAAGTCGTGACGTCCGTCCGGCCCGAGCGGCAACGGGCGCGACCATCGGACGGCGCTCGTCGGCAGCGGCGCATAGAGATGGGGAAAAAGCGCGCCGCCGCGCGACGGCTCCCATCTGAGATCGGCGCCGAGCGCCTCCGCGTCGACCGCGACCAGGGTAAGGTCGCCCCGGCCGGCGAACCATTTCGCCGCGGTCTCCGGCGCCTGGGCGGCGGTCGAAAAGTGGATGTAGCCGTCAGCGCGATCAACCTCGGCGCCAGCGAACGCCCCGGCCGATTCCGCGACGCGCCACTCGTCGCTCGCGACGATTTTGAAGATTAGGGGCATGATCGTGCAAGGGACGCTGCCCGCCGCGCCGGCCTTAAACCCTCCGGCGCGCAAAACTGGCTCACTCCTGCAGCATCCGTTTCAAGAGGTCGAGCTCATCGCGCAATGTCCCGTCGTTCGCGCACAAGGCCTCGATCTTCCGCACAGCGTGGAGCACCGTGGTGTGATCGCGGCCGCCGAAACGCCGGCCGATCTCGGGCAGCGAGCGCATGGTCAGCGTCTTGGCGAGAAACATTGCGACCTGCCGCGGCTTCACGACAACCGCAGTGCGTCGCGAGGACAGAATGTCGGCGCGCGAGACGTTGTAATGATTCGCCACGAGCTTCTGGATGTCCTCGATCTTCACTCGCTTCGGCTCGTGCGCACGGATGAGATCGCGGATTGCGATTTCCGCGCCTTCGACCGTGAGAGGCGCCCCGCTCAGCGTCGTGTGGGCGAGCAACCGGTTGACGGCGCCTTCGAGATCTCGGCCATTGGAACGGATCGAGTGCGCGACAAAAGCCAGCACCGCCGGCGAAAGCTCGAAATTGGGCTGGAGAGCGCGAGCCGCCGCGACCCGCGCCTCCAGGATCTTGAGACGCAACGGTTCGTCGAGTGGACCGATCTCGACGCAAAGGCCCACGCCCAGGCGGGAGCGCACGCGCTCGTCAAGCGATTCGAGATCGTTTGGCGGTCGGTCGGCCGCGACAATGACGTCGCGTCCGGCGTCGAGCAGCGCGTTGAGAGCATGACCGAATTCGGCCTGGATCGACTTGCCCTGAAGGAACTGGGCGTCATCGAAGATGAGAAGATCGATCGCCCGGAGCCGCTCCTTGAAGGCGATCGAGGTCTGCGACTGCAGCGCGGCGACGAACCCGTACATGAATTTTTCCGCAGTCAGATAGATCGCCGAGCGTCCTTGGCTTGCCGCGGTATGCGCGACGGCTTGCAACAGATGGGTCTTGCCGAGACCGACCGCCGAGTGGACGTAAAGGGGACAGAAGGCCGCCGAACCGCCGCCGCTGTGCTCAGCGACGCTCTGCGCGGCGGAAAACGCCAGCCGATTCGACCGGCCAAGTTGAAAGGTCGCAAACGTCAGCCGGCGGTCGAGCGGCGAGCCGACCAGCGGTTCGCCCGACGAGGGCAAGGCGGGCGCTCGAGTCGGCGCACGACGACCGGCGGGAGCGGAGCGATCCTGTCCGCTCAAAGCCTCCGCCTGCCCCTTGAACGGACCGGCAGCGCAGGGGGGCGGGTTCGTCGTCGGGTCCTGCCGAGCAGACGAGCGCACAGACACGAAGATGCGCACGATGGGGCCGAGACCGGCGGCGGTCAGCGCCGTCGTGATGTGCCCGACGTAATGGGTGTCAATCCAGCTCTTCAAGAAGCGGGTCGGCACCGAAAGGCGCGCCTGTCCACCGGCGAGCGATTCCAGCTCCAGGCGGCCGAACCAGGAATTGAAAACGTCCTCACCCAATTCCGCGCGCAATCTTTCGCAGCAGCGCCGCCAACCCGCGGCGGTCGGGGGAACGCTCGGACCGCCCGAGCCGGAGGCATTGGAATTAGGTTCGTGATAGATGTCCATGGACGTAACCGTGGCGCGAACAGGGTGAGCGGAAGACGTGGCGGCGACGGGCGAACGGGACGCGTTCATGGCGTCTACGTCTGCGTCCAAGGCAGATTCCCTGCCTTCCACCCGCCGATGACGCTCCTGTGGCGCGACGGATCCAACGGACCTTCAAAACCGTCCGAGACATTGAAACAGGGCTCCCAGCCGGCGTTCGTCATGACGATGGCGGCGTGGCGCGACCGCGCGCCCGATCGGCAAAGGAAGATAAGCGGGGCGCCGCGCCTAAACTCGGCAGTCTCGAGCATTGCAGACAACCGAGCGGCGAATTGCGCGTCGACATGCATCGACGGAAAGCTCTGCCATTCCAAGAAGAGCGGCGTCTTGCCCAAGGCCTGGAGATCTGGCGCGCCCACATACGTCCATTCCGCCTGCGTGCGCACGTCGATCAGCGCTGAGGTCGCATTGTTGGCGAGAAGGCCATAAGCGTCGGCCGCAAGCAAATCTCCTGCATACCCGACGGCGCGTTGAAAAGACATGGTTTCTCCCCCCGTAGCCGATACTACGGACGTTTTATCGGGCCCAAACTTCTGAAACCCGGGCCGCCTACGTCGAAATCGGTCCCGAAAACCCGCCTGCCGCCCCAAGAGCCCCATTTTATATGCTCAATGAGCATTTAATCTATTCTATGCTATTATTCCCACTTTGCAGGACATTGCAAAGGTCTCACGGCTTTATTCTCGCCCGTTTCTTGAAGCAGGGAAGACTATGGCATGCCGGGGACAGGGACGCAACCGCGTTCCTGGCCCTCAGAGGCGATCGAAGGCGAGTCAGGTGACGGAGATTCATACAGATCGACGACGATGTAAGACAAAGGCTTGATTCGAGGCCCAAGATCAAGCCCGCATCGCCTTCGCACACGCACATCTCACGCCTCCGGAGACGCAACGATTCATCAAAGATTCTGGGCCCCGACTCGTCTTGTGCAGCGCACCCAACTGAGCTTGGTTAATAAATCATTGTTAACTATGGAAATTTTGTGTTCGACCGCGGACCGCTCCCTGTCGTGATTTCGTTGCACAACCGTAATGTTGCGGCTTGGCGACAGGACCGTGACCACGGAATCAAGCCCGCGCGAGGACTTTATCCACAGCTATCACACCAAAAAATGCGGGCAGCGCCAGAAGATAGGCAAAAGCCGCGATCTCGATGACTGCCCCGAGCCCGAAGTTGGTGGCGATGACAGGCGCTGCCGCGGCGCCGATCACCGAAAAGCAACCGTTGACCCCCCATGCCCAGATAAACATGTGGTCCTTGCCCAACCGTCCCAGCGTCGTCATCGCGGTCGGCATCGGGAACCCCATCAAGAAGGCCGGCGGCGCAATCAGCAGAAAGCAGAAGACAAGACGCGCCCCGTAAGGCAGCGAGCCGATCCCGTTCAGCGCGTTGTTGATGAACAGTGCGTAACACATCAGCAGCGCCCCGACCGCGAGAAACACCAGCGGCATCAAAAGTCGCATCCGCGGCAGGACGCGCTCCGAAGTCAGCGCCCCGAGACCGGAAAAGACCAGCATGCCAGTGATCAACACCGAGGCGGAGACAGTGGGATTGCCGAGCGCCATGACGAAATGGGCGATGAGTCCGACCTCGACCATGATGTAGCCGGCGCCGAGACAGGCAAAATAGAGTACGGTGAGCGCCTTGCCGCGAGAATGCGAAAAGATCGTCCGCCAGCCCCAGAGGACCGGTATGACGAGCAGAACCGTCGCCGTCAAACAGGCGACGCCGAGGGTCGCCCAGATCAGGAGGTAGCCCCACTCGTCCTGCAGCAGTTCGAGTCGGTCGAGCACCCGCGGCAAGTCGGGGGTCTTGACGTAAGCCGCGAAATAGGGCGCGTCGTTGGTGAGCGCGCGCGTGTCGAACACGTAGCGCGACGCGATGTCCGGCCATTGGCCCGACATGAGCACGTGCCAGGCGAGTCGCCCCATCACGGTCGCCGGCAAGACGCCGTCGTCGGATTTGCCTGACGGGGGCGCGGCGTCGGCGCCCTGATCGGCGGAAGCGCTTGCGTCGACGGCATCACTGGATCCCGGCGCCGGAGGGCCGCCGGCGGCGCCAGCGAAGATCTGCTGGACATAGCCGTCGAGCGTCGCGTCGGTCTGCGAAGGATCGTAAACGAATCCCGGCGAATAGATTTCGTCGAATGACATGTCGTGCGTGTGCGCGCGCAGCTTCTCGACTTCGTCGGGGCCGAAGCCTCCGTTCTTGTAGAGCACTGTCGCGGTGGAGAGATATGTGGATGCGACAAAGAAAGAATTGGCGAGATGCGACGGATCGACCTCGCGAGCGGCGGCCGCCATCGTCGCATAGAGCTTCAATACCGATTTGGGCGGCTCTTCCTTGTTCCAGAGGGTGACCGAGAGCACGCCGCCGGGCGCCAGCGCGCGCATATAGGTCTCCATCGCCTCTTTGGTGTAGGAGAATTTCTCGACGATGGCGAAACCGCCCGGATTTGATAGACCAACCGAATCCGCAAGGCTCAGGTCGACGACGTCGAAGCGCTCATTGGTGTGGGCGAGGAAGTGGCGTCCCTCGTAGTCGATGACACGCACCTTGGACAGAATGTCGCCGGTGAAGTTGCGGATGACGTTGCTTCGAAACGCATCGAGAACCGCGCGATTGCCCTCCGCGATCGTGACGTCGCGAGCGCCCGAATGCAGCGCAACTTCGGTCGAGATGCCGCCGCCGAACTGGGTGATGAAGGTTTTGGGCGACGACTTGATGATGTAGGGATACACCATCGGCAGGAAGCGGAAGTAGGCCGTCTCGTTGTCGGTCAGATCGCGCATGATGCCGATCGGGCCGTCGCTGTCGATATAAAGGCCGAGATAGGCGTTGACCGGCATGCTCGGCAGGTTGAAGCCCGCATTATCCGAGAGGCCAGGCGCGAAGTGCAGATAGGAGCTCGAATAGGCCTCGAGATAGCCGAAGGGAGACGCGCTTTCGTAGACCCGCTTCGCGTCCGGGAACTTCCGCGCGTATGAAACGCCCTTGTAGTCGTTGACAGCGAGCGTCTTCAGGCCGAAAGCGGGCGCGAGGGCAAAATGGCCTCCAAAGGCCAACGCGCCGGCGAGCGCATAAGGGATGAGCGCCATGCCGCCTCCGGGGCCCATGGCCCAGGCGAGACAGGCCGCAAGCCAGAGTCCCAGGGGCGCCGCGATCAGGTTGGCCGGCACGAACACATACATCGCCAGGAGAAAGACGAGACCGCACAATCCCGCCCCCGCGAGGTCGGCGAAATAGACGCGGCCAAATGTGCGGTTGCTCTTGAGGAAGACGCAGCCCAGGAAAACCGCCCCGGCAAGAAACGGCGCCAATTCGGCCAGGAACATTTGCAGAAGCTTCCACTTCTGCCCCGGGTCGGAAACGATAAAGATCGCGTTAAAGCCGAGTTGCTGGACATAGAGATTAGCGCCGACGGCGAGCGGGCCGAAGAGCCCGAGCGCGACTGTCGCCGCGATACGCCAATGTCGCGAAAACCAGTCTTTGGCGATGGTCATCACCGCGCTGGTCAGCCCAAAGCCGAGCATGGCGAGGCTCACGACCAGGGAACCAAAATGGGCCCAGCTGCCCACCGCGAAGACGCGCATGATGTCGATCTGGAGCGCGATGACGGACCCGGCGCCGAGCCCGACTGCGAAATAGAGGCCCATGCGCTCGCGCGCGCTGAGCACCGCGTCGCCGCTCGTATCCTCGACCGCTTTCTTCGCGACCGCATCGACGCTCTGAATGGGGCTGGCTTCGTTCATGCGCTCTTTCTGGAGTGCCGGCCATGCCAGACGCGCGGGGCCCCTTTGAGGCGAAGCGCCGCTCGCGTGGGAAGAAGCCAGCCGGCTCTCAGTTGTTGTGCGTGCCGACGATCTGGTCGCCTTCGAGCTTGGTGAAGGGCACAAAGGGGACGATGCGCCCGCCGTAGATATCGGAGCGCGCGACCGTCATCTGACCGTCCGTGCCCTGGGTCTTGACGACCTTGAGCACCCGCTGGGCGCCCGGGGGGCCGACCGGAATGACCATTATCCCGCCCGCCTTCAACTGTTGCAGCAAGGGCGGCGGAACGTGGTCGATGCCGCAGGTGACGATGATCTTGTCGAAAGGGGCGAACTCCTCCCAGCCATAATAGCCGTCCGCAGCCTTCGAGGTGATTGCTGAAAATTCGCCGTACCCGTCCTTGATGAGCTGGTCGTATATTCCGCGGGTGCGTTCGGCGAGCGGCTTGATGATCTCGATGGTGTAGACCTTGTCGGTCAGATGCGAGAGATAGGCGGACTGGTAGCCGGACCCGGTGCCGATCTCCAGCACCTTCTCCCCCTCCTTCGGATCGATGTTGGAGGTCATGCGGCCGACGATGTGCGGCCCCGAGATGGTGACGCCGAAGCCGATGTCGAGAAAGGCGTGGTCATAGGCGCGGCCCAGATTCTGCTGCAGCACGAACTTCTCGCGCGGCGTCAGCAGAAACGCGCGCTTGTGACGGTCGTTGAGGAGGTCCTCGTTGCGCACCATCGCGCCGAAGCGATCGAAGCGTTCGCCGAGAAACTTCGGATCCTCGCCGCGCTGGGCTACGCCCCAGGCGATGAACTTCTCGCGACTGTCCATCGGCGGAGTCATGTCGAAGGTGAAAGGCGTTGGCACGTTCGCCAGCGCAAAGCGCGGCGCGAGCGCCCCTCCAATCAGTCCGGCAGCGCCGGCCAGGAATTGACGTCTCTGCACCAAAGGCCTCCTCAAACGACATGCGTCGGTCGGCCTGATATCCCAA
>Ga0209656_10002391_pt1 | contig 12142 bp, 11 predicted proteins | sample BogFormECP12_OM2_FD_188239 | JGI IMG/M metagenome (GOLD analysis project Ga0209656, IMG submission 188239) | Bog forest soil microbial communities from Calvert Island, British Columbia, Canada - ECP12_OM2 (SPAdes) (version 2) | ecosystem: Environmental > Aquatic > Freshwater > Wetlands > Bog ... | reverse complement strand
GGTGCGGGATGAAGTAATGGCTGTCGCTCCTGACATGAAAGTTGTTCTCATCGAAGCTGATCTGAGTCGCCCCCTGGATATCGAGCGCCTGTTCGCGATTACGCTGCACGAGTTTCACGGCCGGCTCGATGTTCTCGTCAATAGCGCTTCGATGTTAGGTCCCTCTCCGATGCCTTACCTTCTCGATTACCCGCTGGAAGAGTTCCAGGCTGTTCTCAACTCGAATTTGATTGGGCCGTTCCTGGCGATCCGTAAAGCGTTGCCTGCGATGATCGAACATGGCGGCTCGATCATCAACGTCACCAGCGACGCCGGGATTGTTGGATACGCCGGGTGGGGTGCATACGGCATCTCTAAGTTCGGCCTCGAAGGCATGTCTCAAACCTGGGCGGCGGAGTTGGAGGAGAGTAAAGTGCGAGTCAACTGGGTTGATCCAGGCAGCATGAACACAGCAATGCACCGTGCGGCAGAGCCGGATGAAGACCCAAGTCAGTGGGCTGATCCCGCCGAAGTCACTGAGGTGTTCATCTACCTTGCCTCGGACGAATCCGAAGGGGTGACCGCCCGGCGGTTCCAAGCCCAGGAGTTCACAGCAATGGCAATCGGTATGCCGAAACATTGAGTGGTGGAATGCATCGATTCTTATGTCCGCGCTCTTCGAACTTGAGTTGCCCCCGGAACTGAGCGCCAAAGAGCCGCCGGAACGACGGGGCCTGCTGCGCGATCAGGTGCGGTTGCTCGTCGTTAGCCGGCAGACGGGGAAAGTTGTTCATTCTCATTTTGCTCGGCTTAGCGATTTCTTAGCCCCTGGTGATCTGCTTGTTTTCAATTCCAGTCTTCCCGCATCGCTGGCCGGTTGGATTGGCTCGCATGATTTCAGGGTTGAGATCCGGCTGGCGGAGCATCTTTCCGATGATGCCTGGTTGGCTCTGCTGCTTTTCAGGACCGGAGGTCGCTCCGAGGCCTGCTTACGACCGGGTTTAATCATTGATTTTGGTCGAGGCCTGCATGCTCAGGTTGAAGGTTCCGATTCAACGAATCGGCGACTTTGGAAAATACGGTTTTCGAGGTGCGGTACCGAGCTACTCGACCTCATCTATCGCCTGGGTCAGCCAATTCGTTACGAGTACGCTGCAGCCTCGTGGGACATCGACTGTTACCAAAACGTGTATTCGACGGAGCCCGGGTCTGCCGAGATGCCGAGCGCAGGGCGAGCATTCACCTGGAAAATGCTTCTTCAATTGCAGCGCCATGGAGTCCGGATCGCAAATCTCACTTTGCATGCCGGATTAAGCTCCTACCTGGACGACGAGCTGGACCGGGAACATCCCCCGTCCGAAGAAGAATACTTCATTAGTGAAGAAACCGCGGAGCAAATACGAGACGCTCACCAGACTGGTCGCCGTGTGATAGCCGTTGGTACGACCGTTGTCCGAGCCCTGGAATCGGCCGCAGAGAGAAGCGGGTTCGTCGAACCGGGCCACCGTTACACGCGCCTGACGATCAATGCCGGTCATCCACTGCGGGTGACCAATGGTCTCCTGACTGGTCTGCATGAACCTGCAGCTAGTCATCTGGATCTACTTAGCGCGTTTATTCCAGCGGAAAAGCTTCGCAAGGCGTACGAAGAAGCCATCCATAAACGCTATCTCTGGCACGAGTTTGGAGATCTCAACCTCGTCGTGTAGCCTTACGGCAAAAGCTCAGGACGATACTCGAAATGCATCGTATCGTAGTGGTACCACTTGCCGCCCCAGATAAAGCCGTGGCGCTCGAAGATCTCGACGATCCGGCGCGGGATGCGGTTGTGGTAAGGAATAAGTCTACTGGAGTTGCCGGCGGTGCTCCAGCGCCAATAATCGGAAAAATCCGGATCAATATCAATCGCAATGCCGAAGGAATGAGCGCTTAGCTGATCGGATCCGGCGATTGGTCGCCAGTTAAACGTGCCTCCGGTCTTGAGAACGTATTTCTTATCTTCGGGCGGGAGTTGATCGAGTTCGGCGGAGATCGCTGCGAGTTGCCGGTCGACTCCGTTGATATTTGTGACGCGAACATACGTGTGAGCGGAATGAGGCAGCCAGGGAATGGTGGTGAGATGAGATTCGACTTCGCTGGCAGTGGCGCCGTACATTTTTTTGAACAGTGCGGCGCAGCGGTAACGTCCGGGGTCAAAGTTAACCGGGGGCGCCCCGTAAGAGGCCGGACCGGTGGGGTAGTTTTGGTAGAGCTCGTCCTCCGGGTCCGCGTCGGAGAGCAGCTGCTCGTAAGTTTTCTTACGGCCGTCGTCGAATGTCAGGCCGCTCCCGTCGCGGCAGAGCAGCGTATTCTCCTTATAGCCCGTGAAGAAATTAGGATACGCTCTAAGGAATGCATTGGCCTTCGGCGGAATATTGTCGGCGTACGCAAGTGACGGGCCGCCGGCCGCCAGTCCGGAGAAAATGATTAAACAACAGAACAGAGAAGCTGCTCTCATCAAAGTAAGGATCAGCTTGAGCTTCTATTCCGAGATGATCGTGACGGTGATGCCATTCCCAGAGATGTCGACGCGGATGAGCGGAGTGCCATTGACGATGGCGTATGTCGCCTCGGGCGTCGTTCGACCGTTCTCCAACATTTGCTCGAGCCGAGCGCGGTTTGCCTTGCTACTGAAAAATGAGTCGGGTTGGTCCTCAGCGTCGCGAAGTCCGTAGACGTAAAAATTGGCGCGATCCTGGCGAATGATCGCTGCGGCGGTCCGAAGTCGTACTCCGTTGCTGTTGAAGTGATCGCGAGCGCTCAAACGCGCGGTATAAGATTCGATGAGCTGTCCAGGATTCTGAGCACGTGTGTCGTGGACCGGACCGACGGCAAAAACTGCAGTCATCAGAAGGAGCAGGAAAACTATCGATTTCATAATGTATTTGTCTCTCCGCCGCCGATGGCGCATCGATTCTTTCAATGCGAATAATAAGACGATTTTCGGCACACTGCGATCTAACACGCGCACGGAAATCCTTTGGACGTCTGGTAATTATGGAAGTCCATGCTGACGTGTCGGCGTAGCGTTTTTCAATGATCCGATCAAGCACTCAGAACTCAAGAACCCAAGCACTCAAGAATGGCGCGCTGCGACGCGAGATGTTGGTTCTTCTTGAATCCTTGGCTTCTTGAATTCTTGAATTCCTGAGTTCTAATTTGGAGCACTGATGTCGGAAGAGCCAACACGTCTTTATTTAGCATTGGAGACCCTGGATCGGGCGGCACATCGGCGCGGAGACGTCGAATGGATTCAGGAACAGCTTTCGAATTCTGCGCATTTTATTTTTGCCTGGAGAGAGCGCAACCTCTTTAGCGTAGGCCCGGAAAAACGGCCTCTATTTTTGGACGGACCCGGACCGGAGATACCTCCAAATCCAATCTTTCTCGGCATTCGTCCGAAAGGCGGCTCATTGTTCGCTGCGGACTTGAGCGCGCGACCAACGGAAGAGGATGCGCTGACATCCCTTTCTCTCTCCACTGATCAGGCCCGTTTTATCCCTTTGCGCCAATTTGACGGGCCGCTGTCAGCCGAAGACCGGGCGCTGCTCTTCTACGCCCGCTCGCTAACCCATTGGCAAGGTGAGCAGAGATTCTGTAATCGCTGCGGCAGTCCGACTTTGCCTGAGGAGGCGGGGCATGTGATGGGCTGTACCAACCCGAGTTGTGCGGCGAAGCATTTTCCGCGAACGGACCCGGCCACGATCATGTTGGTGCACAACGGCGATTACTGTCTTCTCGGACGGCAGCCATCCTGGCCGGAGGGGATGTATTCGACCTTGGCCGGCTTTGTTGAACCGGGGGAGAGCCTCGAAGAGGCTGTCTTTCGAGAAGTCAAAGAGGAGAGTGGCGTCGAAGTAAAGAACATTCACTATTTCGGTTCGCAGCCGTGGCCTTTTCCGCAGTCATTAATGTTCGGTTTTATCGCCGAGGCGGCGACGAAGGAGATTACCCGCGGCGCTGAGCTCGAAGACGTCCGCTGGTTCCATGTCTCCGAGGCAAGAGAAATTCTCCGGAAACTCGCTGGGAGATTCCCTCATCTCGACACGATCGCGCGGCGACTGATCCGGCATTGGGTAAATAGTAAGACAGAAGAGAAGAGGTAGGACTCAAGAAGGTGAGAGGTGAGAGGTGTTACGCCCGTTCACCTCTTTTCTCGGTAATCGTCACTCGCAATCGTTCCGCCCCAATCGTCCTCGTCCTCGGCTTCTCTTACCTAACGACGTTCGGGACTTCTTGAGTTCTTGAGTCCTTGAGTGCTTGAGTGCTAAAAGGACAGCACATCCCAATAGGTGACTCTTCCATTTTGCTTGCCGACATAGCGTACACTTCCATCTTGCGAAACAACGGTAATCATACACTCAGGATGCATTCGACTGAGTCGGTAAGCGGCCCGGTGGCGAGTTCCTCCGTCGTCAGCACGCTCTTCGACGACTTGTTGCCCATCGATGTCGAGTGCCCGATAAATGACTTCATTCTGCTCCGTAGCAACATGAATTTCGGCGCCGAACCCGATAATGTCGCGAGCCGCCGTAAGCACCAATGCGCCGTCCACTGCCATGAGGTCAGCCAGAAGGTGCGCGAATTCAAATATGGCTTCATCTAATTCCGCTAACCGATCATCTTTGAGTTCCTGGTATTCTTTCCAACCGACCGTTTTCAGGCCGTGTTCGGCACCAACCACGGAGAGCCTGCGCATAACCGCGAAAATCAGATCACGGTAACGATACCGGGCTTTGCTCTCGTCAACCCAGTATTTTGGGCGGATTGGACCGTAGGCTCGGACTAGCTTTTCCCCACCCGGCATGGTGACGATAAGCATCCCGCCATGCCGCCCATGCCGGACCTGACTGATAACTCGTTTGGTCACGTTTTCACCAAGCATTCGACTGAAATCGAGGCTTACCACTGCTCCGGACTGGTGATTCTTGAAGCATTCATGGATTGCCCACCTGGCAAACTCTTCCTGACGCTTCCTGAGCCAGCCTGCTTCGAAGATGTGAAATCCGTGCCCTTGAAGTTTGCCGTTGAGCAGTGTGGCAAGGCGCTCTTCGCCGCGGAAAATGATCAGGTTACCAGGACCGCGTATGTGAATGATCAGGCGATGAGGTAGGACTGGGCTGCGCAACCGTCCTCCGGCAGTTTCATTAATCCATCGGGTTCCTGAGTTTATGATTCCCCAGAGCAGGAAACCTTTGTCGGGATCCCAACGGATACCGATGAGGGAACGGTAGAGGGTCGCGGAAGGGCTGAGTCTACGAATCTCGTTTTCGCTGAACGTCCTTTCTTCTGTCAGCCGCAAAAACTGCATGCCCGCCGGAGGACCCTCGGAGTCATTGAGCTGAGCAGCGTCGATGAGGATTAGCCGGCAAATCACTGAACGACCTTCTTCGCGAAGCAAGCTGGCCTGATAAGCTTCACTCAGTAGTGAGGCGATAGCTTCTTCGGGAGGGAGAACGTCTGAGGCATCCGGGGTGATTGCCCATTGAACAGCGATCTGTCGCGCGAGGTCTCTTGGATATGTGTGAATTGGATAGTCCATGTGGAATCTGCGGTTACCTCTTATCTTCGGTTTTTGGGCTGAAAGCTCATTGGACAAATTTTGCCGCTGCAGTGAGATTTCGCGCGGGATTCGCCAATCAGCATCGTTAGAAGCATTGATGACTACGCATTTTTTGAAATTGAGGACGAACTACCTCTTGGGACTCGTCACAGCACTCAGCTTGGGTATCAGCGCTCCGGCGCTGTGGGCACAACAAGACAAAGATCCCATCAAAGCATGGGCTACGATACAGCAGATGGTCAAAGACATGGAAACGGCTGTTCAGTCTAAAAACCTTCACGGGATACACGAGCCGAGCATGAAAATTAGGCCCGCGATCAGAACTCTTAAGGGGCATAGCAGCATGTTAGGTGGAGACAAAGGTCAAAAGATCGGCGCAGCTTTGAAGCAATTAGACACTGCAGTGACCGACTTGCATAGTGCGTCTGATGAAGGCAACCAAGCGGACGCCGAAACGGCCCTTAAGGCCGTCGAGAGCGCTCTCGACCAGCTGAAGGCCCAAGACCCTGAAGCGGCTTTCAAAAGTATGCATTGAGTTTAACCTGCATAGATCGGCCGCCAATGCCGCACGAGAAGGGGAGCGGGAGAGCCCGCTGGAGTTTTTTACTTGAGAAGAAGATGTTTCGGGAAGAAGAGTCAACAAGCGGTCTATGAGGTGGTTTGGAAAGTCGAGATTTTTTAACGGAACGTTCGCTTTTGTGGCCGTTCTCGCATGGCTTACAGGTACCAATCACTGCTTGTTAGGGTTTGTGAAACGGCCTCAGAACACGGTCGTTTCGCTGTGCCATTGCCAGGACCATTCCAAACAATCTTGTGGTGCTGACAATGGTCCGTCTGCAATGTTGGCCTGTTGTCAGGGACTTCAGAGTTCCAATGTCGAAGTTGCCAAAACAAAGATTGCCTTTAGGCCTGTATTGGTGGGAATTCAGCTTTTCGCGATAGGCCATCTAATCCTGCCAGAAGCTCCGAAGAGTATTCTTCTGTGCACGGAGTGCGATACCGGACCTCCGTCAGCCGGCTCCTTTGTCGGAACTGTTCTACGGCGTTCTCTGCGTGAGAACGCGCCTCCGGTCGTATCTTAGCGACGGCAAGCCCTGCTCTCGGCAGGATGTTCACCGCCGTCTCCGCCCATGCGCACCCGGGCTGGTTCTTCGAGTTGTCCGGGCCCGAGTGCTGTTCCGCAGCTGTGCTGCTGCGCACCTCTTCAAAGCCGCTGTTCCACAAACTCCAATTCTCCCTATGACCGAACTAGAACTTCTCAAGAAGCCCGAATACATCCACGTCGTACTGAATCATTTACCGATTTACGGCACGATATTTGGAGCCTTGGCCCTGGCTATCTCATTAATCCTACGGAGCCGAGCTGCACAGATTACGGCCCTTATACTCACGCTGTTTGCTGGGGCTTCGGCGTACCCGGTCTTCGTGACCGGCCAAAGGGCGTACAAAACAATCCGAGGCGTGAGTGATGATGACGGGGCCGATTTGCTCGATGAGCACATGGATCGAGCTGAAAAGACAATTGGAGCTTTCTATCTTTTGGCGGCACTCGCCATCGCCGGTCTCCTCGTGCCGATCAAATTGCCGAAATCTTCTTTTCCATTAGCGGTCCTGACCCTGGTGGTAGCAATTCTCTGTTCCGGGATAGCGGTCTATATCGCCCAGCCAGGCGGTCGAGTAAGGCATCCCGAATTTCGGCCGAGTGAAACACCACCTCCAGCCTCCGATCACCGCGACAAATGATGAATCGATATTCCATACCCCTGGTCGCTTTGGGGCTCCTGGCAGGTTGTGCAACGGCTCCTCCACCGCCGCTGACAGCTGATGACCCGGCAAATCCATCGGCGCCGGAGGCCGCTGTAAGATCCCTTCGTAATGCCCTGGGAGTCGATGATCTTACAAAGAAAAGTCGCCAGATCCTGGCGCAAGCTGCCAAAGAGCAGCAGCAATGGGACCAGAGCGGTGCAGCTTCGGGCGATCAGCAAGACCAGGGAACGCAGAACATGCCCGGCATGCAAATGCCTCAGCAGCCATCGCCGACTCCGACGCGGCAAAAGGACCAAATGGATCAAATGCCTGGCATGAAGATGCCCTAGGAACAAAACCTGCCATCACCAACTCCTAATAACTAATAGCACATGACCATAACAAGGTTTGCGGCCTGTTCCACAATTTTGGCGATGACATTGCCGGCCGCTTCCGCCCGCGAGAAAGAAGAGAGGTTTCAAGGCGTCCAGCAATCGGTTCAGGAACGCACCGGAAAAACTGTTCGTTGGGAAGAGGATCAGGCGGCGCATCAGCAAGCTCTGCAAGATGTACGCCAGCTTCTTCGCAGGCCATTGACGGTTGAGACTGCTGTTCAGATTGCGCTGTTAAACAATCGATCGCTGCAGGCGACTTTCGAGGAAATTGGCCTTTCGGCTGCGGACCTTATAGAAGCTGCTACGATCCCGAATCCGAAGATCGATTTAGCAATAAGATTTCCGGACAAGCCACCCTCTGGTACCTATATCGACTACAGCGCGGCCCTCGACTTTTTAAGTATCATCATGATTCCGCTGAAAAAGCGGGTTGCAAAAGATCAGCTGGAAGCTGCGGCTCTACGCGTCGCTGATGAAACCCTCGAACTGGTCTCGCAAGTCAAAGGCGCCTTCTATTCGCTGCAAGCGTCCCAGCAGCTCCTGAAGCGGTTTCAGTTGATCGCAGATACTAGTGCGGCTTCATTGGATTTAGCTCAGCGGCAGCACGAAGCTGGGAATATCACGGATCTAGCAATGGCTCAGCAGCAGGCGAGCTACAGCCGTTCCCGGCTGGATGTTGCCATAACGGAGGTCGAAATCCGGCGGAATCGTGAGAAATTAGATCGCCTGCTCGGATTGTGGGGCGCGAACACTGACTGGCAAATCGCCGGTGAATTGCCCGAAGTGCCCAGTTCAGAGGTTTCCACGAGGTCTCTCGAACGCTTGGCAATATCCCAACGACTGGACCTGCAGGCGGATTATCTCCATTTTTCAAGCCAGGCAAAAAATCTGGGATTGACCAAAGCCTTTCGGCTCCTGGGCGCGTTGGATTTCGGGATAGAGAGCGAACGGGAAACAGATTCGCAAACAAGGACGGGACCGATATTCGCTATTGAGTTGCCGATCTTCAATCAAGGGCAGGCGCGCATCGCCAGGGGTGAAGCAGCTTTAAGGCAGTCGCAAGACAGGTTTGAAGCACTGGCAGTCGACATTCGCTCTCAGATAAGAGAGCTGCGCGACGAGCTTGCAAGCAAAAGGGAGATCGCTCGATTCTATAAGGACGAGCTTTTGCCAGGCCAGCGTCGAATCCTGAACGAAAGTCTCCTCAACTATAACGCGATGGAGATCGGGAATTTTGAGCTCTTCACGACGAAGGCTGAAGAGGCGCGTACCGAGCGCGAATACATCGAGGCTGTCAGAGACTACTGGATGACTCGAGCAGAACTGGAACGAGCAGTCGGCGGCAACCTCAGTCCGCGAGCGTTCGGAGAGGGCGGTAGTAGAAGTGAGAAGTGAGAAGTGAGAGGTGAACAGGAACGCAGTCATGATAACACGTCGAAATTTCTTTACCAAAGCTGCGGTCGCAGCGGCTGGAACAGCTGTCGTAAGGTCTCTGGTGCAGTCGGCTCGGGCCGACGAGCCAGTAGATTCTCGGAGGCAAGACCCAGCCAAAAGCACCGGTTATGACCAAGGGGATACGGCAATGCAATTTCCTCCTGGTGAACCCGGAAAGGATTATGCCCCAGTCATCACTCCTAATGGGACGACGCTCCCATATAAGATTGTCGATGGCGTGAAGATCTTTCATTTGATTCCCGGAGAAGTTGACCACGAATTCGCACCAGGACTACGCGCTCATTGCTGGGGGTTCAATGGTCAGGTCCATGGTCCGACCATTGAGGCTGTGGAAGGGGACCGGGTGCGCATTTATGTGACGAACAAGCTTCCAGAGAGCACCAGTATTCACTGGCACGGTTTGCTTGTGCCATCGGGTATGGATGGAGTGGCGGGGCTTAGCCAGAAAAATATCGAACCGGGCGAGACCTATAAATACGAGTTTCAGCTCAGGCAGCATGGAACATACATGTACCACTCTCATTCCGACGACATGACCCAGATAGCACTTGGGATGATGGGGATGTTTGTCATTCATCCGCGAACCCCGACCGGTCCGAAGGCGGACCGAGACTTCGTTCTGATGTCGAGTGAGTGGAGGATCGACGTGGGCTCAATGCGGCCCGTCCCAACTGAAATGACCGACTTCAATGTCCTCACGTTTAATGCTCGGGCGTTTCCGGGTACTGCCCCGTTAGTGGCAAAATATGGTGATCGGGTCAGAATCCGATTCGGGAATTTAAGCCCCATGGAACATCATCCGATCCATCTTCACGGGTTCTACTGGAAGATCACTGAAATGGACGGTTTACAAATCCCAGAGGCAGCGCAGCAGCCCGGGAACACAGTCCTGGTGGCGGTCGGTCAAACGCGAACCGTGGAATTTATTGCGGACAATCCTGGCGACTGGGCGATGCACTGCCATATGACCCACCACACAATGAACCAAATGGGGCATAACGCGCCGAATCTTATCGGGGTACGAACAGGCGACCTCAACAAGAGAGTAAACACATTTCTCCGCGGTTACATGACCATGGGCGAGAACGGCACGGCCGACATGGGCGAAATGGGCATGCCGGTCCCGCGGAACAGTATCCCGATGGTCGGCGCTCCGGGCAAACACGACTACATCGACATGGGGGGTATGTTCACAGTGGTGAAGGTTCGTGAAAACCTGACGAGCTACGATGACCCGGGCTGGTACGAGAATCCGCCCGGGACGTTGGCAACCTTGGCCAGCAATGATGAGTTGCAGCGCGATTTAGGCAAAATCCCCGAGGCCAAAACCAATGGATAACAAAACCGGTTAGAGTCTTAGATTTCTGAGTCGAAGCGCGTTGCTAATAACAGATAGCGAGCTAAATGCCATCGCCGCGCCAGCAATCATTGGACTTAACAAAATTCCGAAAAACGGGTAGAGAATGCCGGCCGCTATTGGAACCCCAAACGCGTTGTAAACGAAGGCGAAGAATAGATTTTGGCGGATGTTCCTCATCACAGCCCGGCTTAGCGCAATCGCTTTGACAATCCCAACCAGGTCACCTTTCACGAGGGTAATGCCTGCGCTCTGCATCGCTACGTCTGTTCCGGTTCCCATCGCGATCCCGACATCGGCTTCGGCAAGGGCGGGTGCGTCGTTGATCCCGTCACCTGCCATCGCAACAACGTACTTTTCTTTGCGTAGTTGTTTAATGATCTCGTTTTTGTCTTTTGGATTCAGTTCGGCACGAACCTCGTCAATCGCCAGTTCTCGAGCCACAGCATCGGCGGTTTTCCGATTATCGCCCGTCGCCATAATGACTTTCAGCCCCAAATCGTGGAGAGCCTTGATTGCGCCAGGAGTCGTTTTCTTGATGGGGTCCGAAATACCTAGGATGCCGGCCACTGAACCACCGGAGGCGACCCAGACCACGGTCTGAGCCTTTTCCTGAAGCTCGCGGGCTTTGGTGGACAACTCCGACGGAATCGGTATGCCCGTTTCGGCGATAAATTTCTCTTTGCCGATCAGCGCATTACGACCACTGATTTTACCCGAAACACCTCCACCCGTGGTGGACTCGAAATCATCTATCGGCTTTAGCTCAATCCGCTTTTCGTTTGCCTCATCGACAATCGCACGCGCCAATGGATGTTCGCTGTTCTGCTCTAAAGAGGCCGCCATCAGCAATAATTGTTGCTCATCAAGACCGGAAGCAGGGATAGAGCTCGTAACCCGAGGCTTGCCGGCCGTTAGCGTCCCAGTTTTGTCAGTTAGCAGACAATTCACCTTCTCAGCGCGTTCGATCGCTTCCGCGTTCTTGATCAAAATGCCGCTCTGAGCGCCTTTGCCCACGCCAACCATGATCGACATCGGCGTGGCTAATCCAAGAGCGCAAGGGCACGCAATAATCAATACGGACACGGCGTTCACGATGGCATAAGCCATGGCTGGAGCTGGTCCCCACACTGCCCATATGATAAAGGCGATGATAGCCGTGAGGATGACCGTAGGCACGAAATAGCCGGCAACCGTATCGACAAGTTTTTGAATTGGCGCCCGACTCCGCTGCGCGTCCGCGACCATGTGGACGATTTGAGATAACAGCGTGTCCGCACCTACCTTCTCCGCCCGCATGAGAAAAGAGCCGGTCTGGTTAACAGTGGCTCCGATGACCGTGTCGTTGACGGATTTCTCGGCCGGCATCGGTTCCCCTGTGATCATCGACTCATCCAATGTGCTCTTGCCTTCGATGATCAAGCCGTCGATCGGCACTTTCTCACCCGGACGTACCCGCAGAACGTCTCCTATTCCTATTTCATCCACAGGAACTTCCTCCTCTTTGCCATCTCGGACCCGGTGAGCAGTCTTTGCAGCTAAACCCAGAAGTCCTCGGATCGCCTGACCAGTCTGATTTCTTGCCTTGGCTTCAAGCATTTGCCCCAG
>Ga0209656_10002390_pt1 | contig 12146 bp, 8 predicted proteins | sample BogFormECP12_OM2_FD_188239 | JGI IMG/M metagenome (GOLD analysis project Ga0209656, IMG submission 188239) | Bog forest soil microbial communities from Calvert Island, British Columbia, Canada - ECP12_OM2 (SPAdes) (version 2) | ecosystem: Environmental > Aquatic > Freshwater > Wetlands > Bog ... | reverse complement strand
CGGCGGACACGGCGGCGGCGGCATGGAAGGCATGTACTGAGCGCGTAGTCCGCGGCGTCTGAGCCGCGGGCGCTCATCCTGAGCGCGCTCTTTGCGCGAAGGATCTGGCTGCTAGCTTGAATCAAAGGCCCTGCTCGCGAGAGCGGGGCCTTTTTTGTTTGAGCGCAAACAAAGGATCAACCGCGGCCGGAGAACTCCTGAACCCCTACTTCGCAGGAACCGAAAGCTCCTCCAGACGAGCGCCCTTCTTGGCGACGTAATAAGCCAGTGCCTTGCAGGGTTCTGTAGAGCTGGCATTCTTAACGTTGTGCACCTCTCCCGCAGTGGTGGTGAACGCCTCTCCAGCCTTAACGGTCTGCGCGGGCTTTCCCTCAGCCTCGAAGATCACCGAGCCTGATTGCACGTAGACAATCTCATTGCCCGCCTGCGTGTGCCTGCCGCTCTCCTTACCGGGCGGCAGAGTGCGTTCGACCAGGATGGCTTCCCATCCGGGCGCCGCCTTCAAATCGGTTCTCTGAATTACCTTTCCACCTTTCAAATTCTCCTGAGCATTCGCGCTCCGGCTGGCCAACGACCCCAATCCGACAGCGAAAGCCAAAGCAATCCCCAGCAAAGACAAAATGCGTTTCATGGACTCTCCTTAGGTTGTCGCGTGGGATGTTTTCCAAAGACGCCGCATACTACCACGGGGGCTCGGTTGCTTTTGACTTTCCGGTGGTTAATGGGGGCAGGCCCGCCTTCGCCTCTCGCGGTCGCTTAGGCCGAAAAGAAACCGGCTGCCCCACCTTTCGCGGTTTTCGAAAGGTGGGAGTCGCGGCGGCGTAGCATCGGGTGGCCCGGCCAAACAGTCGCATCGAATCCAAAGGCTATCCCGTCCAAGCTTCGCTTGGGGCGGGGATGTTTCTTTGTAGATCGAAAGTCAAAATCCCCACCCTACGTCGCAAAGAGCGCGACGTCAGGATGGGGCACCCGGCGTAAGTCGGGTCCTGAACCATTTTCCACCCAGGCTGTGACATCTGACCTTGTCCGCCACCTCGAATTAGCCCATCATCGTCAAAGCGGAGGCGGTAGGTTCGGCCAGAACGGCGGATGCGCCAAGTCCTTTGTTCTCTAGATTTTCACCTCTACGTTCTTTGCCGTCTAGATTTTGCCGGGAGTTTCTCCCGATGATTCCAGTATACCGAGGGGGGAGGGGGTATACCCCAAAGCATTTTTAGCACAAGAGGATTTCAGCCCAGGCACATCCGCCTCTGGCACTCCGGCGAAAGAATTGTTTCGGCAGAAATTCACAGCCGTCCCACATGGGAACCTATGTTTGAGAAGTATCGGGAAGCGTGGTGGGTGATGACGGGAAAGAAATAATAAAGAAAAGGTCCCCACTCTTGGAACGAGAGTGAGGACCTCAGATTACTGAACGACGATAACTGAACCACTATTGAACGACTACGGTGATGTTCAATGCGTGGGTGGTACCTGATGCCGTCGCCGTTACGGTGATGGGATAGCTGCCCGCGGGCGTGCCGGGGGTGGTAGTAGTAGCAGGAGGCGTGGTGCTGGAGCTGCCCCCGCCGCAACCGACGAAGGTGATCGTCATCATCAGAACGAGCATTCCGAGGACGACAGCCATCTGGCGGCTGCGCTTTTTGCTGGTCCCTGCCAGGATCAAACCAAAGAGCCCGAATCCGCCGAGGCTCGCCCACAGCGTGGGGTTCATCGGATCGGAGTTCGGATGGAACGGCGTGACGAAGGATGTGGTTGCAGCAGCGGTGCTAATGGTGAGAGTAGTGGGTACGGCGGTAGTTCCCGCCAACGTCACCGACCCCGGACTAAAGCTGCAGGTAGCTTTGGACGGACATCCGGTGGCGCTGAAGGAGATCGTGCCGGTGTAGCCGTAGACGGGAGTTGAGGTAACCGTGAAAGTGGCTGAAGCGCCCGCAGTGATGCTGGCACTGGTGGCCGACGGAGACAGACTGAAACCTGGCGTACCGTTGTTGATCACTTCGCTCAACACTTTTGAAGTGCTGGAGTGGAAGTTGGAATCGCCGCCGTACTGCACCGTGATGCTGTGGGTGCCGATGGCAAGGCCGGTGGTAGTGAAAGTAGCCGAGCCGCCGGTCAGTGTTGCCGTTCCGAGCGAGGTGCTTCCGTCGAGGAAGGTCACCGTGCCGGTGGGAACTGCGGTGATGCCGCGAACAGTTGCAGCCACATTGGCAGTGAAGGTGACCGAGGTTCCGACGATCACCGGGCTCGCTGAAGAAGCGACCACGCTGCCGCTGCCGCTGCCGTTGAGCATAACGGTGACGCCGGAATAGAAACCGTCCGCCATCACGATATCCTTCGCGCCATCGTTGTTCACGTCCGCCAGGGCGAGCGAGTAGACGAAGCTTCCGGCTGGGTACTCGACCGCGTCATAGAACATTCCTGCGGCGAAGGGATTCGTGCCGGTGTTGTAGAGAATGCCCACCGTGCCGTAATCCGGCTTGGTGCCAAAGCTCGCGTTGCTATAGACGAGGTCTTTATTGCCGTCGCCATTGAGGTCAAATATCTTGACGTCGCCGGGATACGGCTGATTCAGCTTGGCAACTTGGAGTGTGGTCGGGAACAGGATCGCGGGCTGGAAGGTGCCGTCACCATTTCCCTGCGCAACGGCCAAGCCAGGGCCGGCTGGATCGTCGATGGTGACCGCAAGGTCCAGTTTGCCGTCGCCGTTCAAATCATCCAGGGCGATATTGCCGGGATAGTTAAAGGCGAAAGTGATCGGGGAATGTGGAGCAGCGAGGAATGTGCCATCTTTTTGGTTCAGCAGAACATTGACTACGCCTGGCGAGCCATAATTGGTCACGACCAGGTCGAGGAAGCCGTCGTTGTTAACATCGGCTGTGGCGATGGTTTGTGCGTTGCCGCTGTTGGTGAACTGATACGTGGCCGCCGTGAGGAAGCCGCCATTGCCGTCGTTCAGGAGAACGCTGACATTGTTGCTGGAGTAGTTTGCAACGGCGATATCGATATGGCCATCTTTGTTGAAGTCGCCGGTTACGATCTGGTTGAAGCCGCCATTCTTGCTGCCGCCGACGCCGCTCCCGCCTGTAAAGTACGATCCTGCCGGGGTAAACGTTCCGGGGGTTTGGGCACTGCCAAAGAAGATCTGAACGCCGTTGCTGCTTCCAAGGTCGAGAGCGGCGATATCAGGTATTCCGTCTCCGTTGAAATCGGCAATGGCAACGCTGGTCAACGACCCGCCCGATCCGTAATTCACGCCAGGGCCGAGGCTGCCGTCCGGCTGGGAAAGAAACACGGTGATGCCGATAGAACCGTCGCAGCAGTTGCCCACTACCACATCCGGGTAGCCATCCCCATTTAGATCGGCGGTGGCGATGACTTGTGCAAAGGGACGGCCATTGTCGGGAACCGGAGAAAAGAAATCCATCGCGGCGCGGAAAGTACCATCGCCGTAGCCTTGCAGGTATACAAAGCTGAAGTTGTCATCGGGGACGACGATATCCATGATGCCGTCGCCATTAAAGTCTTCGACCAACGCGGAGGTGTGCGGCGATCCTCCCGTGGAATACCCTACCGCGGGCAGCGACAACAGGGTACCATCGCCTTTGCCGAGCATAACGGTGATGTCACCGCCATCAAAATTGGAGGAAATAATGTCCTTGTTACCGTCGCCGTTCACGTCCGCGATGGTGACGGCCTCGGCCATGAGATACGACGAGTTGGTACTGAGAGCATAGGTTACGCCAGGCTGGAAGGTTCCGTCTCGATTGTTCACATAAATAATCAGATCGTCGAAGCCGCAGTTGGCGGTAACGATCTCCGGGAAGCCGTCGTTATTCAGATCGCCGGAGGAATTGTTGCAGGTACCGTAATCGGCTGGGCTGGCTGTCAACGGTGTGCCCGCTACGTAGGTACCGTTCGCCTGGCCGAGATAGACGACCGTTTGATTGTTGCCTGAGTCAGTCGCCGCAAAATCAAGGATCTTATCCTGATTGAAGTCGTCGAATACGATGTTGTTCAACTGACCGCTGCCGATGAGCGCCATGGAAACAGCCGGCTGCTTAAAGCTGCCGGTGCCGGTATTGGTTAACGTCCAGACGTTGGCAGGATTCTGATCGTCGATCGCTATGATGTCGCCGCTCTTAGTCAAAACGCCGCCGTCCAGGTCGTAGGGTGCAATCTGGTTCAGGGCATTGTTTTGAACGTTGAAGGTTCCGTCGCCGTTTCCCAGCCACACCTCGAAAGTTGAGGGCTTGGTGGCGTGAACCAGAATCAGATCCTGTGTGCCGTTATTGTCGACATCTCCGACCAGAATTTGGTCGCCATAGCTGCCGTTGGGGTTAGGCGTGAGTTTGGCGGGCTGGAAGGTGCCATCGCCGTTGCTGAGCACCACGGAGATGGAAAATGTCTTGCCGTCATCATTCAGAACCGGCGTAGCCATGTCAGGCTTCAGGTCGCCGTTGAAATCGGCGGAGACCGCAGTCCAGTAAGGAGCGCCACCGGCAGGGATCTGGAGGGCGCTGACAAGTCCAACCGTGCTGATCGGAGGATTGCTGGTGTACGGGTGCGGTCTCGCGGAGTGAGCCTTCGCGGTGGCGCTGGCTTTTGCCGACTTCTGGCTGGCCTGCTGGGCGGCGTTTTGCTTCTGCGATCGGACGGAAAACTGGCTGAGACTGCTTTGGGACGCCGAAAGCTGCATCGCTGCCAGCAACAGGAACGCAAAGAAAGCAAGAAGCTTCTTCATAGACGTGAGGTACTCCATTTCAATTGGCTTCGAAGTGCCAAGGTTAGGAAACTCTGGGCTCTTTTGAGGGACGATTTTGGGGGAACGACTCTGGGCTGGTAGACAGTCTCGGGGAAACAACGCAAGAGAGGAATGGCACAAACGTGGGAGGCACGAAGGTCACACTCGCCGAACCCGATCGTAACCGGGGGCGAACGTTGAAGGTTTGGAAGTTATTCGGAACTTACCAGGAAGCACTCGTGCTTGCGAGAGTACAGAAGTAACCGGTAGTAACCTCGCCTACCGAGGGTTCAGTTCTCGTGATGTGAGGATAGGGATTGAGCCGCGGAGGCGAGAGCGGCCGCCAGATTCGTAGATTGCGGAACACCCCCCTGAGCGAGGTCTTTGCTGCCGCCGCCGCGTCCGCCAAGAGAAGACACGGTTTGTTTTAGAAGCGCGGCCATGTCATGGGGCTGGCCGGCGGACTGGGCGAAGACGAGGGCGGGCTGTGGGGATTCGCCGGCGAGCAATGCTATGACGGCAGTAGATTGCCGCGTGAGTTTCTGGGCGAGCAGTTTGAGATAGGCGAGATCGCGGCCAGAGAACGTGCGGACAATAATTCTTCGGCCGCTGGTCTCCGGAGTCTCCGCGAGCAAAACTGCAGCTTGCGTGGCGGCAAGATCGTCCTGCGACTGCTCGTATTGTTTGCGCAGCGACCTGATTTCGTCGAGCGACTTGCGGGCCTGCTGCGGAACATCGTAGATGTGAGAGGAAAACAGCGCAGCGGTTTCGGTAAGAGTGGAGAAATCGCGGCGGGCAGTGGCGACGGCGCGCTGGCCGGCAACAAATTCGACGCGGTATCCCTGACGCACTTTTTCGTACTTGCGCAAAAGCAGGCCGGCGATCTGGCCGGTGTGGGCGACGTGCGTTCCCCCGCAGGCGGACAAGTCCAAGTCGCGGATATCGATGATGCGGAGCTGGTCGCGGTCAGCGGGCGGAAGCTTGCGCAGGCCGAGGGTCGCGGCCTCATCGCGGGTGACATAGCGGACATCGACGGGACGACTCTCCAGAACAATCTCGTTGGCCAGCCGTTCCGCCGATTCGATTTGATCCTGCGTAAGCGAAGGCGTATCGAGATCGATAGAACAGTAATCGTCAGCCATGTGGAAGGAAACCGTGGGCATATTGAAAAGGCGGACAAAGGCCGCGGAAAGCACGTGCTGCGCCGAATGCTGCTGCATGTGGTCGCGGCGGCGGACGGCGTCGATCGTGCCATGGACCCGGGTTCCGGGCTGGACATCTTTCAGCGGAGCTTCCAGGTAATGAACGATGTGGCCGTCTTCCGTATCTGCAACGTCGGTGACGCGGAATTTGGCGTCGGAGTTTTCAAGCCAGCCGGTGTCATGAATCTGGCCGCCGCTGGTGGGGTAGAACGCCGTGCGGTCGAGAATGAGCGCCGGGCGCGGGCTCTCAAGGACGGAACGGACTTCGGCGTCGAAGTTGTAGAGAAATGAGTCCCGGTAGTAAAGGCGATCGGTCATGGACGATATATCATTTTACTTGAGCATCGGAGCTCAGCAAATCTGGAACCGAGGAGATCAAATTCCTAAACACAGAGGCCACTGAGGTACATAGTGGCAGAACTCAAGCCTGTGCCACCGGCTTCGATGTTATCTTGGGTGGTTGCGCGTGAAGCGCAGACCAATCTATGGACGTTCTACAGAAGCTGTTTGAGCAGCGATTTCACACTCCGGCGGCGCGGATCCAGCCGCTGCAGGGAGAGCTGGGAGGGTCGGGACGAAAGATTGTGCGGCTGGCCAACGACCAAGTCAGCGCAATCGGAATTCTGTACGGCGTGCGCGAAGAGAATGTCGCTTTCCTGGAGTTCTCCAAGCACTTTCGCAGGCATGGTCTTCCGGTTCCAGAAATTTACGCGGAAGATTTGGATGCCGACGCGTATCTGGAAGAAGATTTCGGCGATACGTCCCTGTTTGAGTTTTTGTCGAACAATCGCACTGGGGAGAACATCGCGCCTGCGGCGGTGGAAGCGTACCGCAAGGTGGTGGCCGTGTTGCCGCGGTTCCAGATCGAGGCCGGGCGCGATCTGGATTACAGCGTTTGTTATCCGCGAAGAAGTTTTGACCGGCAATCGATCGCGTGGGATCTTAATTATTTCAAATACTACTTTCTGCGGCTGGCGGGGATTCCTTTTAATGAGCAGGCACTGGAAGACGACTTCGATACGCTGACGAATTTTCTGTTGAGCGCCGACCACGACTATTTTTTGTATCGGGATTTCCAGTCGCGCAACATCATGCTGCGCGACGGCCAGCCGTTTTTCCTGGATTATCAGGGCGGGCGCAAAGGGGCGTTGCAGTATGACGTCGCTTCCCTGCTCTACGATGCCAAGGCCGATCTGCCGCCGATGTTGCGACAGCGATTGCTGGATCTTTATATCGAACGGCTCGGGGATTTCATCGCGATCGAGCGCGAAGATTTTCTGCATTACTTCTACGCCTATGTTTATGTGCGTATTCTGCAGGCGTTGGGGGCGTACGGGTTTCGTGGATTTTACGAGCGCAAGGCGCATTTCCTGCAGAGCGTGCCGTACGCGCTGAAGAATCTGCGCTGGCTGCTGCATAACGTGAAGCTGCCGATCGCGCTGCCCACGTTGATGGAAGCATTCAACAGCATGCTGGCCTCGGAGAAGCTGCAAGGGCTGGCCTCCGAAGCGGACAACCTGACCGTGAGGATTCTCAGTTTTTCATTTCATCGAGGAATGCCGAAGGATGAGAGTGGCCACGGCGGCGGATTTGTTTTTGATGGCCGCAGCCTGCCGAACCCGGGGCGGGAAGAGCGATTCAAGGCGCTTACGGGAAAAGACGCGCCGGTGATCGAGTATCTGAACCAGCAGGAGAGCGTGCACCAGTTTCTGGCCAGCGTGATGTCGCTGGTGGATGCAAGCGTGAACGAGTATGAGCGGCGGGGGTTCAAGAGCTTGATGGTGTCGTTCGGATGCACGGGCGGACAGCATCGGTCGGTGTACTTGGCAGAGCAGTTGGCGAAGCGGTTGCGTGGGAGGAGTGGAGTGGATGTGGTGTTGCGGCATAGAGAGTTGGAGAGTGGCAGTGGCGTGTAAATAGCAGGTAAGCCGAACGCGGAACCCCAAAAAGCAGGTTCCTCACCGGGCTTTCGGCCCGATTCGGAATGACAAAAGTAGAGTTGGAGGGTGAGGGTGCGGTGTAAGCATACGAAAAGCAGGTTCCTCACCGGGTTTGGCGCCCGGTTCGGAATGACACCCCCATCAGCGCCTGCGCCGGGGACGGCGTCGCGATGAAGGCGATGATCCTTGCGGCGGGGCTGGGGACGCGTTTGCGGCCGCTTACGAATGATCGTCCCAAGGCGCTGGTAGAGGTGGGCGGGCGAACGCTGCTGGAGATAACGCTGGCGCGGCTGCGTGAGTTTGGAGTACGGGAAGTGATTGTGAATGCTCATCACTTCGCCGACATGGTGGTCGAGTATCTGAAGAAGAATGAAAACTTCGGGATGCGCATTGAAATATCGCGCGAGGACGAGTTGCTGGATACTGGTGGGGGACTGAAAAAAGCTGCGTGGTTTTTTCTTGAGAATTCTACGGGTACAGACGAACCGTTTATTCTGCACAACGTGGATGTGATCAGCACGATCGATCTGGAACGGCTGGCGCAGTTTCATCGCGAGCGTCAGGCACTGGCTACGCTTGCCGCGCAGGAACGGAAGACGTCGCGCTATCTGCTATTCGACGAGAACATGCAGCTGTGCGGAAGGCGCGTGGGGCTGGATGGAAAAAGCGAAGTAGTGCTATCGTCCGCAAAGATGCAGGCGCTGGCCTTCTCCGGTGTACATGTAATTTCGCCTCGCATTTTTGGAAGCATTACAGAGAATGGCGCGTTCTCGATTATTACTTCTTATTTGCGGCTAGCAGCGCAGGGGGAAAAGATTCTCGGATTTCGCGCCGATAAATATTACTGGCGGGATTTGGGAAGGCTAGAGAGTATGGCACGGGTGGAACAGGATGCCGCCAGCAGACTGTGGAAGTAAACGCTCGCGGGAGGCTTCACACGCGCTGCTAAAGTAATGAGTCAGAAGTGGAAAATCAAGTCACTCGCAGCGGTGAATTGATTCTGGTATCGACCGTTGTCATACGCCTTCCGATCCCAGGCACGTTCGAAACGCAATTCTGGACGGATCTGGATCGTGGTGCCGATCCAGTGACACCAAGTGATCGTGTTCTCCGAGTATCGAGTTGCGTAGCCGGTGCGCTGGCCTTTCTTGTCGTCGAGAAAGTCGCTGCGAAACGACAGGAAGTTATGCGTTGAAAGCTCCTTCTGCAGAAAGTTGACCACGGCATACTCGGGAGCCGTGCACCGTTGTTCCCCCGGCAAACAGGAAGCGGCATTGGCGCCTCTTTCCGGCTGAATTGGGCCGCCCACGGCAGGCACGTCCAACTCATACATGTACCAGGTCTCGGTTGCCATGTGCCAGGTCTTTGAGAACCTGTGATACCACGTGGCGTCATACTGCTGAAGATTGTTGTAGGCATACTTGGCGTCATTGATTCCGTTAGCGCAGGCATACAAATTGTCGTTCACCGATTTGGTTGTATAACTCACGCAGGCCGTGCCGGAAGGCTTTGCATCTGGCGTCCAGAGGGCAACATCGTGGCCGTCGGTAATCCCGAGTTGCACCAGCCACTGATCGTTCAATTTCACGGTCGCGATCAGACCCGTGTCGGTAAAGGGGTCGATAGCATAGAGCAGCGAGTGGCTGAAGATGTAATTGTTGGGTGCGAGTTGCGCCTCGATCCCCGGCACGGAGATGTAGCGTCCGACTCTCACGTTCATGCCTTGCGCAACCTGCGGAATGTAAACATCAACATACTCTAGAGTAGGATCAAAGCCATATTCATGGTGATTGTTCACCCACTGGCTGGCACCGTAGCCCTTGGCCGTGGTGAAGCGATAGTCCGTGCCATATAGGGCGGTGAGGTGATAGCCCCAGTCGATGTGATCGCGTTGCACGGAATCCGGCAGCCGCTCGGCGTATAGAACAAGTTGATTGAGCTCAAAACGATTGGAGTAGACATCGTTCGCCTCAGGGGCATTGCTGTTCGTTGAGGTGCTGAAATTCAGGGTAGGATCGATCCATCCATACAGTTTCGTGCGGCTGCGCGCCTGGTTGATGGCGGTCATCAGCGGATAACTGTTCGAGTCCGGTTCTCCGATCACCGGCGAACCGCCGTAGGACCAATCAGAATTTGGGAATGGCGGTGAGTCGAGCGGCGAGGGCAGACCGCGCCGGGCAGGGGCGGGTGAAGATGCGGGTGTGGTCGTAGGCGACCAGTCCTGACGGTAGAACTCCGCCCAGCGGGCAAAGAAGTTTTTCTTTTCCGGCCTGGTTTGGGTGGGAGCGTTGGGTGGGGCCGGACTATTGTCCGGCTGTTGAGCCCGAGAAAAGCCGCAGGAAAGGAAAGCGATCGATGTAAATGCAAGAAAGAATTGTGCGGTGCGGCACAAGAAGCGATTATTTGAGCGCATGAAGTATGGAGCAACTAAGTCTACAGGGTCGGACGCTGTCCAGTGCTGGAGTAGGTTGTCGTTAAGTATGGATCGGCGATTTCGCGCGGAAGGAGTTAGGGAGCATATCCGGTCAATGAGTGTAATGGCGATTTGACGCCGGTTTACTGGAGTAGAATCAGCGTCATGCCCGGCTGGAAGCTGGCTTTGCGAACCGCTCTTCTGTTTCTCCTCCTTGCTGTTTGCTCGGTCTGCTCAGCACAGCAACTCTCTGCAAACGAGATTCTGAAGAGAGTCAGCGAGATGTACCGAGGCTTGCAAACCTATCAATTCGTCGCAGAAGACGTCTTCGATTTTGATTCCCACCGTTTCACATCCGAGATCGCTTTGTCGGTCGCCAATCCCGGGAAGATTCGTCTGGAGGTAAGGGATGACGACGGCGTGAGTCTGTTAGTGAGCGACGGCCGAACCAGATGGATATATCTCCCGAGCCGTAAGCAGTACAGAGCGGAACCGGGAAACGGGAATGAAGCAGTCACGCGGGAAGGGAAAAAGTTGGATTTGCCGACATACCGTTCCCTCCTGGTCGAGCGTTTTCGTAATCTCCCGGAAGAAGGCTCATCGGCAACTGTTGAGAGAGAAGATCGCCTAACGGTCGGCTCAGACAACGTCGCCTGCCACTTGTTGAAGATTCAGAGACAAGATGGATTTGTAGATGAACTTTGGGTAGACAAAGATCGTTACATCGTTTGGAAAAGCAAGCACGCTGCTCCCATGATCGGCAAGGGTACCCTTGATACGATCACGATTACCGTTTCAGAGGCGAGGCTCAATACGGAGTTGGAAAAGAACACCTTCCAGTTCGACCCGCCTGCTAACGCCAAGCAAGTGCGCTCCTTTGAGTGACAGAAGTGGTTCACTAACCGGTGACTGGCGAAATCAGGCGATTACACTCACAATCACCATCCTCGCCATTCCATAGACAGACAATTTCACTTGCTTCTCAATATGGCCCAATGATTCCGGCGATGGCGCGGGATGCGGGCGAGGGGGCTCGGTCGACGGTGGCGTCGTCGAGCACGTCCAGATATTTCAGGCCGGAGCCGGTGTTGAAGAGCACGACTGTGTCATCGGGCGTAAAGAAATTGCTGGCCAGCAGTTTCTGGTAGGCGACCAAACTTGCTGCGCCTTCGGGGGCGGCGAAGATGCCTTCTACTTTGGCCCAGTGGCGCGTAGCGGCAAGGATTTCTGCGTCGGTGGCAGCGAGGGCGAGGCCTCCGCTTTGTTTCAGAATGTCTAGGATCAGGTAGTCGGCGTAGGGTTTGGGCACACGCAGGCCGGAGGCTAGAGTGGATGCGTGCGGCCACATTTCCGAGGCTGGGCGACCTTCATCCCACGCTTTAACAATGGGCGCACATCCCGAAGATTGCACGCTGATCATATTCGGGCGTTCTGGACCGATAAAACCCAGCTGTTCCAATTCGTCGAACGCCTTCCACATACCGAGCAGGCCGACGCCGCCGCCCGTGGGATAGATGATTCCATCGGGAACTTTCCAGCCGAGTTGTTCGGCGACTTCGTAGCCCATGGTCTTCTTGCCTTCGACGCGGTAGGGCTCTTTGGTGGTGGAGACGTCGAACCATCCATCGTTTTTCCAGGAATCGGAATCCTTCAGCTTGGCGACTTTGCGGGCACAGTCGGAGATGAGGCCATCGACCAGGGTGACGTGCGCGCCATAGTAATCGCACTCGATGCGGTTGGCCATGGGAACGTCTTTGGGCATGAAGATGTGGGCTTCGAGGTTGGCGGCGGCGGCGTAGGCGGCGAGAGCTCCGGCGGCATTTCCAGCGGAAGGAATGGCTAATTTC
>Ga0209656_10002389_pt1 | contig 12146 bp, 15 predicted proteins | sample BogFormECP12_OM2_FD_188239 | JGI IMG/M metagenome (GOLD analysis project Ga0209656, IMG submission 188239) | Bog forest soil microbial communities from Calvert Island, British Columbia, Canada - ECP12_OM2 (SPAdes) (version 2) | ecosystem: Environmental > Aquatic > Freshwater > Wetlands > Bog ... | reverse complement strand
CGTCGATGGGATGGTAGATCGGCCCGGAATGTTCTCGTTGGAGCAGCTGAAGAGCTATCCGTCGCGGAGTCAGGTCACGCAGTTGGCGTGCGAAGAGGGCTGGTCATATGTAGCGGAGTGGACCGGTGTGCCTCTCTCGCATGTACTTGAGGTGGCCGGAATCCAGCCGCAAGCCAAGTACGTCGTCTACTTTTCGATTGATCCCGACTGGTGGGACAGCATCGACATGGCTGACGCATTGCACCCGCAGACGTATCTGGCCTATGGAATGAATGGTGGAGACCTATCCGTTGGGAATGGCGGGCCGTTACGCATGCGGGTTCCGCGGCAACTTGGCTACAAGAACGTTAAGTTTATTACCCGCCTTGCGGTTACGGACGATCTGCGGAAATTCGGCAAGGGCTTAGGTTCGGCGTCTCCTGAAGGTGGATACGCGTGGTTTGCGGGGATCTGACGCCGAGTGGGCGTCGGAAACTCTTTATCCAGCCTGTTGCGACCAACAACCGACATCAATTCGGAGCCGGCCCTTGCAAATGAAGCCATCAATCCAGAGGCTGGCTGCCGGCACGGGTTCGGCGTTTCGGACTGAGCGCGCGGTAGTCTGGCGCTGCTTTCTTGTTCTTGGCCGAGTTACTAGGAGCGGACATTCTTGACCGTCGCCTGTGACGTTAGGCGCGATGCAGTCCTCTCAACATCTGGGCGGCCTAGCATCGCGCCTGCAAGTTACTCTAGTGCCCTCGCCACGTTGAAAGTCTCGATCTTCCCCACTTTGCGTACGGCCTGTTGGACATCTTGCCGGGCGAGTAACGCTTGAAATCGCTCACGCAATTTCGCGGAGTATGGCAATGCGGGTGGATTGTTGTACGTTTGAATCTCCACAAGAACATCGCTGCGCGACCTGGGATTACGTAGTCGCTCAATCAGGAGCATCGCGGCCGCGTCAATATCTCCCACCTCGATGAGGGCGCCTTGATATGTTTTGGTGGAATCCAATTGGTGTTCCTTGAGGTATTTTAAGGCGGCTTCTTTTGCCTCTAAATCGGCGAGTTGTAGCGCCGCACAGAGGCGGACTCCCTCAAGTTGCAGCTGGCCATAGGGACTCGTATCTTGCACGTCGACGACGGCGAACAAAGCATCTTTTGGGCGTTCGAGTTCGCAGTACAATTCGCCGAGATTGATTGCCTGGCTGACATTGAGGTTTCCCTTCTCCGGCCGTCGGGCCGCGCGGATGAGGAGTTCAAGTTTTTCGTCCCACCGGCCGACTCTTCCTAGGGCGATGGCGCGATTATTGAGCACCCAAATGAGATCGTCGTTGGTATCGTCGTAGCCGGATTTTCCATTGCTGCGATCATTGGCCTTCTGTATCGCGGACTCGGTCAACGCCAACACTTCCTCCTCACGTCGGGCATTTAGGAGTGCATAGGTGAGCTCGACGAATTTTCGCAACGAACGTGGCGATTGGGCACAGAGTTCGCGGAGCGTGGCAATATTGGCGTCGACGGCCTTATCGATATCAAATAGAGCGGGCGCGGATGTCGCGATCGCGGCAAAGCGTCGGTCCACACGCATGCTGATCAAGACGCTCGGTTGTTTGATTCGCAGAATGACTTTCTTCGCCTCAAGCAGTCTTCCTCGTTCGACCAGGGCGATCGCATAGTCACGCCAGGTGTATGACGGTTCAAGAAAGCCGCCTATTTTCCAATGCGCTTCATACAGCGCAGCCATCAACTCAAATGACTCGGCAGGTGGCGGAGTGGATTTTGCCAGCTCTCCTAGAATGCGAAAAATGAGATCGTCCTTCACGTCGGCAAATTCGTCTGGCCACACTCTGGCGATCTGCGTCAGCGCAATTGCCGCGTCTGGCATGTCTGGCAACGAAAATGATGCATACAGCCGCACTTGCCAGTCGACGACGGTGGGGTTCGGCATACTGCAAGCGCGCATTGAGTAGTTCTGAGCGAGCTTGTAGTCCTGTTGCTGAAGGGCGACGCCGCTAGCAGACGTGAAGATGGCATGACGTCGGGCGACGGGCAGGGAGTCGAATACAGAAGACCCGATCACCGCCTCGAACAAGGTGGCGGCCGCTGCCCAATCGTTGGCGGCCACTCTTTGGGAGGCCCGCCCTAGTTGGACATCGACCGCTTCCAGAGCCGCAATGCGAGCCGCGAGACCGGTCGTAGGCAGGTCCTGATCTGCGAGGGTAATGGCGGGCGAGAGAACACAAAAAAGAATGCACAATACCTTCGGTAGCGTGATTGAATCCTGAGCCAGTAGCCGATTATTGATGACGTTCACCTATTCCTCCTTGATAGTAGTCGTCTTCACATATGTCTTGCATTGAATACGCTCGCGGAACAGCACTCGATCCTTAGGTTTTCTGGGCGCACTTTAATCGCGTTGCTGGGGGTTTTACTTATTTTTTGGCGGCGTTGTCGATTGACTCATTGCCAGCGAGTGTAAATGAGATGCGGCCAGAATGCGCTAGTTCGAGCACTGCGGCGGAGGTGAAAACGGGTGCAATCACCAAAGTGGTCGTGGCGCGTTTCGATATAGTATAGGAAGGCGGTGGGATCGTTTGGCTCGCAAGTGAGAAGCAGCGTCGCTCCAAGAACTGGGGTGACAATCGGGCGGGGCGATTGCGGGTGAACCTAAGGAGGGGATGAATCATGGATATGACGCCAGCTATAACGCTTGGGGTATTTCGCAGGCTCGACAATAGGTTCGAAAATCTGCCCGATGATTCGCCGCGCGCCCTGGAATTGCATATTCGGCGCAAGAATGCGTTGCATGCAGTTTTCGACGCGGACACAAGCATTAAAGTGCTGAACTGGGGCGATACCGACGACAGCGGACCTCATGAGTACGTGGAACTCAGTTTGGTTGCCTACGCTGTCCTTCACTACGCCGTGGTCCCCGGCCTGGAATGGTTGGGTAAGAAGCTTGCGGAGAAGGCCGTCGACACGGCATTGTCGGCGGCGATAAAGAAAATCGTAGCAATTCTCCGCCCGAAGCAAGAGGCCAAAGAGATGCTTAATATTGTGATCACGACGCGAGACGGCACGAGCGTATCAGTGGATCCTCCGGATCGCGGGGCCACAATTTGGATCGGGTTTGCGGACGGCACGTCCGTTTCCGTCAACTACAAGACATTGCAGGAGTCGAAATGAGATCGGGGGGCATTGCGGCGTGGATCGGGGTCGCGGCGGTGGTATTTTCGTCGGCATTCGCGGAGGAGCCGCCGGCTGCCGCGGAGCAGATGCTGGCGCCCGTGCCGAAGGTCAAATCCTTAGGAGCCGGGATCCACTATCCCGATAGCGCGAAGCGGGTCAGGGCGGAATAGTCAGGAGCCTGGATGAAATGGCGTACGGTAACGGGGTGGAGACGGCTGCGGTTGAGACGATCTTGAAGTTTGTGCGGGAGCAGGGGATTCAGACGCTGAATGTGGCTGGTCCGCGATTGAGTGGGTGGGTTGACGGGTATGAATTATCGTTGAATGTGATCGGGGGAGTGATCGCAGCGGTACGCAAGGATGCGTGGAGGACGATTGGTGTGGACAGGGGTCGCTTCATTTTGTCGGGAGAAATGACGATCTGGCGTGCGTCGCTTGCGCCGCGCCGTGGGTCACACTATCGTCGGGGTATGTGCCTCCAGGAATTCCCGGGTCAACAATAATGGCAGAGCCGAAGGAACCGCAGGAACAGGCTGATGAGGAAATGCTGCTCGAATCCGCGGTCTGGACGGGGGAATTCGGCGCGTACGAATGGGATGTGCGGGCCGACCGCGTACGTTGGCTGAACGGCTGGTGCGCGCACTACGACATCGATGCCTGCGAGGGCGAGCGCCATGGGGAGCGTTGGCGCGCGCTGGTGCACCCCGACGACCGCGTGCAGGCGCGCCGCGAGTTCGAGGAGCACCTGGCCGGACGACGCGAGCGCTACGAAACTGAATATCGCATGCAAACACGCGGCGGCGCCTGGCGCTGGATCCGCAACCGCGCCTACGTAATTCGCTCAACGGTGGACGGGCGCGAGGAGCGCATGATTGGTGCCTGCGTCGACGTTGACGAGCGTAAACGCGCCGAGCTCGCCCTCGGTCGGACCCAACGCAAATTGGAAGCCTTGGCTGCTGCAGCCCCGATTTGGATGGTGTTGACCGATGCCGAGGGCGTGATCGAGTTTGCGAATCGGCCGATGCCCTGCCTGGCCCGAGGCGTGCTCACAGGGCGCACGATCGCAGGCTTGTTCGCAGATCCCGCCGAAGCCGCGCGCATCGAGGAGTTTCGCAAGACCCTGGTCGCGGGCGGCCGCGAACAAATGCATACCCTGATTCTCGAGGACGGGCGCGCGCTCGCGACCTGGGCGCAGCCGATCATCGAGGCCGGTCGCGTCGTCGGAATCGCCTCTGTTACCGCCGATGTCTCTGAGCGCCAGGATCGCGAACGCGAATTGCTTGCGGCCATCAATCGAGAGCAGCGCCGCTTTGGCCTCGATCTGCACGATGGTCTCGGCCAGGAACTGACCGGGATCGCGCTACTCATCAAATCCGTTAGCAACCGCGCCGCCAAAGAAGCCCCCGGGCTGGTCGCGAGTCTCGAGGAGGTGCTGGGGCATGTGACCGACGCCATAACAACGACGCGCACCGTCGCCCGCGGCGTGTCACCGGTGGGCCGCGAACAAGGTGGACTGGGACACGCGCTGCAGGGCCTAACACGGCGCTGGCGCGAGACCCAGGGCGGCAACATCCAATGCCGCCTGGAGTCCTCCGACCCGCGCGAGCTCGAGCCGATGCTCGCCGAGCATCTCTACCACATCGCGCAGGAAGCGCTCACTAATGCGATACGGCATAGCGGTGCGGGCGAAATTGTAATTGAGCTCACGCGCACGAAGCGGCGCCTCGTCCTGTTGGTTGCCGACAATGGCTGCGGCATCCCGTCCGTCGCCGACCGTGGCGAGGGGCTAGGCCTGCAAATCATGCGGCGCCGCGCGGAGCTCGCAGGTGCGCAGCTAAAAGTCGAGGCCGGTGGCGAACGCGGAACGCGAGTCGAATGTATCTATAAATGGCCGCCCGCTGCGGGTCGCAACGCGTCGGCAACCGCCGCCGAAGTCACCGCCCGTCGCGGCCCGCGACAGCGGCGCGCTTAAGCACATGATCCGGGCGCTGAGGCTAACGAGGCAAGCGGAACACGCCCTGCGATTGAGAATGCTTAGGAATGCATTAAGCCAACTGGATGAATCAGGCTGGGGTCATCGGGTGCCGTGGAGTTGATGCGCGGACTGACTGGGTGCGCTTGCATGCGACTTTGCTCGTAGGGACGGAGCGCGGCCTTGGCCTCGACGGGAGTCCCGCGCAGCCAGGTCTGATAATCCCTGCGTCGCAAGATAGCGGGCATCCGGCCGTCTGTGTTCGCCACTTTCATCATGAGATCATTCGGTGGCACGCAAATGATGGAGCAGCTCTCGATGACATCATCATCTTCGCTGACATATCGATCCCATACCGCCGCGAGGCCAATTATAGAGCGATCGATCAAACAAACAAAGAATGGTTGCCGATACCGCGTATTCGTCAGTTGCCACACGTAGAATCCTGCGATCGGCAGAATGCAGCGTTGACTGTTCAACCACGGTGCCCGAAATATCGGTGAGTCGTGAATCTCGTCGAGGTCAACGCAGTGGCGCGGTGGGCCTACCGGCGGGGCTTTCGGCAACGGCGGGATAAGGCCCCAACGCATCATAACCGCCTCAGACTGCGCGTCGTGCCATCGGATTGCCGGTACGTACTGCGATGCTGCCACATTGAATCGAGCAGCGAAATTCCACCACGCTCGTGCCGGCAGGAATTCCCGCTCCGCGATGGCCTGGTCCGGAAGCACGTAACGCTCACACATGGCATGGGAGATTACTGCAGGGTTCTCGTTCAAAAGCGTGATGAAACCGCTGTCTTGCGCACGACTACGCGCCCGAATGTTGCGGCGCGCACACGTCGCTCGTTGGAACTTACACCGATGCTGCGGGCATTTTTCTTCGCAACGGATACGGCGCGAGCTTGCCCGGTGTTGTCCGCGAGCCGGCAATCAGGATGTCAACGAGGCGGCGGGCGCTCTGCTCCCAACCGGGAAGAGCCGTGGTGTGGAAGACCCCGACGAGCGCGCGGACGAAGTCGTCGGGGTGAGTGTCGGTGGAGAGGTCGCCGCTAGCAATGGCGCGCTTGACGCAGGCAACGAAGGCGGTATGGACGAGTGGGCGGGCGCCCTCGATGAGTCGTGCAACTCCGCCGGCGACCGTGTCCATCGCGGGGATGATAAGCCTCTTGTCGGAGACATGTTCGATGAAGAGGAGCATCCAAGCGCGGAGGGCTTCAAGCGGCGGCATGGAGGCAGCGAAGCGCTGCTCGGCGGCAGCAAGCTTTTCCACTTCGCTGCGGTAGACGGCTTCGATGAGAGCGTCCCGGGTGGGGAAGTGGCGGTAAAGCGTGCCGGATCCGATGCCTGCCTGGCGGGCGATGTCGTCGAGACTGGCGGCAGCGCCGTCGCGGGTGAATACCTCTTTGGCGACCTGAAGGATGCGCTCTCGGTTGCGCAGGGCATCAGCGCGGGGTTTGCGCGCGGGTGGTAGCGGGGGCTTATTTTTCGGCATACGCAATGTTTAGAAGATGTTATTGAACCGGAGACTGTCTCCGGTTATCCTTCTATGCGGAGAATGTCTCCGTTTTAGCGGGCGGGGTCACCAATGTCAATTCTGGCGCGACCATCACGGGCCGCGTCCTAAACGGCAGGAGGGCGACGATGCGTGTATTTGTGACCGGAGCAACGGGCTTCATTGGAACGGAATTAGTGAGAGAACTGATTGCGGCGGGGCACGTGGTGCGCGGCCTCACGCGCAGTGACGCAGGCGTGGAGCAGTTGAAGGCCGCAGGCGCGGAGGTTCATCGCGGGGACCTGCAGGATCTCGACAGTCTGCGGAGCGGCGCGACGGGGATGGAGGCTGTGGTGCACCTGGCGTTCAACCATGATTGGTCGAAGTTTGCGCAGAACGCGGAGGACGAGATAAGGGCGATTGAGGCGCTTGGGTCGGTGCTACAGCCGGGCAAGCTGCTGGTGGTGACCTCGGGGATTGGGATCACGAGCGGCGGCCCGGGCCAGGTGCGCAAGGAGACTGATCCTCCCACCGATTCGCCGACGATTCCGCGGCGGCCGGAGCAGGCGGCGCGGACTGTGGCGGCAAAGGGTGTGCATGTGTCGATTGTTCGTCTGCCACAGGTGCATGACACGCGCAAACAGGGGTTGGTGACGGTGCTGATTCAGATCGCGCGTGAGAAGGGTGTTTCGGCCTATGTGAGCGATGGCGCGACCCGCTGGGCCGCGGGTCCGCTACAGGATGTGGCGCGGCTGTATCGGCTGGCGGTCGAGAAGACAGCCCCGGGCATGACGACGTATCACGCGGTGCAGGAAGTCGGCGTGTCGCTTCGGGATGTGGCGGAGACGATCGGTAAGGGGCTGGACGTACCGGTGGTTTCAATTCCCGCGGAGAACGCTAGCGAACATTTCGGGATGTTCGGGCACTTTTCATCTTTGGATATGCCGGCTTCGAGCGATTGGACGCGCAGGGCGCTGGGTTGGGAGCCGACCGGGCCCGGGTTGATCGAGGATTTGGAGAATATGCAGTACTGACGACTAAGGTAGTGTGCGGCGCGCGAGGTCCTGATTGCGAGATAAAGCTACGTGTCGGGGCCAACAGCCCGTAAGTGTTCGTCATTGCGGTGCCGCCTGAACAGCCCAATACTTAACCCAGATCCCTTGCACAAGAGACCGCTCATGAACGCATCCGCACCGATGCCGCCGTTTCCGACGGCGATGTCCCTGTTGAACAACACTTACTTCAATCCCATCGTAGGAGCTTTGGTGCGCCATGGCGTAGCCGACCATCTCGACCAGGGACCGCTGGCAGCTTCGGATCTCGCGCGGCGCGCGGGAATGGATGCGCTCGCCTTGGTGCGGGTGCTGCGGGCGCTCGCGGCGTTTGGTGCATTTGAGGAAGTGTCGCCGGGAGTCTTCGGCAACAACGCGGTGTCGGAAATGTTTCGCAATCGCCCCGGGGGTCTGTGCAATTACGCGCTTTATATGAGTTCCGAGCACTACGCCAAATCAGTCGCCGCCCTGGGGCATAGCGCGGTGACCGGGCAATCCGCAACTCAGCATGTATTCGGTGAATCGTTTTGGGAGCACGCGAAGAAGCACCCCAAAGATGGTGAGACTTTCAATCGTGCGCTTGCGGAGCTGCGCGGCGACGAACATCAGCAAATCGCCGATGCCTACGATTGGAATGGTGTGAATGCGGTGGTAGACGTCGGTGGCGGAATCGGCTCCTTGCTGGCCGCAATCATGAAGGACCATCCCGAGATTCGAGGAGTGCTGGTGGAACAACCGGAACTGCTGATCGACGCCGATCGCACTCTCTCGGAGCGTGGGGTCCGGGATCGCTGTGAGCTCTGCGCCGCGAATTTCTTCGAATCCGTCCCCGCCACGGGCAGCGTTTGGACTCTGTGCCAGGTATTGCACGACTGGCCCGATTCGAAGTGCCTGGAAATCCTGCGGCGCTGTCGCGAGGCCATGCGCCCGACCGATCGGCTCCTGGTGATCGAGATGCTCACTGTTCCCTGTGAACCGAATGCGCAGGTCGGGATCATCGACATGATTATGTTGATGTACTTCGGCGAGGGGCGTCAGCGCACCTTAGAGGAATACAAGCAGTTGTTCCAATCGACCGGCTTCGTGATTAGCCGGGTGTTGCCCACGGCCGGTGCATTCAGCATTGTGGAAGCGTTGCCAATCTGAGGGGTTTCATCATGTCTAGAGTTAATCATTTCGACACCTTCAGGCTCGGCGACCGTACGGTCAAGCGGGTGGGTTACGGTGCCATGCAACTGGCGGGGCGGGGGGTGCTGGGGCCGCCCAAAGATCATGGGGCGGCGCTGGCCGTGCTGCGCGAAGCTGTTGCCAGCGGTGTTAATCACATTGACACCGCGGACTTCTATGGACCGCATGTCACCAACCGGATCATCCGCGAAGCGCTGGCGCCCTACCGCAATGATCTCGTTATCGTCACCAAGATTAGCGCCCGGCGGGGCGCGGACGGTTCGTGGATTCCGGCGTTCTCGCGCGAAGAACTGACGCAGGCGGTGCACGACAATTTGCGCAATCTGGGCCTCGAGGTGCTCGATGTGGTTAACCTGCGGTTGATGTTCAACGTGCATCACCCCGCGGAAGGGTCGCTCGAGGCGCCGCTCTCGGTGGTCGCTGACCTTCAGCGGCAGGGGTTGGTGCGTCATATCGGCTTGAGCAACGTCACTACTGCGCAGATCGCTGAGGGGCGTCGGATTTGCGAGATCGTCTGTGTGCAGAACCAATACAACCTGGCGCATCGGGCCGATGACGCTCTGATCGACGAATTGGCCCGGCAGGACATCGCGTACGTGCCGTTTTTCCCGCTGGGCGGGTTCACGCCGCTGCAGTCATCCACGCTATCGGATGTCGCGGATCGGCTCGGGGCCACACCGATGCAGGTCGCGCTCGCCTGGCTGTTGCACCGCTCGCCCAACATCCTGCTAATTCCCGGGACTTCGACCGTTTTGCACCTGCGCGAGAATCTGGCCGCGGGTCAGATGACGCTGTCGCCGGAAGTCTTGGCGGAGTTGGATGGGATTGCGTAGAACTTGTCGCGTGCGCAGCCGCGCTGGCCGTGGCGCGATCTCCGCCGCCATTCATCCTCGGATTCGGCGCGTCACCGTTTGCGGTCGACGATCGCATGACGGGACCCTACAGCCGATCGGCGTGTGCATTGACCACCGGATGCTCAATTCACGAAACTAATGCTGGCGGAACTGAACGACCAGGTGGTACGGGAGGCCCTGAGACCGCGTCGTCAGCCGCTTCGGGGAAGCGCGCGACTAACTTGTCAAGCGCGCCCATCCATCCTGCTTCATGGCTGCTACGCGACTCCTCGTCGTGCAGAAGCGAATGCAGCAGCGTGATCTCGGTACCCTCTGAAACGGGGCGCAGTACAATTTCGACGCGCGATTCTCCCGGATCTACGATACCGTCCTTCCAGCGCCAGCTCATCACTACGCGCTCGGGTCGTATGAAATCGAGGAATTTACCGATGGTCTCGTACTCGGTGCCGTCGTCGATCTTTCTGAAACGCACGCGGAAGCTGCCGCCTTTGCGTGGATCCGACTCCGCGATCAGCACCGGCCCGTTATCCGGACCCCACCATTGCACCATGCCGTCCGCGGTAGTGAGCGCATCGAACACGATCGACGGCCGTGCCTTAATGCGGCGCACCAGAGTGAGGCTCGTCATCCTTCCTCGCTATGCGAATCGGTTTCCTCGCGTTCGGCATAAGCCGCGAGGCGATCGAGACTACCGCTCCAGAAACGCTCGTATCGACTCAACCACGCCATCGCCTGGCGCAACGGCAGCGCCCGCAGCCTGACTGTCACCGTCCGCCCCGATTTTTTGCGCGAGATGAGGCCGGCATCAGCCAGCACGTCGAGATGCTTCATCACGGCCGGCAGCTTGATGGCAAAGGGCTCCGCGAGCTGTCCGACGGACGCGCTGCTGCGCTGGAGCTGAGCAAGAATCGCACGCCGCGTCGGGTCGACGAGGGCAAAGAAAGTTCGGTCGAGCCGTTGTTGATAGTTCACGATATGGGAAAGTCTCGAGGAATCGCGCCGCGTTGTCAATCGGCCCGAGGAACGTCCTTGAGCTGTTCCGGGTAGCTCGTAATCGTATTACTGACGCCCTTCGGCAGCGCCAACCGCTGAGCCGCGCCACGTCGATTCTTTCCGCACCATACAGGAGGAAAAAGATATGTTGAACAGGGTACAGATGAACCGAGTCCCGAAAGTCCAAGACACCGGCTCCGTCGGGAACGCAGCGCGAACGACAGCGGCGGCGCTCACCATCAGCTTGATTGCGCTTGCCGCGGTTGGTGCGGCTCGCGCTGGGGCCGAGACAGGTCCCTATGCCACTATGGCGCCGATCGAACAATACCTTATGACGAACCAAGCCGATGAGATCGCTCAGGCGCGCAGCGCAGCGCCACCGTCGATTTCGGATGACGCCGATGTCCTCATTCTCGATAGGCGCGGCTACGAAACTGCCGTGAAAGGCAAGAATGGCTTTGTCTGTCTGGTACAGCGGGCCTGGTTCAGCGGCTTGGACGACACAGAATTTTGGAACCCGAAGGGGCGGGCGCCGATCTGCTTCAATCCGCAAGGTGCGCGCTCGGTGCTGCCGACGTATCTCAAGAGAACCAATTGGGTTCTAGCGGGCGCAACCAGGGCCGAGATCATCGCTCGCACCAAGGCGGCGCTCGCCGCGAATGAGATACCCACCCCCGAGGTCGGTACGATAACCTCTATATGATGGGGAAGAATGCTTACCACAGCGATCGGGTCGCCGGTCCATGGCATCCCCATCTGATGTTTTTTCTGCCGCGCATGGAAGTGGCCGAATGGGGCGCGAACGTTCCAGGTTCGCCGGTTATGGGCGCCGGGGGCGCCACCGAACCCTGGACCCTAGATGTCGTTGAACTGCATGTGAGCGTCTTGTTGGCTTGCGTCGTTGGTCCGACGGAACTCCCGATGCACACCCGCCAGTGAGGGGTCGTTAGTTAGGCCGCTGGGGGCGATAATATTGTAATTTAACATAATAAGTATTAGGGCGGGCCGCTGGAATCTTCGTCAGTTCATCGATTAGGAAATTCACCGGGTCCTCGAAATGCAGCCCGGTCATTTAGCTGGCCTCGTCGCCGAATTCCTCTTCGCCCGGTTTCAGCTGGTCCGCTGCGGGCAGCTTGCCGGCGAAGAAGGTGGCGACGCTCAGTAAAATCCCCAGCCTGATCATGTTTGGCGATCACCTCGGGGATGTTCACCTCGCGGATGTGAATGTGCTGTTCAGCTGGCTGGACGCACTGAACAGCTGCAATGCGTTTGTTGATCAACTCAAGAAGGCCGGTGGTGACGCGGAGATGATGTACCTGCCGGCGCTAGGCATCAAAGGCAACAGTCACATGTTGATGCAGGATAAGAACAGCAATCAGCTGGCGGACCTGCTGATAACTTGGATTGACCACCACGTCGAGGCC
>Ga0209656_10002387_pt1 | contig 12171 bp, 6 predicted proteins | sample BogFormECP12_OM2_FD_188239 | JGI IMG/M metagenome (GOLD analysis project Ga0209656, IMG submission 188239) | Bog forest soil microbial communities from Calvert Island, British Columbia, Canada - ECP12_OM2 (SPAdes) (version 2) | ecosystem: Environmental > Aquatic > Freshwater > Wetlands > Bog ... | reverse complement strand
GGCGACAATGGTTCCTTTTTATCCCGGCGCTAACAGCTCGGGCAGTTCGCGAGCCTGGACTTCTATGGAATTCAGGCCGATGGAGCTTCCATATTCTTGAATCTCCTCTGGAAGCTCACCGGCGGGCCGCGGGGAAGCATGCACCTCATAGACTGCACAAACCCAGCCGCACCCACATGATGAATCTCCAAACTCTGGATTGGGACGACGAACTGGTCGAGGTGATCGGCGTGCCTCGCCAGATCCTGCCTGAGGTTGCGGCCGCAGCGAGGTGTATGACAGCGCCACTCTCGATTCCCTTAAAGGCGTGCCAGTTGCTGGAATCCTGGGCGATCAGCAGGCAGCTCTTGTGGGACAGACCTGCCTGGGTGAACCACCGGTTACGCGATCAATCCGGCGCGCGACCTCGGACCCATTCGCTTCTCCCGCCCGGCAAGAAGATGGGCTCCGGTTGGAGCTACGCCGCTGTGCCGGTGATTGGTCCTCTGATAGGCGCCGGACTGGCTAGTTGTTCATTCGACTCGCGCATATTTAGCGCCAGCGGGTTGACGGGGAACAATTATGATGACGCTCCGGAAAGCTCTGCCGAATGTCAAGGCACGCCATGTGGAGGCCCTATCAGACCCGCGTTGTACGGATATCCACGTGGGAGAATAGGCCCATGAAGAGCGTCCCAGCACCCATTTCCCTAGCCGGGTCCCAGCTCGGCGAAACCCGTCACATCTGCGCGTTTTTCAACAGCGATGAGGAAGAATATCGCGTGTTGCTTCCGTTCATAAAGGACGGGTTGAAAGCTGGCGACAAAGCCGTTCATGTCCTAAACCCAAAGCAACGTCAGGACCATCTACAGCGCCTGGCTGCCGCAGGCATCGACCCGGCGGCAGCGCAGCAGAACGGGCAACTGGAGCTTCGGATCAACACCGAAGTCTACCTTCCGGATGGCCGCTTCGATCAAGATAGGATGCTGCAGGTGTTTGAGCGACTGGCCAGTGGAAACGCCGAGGGAGGATTTCCGCTGAGCCGCATTTGTTGTCGGATGGACTGGGCGGTTGAAGATCGCTCTCATGTTGACGACGTGATTGAGTTCGAGTCGCGTGTAAACGACGTGTGGCGTCGCCACGACGACGCGGTCATCTGCACTTACCATCTGGGGCAGTTTGGAGGCGACGCGGTGATTGACATCATGCGGACGCATCCGATGGTCATCGTCGGCGGTATCCTTCAGCAGAATCCTTTCTTTGTGCCGCCGGATGAGTTCCTGCTAGAATTTCGCCAACGGCGTGCTGGCCGCAGTAGCTCACATGCGACGGCCTGAGATATGGATGTGCAACCCGGAGATGTTGCGGAGGAGATCAGGCGACTTCAGCGTTGCATTAATGATCTGGTCAGCCTGTTCGCCCTTCCTGCCATGTGGAGCGGCGGTGAGCCATCCCAGATTGTTGATACCTTGCTCGACGCGCTTCTGCGTATGCTCCAGCTTGATCTCGTTTACGTACGGTTGAGGGACTCGGGCGGTCAGGCGCCCATCGAGATGGTCCGGTTCGCTCCATCGCAAGAACGGACGGCGCAAGAACGGACGGCGCAAGAACGGACGGCGCAAGAACGGACGGCGCAACCGCACGAGATCGGCGAGGTACTCAAACACTGGTTGGGGGCCAACCCTCAGGAATGGCCTCCGCTGATGCGGAACCCGATAGGAGGCCGAGACCTTTCGATCGTGCCCTTGGGACTGGGGCTGCAGGGTGAAATTGGCGAAGTTGTAGCGGCGTCGGAGCGAGCGGATTTTCCGCGGCAAACCGAGAGACTGATTCTGAGCGTAGCCGCGAATCAAGTGTCCATCGGGCTGCAAGGGGCGCGGCTCCTAAGCGAACAAAAGCATGTCGCGAGCGAACTCGATCGACGGGTCGCGCAACGAACTAGAGAACTTGCCAAAGCCAACGAAGAGCTGCAACTTCAGGTAGGCCTGCTGCAACATATTCCGGTCGCGGCTTGGACGCTCGGGCCGGATGGGACACCGGATTTCGTCAACCAAAACTGGCTGGAGTACACCGGTCAGGCACTCGATTACATCCGGTCGGATCCTGAGGCTTGGATGACGGCGATCCACCCCGAGGATCGGGAGATGGCGTCCAGTAGCTTTTGGGGCGGTGTGCGCTCAGGGCAGGGATTTACCTTCGAAGCCCGGTTTCGCCGAGTGTACGACGGGGCCTATCGCTGGCATCTCAGTCGAGCTGTAGTACTGCGTGACGCAGAAGGAGCAATCCTTCGATTTGTTGGCACATCCACCGACATTGACGATCTGAAACAATCACAAGACGATTTACGGAGGGCCGATGAACGCACGCGATTAATCATCGAGACCGCGCTCGACGCGGTTGTCACCATGAACTCGCAAGGACAGATCACTAGTTGGAACAAGCAAGCTGAGATTACCTTCGGCTGGAGTTGTGCGGAAGCCACCGGCCGGCACATGGCCGACATGATTATCCCGGAACAACACCGCACTGCTCACGAACTCGGCTTGCGCCGCTTCCTTGAAACCGGCGAGGGCCCTATATTGCGACGACGTATCGAAATTATAGCCGTCCGGCGCGGCGGCGCTGAGTTCCCGGTTGAGTTGGAAGTAGTGCCCGTGAGACTACGCCACGATTGGGTGTTTAGTGCCTTCATTCGTGACATTACCGAATCCAAGCTCGCGGAAGAAAAGCTGCGGGCTAACGAGCTCCATCTTCGCAGAATGACAGAGACGATTCCCGAGATGCTTTGGAGCGCTACCGCAGAAGGCGCGATCGACTACTGCAATACCCGCGTACTCGACTACACCGGCTTCTCGGCCGAAGAGCTCATGGGAGACGGTTGGATCAAACTTCTTCATACAGACGACGTTGATCAGGCCGCTCGACTGTGGATGTCTTGTGTCACTACCGGAGCGCCGTACCGAGTCGAGGTTCGCACCTTCCGCCTGGCCGACCGCATGTACCGGTGGTGCGTAAGGAGCGCACTCCCACTGCTCGACCAACAAGGGCGTATCGTAAAGTGGTACGGCACAGTTGTGGACATGCACGATTGGAAGCAGGCGCAGGAGGATCTGCGCAACACGCAGGCTGAGCTCGCACACGTGAATCGGGTGATGACGATGGGCGAGCTGACGGCATCGATTGCTCACGAAGTGAACCAGCCACTGTCGGCGATCATCGCCAGTGGTGACAGTTGTTCGGCGTGGTTGTCGAATGATCCGCCGAATCTGGACAAGGCTCGCGCCGCTACCAGCCGGATAATTCAAGCCGCTACACAAGCTAGCGAGATCGTGCAACGTCTGCGTGCCCTATTCAAGAAGACGACTTCAATGACTGCGTCGGTAGACATGAATGCGGTAATCGAAGACACGATTTCTCTAGTCCACCATGAGGCGGACCGCAACAAAATTTTTTTGCGTACCGAACTTTACCCCGGCGTTCCTTCCGTCAGCGGCGACCGGGTTCAATTGCAGCAAGTCATTCTGAACTTAGCGATGAACGGCATTGAGTCCATTGCTGGCCTAGATCATGAGCCCAAGCGGCTCATGATTCGATCCACGCTTTCGAATACGGGTGAACTTCTGGTGTCCGTGGAAGATACCGGGCTGGGAATTGAAGCGGAACATGCGGATCGGCTGTTTGCTCCTTTTTTCACCACCAAACCACAGGGGATCGGCATGGGATTGCCGATCTGTCGATCAATAATAGAGGCGCACGGCGGCCGGCTGTGGGCCGTGAAGAACGAGCCCAGTGGCGCCGTGTTCCATTTCGCATTGCCGGTTACCGCGCCTGTTGCTTTGCCTGCCGCTTTGCCTGTTACGGGGCCAAGTGAATGAGCGATCCAAACTGCATCGTGTTCATGGTCGACGACGACCCATTGGTTCGCGATTCGGTTGCAGATCTGCTCGACTCTGCCGGGTTCGAGGTACGAACGTTTGGATCGGCGACCGAGTTCGTCCAGAGCAAACGACCGGATCTTTCGGCTTGCTTGATTCTCGACGTGGAATTGCCGGGTCTTAGCGGTCTCGACCTTCAGGCCGAACTGGCGAACTCAGGCGTCGAGATGCCCATCATCTTTCTCACCGGACACGGGGATATCCCAATGAGTGTGCGGGCAATGAAGCGGGGCGCCGTGGAGTTTTTGACGAAGCCGTTCCGCAAACAGGAACTGCTTGAAGCTGTCCAGGAGGCTCTGCGGCGCGATAGCGAGGGTCGCCTGCAAAGATCCGAGACCTCGGAACTCCGAAAGCGGCTTCGAACCCTTACTCCGCGCGAGCATCAAGTCCTGGCGCTCGTTGTTACTGGCCTCTTAAACAAACAGATCGCAGGCGAGCTTGGGACCACCGAGGAGACGATCAAAGTGCACCGCGGCCGCGTAATGAGCAAAATGGGCGCCGGGTCGCTGGCCGAACTGGTTCGAATGGCCGAGAAGCTCAAAGTCTCTGCCTGACTTGGCATTCTACTAAAGTGTAATAGACCTCGGTTCGGACTATTGTTAGGATTCAAGCTTAGAGGGGATCAAGCTGCAACATCGAGCGCGATTTTGGGATCAGGTGAACAAGGTATTGAGGGGTATCATCGCGATCATCGACGATGACGTGCTCGTGCGTCAATCGCTGGGAGACTGCATGGAATCAGCAGGATATGCCGTTGAGAGCTTCGATTCGGCCGAGCAGTTTCTGGCTTCGGGATCCGCGCGGAAAGCTGCCTGCCTGATCGTCGACGTACAGTTGCCAGGCATCACAGGCCTGGAACTGCAGGACCGACTTGCCGGTTCGGACAGTCGGGTGCCGATGGTATTTGTCAGCGCACAGGGAACTCAGGCGAATCGTGAAAAAGCGATGAGCCGGGGCGCAACCGGATTTCTTTCCAAGCCGTTCCGGCGGGACGACCTGGTGAGACTTGTAGAAGCGGCGACCCAGCGTTAAGTGCCGCTCGTAGCAATGGATTACGGTTGCAGGGGCCGCGGTCTACCAACCTGGTAGACGGTTGAGTCAGCCGTTTGGACCCGCCCCAAGACTGTTCGGCGGCGTTTCCGTCGAGTGGCCAAACAGAGGGCCGGCTAGGCTGCTGGTGGACTTCCGAGGTTGGGGTGGTTCAGGCTATTAGAGAACCCGCCACGCAGGCGAAACCCGATTTCTACGTGACGCGAAACATCCGCCGCAGCCCAAGATCGGTTTGCGTCGCGTGGATCAGTTGTGGATCGCGTTCTCTGTCTACACTTCGGCGCGCGATGGTCAATGGATGACAGCGCTGACCGCTGCTGTGGCGATGCTCGGCCCAGGGCATGGTCGATTGATGCGCGACGTTTCGGCGCACAGCGGTTTGATCGCAACCAGGAAGGGCGTGATCAAGCTAAATCTCAGGGCGACACCAGGGAGCATTAACGCCCGATTGCGTCCAGTACAAAATTCCGGGAACATTGCACCAAAGTAGAATAGACCTCGATCCGCAGCGCTGTTAGTATCTGAATGTCGAAGGAATTAATCCTCCGACAGTGAGCTGGCTTAGATGAGAGAACGATGACTTCTAAGAGCGGCGATCCGGTGTTAAGCCGATTTCGTTCCGAGCCTCAGCGGCTGCTGCCCACGTTGGCAGGCCACACTCGGCCCGCGTTATGAACGGAATAAGAAGGTGATAGCGAGCCTTCGAAGTTATGAGTTCAGAGTCACGGCGGGGTTTTGCCCGCTCAATGCAAGAGGATAGGTGTCGATTGGGTCCGTGCCGAATCTGGTGCAGGGTAGCTCCGAGTGGATCGCCCGACAACGGCTCGGAAAGTAACACACGAAGCTTTGCCTTTAGGAGTACCCCGGTATTACTGGCAACGCGCACCGAAATTTTCAAGGAGTAACACATGGCCATCGTGGATTTGATTGGATCGAGTACGAGGTTCCGCGCCTTACTCAATGACGTCGAACTGGTTGCGCTGGTGGATTCCGCCGTCCTGATTCAGGGCGAAACGGGCACCGGGAAAGAACTGATTGCGAGAGCCATTCATGAGGCTAGTCCTCGCCGTAATCACCGTTTTGTAGCCCTAAACTGTGCGGCGATTCCGAGTGCATTGTTGGAAAGCGAATTGTTCGGCCACGAAAGAGGCGCGTTCACCGGAGCGTGCACACAAACCAAGGGGCGATTTCAGATGGCGGATGGGGGCACGCTCTTTCTGGACGAGATTGGCGACATGCCGTTGGAACTTCAGCCCAAGCTCTTGCGCGCCCTGCAAGAGCGGGAGTTCGAGCGTTTGGGTAGCAACCAGACCGTCCGGGTCAACGTGCGGGTGGTGGCGGCGACCAACCAGGATCTCGCGGAACTTGTGGCCAAAAAGCTGTTTCGGGCAGACTTGTTCTACCGGTTGAACGTAATTCCAATGTGTCTGCCTCCGTTGCGGGAGCGCGTTCAGGACATCCTGCCGCTGACGGAGTTCTTCGTAGCAAAATTTGCAGCCAGCCTCAACAAGCCTATCGATTTGATTCCCGATGAGGTGATCGCGGTCCTCAAAGCGCACGACTGGCCGGGCAATATTCGCGAACTACAGAATTTCATCGAGCGGGCGGTGCTCTTTTCGCCCGGGTCGGTGCTGCGTCTGCCGCTGGATTTGAAGCAGACGGTGAAGCCGCGCTCGGAGAGCGTTTCACGCACGCTTGCCGATGCCGATCGGGAGCATATCCTGGAAACATTGAAGCAAACGGCCTGGATGATCGGAGGGCAGGACGGAGCGGCCAATCGGCTTGGATTGCCCCGTACCACGCTGATCTATAAGATGCGAAAGCTTGGAATTGAAACACGCCGGTCCCCGAGGGCACGCCCCATTCGGCGGTTGGCGGATGAACGGTGCCGTGCCGCCGCGAGCTGTTGAGGAGACGCCGCGTATCCATCAATGATTAAGAACAACCAATGATTAAGAACAACGAAGACTGATTTGTTGTCAGACCAAAAGGTCGTCGCCGTTAGCTCTTTCTGAGAGCTTTAGACCGTTTGTGTGAGATTGAGGGGAGCCATGACAAGAAACGAAATTGAGTTGATCATAAGGCGGCCCCAGGTCACGAACAACTGTATCGGGGCGTCTGCCGGCGCGAAGCGCGCATCATACCGACCTTGCATACTGGGAGCAGCGTTGGCGGCGCTCTTTTCAGTCGGTGCGTGGTCGCAAACCCAGCTTGCGACTGTGTCCGGCACCATCACCGACCCGAGTGGCGCCGTTGTCCCCGGCGTCAGCGTTACGATTGTCAGCCAAGGAACCGGATTGAAACGGAGCGCGCTTACTGACACGGCCGGCGAATACCGTTTCGCTGGCTTGCCAACTGGAAACTATTCTCTTCGCCTAGAGAAAACAGGATTCCAATCACAAGTTCGTGAAGGAGTTGATCTCACTTCGGCTGCCTCGATGACGATCAATTCGCTACTCGCGATAGGCGACCTTCAACAGCAAGCGACGGTCAGCGCGAACGTTGCCGCCATTGATAACACGACGTCGACTGTCACCGGACTGCTTCCGGAGCAGAGCCTGACGGAACTGCCCCTCAATAACCGCGATCTGTTTAGTGCGGTTGCGCTGGAGCCCGGAGTCGCCCCTAACCCCAGCAGTGCTCCTTCGTTGCTTTCAAGCGGTAAGTCCGGGCAAGTTGCAATTAATGGCATACGTCCGAATATGACAAATGTTCTGATCGACGGTATGGATGCGACCGATCCGGTCTTCGGCTATTCGCCCGCGGGCGCTTCTGGTTTTTTTCTCGGTCTGAATGAGTTGACGGAAGTCCGGGTTTTGACCCAAACCTTCAACGCGGAGTATGGCGGGCATGGTGGCGCCGTCATCGCGATGACAACCAAGTCAGGAACTAACCAATTTCACGGATCTTTGTGGGAATTGCATCGGAGTGCGTCACTCGACGCCAAGAACTACTTCGATTTGGGCGCCAATCCGATCCCCCCGTTCGTCCGCAATCAGTTCGGTGCCGGAATCGGAGGGCCGTTGGCGCGTAATCGCACTTTCTTCTTTGTCAACTATGAGGGGTTTCGCGAAGTACAGGCATCCACGGCAATTGCCACAGTACCCGATGCCCTTGCCCATCAGGGATTGCTGCCATCCGCTCGTAATCCGTCCGGCTGCAGCAACACCACCCCCAGCGGATGTGTCGCCATTCCGATCAATCCTCTGATACAACCGTTTCTCAATCTGCTGCCTCCTTCGAACGGCCCGGACAATGGGGATGGAACCGGCGAACTGATCACCGCTAACAAAGGCGCCACCCGCGAGGACCACGGCATGGTTCGCATCGACCACAACTTTTCCAGCACCCATTCGCTATTCGCGCGCTACACCGTGGATGACAGTTCTTCTCAGGTTCCATACGTCGGGACGCCGCCGGGCACCTATGTGCCGGGGTTCCCGGCTCTTCACCTGGCGCGGAATCAGTATGCCACTGTTCAGGACCGCACGACATTCGGGCCCGAATTGATTAATGAGTTGCGCTTCGGCGTCAACCGAACGACTGCATCTTCTTCGGTCGATAATACGCATCCAGGTCTGTCTACTTCTTTGGTACCTGGCCTACCGTTCGGAATGATCGATGTTGCGGGTATGAGCTTGTTAGGCAATAGCCCGATATTCCCTTTAGGCGATTTTTCGACCGTTTATCAGGTTCAGGACCAACTGTCGCGTACCATTGGCCATCACACCTTGAAATTCGGTGTGGAGTTCCGGAGGCTCCAGCAAAATGGGACGCTGGATTTCGTTGTTAACGGATTGTATACTTTCCAGGACCTGACTCCCTTCGGGTTGCAGGCGTCCAGCGACAACCCTGCACTCGAATTCTTCCTTAAAGGTTTGCCCCTGTCGTACGTGGGGGTCAATCCCTCCAACGCCAATTCCGACCGCGGATACCGTGAAACGATCGCGTCCGGTTTTGCCCAGGACTTCGTGCGCGTGAACAGCCGCTTAACTGTAAATGTCGGGTTGCGCTACGATTTCTACTCCAATCCGACCGAAGCATTCGGCCGTCTCTCAGCTTTTCCCAACCCGGCGACGGATTCCGCGCCAACCGTCGGCAAGCTGTTTGCCGGGACACCGCTGGATCTTCTGTCACCCCAGGCAGGCTTTGCCTGGAACGTCTTCGGCGACGGCAAAACTGTGGTGCGGAGCGGATTCGGAATCTATCGCGACCAGCTCCCGGGACTCCTGTTCGGTACCGACCGGTTTCTGCCGCCTTTCTTCGGTCTGGAGGAATTCGTTTTCCCTCAGTTTCTAAGCCCACAAAATGCTGCCCTGACCCAGCCGCTCGATACCTTCGCGACAACCTACTACCCGAAGTTCCCCTACGCGCTGCAGTATAACCTCAACGTGGAACGGGAACTCGCGCAGGGCATGATCCTCAGCGCGGGATACTTTGGCGCGCGCGGCAATCACCTCAGCCGCGAAGCCGAGCAGAACCCCTTTGAGCCGGCGTTGGGCCATCGCTACAATCCGAACTTGTCATCACCTCTGGTAACGGTATTGACTGACGGGCAATCCTTCTATAATTCCTTTCAGGTGTCCGTTTCGAAGCGCTATGCACATAACCTTTTCTGGCAGGCGTCGTATACATTAGCTCATTCCGTGGATGATGCTTCCGTGGATAATTCCATAGAATCTGTGAATGATCCTCCCGCGGCTCAGAACATTTTCGATCGCAAGGGAAGCCGGGGCCCATCAGATTTTGACGTTCGGCATAACTTCGTGGCAAGTGTCGAATACCTCCTGCCTGGTCGCGGACGTCTCCTGGGTGGCTGGCAGGTCTCGGCTGTTGCCGGCGTTCATAGTGGCCTCCCATTTACCCCAGTGCTCGCTTTCGACAATGCCGATGTTCAATCGCTGCTTACTGCGGAACGTCCGAACCTTGTTGGCAACCCCTACGCGGGTGTCTGTCCGAATGGGGCCAGCGTCGGTACTCCGTCATGCTGGTTCAATCCGAGTGCTTTTGCGGTACCGCCGGCCGGTGAGTTTGGCAATGCCGGACGAAATATCCTGCGGGGGCCGGGGTTCGCGCAATTTGACGCAGCGCTGCACAAGGATTTTGCGATCACCGATCGAGGGAAGATTACGGTTGGCGTGGAAGCTTATAACCTGTTCAATCATCCGAATCTTGGCGTTCCGAGTAATACGCAAAGTCCGCTTTCTTTGGGAGGTAACGGGGATGCCGTCTTCAAGGATGCGGCGGGTAATTTCGCAGATAACGCAGGCCAGATCCTAACCACCACCGGCACCGGGCGCCAGATTCAACTGGCCGGCCGGTTTACGTTCTGAAGGGCGCCGGAAGCCGGCGCAAGTTTCTGCGGCACAATGGTATCCTTCGGAGGGCCGGTTGCGGAACTCAGCTTTGCCCCGGTAGTCGCACGTGGATCAGAGGATGTGCTCTCTAGTCTGTCGTCAGAATAAATAGCTAGCTTCGTTCAGCCCTGGCGACGAGGACGCTCTCAATGGCAGCAGCTTCTGAGTACGTGTTGGAGCCAATCCGCGATAGCGCGGAATTCACGCTTTACCGCGCCCGGGAGCACGGCAACCCATCGCCCGTCCTGGTAGTAGCTCCTACCGCGGAACAGACGTTGCCCCAGAGTCTGCGACGCCTGGAGCACGAATACTCGCTCGCAGCCGAACTTGAGCCCGCGTGGGCGGCGAAGCCTCTCGCGCTCACTCGCCACGAAGGGCGGACAATCCTCGTTCTCGCCGACCTGGGCGGTGAGCCCCTGGACATCATTCTTGAGCGGGACAGGGAGCGGCCCCTCGATCTTGCCGGACTTCTACGAGTCGCGATTGGCCTGGCGACAGCGCTCGGCCACGCCCATCAGCGCGGTCTGATCCACAAAGACGTCAAGCCCGAGAACGTGCTTGTCGACGACGCCGGCCACGTGTGGCTCACCGGCTTTGGCATAGCGTCCCGACTGCCGCGCGAGCGCCAGGCGCCCGCGCCGCCGCGAATCATTGCCGGCACCCTTGCCTACATGTCTCCCGAACAGACGGGCCGCATGAATCGCTCGATGGATACCCGCAGCGATCTCTACTCTTTGGGCGTCACCTTGTACCAGATGCTTACGGGCGTGCTCCCGTTTGCTGCCGCCGACCCTCTGGAGTGGGTCCACTGCCACATCGCACGTCAGCCGGTAGCGCCCGCGGATCGCCGCGCGGTCCCGGAGCCGTTATCCGCCATCACCATGCGGCTCCTCGCCAAGAATGCGGAGGAGCGCTATCAGACCGCCGCAGGTCTGGAAGCCGATCTTCGGCGGTGCCTTTCGGAATGGCAGTCGCATGGCCGCATCGATCCATTCCCTCTGGCCACGGACGACTCATCAGACCGATTGCTGATACCCGAGAAGCTGTACGGGAGGGAGCGCGAAGTCAGTGCGCTGCTCACGGCATTCGACCGGGTTGTAGAGCAGGGCACCGCCGAACTTGTACTGGTATCTGGGTATTCCGGTGTCGGCAAATCTTCGGTAGTGAATGAGCTGCACAAGGTGCTGGTGCCACCGCGCGGGCTTTTCGCCGCAGGCAAGTTTGACCAGTACAAGCGCGATGTACCATACGCGACGCTGGCACAGGCATTCCAGATGTTGGTGCGTCAGATTCTGGTTGCGAGCGAAGCCGAGGTGGACCATTGGCGGCGCGCCCTTCTGGAGGCGTTGGGGGCGAATGGCCAACTGATGGTCGACCTCATACCCGAAGTCGAATTCGTCATCGGCAAACAACCACGCGTGCTAGAACTGCCGCCTCAAGAAGCGCGGGGCCGTTTCCAGTTGGTGTTCCGGCGTTTCCTCGGCGCTTTCGCCCGCCCGGAACATCCGCTGGCGCTGTTCCTCGACGATCTGCAATGGCTGGATACGGCAACTCTGGAATTGCTGGAGCGCCTGATTACCGATCCGGACGTGCGGCATGTGCTGCTGATCGGAGCCTACCGCGACAACGAAGTCAATTCGTCTCATCCGCTGATGCGGACGCTGGCCGCGATCCGCGAAGCGGGAGCGAGGGCGCAGGAAATCGTGCTTTCGCCTCTCGGGCTCGATGACGTTGAGCGGCTCATCGCCGACTCCCTGCGCTGCCGTCAGAACTCCGTTGGTCCCCTGGCGCAGTTGGTCCACGAGAAGAGCGGCGGCAATCCGTTCTTCGCAATCCAGTTCCTCACGGCAC
>Ga0209656_10002386_pt1 | contig 12174 bp, 14 predicted proteins | sample BogFormECP12_OM2_FD_188239 | JGI IMG/M metagenome (GOLD analysis project Ga0209656, IMG submission 188239) | Bog forest soil microbial communities from Calvert Island, British Columbia, Canada - ECP12_OM2 (SPAdes) (version 2) | ecosystem: Environmental > Aquatic > Freshwater > Wetlands > Bog ... | reverse complement strand
GATGTAAACCTGTTCGCGCGCCAAACCGATTGCCCGCAACATGGAGTTCAAGAGCTGGCCGGCGCGGCCCACGAAGGGCTCACCCTGACGGTCCTCGTCGGCGCCCGGCGCTTCGCCGACAATCAGCCATTCCGCCGTTTGGCTGCCCACGCCGAAGACGGTTTGCGTACGGGTATTGCACAGCGTGCAACGCCTGCAGGCAGCCACCCGCGTCCGCAACTCCACCCAGTCCGCGCCGCTCTCGCGCGCTGCTGCTGTGTCGGGAGCCGCCGCCGGGTCAGGAGCCGCCGCCGGGTCAGGAGCCGCTGCCAGGTCGCGAGCCGGCAGCGGCGCAATGACTTCGCGCAGCGAATTCGCGGGCGTGGGTTTGCCGCGCACAACCCACGCCTCAACCCCTAATGCTGCGAGGTATTCCTGGCGTAGCGCGTTATTCATGAGTGCTCACCGCCGGCCGATTTCGACGGCGCAGCTTGCGGTAAGCCCAAACCGAGGGCGCCGACAGGCCGTACAACCCGAAAATCACCAATAAACTGATGGGCAGGTGCAGGAAGATCAGGATGAACGCGAGCGGCACCAATACGATGTAGGTGAAGCGAACTTTCGCACCGGGATTCACTTGCTTGAAGCTGATGAACGCAAATCGGCTGATCATGAGCGCGCCGGCCGTGGCCGTGACCACGAAGGCCAAAATCAGCCCCGGCAAGCCGATGTCGGTTTTGTCGCTGGCAAGCCATACCAAGGCTGCGACGATGGCGGCAGCCGAGGGGCTCGGCAGACCCTCGAAGTAATGCTTGTCCTGAACGGCGGACCTTGAATTGAAGCGGGCCAGACGCAGCGCGGCGGAGGCCGCGTAGAAAAAACATACCAGCCAGCCCAATCTGCGCCACAGCGGCCCGTACTCGGCGATGCGCGCAACGCCCCATTGGTAGGTGACGATGGCCGGTGCGACGCCGAAGGACACCATATCCGACAGGCTGTCGTACTCCTTGCCAAACAGGCTTTCCGTGTGCGTCCAGCGCGCCACTCGCCCATCCAATCCGTCGAAAATCATGGCGATGAATACGGCGGCTCCGGCCAGCTCAAACTTCAAGTCGATGGCCGCCACGATCGCATAAAAACCGGCGAACAATGCCCCCGTCGTAAGCAGGTTCGGCAGCCAGTACACTCCCCGCGGCCGCACTGTCGAGTCATCGAGGTCGCTCATGCCGGCATAATACCAGGGGGGCTGATGTAAGATATGTGGCCATGCGCTTATCTCAAAACCCCATTTCGACGCTCAAAGAGGTGCCCGCCGACGCAGACGTCGTCAGCCACCGCCTGATGTTGCGGACCGGCATGATCCGCCGCCTCGCGGCGGGCCTGTATGTTTGGCTGCCGCTCGGCCTGCGCACCCTGCGCAAGGTGGAGCACATCGTGCGCGCGGAGATGGACCGCGCCGGCGCTCTGGAGCTGTCCATGCCGACCGTCCAGCCCGCCGAATTGTGGAAAGAATCGGGCCGCTGGAGCAAGTACGGCCCGGAATTGCTGCGTTTCAAGGATCGGCACGACCGCGAGTTCGCCTACGGACCGACCCACGAGGAGGTCATCACCGACATTGCGCGGCGCGAATTACGCAGCTACAAGCAATTGCCGGTTAATTTCTATCAAATTCAAACCAAGTTCCGCGATGAGGTGCGCCCGCGATTCGGCGTGATGCGCGCGCGCGAGTTCTTGATGAAGGATGCCTATTCGTTTCATGTGGACGAAGCGAGCCTTGCCCAGGGCTATCGCCAGATGTACGAGGCTTACTCGCGGATATTCACGCGAATCGGGCTGAAATTTCGCGCCGTTCAGGCCGACGGCGGCAGCATCGGCGGCAGCACCTCCCAGGAGTTCCACGTGCTGGCCGATTCGGGCGAGGACGCCATCGTGTTCTCCGATGCCGACGATTACGCCGCCAATCTCGAGATGGCCGCCACCATCGCCCCCGCCGCACCGCGTGCCGCCGCCGCGGAACCTCTGACCAAAGTGCCTACTCCGAACGCGCGCACCATCGCGGAGCTTGCCGCGCTGCTCGGGGTGGATGCGGCGAGATGCGTCAAGACCTTGCTGGTCGACGGCAGCGACGGCGGCGTAGTCGCCTTGGTGGTCCGCGGCGATCATGAGCTGAACGCGCTGAAGTCGCAGAAACTGCCCGGGGTTGCCGATCCGTTGCGGATGGCCTCGCCTGACCGGGTGCGCAAGGCCACCGGCTCCGAGCCCGGGTTCATCGGTCCCATCGGCTTCCCCGGCAAGATCTACGTCGACTTCGCGGCGGCGCATCTGGCTGATTTCATCTGCGGCGCCAACGAGAACGATATGCACTTCCGCGGCGTGAATTGGGGGCGCGACTTGGCGGAGCCGCAGGCGGTCGATATTCGCAACGCGCAGCGCGGCGACCCGAGCCCGAGCGGCCGCGGCACACTGCAGATCGCACGCGGCATCGAGGTCGGCCATATTTTCCAGCTCGGACAGCTGTACAGCGAGGCCATGCATGCCAGCGTGCTGGATGAGCAGGGCAAGGCGTTGACGATGTTCATGGGCTGCTACGGAATCGGCGTCACCCGGATCGTCGCCGCGGCGATTGAACAGAACAACGATGCCAACGGCATCATCTGGCCGGATGCGATCGCGCCGTTTCAAGTCGTCCTGGTGCCCATCAACTACCAGAAATCGACGCTCGTTCAAGAGACCGCCGATTCCCTGTACCAGCAATTCAATGCCGCCGGTATCGACGTATTGCTCGACGATCGGGACGCCCGCCCGGGCGTCAAATTCGCCGATTCGGAGCTCATGGGAATCCCGCATCGGATCGTGATCGGTGAGCGCGGCCTGGCCGCGGGGAATCTGGAATATCGTCACCGCCGCGCGACCGAATCGACGGAAATTTCCACGGCGGATCCGGTAGGCTATATACGAGATAAGTTAAACGGTTGAGGTACCCATGCGGCGGCCGCAGCGCGCGACCAGGGCCTGCGCTTTAGTTGCTTTGGCGGGGTGCTGTGCCATGGCCGGGACCGCCCGTGCGGATCAGCAACGCGATCCTGAGCTCAAGGCCCTGCTGCAAAAGATCATCGGCAGCTCGGATTGCTTCGCCGACAGGTACGAATCCGAAGTCTGGTACAAAGCCATGGAGCCGCGGCTCATGCATCTCGTGCCCACGCACGAAGCGCGGGTCGAGATCCTGGATCACGTGTATTGCGAGGCCAAACGCGACCCTGCGCTGCAATTGCCGCCGGACTTGGTGCTCGCCATGATCGAGGTCGAAAGCCGCTTCGACCGCTGGGCCGTGTCGCCCGCCGGCGCCGTCGGCCTCATGCAGGTGATGCCGTTTTGGCCGCACGAGCTGGGCGTGCAGAATCAGCTGGTGCGGGTCGAACCCAACATCCGGATGGGCTGCGAAATACTGCGCTATTACCTTCGCGCCGAAAACCGCAATTGGACCCGCGCCCTGGCGCGATACAACGGCAGCACCGGCCGCAACACCTACCCGGCGCTGGTTATGCAGCGCTGGCAACGGGTGTGGCGTTATTGAAAAATTGCCGACGTTTCAACGTCGGGCGCCCAAACGGGTCGAAACGCCGGCCTCAATAAATATCAAATCCCTCCGGAATCGGCGCGCCGTCGATCGGCGGCAGTTCCCGGACCTCCTCCACTTGCGCCCGGGCGGGTCCGCGATGCAGCCACAGGCGCAGCTCCTCGACCCCGGAGGTCGCGCCCTGCGCGAGCACCTCAACGGTGCCGTCAGGTAGATTGCGCGCGGTTCCTCGAATGAGCAGCCGCTGGGCCTCGAGCCGGGTGCTGTGGCGAAAATACACGCCCTGTACCCTCCCAAAGACGCGGAAACGGCGCGTGACTTCGTCCATTGACCTGCCTCAGTGCGGCAGAGTGACGGGGGTCTCCGCGTGTTGGGTATTCGCACTGGCAAGCGCAGCGGCCGCATGATGCTTGGCTTCCAACGCCGCCAAGCGCGCTCGCTCGAACTCTTGCGCCTGCAGGTGCGTTTCTGCGCGCCCGATGGCGGCCTGGGCGGCGTAGAAGTCGGGCGATGTTGCCGTTGTCGCGCCGGCGGCTCGAGCCGCCGCGATGGCCTGCCGAGCGTCGCTCATCTCTTGCACGGGAGCATTGGCGCAGCCGATGAGGCAGACGACACAGAGAATTGCGGCAAATAAGCGCGTCATGGCGAGCACCGACACTAGCAACAGCCGCCAGAGCCGTCAAACGAGCTGCCGTTATACAATGCGCGGCGGGCCGCAATGAATCCGTTGCGCCGGCGCAGCACGCAAGCAAAATCCCACGTGATTTCCCGGAAGAGTACCGATGAACGAAATCTTGGTTCTGTATTATTCTCGCCAAGGCAGCACCGCCGCTCTGGCTCGACAAGTCTGCCGCGGCGTCGAGGCGGTCTCCGGTATGCAGGCTCGGCTGCGCACGGTGGCACCGGTTGCCACCACCACGGAGCGCCTTGATCCATCAATCCCCGACGAGGGTCCGCCGTATGCCAGCCATGAGGACCTGGTGCAATGTAGCGGGCTCGTGCTGGGGAGCCCGACGCGCTTCGGCAACATGGCGGCGCCGGTAAAGTTCTTCTTGGACGGCACGAGCGCGTTGTGGCTGTCCGGCGCGTTGGCGGGAAAACCCGCCGGCGTGTTCACCTCCACCCAGACACTGCACGGCGGGCAGGAGTCGACCTTGCTGTCGATGATGATCCCACTCCTGCATCACGGCATGTACTTGGTCGGCCTGCCGTACAGCGAACGTGGCTTGACCGATACGCGCAGCGGGGGCACGCCATACGGTGCCAGCCACGTGGCTTCCTTGAGCGGTCACGGCGAATTGTCGGAGCCTGAACGAGAGCTGGCGCGCGCATTGGGGACGCGGGTGGCCGCGTTGGCCGATCGATTGCGGAGCCGCGCGTGAGTCTCAACTCCACAGCGCGCTCGCTGACCATTTGGCTCTGGATCGCCGTCGCTCTCAGCCTGCTCGCGTGGATGCTGGTCGGCTATCCGTGGCCGATATGCCTGCTTGCCGTTCTACCCTTGCTGGCGCCGTTGAACGGTCTGGTGCGCGGTCGCCGCCATACTTACGCCTGGGCCACCTTGTTCGCCGTCCCCTATCTCGCGTTTGCCCTGACGGAACTGCTGGTCAACCCCGCTGCGCGCTGGGTGGGCGCACTGAGCCTGCTGCTGGTGTTCGCTTGGTTCTGCGCTATGGTTTTGTTCCTGCGCGTTTCTCGAGCGCATCGCGAATGAAGGGAATGGTGAGCCGGCGCTGAGCGGCCAAGGATGCCTCGTCGAGTTGATCGAGGATCTCGAACAACGAACGCAGGTCCCGCGGCATGCGCTTCAGCAAATACTCGGATGTTTCGTAGGGCAGCTGCAAACCGCGCTGCGCCGCGCGCAGCCGCAGCGCCTCGATGCGGCCCTCATCGTCGAGCTCCCGCAGTTGGTAGACCACGCAGGCTCCCGCCCGCGAGCGCCAGTCCTCGAGCGACCACTCGGCCTGGCGAGGCGGCGCGGCGGCGGCGAAAATCAGCCGCGTGCGCAATTCGGCTGCTGCGTTGAACAGGTGGAACAGCGCTCTTTCCCACGCCAAGTCTCCCGCCACGGCATCGGCGTCATCGACGCACAGGACGGCAGTTCGCTCGTAACCCGCAAGCGCCTCGGGCGGCAAGGCGAGCGACCGATCCAGGGGAAAATACGCGGCAGCCGCGCCCGCCGCCGCGCACACGGCTTGCAGCAGATGAGTCTTGCCCGTGCCGCGCGCACCCCAGAGCCACAGCGGCGCGGTACCCGGTGCTTGCAGCGCCGCAATGATTTCAGTATTCGTCCCGGGCCAATAACTCTCGAATACCGCGTCCGCGCGCAACCGCACTCCCAGGGCGAGCTGCTTCACGGACGTCGATCATCGGCGCGTGCGGCCGCGCGCGGTTTGGTCAAACTGAGGGCCCGCCGCCCGTAAATCAGCACGTAATCGATGCCGCTGATCACCACCGTGACGAACATCAGCGCGCCAAGCACCGTCACGATCCACCCCGGAAGCGCCGAGAATTCTTCTCTGCCGACGACCGCCAATATGAAGGCGGCCTGACACAGGGTGTTGAATTTGCTCAGCATCGACGGCCGCACCTCCAGCGGACCCAGGCAATAGCGGTACAGCAGCGCGCCGAGCGCGATGATCACATCCCGCGCCACCGCCGCCGCCATCAACCACAGCGGCACGAGCCGCAGGTAGGCAAGCGTGACGAATACGGTTGCAAACAATATCTTGTCCGCGGCCGGATCGAGCACGGCGCCCAATTCGCTTTGCCAGCCGTTGCGTTTGGCGAGAAAGCCGTCCGCGGCATCCGTCAGCGCAGCGACCCCGAACAACGCAATGCTGGTCGCCGACCGATGATGCACCAGCGCCACCGCAATGGGCGCGGCGAGCAGAATTCTCATCGAGGTGATGACATTCGGGATTTGGCGCAAAGACCAGGGCACGATTAACGGCGAAGTTGAAAGCGCTGAATCCCAGGGTCGCCGCCGACGATCGGCTGCAATCGGCCGTTCAAAGTCAGCGTGCGCTGCAGCGATTCGGTCCCGCCGCGCGTCGCCAGGCGAAATCTAATCGTATCGCCCGTCAAGGCCACCACGCTCACGCCCGAAATGAACGTCAGCGATTCGAGATACGAGCGGATGGTTGCATATTCACGGACATCGCCGATCCCGGTCACCTCGATATCGACGGGTACGAGAGTGCCGCTGGCGGCAAACAGCTCCGCATACGTATCCGCCGCCCGATTCACGCCCTCCAGCGTGCCGGAATATTCACTGCTCCTGTCCTGAAACAGATGTGTCCAGCGCACATTGGCGCCCGCCGTGGCATTGCTGGCGCGGCCGATGAGAACCCCCTCTCCACCCAAGCGCCGGCCCAGATCGGCGAGCGCCGACGGTCCCATGCCGGCGACTGCGCCGTAATCCAAATGATTTCTTTGTATATCGGCCGCACTTGGCCAGAGCAGCGGCAGGCCGCGCGCCGCCGCCGCCGCGTCGATCGTCGATTTCAATTCGGACGCGTCATCGGCGGTAATGACGATGCCGGATTGGGACCCCGTCTGGGCCGTCAGCCATACGAAGGTCGCAGGCCGTTCGTGCCCCCAAAGGGGCTGGCCATTTTGCGTCAGCCAACGTTCGATGGCAGGGCCGTCGAAGGCCAGCCACAGTCGACCGCCCGCGGCTCGGCGACACTGTTGCACGTAGCGGTGCGCATTGCCGATCAGCGGCCCCAGCGCCGGGTCTTCGTCGGCTGACGTTCGTCCCGTGACGCGCACCAGAACGATTTTCATGGCGGCCTGGAAAGCCGACGGCGGCGCCGCCTCGCAGCTCTCGGCAACCGGTACCGAGGCCTGATACAGTTCCGCGCGGGTCAGCGAGTGGCTGACATTCCCCAGGAACAGCGCGGCTGCGCTCAAGCACATAATCAGTGCCGGACGCAAATATCGGGCCGACAAAACGCTGTTTTTCTGTGGCATGGTGTTATCGCGGAAGCCTTGATTCTCCTGATGTAAAATACCACAGCTGGCCCGCTAGCCGCCTCGGCGCAGCCGGGCGAGCCGACGGGGCGACCATTAACCATAAGGGATTCGAATGACCGAGCGTGCCCCCGTAACCTATCGCCAGGCCGGAGTCGATATCGACGCCGGCGAGGAACTGGTCGAACGAATAAAGCCTCACGTGCGGCGCTCGATGCGCAGCGAGGTCCTGGGGGGCATCGGCGGGTTCGGGGCCCTGGTCGAAGTGCCGCTCGATCGCTACCGCAAGCCCGTGCTGGTGTCGGGAACCGACGGCGTCGGCACCAAGCTTCGCTTGGCGATCGACACCCGCCGCCACGATACGGTGGGCATCGATCTGGTGGCGATGTGCGTCAACGATGTGGTCGTGCAAGGCGCCGAGCCGCTGTTTTTTCTCGACTACTTCGCAACCGGGAAGCTCGACGTGGGCGTCGGCGAGCGCCTCATCGCCGGCATCGTCGAAGGCTGCGTGCAAGCCGGCTGCGCACTGGTGGGCGGCGAAACGGCCGAAATGCCGGGGATGTATCACGGCGAGGATTACGATCTCGCGGGGTTCTGCGTCGGCATCGTGGAGAAGGACTCCATCATCGACGGATCGGCAACGCGCGCCGGCGACGTGGTGCTCGGACTGCCTTCCTCGGGGCCGCATTCCAACGGTTTTTCGCTGATTAGAAAAATACTGCAAGTCGCCGGCGCCGATCTCGAGGCGCCGATTGACGGCGTGAGCCTCGTCGATCGCCTGATGGCGCCGACCCGCATCTATGTGAGGCCGCTGCTCAACCTGATCGCCCAATTCCCTGTGCACGGGCTGGCGCATATCACGGGCGGGGGTCTGCTTGAGAACATTCCGCGCGTGCTGCCCGACGGCTTGGAGGTCATTTTGGAGCGCAAATCCTGGCGCCGCGACGCAGTGTTCGAATGGCTGCAGCGCGAAGGCCAGGTTGCCGATGCGGAGATGTACCGCGTATTCAATTGCGGCATCGGCATGACGGTTCACTTGCGGCCGAATGTCGCCGATCGCGCCATCGGCATCCTGCGCGACATGGGGCAAGAGGCGCTCGTCATCGGTGAAGTGCGCGCCGGTACGCGCGGCGTCGTCATCGCTTGAACAGCGAACGATTTCCGCAGCCGATCGTCATTCTCATTTCCGGACGCGGCAGCAATATGCATGCCCTCATCGAACGGAGCCGCGAGCACGGCTCGGCCTATTCGGTGGCCAAGGTGCTTTCGGACAGAGCCGATGCCGCGGGGCTCGAGCTTGCGCGAAGTCTCGGCGTGCCGGCAAAGCTGCTCGTCGCCACGGCGGATCGCGCCGCGTACGATCGCGAATTGGCGGCGGCGATCCGCGATTGCGCGCCCTCGCTGATCGTGCTCGCCGGGTTCATGCGCGTCTTGTCGGCGCAATTCGTGAGCGAGTTTGCAGGACGGATTTTGAACATTCACCCGTCGCTGCTGCCTAAATTTCCCGGCTTGCACACGCACCGGCGCGCTCTGGAGGCGCACGAGACGCAGCATGGCGCGACGGTGCATTTTGTGACCGCAGAGCTCGACCGCGGGCCGCGGGTCATCCAGGCGCGCGTTGCCGTGGCCGCGGATGACGACGAGGCGAGTCTCGCGGCGCGCGTGCAGGCCCAGGAGCACCGCATCTACCCGGTCGCCGTTGGCTGGTTTTGCGAGGGACGGCTGCGCTGCCAAGCCGGACAAGCGTGGCTGGACGGCCGGCCGCTGAGCGAGCCCGTGCAATTCACGGACCCCTCAGGATGAAGAGGTCATTCATGAGCATTCGAGGTTTCACCGCACTGCTGCTCGCAGCGACCGCCGCCGCCCCTGCGGCGACAGCGGCGCCGGACGCCGACGACGCCATCGCCCCCTTTTCCGCTCACTACGTGGCGAGCTGGAAATCCATCGACGTGGGCACCAGCGACCTGGAACTGAAGGGCGACACCGAGCCCGGCCACTATGTCTACACATGGACAATCACGGCCCGCGGCATCTTTCGGCTGGCTTATCGGGACGATCTGATCCAGACCAGCTGGTTCGGCATCTCCGGCGGGCACGCACGGCCGATCAAGTATCACGCGGTCGACGGTCCCGCCAGCGTGAACCTGGATTTCGATTGGGACGCCGGCCGCGCGCGCGGGACCTCGGAAACGAAGCCGGTCGACCTGACGATCAAAGATGGCACACAGGATGTGATGTCGATCCAGGTCGAGGTGATGCTCGATCTGCGGAAGGGGAATTTGCCGAAGACCTTTCAGATCATCGACAAGGACCAACTCAAGGAATTCGTCTATACCCGGGAAGGCACAGCCAGTATCAGAACCGCCCTGGGGATATTGGACACGGTCATCGTATCGAGCCAGCGCCCCGGCAATAATCGCATCCTACGAATGTGGTTCGCGCCGTCTCTGGGATTCGTACCGGTGCAGGCCGAGCGCAGCCGCGACGGCAAACTCGAGTTCGCCATGCGGATCAGGACGCTTAAGCGATGAGCGAGCTACCCCAACGTCGTGACGGATTGGCTTGTCTCGACCACAAACGGCAATTGCTGCAGTGGAAATATTTCAGGCCCTGCGGGCGGATGGGCCGGCCGGGGTGTAGTATCCGCCCTGCCCAACACTTAGAGCGACGGCTCGGTCCACCCGAGTACCGCCACGCGATCGAAACTATGAGGTGACTTATGATTCCGAGGACGTTTGATTTCGCCGTGCGCTCGCTCGGCGTTGCCCTGTTGGTCTGCGTGAGCGGCGGAGCCGTTGCCGCCGATTCGCCACTCGTGTCGAGTTCCAAGGACGTGAAGTGGGGTGCGGCACCGCCCGTTCTTCCAAAGGGCGCGATGATGGCGGTGATGTCGGGCGACCCCGGCGCAGCGGGACCGGTCGTGGTTCGACTCAAGATGCCCGCGGGCTACAAAATTCCCGCGCACTGGCATCCGACTGATGAGCAGGTCACTGTGCTTTCCGGGACTCTGGCGCTCGGCATGGGCGACAAGCTCGACAAGACCAAGGGTCAGACGCTAAGCGCCGGAGGCTTCGGCATCGCGCCGGCCCACATGAATCACTACGCGTGGACCCAGACAGGCGCTGTCATCCAGATCAATCTGATGGGACCGTTTGCGCTCACCTATGTGAACCCTGCGGACGATCCGAGCAAGGCTGCCGCGAAGTGAGCTGAGTTCCAATCAGGTCTTGGGCAACGTGACCCCGCGCTGCCCCTGGTACTTGCCGCCGCGGTCCGCGTACGAGGTCTCGCAGATTTCGTCCGACTCGAAGAACAGCATTTGCGCCACGCCCTCGTTGGCGTAGATTTTTGCGGGCAATGGCGTGGTGTTCGAGAACTCCAGAGTCACGTGGCCCTCCCACTCGGGTTCCAAGGGCGTTACATTCACTATTATCCCGCAACGTGCATAAGTTGAATTGTGAACGATGAAATCGTTGGCGACGAAATTGTGCAGGGTCGGCACGGTGATGTCGTAGACGTCTTCGACCCCGACGGGCTCGATTTGTTCGACCTCGTCCCATACGGGTCCGTCGACCAGCGGAGTGACACACGGATCGCCGCCCGTCATGAGCGCCACCCGCGCCGCAGCGAACATTGGCATGGATTGATCCGGGTGAGTATCAATGCCGAGCGCGTTCAAGCTTAGTCCGCCAACCCGCGCAGCGGTGAGGGCGACCGCCCAGGTCTCTTTGGGCAGCGTGTCGATGTTGCTCCTGCGCCTCGGTTGCGCGGCGATCATCGGCAAAACCTCTTCCTCGAGCAGTCGCTGTTTCACCGAGCCGGGTGAGAAGCCGATTCTTCGGGCAAAACGCAGGATCTGATCCTTGTCCGTGATCTGTATCTTGCAAGCCCGAGTCCCGATCGCCGTGGTCCTTTCGCGGATCAGGGAAAAGATTCCGAATCGCAGCAGAAGATGGTGCACGTCCTCGATCAGCCGCCGCGACTTCGAGTAGTACTCGAGGAAGACACCCGCGTCGGAGTAATAGACGCTGCCGTCGCCGCTGAAAAGTGCCTGCAGAAAAAGGCGAACCGCGGGTTCGGGCGCCGTGAAGATGATCTGCGGCACGAAATTGTCGGCGGCGCCGACGTTGAGTTCGAGATTTCGCAGCCAGTCGTGGGCGCGATTGATCTCTCCCAAGCCGGAGGCCGCCATCGCGGACTCGAGCAAAGCGACCATGGCCGGATCCGCGGTCGTGTACGTAGGGCTGTGGCCGGGCGTATCGCACTGCCCTTCCGAAGTCATCAAGCCCGCCAGCGTCGCTTCCCAGTCAGCGATGGGCGTCTTGCCGAATATGGGAATCTCGCGGGCCACCGCAATACGATCGCCGAGCCGCAAATCGCCCAAGGGCACCCATCGATTCAGCATTCGAAACGGGTGATTCGCCGTCGCGCGAATGCGCAACCCCGCCCGGGTGCGCAGCTCGAAGATCTCTCGCTTGCCCTGCGGTATGAAGGCCGACACTCTTGCGGGCTTCAAACGCGAGCCGTCCCAGGCCAGGGTGCGCTTGCCCCAGCGCATCTCCGTGATCGGCACATAGGCGCCTGTATCGGCGTCGACCAGGCGCGTATCCCCGGTGACGCACTTTCCGAGACAAATCGTCAAA
>Ga0209656_10002385_pt1 | contig 12176 bp, 9 predicted proteins | sample BogFormECP12_OM2_FD_188239 | JGI IMG/M metagenome (GOLD analysis project Ga0209656, IMG submission 188239) | Bog forest soil microbial communities from Calvert Island, British Columbia, Canada - ECP12_OM2 (SPAdes) (version 2) | ecosystem: Environmental > Aquatic > Freshwater > Wetlands > Bog ... | reverse complement strand
CGTCCTATTTGATTTCTCTGTATTGCTCTGCGGCGGTGCTGGTGGATGATGCCATCGCCGCGCTCGAAGACGTCGAGGTCGGGCACTATCATGAGTCCAAGTGACACCGGAAAAACGGGTGCGGGATTTTCCGCGGAGGATTTCCGCACCGTCTTGCCTGGCTCCGGGCTGACGGTGCCTGCGGGCTTGCCCGAGCCCGAAGTGCTGGCGCGCATGGCCAACGAGTTTTTCACGGCCCTTCCGGGTGCGGAGTTTGCTGGCACGGAATCGTCGCGGGTCGCCGCACTGCCGCAGGGCACTTCGTTTTCTTCGCTCTCAGTCCCCGGCTCCGCGATATCTGCCACGCCAGTCCAGGCATTAGCGCCGGCGCCGCAAACGGCAGTTCCGAGTGAAGCGCAATTGCCTGCATTGCCGGCCGCGATACCCGGAGCGGGAACGCAGTCGCAGATCCCCGCCGTGCCCGGCGCGTTTTTGCCGGAACTTCCCGGAGGAATCACCGCTGCGAATTTCGGTGGCTCGGACTCCTTTTCTTTTCTGGATGAGCTGCGCCCGCTTTTTTCTTACTCCGGACTGCCCGTGGCGATTCCTGATATGGCGCCGAACCTGAGTATGCCCGGCGAGACGGAACTTCGCGCACTGGCCGATGATCTTTCTTCCACAGCGCTGCCGCAAATTTCCAAGGCTCGCTCCTATCCCTCGATGCCGCAGGTTCCCGGCACTGCTGGACAACCAACAGCCTCAGAGCTAGCGCTAGGCTATTCATTTTTGAACGAAATTCGGCAGCTCGCGCCTGCGGGCACAGGCGGGTTGATCGAGTCATCCCAAGCCCCCTCGAACGGATTATCGCCGTTGAATGTTTCTTCGCAGTCTTTTGACGTGCAGGCTATCCGCCGCGATTTTCCGATTTTGCAGGAGCGCGTGCACGGCAAGCCCCTGATTTGGCTGGACAACGCCGCCACCACGCAGAAACCGCAGAGCGTGATCGACCGCCTCAGCTATTTTTACGCCCACGAGAATTCCAACATTCACCGCGCGGCGCACGAGCTGGCCTCGCGCGCGACCGACGCTTACGAAGCCGCGCGCGAAAAAGTGCGCCGTTTTCTAAATGCCTCCACAGTGCGCGAAATCATCTTCGTGCGCGGAGCCACGGAAGGCATCAATTTGGTGGCGCAAAGCTGGGGCCGGCAAAACATCCAGAAGGACGACGAGATCGTCATCACCTGGCTGGAGCACCACGCCAACATCGTGCCCTGGCAAATGCTGTGCGCGGAAAAAGGCGCACGCCTGCGCGTTGCTCCCGTCGATGAATCCGGCCAGGTGCTGCTCGACGAATACCAGAAGCTGCTCAATTCACGAACGCGTCTCGTAGCCTTCGCGCAGGTCTCCAACGCCCTAGGCACGGTGACGCCAGCCGTTCAAATGATGGAGATGGCCCACCGTTACGGAGCAAAGGTCTTACTGGACGGTGCGCAAGCCGTTTCCCACATGCGCGTCGATGTGCAAGCGTACGATTGCGATTTTTACGTTTTCTCCGGCCATAAAATTTTTGCCCCCACAGGCATCGGCGTGGTTTTTGGCAAACTCGACATTCTGGAGCACACCCAGCCTTGGCAGGGCGGCGGCAACATGATTCAAGACGTAACCTTCGAGAAGACTACCTATCAGCCCGCCCCAGGCCGATTCGAGGCGGGTACCGGCAATATCGCCGATGCCGTCGGGCTCGGCGCAGCGTTGGATTATTTGGATCGCGTCGGTATGGTGAACATCGAGCGTTACGAGCACGACTTAATGCTCTACGCCACGGAAAAACTGCAACGCATTCCCGGCCTGCGCTTGATCGGCACGGCCCGCGAAAAGGCCGGAGTGTTATCCTTCGTTCTCGATGGTTTCCGAACCGAAGACGTAGGCGCCGCGCTCAATCGCCAGGGCATTGCCGTACGCGCCGGCCATCATTGCGCGCAGCCGATTTTGCGCAGGTTTGGCGTGGAAAGCACGGTCCGCCCGTCGCTGGCTCTCTATAATACGTGTGAAGATATCGACGCTCTGGTGGCGGCGATTTGGAATTTGCGCCAGGGCCACAGCTCGCTCTAGCTCTGACCTCCTACAAACGGGGAGGAATCTCTCCCCACAAATATCGCCCGCAAACAGAAGCGCCGCTACGAGGATGGTTGTGCCACGGCGCGTGAAGAGATCAACCTGCGAAGGCGAGAAAAGTGTGGCGCCAACGCTGCGCAACCCACGCCCGCCAGAATCACGAACAACGGTTCCAGTAGCGGGATGCGCAAGCGCGTATTCATGACCAGCGGCAGATGCAGCAGCGTGAGTCCTGCGGCATAAATCAGCAGCAGATTTGCGATCGCCGCATTCGTCTGTCTTAATCCCCACCATCCCGCCACAGCAAAGCTCAACACCATCCAGTAACACAACACTCCCGCGACACGAATCAGGCGCTCCTGCGACGCCAGGGACTTGGTATCCGCCAGCTGATCCCAGCTGAGCCAAAAATCCGCCAGCTTTTTTAGCAGCAGCGGTCCGGCGTGCCACCCTTCGCGCGCCCACAGCGCAGGAACGATGCGCAGGGCCTCGCGGTCCAGCACCGCCTCGGAGGGCAACTTGGCGCGCGCGGGGCTGTTGGTCTCGATCTGGTGCAGCTCCCATCCGAGGTTCCGGATCAGCAAATCGGTGTCACCGGGCTGCGTCCGCCCCTCGCTAGTCAGCACCCCTTGCACCGCATTCGGCCCGCCCTGAGTCGAGTACAGGACCTGCCCACCGAAGGCCACCTCGTTGCGAATAATCCACGGCGAAACCATCAGCAGCGGCACACCCAGCGCCAGCGCCGCCCGGCCCCACAAAATTCCTCGCTGCCGCCCGCTGAAAATGGCAAACGCCGCGAACAGTGGCAGCGCCGCGGCGTTGAACCGGAACATCGACTCCAGCCCCGCGCTCCAGCCTAGCGTAGCTGCCGACCGCGCATCGCAATTTTCCCGCTGCACCACCATCTGGTGGAGGAACAGCGCGGTCAGCAACGTAGCCACGCATTCCGTCAAAAGCTGCGCGGTGGTGAATAGCAAGGTAGGCAGCAACAGTCCGACAAGCAGGCTGGCGCGTCCAGCAGTCGCACCAAACAGACGCCGTGCCGCCGCCGCGCAAACGAATACCGTCGCGATCCCCAGGACGAATTGCAGCATGCGCACCGCGAGGATGTATTTCGGCCCGAACATCACCATGGCCCCCGCGAGCAGCAACGGATATCCCGGCGGCCGTACGGCGGAAGGGAAGCCGGCGTAGGCGAATCCCAAATGCCCCAGAAGATTCTGCGCCAATAAAACGTAAGAAGGTGCGTCGCTGCCCCCGCTATGAAACGTCAGTTCCCGTGCCCCGGCCAGGCACACGAACAGCAAACGCAGCGCAATTCCAGTCACCACCAACGCCACAAATGCCGGGGTGCCCTGCTCCCGCACCGGAGCTTCGCGCCGCGGACTTGGTTCCGCCTTGGGAGCAGGCACCCCTGTAGGGGGTGTAATCGTTGCTGTGGGTGCGACGTGAGTGGGCGGGAAAACCGTGTAACTGATGAGCGGCAGTGGAATTCTCAATATTCGGCACCCTTCGAAAAAGAAATGCCTACAGCAAAATGCATGGAAAAACTCCGCGCTTCCGCTCGGAGCAGTGTTCTGACTTGAAACACCCTCGCGTCCCTTGTTTTTTTTTGCTGCAGGCAGGAAAGCAATCGCTTGGCCACAACTGGGTGGGCTAGGGAAACGCTAAAGCGCGTGGAATCAGAGAAATTTACGGAAGGAAGCGAATGGACTACGAGAGAGAATTCCCGATACGATAATTCTGCACCGAATTGAAAAGTCTAGGACGCGGCACTCGCGGCGTCGCTCGCGCGGTTGCCCGCCTGTTGGCTAAATTTGTTTCCCGCTCCCCGCAGCGCTTCAGAGAGTTCACCCGACCACAGCAGCACATCCAGCAGTCGGCTGCGTTGCACATTGTTCAGATTTTCCGCACTCAGGGAAATGGTCAGGGCCTGCAGCGCGCACTGATCAAGCACTGCGCGTGCTTCGTCGCAGCCCGCTTCCCGGCGCGTGTGGATGTGGTCACGCAGTTGTTCGCATCCTTCGAGAGCTTCATAGCATTGCGCCACGAAATGATCCACACACCACCGCTGTTGCCGCAACGTCGCAGCTCCCGGCGCCCCGCAGTTCGCCGCGGCGCATCGCGCCAGGTGCCGGCCAGCATCTCCGGCGATGTCACCCGCCACGCTTTTCCGCGAATCGTCCATCTGTCCCACAGTCATAGATAGGTATGCTCCCGGAACCCTACAGCCCCGCCAATCAGCAAAAGTCGTTAGAAACTTCGGTGCCGCACCCGACACGTCCTAAGCCACCGGCACGCGTCGCGTTTCCAGAGAGGTTTTACAAGCCGCCTGCGGCAATATGGCCAGCTGCGAACGCAATGTCTGAACCCGCAGCCTATGGTCCATGTATGGCTCCAGCAGCTTGCAGATCCAACGCGTATTGTCCGCCAGCGCGGAGCCATCTAGCCTTCCGTGCCAGAAGGTCAGCAGAGTAATCAGCCGTTCCTCTTGGTCAGACACCATCAACGCGCAGCCCGCAAAATCCCGTACCCCGGCAAACGTTTGGTTGATCGCCACGGGCACCATCGCCCGTACGCGCTGCGCAAGGTTCGGCTTGGTGACGAACTCCACGCTAAGCGCCGTCCGGCAGCCCTCCGCGGCACTCTCCTGCAAGTGCTCGAAGGCCTCTTCGGTCCCCTCAAGCACAGCACCGGCCGTAGACCCCGGCCTCTTCTCGATCCAACCCGAATTGACGCCGTGTGTTGCCACGAATCCTCCCAAGACTATTGCAGAATCTTCGAACCTCGCGGCGGGGAAAATCCCAGAACCATGGGAGAAATCCAAAATGGGACCCCGACCTTCATCCATCGTCATGCCCCCATACTGCTCCCGCCCTCCACAGGGTGGGGGAGGCGCGCCTAGGCCTTATCGCTAACTATTTGTGGTAGTTAGCACAACCTCGGGTGTCGGCCCGAAGTCGGTTCAGGGCGGCATAGACGCGCCTGGTGGGCACGCGGGAACGGGGATCCCCGCGGGTAAGAACTCCCGACGAATCGTCGAGTGTCTACGAAATAGTAGTGTCCCGAGCGCGCGAAACGTATCAAACCATAGAGGCGCAACCAAACGCTGAAGGAGCATTCCTCGGGGCATCGGGTAGAGGTCGGCGACGCTTCTTTCCGCGCGCTGGCCGTGTTCGCCCGTCTGATTGCAGATGCCTGAATACGCAAAGTATCGCAGCAGTAGCCTAAGGCACCAGTCACGATTCATTGCCCAATTTGGTGCCGCGCGGATATACTCCCGTGCAACGGGTTCAGGGCCCGCCTGGCAGTTCGAGGACATTAGTGGAGCTGTTCGAGTTTGATAAAGCATACGTTGACCGTCTGCGTGTCGGCGATGTCGGCACCACAGAGCATTTTGTTGCCTATTTTGGGCAATTATTGAGGGTCTTGCTGCGCGCTCGCATGCTCCCGCCCGATCGTGTCGAGGATCTAACCCAGGAAACCTTCCGACGCGTCCTAGTCGCCCTTCGCCGCGAAGACGCAGTCCGTCAGCCCGAACGCTTTGGCGCCTTCGTTAACTCCATATGCAAGAATGCCTTACACGAGTACGAACGCGCCGGCCGGCGCACCGAACCCATCGCCGACGGGCACCTCGAGATGCCTGATAAACTGCCCGACGCCCATGCCGCGCTAGTCACGCGTGAGTCGCGCGAGCAGGTGCGCAAGATTCTTGCTGGCTTGCCGCGCAAGGACCGCGACTTGCTCCGCGAGATTTTCTTCCTGGAGAAAGATAAGGATGAGATTTGCCGCGAACGCGGCGTGGACCGTGAGTATTTGCGCGTGCTCGTGCATCGCGCCAAAACCCGCTTCCGCACCGAGTTCGAAGCCCTCACATTCCCAAAACGGCACCAATCGGCCGGCAAACAAAAGGCTTGAGGGAGACGCCCGGCGAAACGATCCGATAATAACCGTCGATAAATTTGATACGAAAGCGCCCTCAACCGCACTACCTAATGGCTGAATCAGGGCGGCCAAACTAGGTTGGAAGGGTAAAGGTGAGCAGGTAAATAAACATGGATCATAATCAGGCCATAGAACTAAACGCGGCGGAGAAATATGTCTTGCGCGAGCTTCCTGAGGATCTGCAGGAAGCCTATGAACAGCATTTCTTCGATTGCTCCATCTGTGCCGCGGATATTAAGGCCGCGGCCATCTTCGCAGAGACCACCCGTGAGATTTTTGCCGAAGAACACGACCACCCCGCGACAGACCCGGAACGCGGCAGCGTCTGGTCGCGTTGGCTACGCCCGGCAATCGCCGTGCCCGTTTTTGCGACGCTTCTTCTGCTGGTGGGGTATCAGAACCTGGTGACCATTCCGCAACTCAAATCGGGGCCCACCGCTTCGCTGCAGGTGTTGAACACCTTCTCGCTGGCGGCGGCAGATTCCCGGGGGGGGGCCGTCCGCATCCCCCTCTCGCGGGGCCAGGGCTTCGCCCTGGATTTTGACATTCCGTCGGCCAAGGGCTTCGCACAGTTTCTCTGCCAGTTGCGCGATGACTCCGGCCGGGTACTGCATCAGGTGACCGTTACCGCGGAACAGGCAAATAAAACTGTTGAGCTTTTCGTGCCGGCGGGTATGATGCATCCGGGCACGTACTCGATTGTTATCGCCGGCGACGCGGACCACAATGCGCAATTCCGCGAGCAGAACCAGATCGCCAAGCTTAACTTCGAAGTGGTGCTTGACAATTAAATTTCTCAGGAAAACCTAGAACCAATTGCCGTTGCATCAACCCTAAAGGAGCCCTTCCCATGGCTGGTGTTAAGCGGACGTTCCATTACAATGCCTGCGCCCACGTATTTAGCGGGCAATTCAATAGACCCATTCAACATGACATCGAAGTGCAAGCTCCGGTATCCTTGCCGACCATCGGCGGGCACGGGAATGCGCGCGTGGAAAATTTTCGTGTCAAGGAGTTTGCTTCCTTCAAAGCTGGGTATTCGCACGTTTCGGGAAGCGAGCATGTCGATGGCGACAAGACTTTTTACACCACCTTGTCCACCGCCACGGTCGAAGGACTGAATATCCTGGACGTCATCACCGCCGACCGCCTGGTCTCGCGGGTATCATCGTTCTGGACCAATAAGGACGATGAGCCGCATTTCTCCTTCTCGGGAAGTGCGTTTGATAATCTGCGCATCGCCGGCTGCCCCATCCATGTCGAGATTAAGTCCAAACTGATCTCCGAACTCCCCAGGTTTTCCGACGTCGGCAAAGAGTTGGCAAATAACGAAAAGTTCCGCAAAATGGCTCAGGACTCTTTTCCAGACGGCGGCTTCGATATCACCAAGCATAACGGGGTAATTTTCTGCTCGCTGGCAACCGATTTAGCTGCGGAAGCGCCGGGAGTTACGGCCAAAGGGCACGTAATCACCGTGCCCCACTTTGGCAAGGTGTATCTGGCCGAGGTATTAATCGAGCACTTCCGCCGGACGCTAACGATGATTCGCCTGGAATTGGGCTCCCCGGTTGGCGGAAGCGGAGTGGTCGCGCAAAGCGGCTCGAATGGAAGGACTTATCCACCGCCACCTCCTCCTCCGCTCAGCGCCTAGCCCTCTTCCTTACAAGCGCACTGCTGTTATTTGGGTGCTCGGCGCCCAAGCAGGAAGTTGCGCAGACGTCACAACCAACAGAGAAACCGGAAGCCCTGCAAGAACCAGCAACCCCGAAGGTCATTCAACAAGCAATCAGCGAGAAGATTGTCCACGGCGAGTTAGAAGCCGCATTACGACAAGCGGATGACGCTGCGCGAGACTACCAGAAGCGCGATGCCTATTGGTATTGGCAGTTCCGGATATTGGGCGCGCAAGCGCAGATTTTTCGCGGACAATTCAACGACGCTATCGAACGGCTCCAGCAGCCGCTACCCAAGGAACTCGCAACCGGGGATTTGGCTGTCCTGCGGAAAGTGCTCCTGGCAAATGCGGAAGACTATTCCCAACGCACTGCCGCGGCGGAAGCCGACATATCCGAGGCCGAGCGGTTGGCGGCTGACTCCCCTCCCAAAATCGTCATGCAAGTCATGCAGGTGCGTGGTGATCTTGAGATTAGTCAGAAAAGGTATGCGAAGGCGGAAGCCGCTTTTCGTAAGGTTCTGGAGATCGCCAGAAGCCAGCGCGTTACGGCCTCGGAAGCAGTTGCGCTTGGAAGCCTGGGCCAGGTCAGCACTGGGCTCGAACATTACGACGAAGCCGCGGATTGGTACAAGGCGGCGCTTGATTTGGCGCGCGCCAACGGAAAGAATTCTTCGCTGTCCACGACCCTTGGGAATATCGCTTCCAGCTATGACGCGCTGGGAGATTACGAAAATGCTGGGGATTATTATCTCCAAGCCGAACAGGCGGCCTTCCATGCCGGGCAGAAGGCCGAGCGTGTCCAGTGGCTGTCCAATCTGTCCTACGTCTACAGCGAGAAATCTGATTACGCGCAAGCGGATACCAATGCGAGCCACGCGCTGGCGCTCGCACGCGAACTCCAGGATCCTCTGTCCACTGTACAATCACTGAACGCCTTGACCGAGATTGCGCTCAATACCGATCGCCTGGATATGGCGGAGCAGCGCAATAGCGAAGCTCTCGCCATCGAGGCCCCGGGCTTCGATCACGACGAAATTGTCACTTCGGAGCTGGACGCTGGGCGCATCTCCCGGTTGCGCGGCCGGCTCCACGAAGCGGAACATCTGCTTGAGAAGGTCGCCCGCGACCCCCAGGCCAAGACTCCATCGCGATGGGAAGCGCATGCAAGCTTGGCCAGCGTTTATCATGCACAAAGGCGGAACGAAGACGCCGAAAGGGAGTTTCAGCGCTGTTTGCAGACCATCGACGCCGCTCGACGTTCCGTGCAGCGGGAAGAGTCGCGCCTCTCCTTCATGTCCGGTCCCATCCAATTTTATGGGGAGTACATCGATTTTTTGATTTCCGAGGGGCGCCACATCGAGGCTCTGCACATCGCGGAGACCAGCCGCGCGCGCACTTTGGCGGAGGGACTAGGCTCCTCGCATCGCCGGGCTGCGGGACCGTTTTCGGACGCTGGACTGCAGCAATTGTCGCGCCGTCTAAACAGCACGCTACTATGCTATTGGCTGGGAAAGGGTCATTCACATTTGTGGGTGCTTACCGCGAATAAGACCACGTACTTCCCGTTGGCCGGATCCGAAGCGATTGACGCGGCGGTGAAGAGTTATCGTGAGGCGCTGCTCGCCTCGCGCGACACCTTGCATCCCGTGAACCGCGATGGTGCCAAGCTCTTTGAGCTCTTAGTGGCGCCAGCCCAGGGCATGATCGGCAGCGACGCGCGCGTCACCATTCTTCCAGACACCAGTTTGTACACTCTGAATTTTGAAACCTTGATCGTTCCGGGCTCGCAGCCACATTACTGGATTGAAGATGTCTCTATGACCACAGCCAGTTCCCTGACCCTGCTCGCGGCTTCTCTGGCGCGACCAAGAGCCGCTGGCAAAAATCTTCTCCTCATCGGAAACACTGAACAAGCCACCAGCGAGTTTCCCAAGCTGCCTCAAGCCTCCGCGGAAATGCAAAACGTGGAGCATTATTTTGCCAACGCGGACCGCGAAATTTTGCAAGGGAGTGGGGCTACGCCTTCCGCGTATCTTTCCGGACATCCGGAGCGCTTCGGATATGTGCACTTTGTTACGCATGGAACGGCCAGCCTCACCAAGCCCATGGAATCCGCCGTGATCCTCAGTCCCGGCGGAGAAAGTTTCAAACTCTATGCGCGGGATATCGTGGCTCATCGCTTGAATGCGAATTTGGTCACCATATCCGCGTGCAACGGTGCCGGCACGCGGGCGTTTTCGGGTGAAGGATTAGTCGGCCTGTCGTGGGCGTTTCTCCGAGCTGGCGCCCATAACGTAATCGGCGCGTTGTGGGAAGTAAACGATCGCTCGACGCCCCAGTTGATGGACTCTCTTTACCGCGCCTTGAGCCAGGGGAAGCCTCCAGCTGCCGCCTTGCGCGACGCCAAACTGTCGCTCCTACATTCCGGAACCATCTACGCCAAGCCCTACTATTGGGCCCCCTTCCAACTCTACACCGGCTCCTAGACCTTACTCGCCGGCCGCATCCAGTGGCACAGACTTCAGTCTGTGCGCCCGAGTACCCGGCACCCTTTCCCATCTTGCTTGTAAGCACCGCTTACAAGACAATATGTGGTTCCGACCGGCTGATTTTTCCGGCCGAGACGCGCAACGAAGGCAGTTCCGGAAGGCCCCAGAGGCGGAGAATTGAGCGAAATGTCAACGCACGACCAGTTCGGAAAGCGCAGAATCGCGTACTTCTCCATGGAAATTGCCCTGGAAAACGCTATGCCCAGCTACAGCGGCGGGCTCGGCGTTCTGGCCGGTGATACCATTCGCGCGGCGGCGGATTTGCGGCTATCCATGGTTGCGGTGTCGCTGCTCTATCGCAAAGGCTTTTTCGTGCAGCACCTAGCTGAGGATGGCAGCCAGAGCGAAGAACCGGTGGAATGGAAGGTTGAAGATTTCCTGCACGAAGAAGCCGCGCGCGCCAGCGTTCCCATCGAAGGTCGCCGAGTAGAGTTGCGCGCCTGGCGATACGACGCCAAGGGCGTGCGTGGCTACGCTGTGCCCATTTATTTTATCGATGCCGACCTGCCCGGAAATGCGGAGATAGATCGCCATCTGACGGGCAGTTTGTACGGCGGGGACTCGTACTACCGCTTGTGCCAGGAGGTTCTGCTCGGCATCGGCGGCGTGCGCATTTTGCGCGCCCTGGGTTACAAACATCTGGCGCGCTTTCACATGAATGAAGGACACGCCGCGCTGCTCTCGCTGGAATTGCTGGCCGAGGAGGCACGGGCCGCTGGTCGCAAACGAATCCGCGGCGAAGACATCGACAACGTGCGCAGCAAATGCGTGTTCACCACGCACACGCCGGTGCCTGCCGGCCACGACCGTTTTCCCATGGAATTTCTCACCCGCGTATTTCCCAACGAGACGAATTTTCTGGATTTGTCCGATACGGCCTCAGCGGCGCTGATGAAACGCGTACTGCAGGTGCAGGAGCCGTACGCGGACTTGCAGGCCGCGGCCAAAGGCGGTGCCACGCTGAACATGACGCAACTGGCGCTGGGCCTCTCGAAATACGCCAATGGCGTGGCGAAACAGCACGGTGTCACCTCGCGCCAAATGTTTCCCGGCGTGGCCATCGAAGCCATCACCAACGGCGTGCATGCCGGCACGTGGACTTCGCAAGCCTTCGCGCAATTGTTCGACCGTTACGTACCGGACTGGCGGCAGGACAATTTTAGTTTGCGGAATGTGCTGAGCGTACCGCCCGAAGAAGTCTGGACCGCGCATCTACTGGCCAAGCATGAGCTGTTTGAACTGGTTCGCAAGAAAACGGGTATCAAACTGGATCCGGACGTATTTACCATTGGATTTGCCCGACGCGCCACGGCCTACAAACGAGCCGATCTATTGCTCAGCGATCTGGACCGCTTGCGGCAGCTTGCCAAACACGTGGGCAAGTTTCAAATCGTGTACGCGGGAAAGGCCCATCCCAACGATGGCAGCGGCAAAGATTTGATTCGCAGAATTTTCGCGGCCAAGAAAGCCTTGCGCAAAGCCGTCCCCACGGTTTTTCTGGACAATTACAATATGGACGTAGGCGGAAAAATGACCTCCGGTGTGGACTTGTGGCTGAACACGCCGCAGTTTCCCCTAGAAGCATCGGGCACCAGCGGCATGAAGGCCGCGCTGAACGGCGTGCCCAGCTTGAGCATTCTGGATGGCTGGTGGGTGGAAGGCCACGTCGAAGGGGTTACCGGATGGGCCATCGGGGAGCTGCGCCACGGGCTGCCCATGGAGCCCCCCGCGGATAATCATGCCGAGGCCGACTCGCTCTACGAAAAATTGGAACGCGCAATTTTGCCGCTTTATTATCAGGAACGCCGAAAATTTATCGAGGTTATGCAGCACGCCATCGCGGTGAACGGCTCTTACTTCAACACCCAGCGCATGGTCGAGGAATACATCGCCAATGCTTACGTAAGATGAAA
>Ga0209656_10002384_pt1 | contig 12178 bp, 12 predicted proteins | sample BogFormECP12_OM2_FD_188239 | JGI IMG/M metagenome (GOLD analysis project Ga0209656, IMG submission 188239) | Bog forest soil microbial communities from Calvert Island, British Columbia, Canada - ECP12_OM2 (SPAdes) (version 2) | ecosystem: Environmental > Aquatic > Freshwater > Wetlands > Bog ... | reverse complement strand
GCAGGCCGCAACCAGGATCCAAAGAAATATGTTTGGCGAGCTTCCGGTCTTAAAATCCTAGAAAAAATCCGACGAGCCAGAGAAGCGCTCGCCGCGGCAGATATTATTTCTACGTAATTACGGGACACGACACTAGAAAAGCCTGTTTAGTATTGTACCCGTTCTATATCCTCGCGAGAACTTTCTCAGGTCTCGTAAGGCGCTGCTGGATTTGGCGTCATTGGGCGGTCCAACCGCCGTCGACCATTAATACGGTGCCCGTCACCAGGGCGCCTGCCTTTGAGGCGAGGTAAATTACGGCAGCGGCAACGTCGGTGATCGTACCCACGCGCCCGATCGGCAGGCGCGCGAGTACTCCTTCACGGTATGCCGGGTCGTCGAGCCTCTCGGCCGTCCCGGGCGTGTAGATAAATGTGGGCGCGACCGCGTTCACCGTGACCCCCGCCGCAGACCATTCCAGCGCGAGCACCCGAGTCAGTTGGTTGACGCCGCCCTTCGAGGCGCAGTAAACGGCGTGATCACGGATGCCGACAATGCTGGCTTGCGAACTCATGTTAATGATGCGGCCATGTCCCTGCTCAAGCATAATCCGACCAGCCGCCTGGCAGCAAAAGAAGAGACCTTTCAGATTCACGGCCGTCATTTCGTCCCAGTCGGCTTCGGTGACGTCAATTGCCGAGTGGTTGGCACCCAGCCCGGCATTGTTTACCAAAACGTCCAGCCGGCCCAGAGTGGCCTGCACCGATAGCATGCATTCACGCACCTGGCCGACGTCGCGGACGTCGAGCGGAAACACCTGGGCGGTTCCGCCCTCCGCGCGAATCTCTTCGGTCAGCGTTTCGAGGTCAGCCACCGAGCGGGCGGCCACCGCTACGGTTGCGCCGGCATGTGCGAGCGCTTTAGACAGACCAAAACCGATGCCCTGGCTGGCCCCGGTCACCAGGGCCACTTGGTCTCTCAAGCTGAAATCAGGATAGTTCATGGTAGGGGTAACCATCGTTTGATAGCCCTGCTTGCGTTAATAGCGCCTTTGTGCGGTTAAATGGCACGTCAGGTTGTGCTTCTGATTGGGGATCCTTTGTTAGTGCCGTGATTAGGGCCATTTGTCACCGGGGCGTTGACCGTCTTGGCTGAAAAAGCCATGCACTCACCCTGTAAATCAGGACGTTAAGAACAGGAACGTAAAACGCTTCATAAGTCATCCCTTGTTGGGGCGGGTGTTCGTCGCCGTGTCTGTGGCAGCCACGCTCAACTTAATTTGTTCGTCATCACCTGTGGTGAAGTCAACGCTTTCTTCTCTGTGATTCGACAAATCAGCCTAATGTCCGCTCGTTGCCGGAAACAGGCACGAAGAACGTGCGGTGCGACAAGGCGCGGGGATGGAGCAGCAAACGGGCTCCGATTTGCCCGTAATCGATGGAAGTCGAGGCGAAATTTAGACTTGGTTCCCTTCCGCCGAGCACGAGGTCGAGACCGCGATAGTTGAATTTCTTCCTTGGCGCTCGAAGGCTGTACGCGATGCTGGCAAATGGGCCTTGAGGGTCGTCACCACACGAGAGAGCTTTCGCGCGCCCACGATCAACAGATAAATAGTTGGTTCCTTGCCGTCGGGATTAGATCCAGGTTTTCCTTGATGGTCTCACTATCGTGCTGACTTTGGCGCAAATAGATAAGAAGGCGCCGCAAATGATCACTTTGCGATGAAGGCCATGTCGCCTAACGTATGATTGTCAGCCAAACTAACCGATCATAAGTGTTCGCAATCCCCGTCTCAGGTCTCCTCAAGATGCACAAGCATTCTTCTTTCAGCTCCATTGGTGCCGAGTCTCGAAGAAATGCGGGACGTTTTTGCGCGTTCACTCTAGGTCGATTCGACCCTCCATCTAACCCGAACAAAGACCGAAGGAGGTGCGGTTCAACCCTCCGGAACGCTTTTTCAACTACTGACATTGTAAATTATGAAATACCGTCGACTGGGAAGAACTGACTTTGAAGTTTCCGAGGTAAGTCTCGGCACCTGGCAGATTGGGGGATCCTGGGGGTCTGTCTCCGAAGAAGATGCAAAAAGGCTTTTGCATACCGCCATTGACCAGGGAATTAACCTTTTCGATACGGCAGATGTGTACGGCGACGGACGCAGTGAGCGCCTCATCTCGCAAGTTGTAGCCGAACGTAGCGAGAGAATCTACGTGGCAACTAAGGCCGGCCGCCGGCTCCAACCGCACACTGCGGAAGGGTACAATAAGGAAAACCTCAACGCGTTTGTCGAACGCAGCTTGATCAACCTCCAGCGCGACGTTCTTGATCTAGTGCAGTTACATTGTCCACCCTGGGAAGCCTACTACCGACCCGAAGTCTTTTCCGCGCTGGAGGATTTGAAACGCTCAGGGAAAATCCTCCATTACGGCGTCAGCGTCGAGAAGGTCGAAGAAGCCCTGAAAGCTACCGAGTATCCCGGTGTCGCAACTGTCCAAATCATCTTCAACCTATTCCGGCAGCGCCCGAAAGAGCTTTTTTTGCCGCTGGCGCGCAAACGCGACGTCGGGATTTTAGTTCGTCTTCCGCTCGCCAGCGGCCTCTTAAGCGGCAAAATCAGCAAAGACACGCAATTCGCCGCGGACGACCACCGCCAGTACAATCGTCAGGGTGAGCAGTTTGACCGTGGGGAGACCTTTTCCGGAGTGGATTTTGACGTCGCCCTTGAAGCGGTCGAGAAGATCCGGCAAATCGTCCCTAAAGGAGTCAGCATGGCGGACTTTGCCCTGCGCTGGATCCTTCAGCACGAGGAGGTCAGTTGCGTCATTCCCGGCGCCCGAAAAGGAAGCCAAGTCATCGATAACGCACGCGCGGCGGACCTGCCTGCCTTGAGCCCGAAGCAAATGGAGATTTTGACCCAGATCTACCAGGAACACATCCGGCCCCAAGTGCACCAGCGCTGGTGATAGCTCGTTTTCGAAAATCAGTTAACTCAACCCGTTCCCTAATAACCCGCTCCTTAAAACCTATGACCAGAACGAATTACGCACGATTGCTTCCTTTAGCGATTGCTTTTAGCCTGGCGTTGCCCCACCCGGGACACGCGGAATCTCAGAAGTTGAAGATTGTTTTCACCGTGCCAAATATGGCATTTCCTTGGGCGGCCTTCACCACCAAGGTGGCTCAGGAGGAAGGCAAGAAACTCAACTTGGAAGTGCTTCTGCAGGATGGCCAGGGGAGTGCCGCCACGCAGTCGAGCGATTTACGCAATGCTGTTAACCAAGGCGTTGACGGGTTCGTTCTGGCACCCACCGACGTCAAAGCCTTGGTGCCTGCCGTGAATGACGTGATTGCGGCCAAGATACCCATCGTCACGATTGACCGGTATGTCACCGGGACCACGGAACCCGTGCCCCATTTCGGGGCGGACAATGTGGCTGGCGGAGTTGAGCAGGCCAAGTACGTGGTCGAACGTTTTCCTGCAGGCGCGAAAATTATCCTGCTAACCGGTGAGCCCGGGAGCAGTCCCGCCATTGATCGTGCTGCCGGGGTTCACGAGACGCTCAAGGCGGCCGGCGACAAATACAAGCTCGTTGCGGACCAGACGGCCAACTTTGCACGGGCTCAAGGATTTACCGTCACGCAAAATGTATTAACCGCGTTGGGAACTCCGCCCGATGCGATCATCGCGTCCAATGATGACATGGCGTTGGGAGCCCTGAAGGCGCTTGCTCAGGCGGGAATTCCCAAGGGCAAGGTGACGGTGGTGGGTTTTGATGCCCTTCCCGACGCGCTCGTCGCGGTACGGGACGGCGAGATGGCCGCGACCGTGGAACAACTGCCCGCGGAACAGGTTGAAACCTCCATGGCGGCCCTGGTAGACTTCATTCGAGACAAAAAACCGTTGGAATCTAAAAAGCTCACGCCCGTTGTGATCACCAAAGACAACCTCAACCAAGCGGAACGCTATAACGAGGTGAAATAGCCGGTGACCACGGCATTGAACTGAGAGCGGGCACCGAAGGGCTGCGGCGCGGCTGGGGGTTTCTCTCGGCCGTCGCCCAGCGCGCATCGTGAATTACTCAAGCATCGTGAATCACGATTATGGACCTCGACTTAAAAGATAAAGTGGCCGTCATCACCGGTGGCAGTGTGGGCATTGGGTTGGCGGTGGCAGAGGCACTCGCCGCCGAAGGCGTCAACCTCGTGCTTGTTGCCCGTCAAAGTGGGCGGCTCAAACAAGAAGCCGAGCGGATCGCCGAGGGCTTCGGCGTGCGGGCAATCGGGGTGGCCGCCGATGTGGCGAAAGCAGAAGAGATTGATGCGGTGGCATCTGCCGTAGAACGCGAATTTGGGGGCACGGACCTTCTCATCAACAATGCCGGCACAGGTTCAAACGAGACGATTATGGAGGCCTCAGACCAGAAGTGGCAGTTTTACTGGGATCTCCACGTGATGGCGGCCGTGCGTTTGGCGCGCGGCTTGGTGCCGTTCATGCGGCGGCGGGGCGGCGGCGTCATCTTGCACAATGCCTCAATCTGCGCCGTTCAGCCCCTTTGGTACGAACCAATCTACAACGTCACCAAGGCGGCGCTCATGATGTTTTCAAAAACCCTGGCCAATGAAGTCGTGAAAGACAACATCCGGGTCAACACCGTCAACCCAGGCTTGATTTTAACTCCCGATTGGATCAAGACGGCCAAGCAGTTGACGGCCGACAAAGGAGGCGATTGGGAAAGCCAACTCGCCTCGGTGGCGCGAGAGCACGCCCCCATTGAGCGGTTCGGCACGCCGGAAGAGCTAGCCAGCTTTTTCGTTTTCCTTTGTTCAAAGCGCGCTAGCTACTCCGTGGGCTCAACCTATTTCGTCGACGGGGGAATGCTAAAGGTTGTTTAGGGCTGGGTTCTTAAACGGCGGTAACTCGTCGATGCCGGTATAAAGCTTTCCCAGGGCTTAAACGAGAACGACTTCCTAAGAGTCCGTATAACAAACCACTAATTAAACTTAAAAGATTAAAATAAACGATGAATTATTACGCCAACTCACGTCGTTACTCGCAAATGACCTACCGACCCTGCGGCCGCAGCGGGCTCAAGCTCCCTGCTTTGTCATTGGGGTTGTGGCACAATTTCGGAGACACGACACCCCTGGAGAGACAGCGCGAGATCCTGAGAACGGCGTTCGACCTCGGCATCACCCATTTCGACCTCGCGAATAATTACGGGTCACCGCCGGGGAGCGCCGAAAGCAATTTCGGACGCCTGCTGCGGGAAGACTTCAAAGCATACCGAGACGAGTTAATCATCTCGACCAAAGCCGGGTGGGAAATGTGGGCCGGGCCCTACGGGGAAGGCGGCGGCTCACGCAAATACATGCTGGCGAGTCTCGACCAAAGCCTCCGTCGCATGGGACTGGACTACGTCGATATTTTTTACTCACACCGTTTTGACGTCGACACGCCGTTGGAAGAAACAGCATCCGCCCTGGCGGCGGCGGTTCAGCACGGCAAAGCCTTGTACGTGGGCATCTCGTCCTACTCGGCTGGCAAAACTCGCGAAATTTCGGCGTTGCTGAGAGAATGGAAAATTCCCTGCCTGATCCATCAGCCGTCATACAATCTGCTCAATCGCTGGATCGAAGGCTCTTTGCTGGGTGCGCTCGAAAAAGAAGGCATCGGCTGCATTGCTTTTACCCCTTTAGCTCAAGGGCTCTTGACGGGGAAGTACCTGAATGGGGTTCCGGAGGACGCACGGGTCCGGCAGTCCGGTGGCGATTCGTTGCAACAAAGTCACCTGCGTGAGGAGAACCTCAGCAAAATTCGCGCATTGAACGAGATCGCGAAAGCTCGCGGTCAAAGCCTCGCCCAGATGGCGCTGGCATGGATACTGCGCGATACTCGGGTCACCTCCGCCCTTATCGGCGCGAGTAAACCGAGTCAGGTCGCGGAAAACGTGGCCGCCCTCAAAAACCTCGACTTTTTAGCCGACGAACTTGCCGCCATCGAGGTTCACGCGCAGGAGGGTGGCGTCAACCTTTGGGAGCGCCCCGCACAAGACCTTCGACCTTAACTCACTGTTCGGCTATGACGTGATGACCCAAGAACCACAAGGGGACCTTTACCTCCAGCGGGGAACCGAGCGGGCCAAAATTGACCTAGGTGAACGGGAAGGTCTCTATGAGAACGCCGTGCGGCACTTTAACTTGGCAGTGAAGGGAATGGGTGAACCGTTCGCCACCGGGTGTGGACGGAGCGAAATCGCTCGCAGTGGCCCTGGCAATAAAGGCGTCCGCAGGGTCAGGGAAGCGGGTGAAAGTACAGAAATAGTTAGTTAGTAACTTAACGTTAGAATTTTGTACCCATCTCTTCCACGATTCCGGCGCATTCTCGAGCCGCTGGATCTGTTGCGGAAGGGCGCAAGTCCACGCGACGGCAGAAGCTTTCGAACTGCTTTGCTTCCGTTCCCGGACCTTGCGTATGGCCGATCCGCCACGCGACTCCACACCTTAAAATCTCTAATATACCCGGAAGATAAAATATGCATCTCCACTCCTGTCATTGCCTATCTAGCCAGCGAGCCCGGGGTGCCGAATCGGCCAATCACGGCGGAGCGCGGAGTTTCCCCGATATTTGGCATATCTCGCCTTCGTGGAAAGAGTTCCTCGGGGAATCGAAGCAGTAGTGACTGAAGTTATGCCCGACCCAACTGATCTTATGGAGGAAGAATGAGCAATAACACTGTTTTCCAGACGCAGACCCTTGGTGTGGCCATAATCGGCAGCGGACTGATGGCTAAGGCTCACACGATGGCATGGCGCAACGTGCAGGCCGTCTATGGCGATGTTCCTGTCACGCCGCGCCTGGTTATTCTCTGTGACGCCACCGACGAGATTGCAGCGGCCGGAGCCGCCCAGTTCGGCTACGAACGTTGGACAACATCGTGGAGGGAAGCCATCGACGATCCGGACGTCGATATTGTGGACATCGTAACGCCAAACTTCTTGCATAAGGACGTTGCGATTGCAGCCGCCAAAGCCGGCAAACACATTTGGTGCGAGAAGCCGCTCGCCCTGACGGCAGAGGACGCCCTGGAAATGACTCACGCCGCCGAAGAGGCGGGGGTACGTACCCTTGTCGGCTTTAGCTACTTACGCAATCCCGGTCTTGCTCTTGCCAAACGGCTGATCGAGTCAGGTCGAATCGGAGACATGGTTTCTTTTACGGCTGCATTTGCACTCGATGCGATGGTGGATCCGTTAACGCCATTCACTTGGCGTCAGGATCGCGGGCTTGCGGGCACAGGAGCGCTCGGGGATCTTGGCGCCCACGTAATAGCGATAGCACGATTCCTTATTGGAGATATCGCCAAGGTCGCCAGTCTGGCCCGAATCGTCACGAAGGAGCGGCCACTGCCACAGGGTTCCTTCGGTTATGGCGGAAAGGCTCACCCAAGCGCGCCAAAGCGCATTGTCGAGAACGACGACGTGACATACTTCCTGGCCGAATTCGCCAATGGTGCAATCGGTTCCATCGAAGCGAGTCGCGTCTCAGTTGGCCGAGCATGGGATCTCTCCTTCACGCTGACTGGCTCGAAGGGCGCGATCCGCTTCGACCAGCAACACATGTACAAGCTCGAAGTTTCGCTGGATTCGGATCCGCACGAGATTCACGGGTTCCGGACGATTGAGCTTGGCCCAGGACATGGGGACTTTGGCGTCCTCTGGCCAGTTCCCGGCGCGAACATCAGCATTCATGACCTCAAGTTCTTCGAGGTGCACGATCTCATCGCTGGCATTGTCAGTGGCAAGCCCGTTTGGCCAGACTTTCGAGAAGGCTATGAAGTTGAAAAGATAATCGACGCGGTGGATCGCGCGAGCAACGAAGGATCCTGGATCGTGGTGTCGGGTGACGATTCCAGCGCCTTCAACTCAATACACGATCAAGGATCCAAAGTTGATTTTTCCGGTACCAAACGTCTCGCACGGAAAATATCTTGACGCGGTCATCGTGACCGCCCTTGCTTCGCCAAACTGAAACCGACCAGTCCATGTCTGGTGACTAGAAAGCATTAAAAGGAGAAATGAACAATAAAGTTGAATGGGGAGTTTTGGGTGTTTCCGATCTTGCCGTTAAGAAAGTTATTCCTGCAATGCAGCGCGGCGAGTGGTCTCAAGTTGCGGCGATCGCTTCAAGAGATCTAAAGAAGGCCCAGCAAGCAGCCAAGCGGCTAGGGATTCCTAAGGCTTACGGTTCTTATGAGGAACTGGTGGCTGATCCAAATATTGAGGCCATTTACAATCCGCTCCCAAATCATTTGCACGTCCCCTGGTCGATCAAAGCGGCCGAAGCTGGTAAGCATGTTCTCTGCGAAAAGCCGATCAGTCTGACGGCTGCTGAAGCCATATCGCTGCTCAAAACCCGTGATCGCACAGGTGTGAAAATTGAGGAGGCTTTCATGGTTCGCACGCATCCTCAATGGCGCGGTGTCCTTGACCTGATCAGGGCGGGTAGAATTGGACCAGTCCGATCCTTCGTGGGATGTTTCACTTACTACAATCGCGATCCGGAAAACATTCGCAACATATTGGAGTACGGAGGAGGCGCACTGATGGATATTGGTTGTTATGGTGTCTATACTTCCCGACTTGTATTTGGCGAAGAACCGACGCGCGTGCTCGGGTTAATCGAAGAAGATCCGGAGATGCGAACCGATGTGATAACCTCCGTGATGCTTCATTTTCGTTCTGGACAATGCGTATTTACCTGTGGCACCCAGCTTGCACCTTACCAGCGGGTGCAAATCTTGGGAACTCAGGGCCGAATCGAGGTAGAGATACCATTAAATGCTCCGCCGGATCAGCCTTGCCGTATATTTATCGATGACGGAGTCGATCCCTCAGGTCGAAGTGCGGAGATCTTGGAATTCGAGACCTGCGATCAATATACGGTCCAAGGAGACCTGTTTTCGCAAAGCATTCGTCAGGGTACGGAGTTGCCCGTTCCCTTAGAGGGCTCTATCCGTAACATGGCGATAATCGAAGCGATTTTCCGCTCAGCCAAATCTGGTAAGTGGGAGGAGCCTCTGGTCACGGGCCTATTAGGGTCACTTCCGGGCCCCAATCCTTTTGAGGGTTGAATTAATCCGATACTTGGGCGGAAAGGGCAGGCGTCGGATCATCTCGAGACTTCAGGGATGTTAGGTGCCAATGATGCCTGTGAGATTGCTTACGCCGTTCCAAAGCGGCATTGGATGCTTTTACTATCACCTCTTGGGTCAACGATGCCGACTGCCGCTTTCGCCGGGCCGCGCCGAGCGTCACGGGTTTGAATACTACCGTCACGGCACGTTGTCGCTGTATGCGGCGCTGGATACGCAATCCGGCAGAGTGCTCGGCAAGACCGCCGCCCGCCACACCAGCCAGGAGTTTGTGGAGTTCCTCACAGAGGTGGTCGAACGCGCGCCGGCGCGGGAGGTCCACATCATTTTGGACAATCTGTCGGCGCACAAGAGTCAGGTGGTTCGCGATTTTCTGGCGACGCATCCGAACGTGCATTTCCACTTCACGCCGACGTATTCGTCGTGGCTGAATCAAGTCGAGATCTGGTTTTCCAAGGTCGAGCGCGACGTGATTGCTCGCGGAATCTTTACCAGCGTGAAGGATCTGGCCCGCAAGCTTCGCCGCTATATCAACGCCTACTCAGCGAACGCTAAGCCGATCCAATGGAAATATTCCGATCCGACCCGCCGCATCCGCAGTAACGTTGCCTCTGCCGAATGCCGCTAGCAGCTCTCAAATTGTCATCGTCATGCGTTACGTGAGTGGCTCCTAGCCCTGAAGCGGGCTAACGTTGCTAATCTACCCCTTTCGGCGGTACTCTTCGGTAATGCGACCCCTTCGGTATTCCATCAACGTCACATTGGACGGGTGCTGCGATCATCGTGCAATGCTCACGGACGAAGACTTGCATCGTCACGCGGCCGAGAACCTCGACCAGGCCGATGCCCTCCTCTTTGGTCGGGTGACTTACGAAATGATGGAGGCAGGGTTCCGGCCGCCGGTGCGGACGGGAGCGAGGCCTGATTGGATGGAACCCTTCGCCCGGACGATCGACGCGGCAAAGAAGTACGTCGTGTCGAGCACCCTGGACCGGGTCGATTGGAACGCGGAGCTCGTGCGCGGGGATCTAGGGAAGGCCGTTCAGCAGCTCAAGCGAGAGTCGGGTAAGGGACTGCTCGTGGGAGGCGTGAAGCTCCCGCTGGCGTTGGCGGAGCTGGGATTGATCGATGAGTACGAGTTCGTGGTGCAGCCCAGGCTAGCGGGCCACGGGCCGACGTTGTTCGCGGGGCTATCGAAGCATGTCGACTTGAGGCTCGTGAGCCGGCTGGAGTTCGGCTCGGGGGCGGTGGCGATGCGGTATGAGCCGAGAAGATAGCCATTGGGCTTGTTAGCCCGAGTCGGCCGCATCATGGAGCAACTCGGGCAGATCCAGCGGAAATATTCCGATCCGACCCGCCGCATCCGCAGTAACGTTGTCTCTGCGACATGCCACTAGGAATATATTCCTCCAGGAGTCCCGGGATCTTCTCAAACTAGCAAGACGTCATAGTGGTCGAGGAAAGCACCAAGTCCTGGAGCGTCCTCCAACGGCAGGGCGTCTTGTTCGTAAGCGTCAGAGCAACTCAGCGCCTACACTTCGGCAGCATGAAGCGCGCCGATACGGGCTCTTTGGCTGAGAGGCGTTACGAGATTACGAGAAGTGACTGAGCGAGGTCTACAGGTGATTGGCCGCCTGGGAGCCCCATCGGGCCGTGAACTATTCTTCCGGCAGATTATGCGCTTTCCAATATTTCTCCAAGCTGGTCAAGAGTTGCCCCATTGATGTAAGGAACGATTGTTTATTTGAGGCTTTCAGCTCGAGCGTAAAGGAATGCCCGCTCTGGCCGGGCATCCCGTCAAATTCCTCATCGCGCAGGAAGCAATCCATATAGTATTCGAGACACTCCAAGAACTCTTCCCATGGGCGATCTTTTGAGATCTGCCACTCCTTGCCGCGTAGGACCGGCACGCTGTCGCATATCTCTGTCCAATCCAAGTCTAGCTGGTGCTCATCGATCGCGTAGATGTAGCGTTCGATCTGTTGCATCACCGGCGCGAAGTCGTCATCCCAATATGTGTTGTATCCATCCCCGGCCTCAGCGATTTCGATCCATTGCTCTTCACTTTTTGACATTGCTTGAGTCGCCTGTGCCAATCGTTCAAACCGAAGCTTTCAAAGCAAACAAAGCGTCACGCGCAATGTTATCCGCCTACATATTCTAGGTCTAAGACTTTTTGATTACCTAGACACGGTCGCTCACTTCCGTCTACTGTTGTGGCGAGCGTAGACGTCGGCTGAGTGAATACGCCAGTCCTGGCGTTCTTGCGACCAGCCTTTCATTGGATCCCTGAGATGGTACGGACGCAAGTCGGTTCGCTTTGCAATCGCGGAGCACAGAATCCGCCAAGCCTTTTCTGGTATATCTTATTCAGGTGCGCGCGATCGCAGATCCAGAGATCCAAGATTATTCTTGTCCAACACATAGAGGGTCTCGCGCGGAGCGCTGGAGATGATCCGGGTTCCACAAACGCTGATTTGGCCTGACATAGTTCATTGGAGCTATAGAGAAAGGTTCTTTCGAACCATAGTACCGCCCCACGGTTTGATTTAGGCTTAGTCATCACCGTTTCAGAAAACTTCTGAAACCTTAAGGGCGGAATTAAATCAATCACGTTTAAGGACAATAGCTTATGAAAACATCTAGTACAAAAACGGCGCCTAAATGTAATGACGCAATTGATGAGCTCGTAAAAAAGGACATTGTCAACCAAGAGACAGCCGAGAAGGCATTTAAGAAAATCGCGATAACAGGCGTGGAGGTGGATTACCGAGTCAGACGTCCGGGGCAGGAGCAGTATTCCAATGTCGAGAGGGAGGGCTGGCTTTCCGATTTTGAAGAGGTGTTGGCACAAACAATCGCTCAGACCATCCTCTCGCGCCGAGCCATGGGCACAGCGTTCCCAATAACTGTTAAGGGTGAACTGCTACCGCCGTAGGCGTGTGAAAACCTAGGTAACCGAATCATCGCACCTATGAAAAGATTACTCGTCACAGGGTCGAGCGGCCTGATCGGCAGCGAAGTTGTCACACTCTTCTCAAAGCAGG
>Ga0209656_10002383_pt1 | contig 12183 bp, 7 predicted proteins | sample BogFormECP12_OM2_FD_188239 | JGI IMG/M metagenome (GOLD analysis project Ga0209656, IMG submission 188239) | Bog forest soil microbial communities from Calvert Island, British Columbia, Canada - ECP12_OM2 (SPAdes) (version 2) | ecosystem: Environmental > Aquatic > Freshwater > Wetlands > Bog ... | reverse complement strand
AGCGTTTCCCGCAGCGACGGTGGTAAACAGCGCGGGGTTGCTGGTCTTGAGCGCGGTGACTGAAGAAGTGAGGGCCACGGTGCTCGTCTTGGCGTCGGCGGAGGCGGCGACCGCTTCCGTGGCCTTGGAGCTGGCTTCCGCGGCGCGCGAGTTGGCGGCGGCCGCTTCTTCGCGGGCGGCGTCAATCTGGCGGTCGCGCTTGGCGAGCTCTTCCTTCAGCAATTGCAATTGTTCCTGCTGGGATTGCAGCGCCTGGCGGAGTTCTTCAATTTCTGCGGCGATGGCCGAGTCCGACTTTTCCGCGGGCTTGGCCGCCGTGGTTGTTTTGGGTTTAGCAGGTTGCGGATCCGAATCCTTCGGCGTGTCCGCCAAAGCCGTTCCGCAAACCAGGAACAGCGACAGTGTCAGTGCAGCAAATTTATTCATTGCCTCTCTCTTGTGTTGAAGATTTCAATTACAGACAAATTTGTTGCGTACCACCCCGCATGGAAGGTAAAGGGCCCTTCTTACGGTTACATGAATGAAATGTGAATATCCTGTAACAGAACCAGAATATCCACGATTAACCACAATGCTCTTAGGGGTTTACAAACTCAGCCCAAGGCCCAGGGTGCGCCGGATCGTGCGACAAACCAATCCGCAGTGAGCAGGGCATTTCGCCTACTCCCAGGAACTAGCACCCCGCCCTCGACTGCTGAAAAGTTACTGCGATGGCGGGTATGGTATAGACACGAACGACTTACGTCAACCGGAATCGCCTTGCGAGACATAGCTCAAAACCGGTAGTTCAACTCGCCCAGCGCGATGGGCTGCGGTTCTGATTGACGCCTGTCCTGGCACGCAACGGTCTTAATGTGGCGCAGCGATGGTATAGGACAGGACGATCTGCGCGAGCCGGTACTGGTAGCGGGCGTCGGTGTCGGAGATATCCGCCTCCGTCTTTTGCAATTCCGCCTGACTGAACTCCACGATGGAACTTAACCCGAGGTTGTAGCGCGATTGCGCCAGGTCCAGAGCCAGATTGGCTTGCTCGCGAAGCTGCTGAGTCAGGGACAGCCGTTCGAACGCGCGATTGGAATCCTGCCAGGCGTTGCGCACATCGCGGGCGACGTTGTCCTGCAAATCGGTGAGCTTTTGGCGGTTGATGGAAGTCCGCAGGTCAGCGGTTTTGGCGCGGGCGTCGAACAGAAAGCCGTTGAAGACGGGAATATTGATGTTCACGCCGACGGCGCCGTACCAGCTGGGGATGTGATTGTCGCGCACCGGGGCGAGGCCCACGGTACCCAGCGCGCTGACATTGGGCAGCCACAGATCGTGCTCGGCGCGGCCGAATTTTTCTGCGGCCTTCACTTGATTCCGCAATGCGAGCACCTCGGGCCGCTGCGCCAGCGCTTCCGAAATCAACGGCAGGGGGTCCAGCGGAGGCGCATTGATCGCCGTAGTCTCTTCGACCAGCTGAAAATCCTGTTCATCACTAAAGCCGAGCAACGCAGAGAGCGTGGCCAGCGACGCCTGATAGTTGTTCCGCGCTTCGAGCAACAGCAAACGCGCGCGCGCCGAATCTACTTTGGCAAAGCTGAGGTCCAGGTCCGAACGCAGTTTGGCGTTCGTGAGCGCCTGAATTTTGTCCACGAATGTTTGCCGCGCATCGACGGTCTGCTGCGCCACTGATACCAGCGCTTTGGTTTCCAGCGTATTGAAAAAAGACTGATCCACCGCGAGGATAATGTCGGCAGTGGTGGCGATAGCCGTTTGTTCCTGAGCTTTGGCCTGATACTCGGAACTGGCAACGAGATTGTTGGTGCGACCGAAATCCGTCAGCAACTGGCTGACCGTCGCTCCGCTTGCCGCACGCGGATAAATCACGGGATTGTTCAGAGCGCCTGCGGCAACACGGCTCCCGGGGCGAGAATCCACTGCGGTGGCGCTGAGGTAGGCTGTGGGGAGCAAGGCGGAACGTTGCTCGCGCACAAATTGGCGAGAGACGAGAGCGTTTAGATTGGCGACGGAGATATTCGGGTTATTTTTGAGCGCCAGACTTTCGGCTTCGGTGATCGTCAAGGTCCTGGCCGTTCGCGCAGGCAGTGTGTTTGTGCCCGTCGGCGCTTGCGCTGTCGTGGAACCCGCTGCCGGAACAGGCGGAACGCTTTGCGCAAAAGCGCCCTCCGACACAAGTAGCAGCGACGTAGTGAGGAAGAAAAATGCGGGGCGCATCAAGCAGTCATCTCCGGAGAAGATGCTTCGCTCCTGCGATGGATCAGCAGGTAAGCGGCGGGCACCAAATACACGGTAACCACCACGGAAACCAGCAATCCTCCAATAATCGCGCGGGCCAGCGGAGCGTACTGCTCGCTGCCCGCTTCCAGGCCCAGCGCCATGGGAATCAAGCCCAAAACGGTTGCCAGCGAAGTCATCAGAATCGGCCGCAGGCGCAAACGGGAAGCCGTGGAGACGGCCTCCTGCAAGGGTTCCCCCTCGTGATGAAGATGCCGCGCGAATTCCACAATCAGAATGCCGTTCGATACCACAATGCCCACCATCATCACCAACCCCATCAGCGACATCACGTTCAGCGTAGTTCCCGTAACCAGCAGCGCGATCAGCACGCCCGCCAGTCCTGGCGGAATCGCCAAAAGAATAATGAACGGGTCTTGCCAGGAAGCGAACTGCGCCACCAGTATCAGATATACAAGCACGATGGAAAGAATCAGCCCGATGCCGAAACTCTTGAAGGAAGCGCGCATGCCCTGCACCGAACCGCGCAGATTGACGCGCACTCCTTCGGGCAGCTTCGAATCCTTAATAATGTGCTCAATCTGGTTCGTGATCTTACCCAAGTCCTGATTTTTTGACGAAATGTAAATGTCGATCACCCGCTGCAACTGGTAGTGATCCACTTCCGTGGGTGACGGGATATTCTTGATGTGCACAACGGAATCGAGCGAGGTAGGCTCGCTGCTGTGCACCCCGCGCAGCGGAATTTGTTTCAGGTCGGTGATGGACTTGACCGAATTTTCCGGATACTGCACCGTCAGCATGTACGGATTGCCGCTCTTCGGATCTATCCAATAATTCGGCGCAATCATGCCGTTGGAGGTCAGCGCCGTGATCACGTTGTCGACAACTTCTTTTTGCGACAGCCCCAGCAGCCCGGCCTTCTCGCGGTCGATATCCAAGAGCAGCGCCGGATAATCGATGTCTTGCGGGATAAGGATGTCGCTCACGCCAGACAATTCGCGAATCGGTGCAGCGATTTTCGCGGCCGCGGCGTACGCCTCGCTCAAGTTATTCCCGCTCACTTGCACATCGATGGGCGCCGGCAGTCCCAGGTTGATAACCGCGTCAACCAATCCACCAGACTGAAAATAGGTATTCAACTGCGGAAGTTTCTGGCTAAGTTGCTGCCGAACTTGTCGCATATATTCGTAGCTGCCTGTTTTGTGCCCTTCCTTCAGGCTTACCTGCACAAACGCCGTGTGCGGCCCCGCGTTCGAAGTGTAAATCGCGGAAAAATCCGTCGTCAGTCCGATGTTTGAAACGATGATCTGCAACTCTTTCGGCGGCACTACGTTGCGAATGATATCTTCTACCTGCCTGACATAATCCTGCGTGAGTTCCACCCGTGTCCCAGAAGGCGCTTTAATATTGATAACGAACTGTCCCGGGTCGGTCCGCGGAAAAAACGACACGCCGAGAAATGGATACAGCGCCAGACACAATAGCGAAGCGCCCGCAAGTCCCAGCACCACCGCGAGCGGCCGTAAAAGCGAGAGGGTTAGCGACCGGTCGTACTTGAGGACCATTTTGTTGAAATAAACATTGAACACCGTCCCGAGCTCTCCGAACCGCGAAAGGATGGAGCCGCTGCCCACCTCTTCATCTGCTTGATGACCGGTGATCAGTTTGGCGCAGAACAGCGGTACCACCGTCATGGCCACAAAGTACGAAGCGAACAGCGAGAGAATCACCGCCGTCGCCAGTGCCACAAATAAGAAACGGCTCACGCCGTAAAGGAACAACACCGGGAAAAACACGATGGCGGTAGTCAACGTTGCTGCCAGCACGGCCAGCGCTACTTCCTGCCCGCCCTTGATCGCCGCTTGCTCCGGCTCTTCGCCCATCTCTAAATGCCGAAAAATATTTTCCAGCACGATCACGGAGTTGTCGATCAATCGCGAAAACACCAGCGCCAGTCCGCCCAGCACCATGGTGTTCACCGTCCCGCCGCCGGCGCTTATCGCCAAGAAAGCCGCCAGCGCGGAGAGCGGAATGGAAAGAAAAACCGCCGCCGTAGCCCGCAAGCTCCCCAGAAAAAGCAAAATCATCACACCCGTCAAAATCAATCCAATCGCGCCTTCGTGGATCAAATTGTCGATGGCCGTTTTTACAAACAACGATTGGTCAAACACCACGCGCGTCTTGAGCGGCTTGGGAATGTCCACCAAAGTTTGCAGCGCCTTGCGAATTCCATCCACCACCGCGATGGTGTTGGTGTCGCCGCCCTGCTTCAGAATCGGCAAATACACCGAGGCTTGCCCGTCCACGCGCACAATATTTGTTTGAATCGCTTGCGCGTCAACCGCTTTGCCGATATCCCCAACCAGCACGCTCGATTGCCCCACCGATTTCAGCGGCATGCTATTAATCGCCGCCGCCGAAGGCGCCTGACTGTTCGAATATAAGTTGTAATCAAACGGCCCAATCTTTACGTCGCCCGCCGGCAAGATTAGATTGCTCTCATTAATCTGCCGCACCACATCCATGGGACTCAGTTCGTGCGCCTGCAGCTTCAGCGGATCCACATACACCATAATCTGCCGGTACAATCCGCCAAACGGCTGCGGCACGGAAGCTCCCGGCACATTCGCGATCTGATTCCTGATGGTGTATTGCCCAATATCGTGCAGCTCCGTTTCGTTCAGTCCCTCGCCCTTCAGGGTAATCAAGCACACCGGCAGGCTGCTGGCGTCAAATTTCAGCACCACTGGCGGCAACGTTCCGGGCGGCAACCGCCGCAAGTCCGCCATCGCCAGATTCGAAACGGCGCTCACGTCGGAGTCCGCATTGGTCCCCGGCTGAAAATAAATCTTGATCAAGCTCACACCCGGCAGCGACCTCGATTCAATATGGTCCACGCCGCTAGCCAGCGTAAAAAAACGCTCGAACGGGTTGGTAATATTCGTTTCGATTTGCTGCGGCGGCATCCCCGAATAAAAAGTCGCCACCACCACCACCGGAATGTTAATCGGCGGAAAAAGGTCCACGGGCATGCGTACCAGCGTCACCGTTCCGACAATCGCGATCGCCAGGCACGCCACAATAATCAGAAATGGATACTTAACGGAGAATCCGGACATTACTGCTCCTTTCCCGGAATCGCCGCTGCCGGAGCGACTTCGTGCGGCTGCACTTTTTGTCCTGCGCGAAACAAGCTCCGATTCCCAAGGATCACGCGGTCGCCTTCGGCCACGCCCGAAGCCACCTCCACGTAGGCGCTGTCCTCGCTTCCCAGCCGCACATGCCGCTCTTCAATAATATTTTGCGAAGTGAGCGCCAGCACTGTAGCATCGTCCCCGTTGCGCACCACGGCCTGCAGCGGAATGGTCAGTACATTCTTTTTTTTCCGCAGCGCCAGACGCGCCTCCGCATACATTCCGGGAATAAGCTGCCCGTTCCGGTTGTCCACATCGATTTCCGTTTCCATCGTGCGCGTTTGCATATCCAGTGAATCCGCAAACCGCGCTACCTTTCCCTGAATGTCGCGGTCCAGCGCTTGCACGTGTAGATCGACCACTTCGCCCAATTGAATTTGCGCCGCGATCGATTCCGGGATAAACAGCACCAGCCGCAGCACGGAGATTTGCGCCAGCCGCACCACCGGCACGGACTGGCTGCCACCCGTGGTTCCCGCGGACACCAGCGCGCCAGTGTCCGCCGAACGGCTGGTAATTACGCCGGCAAATGGCGCCAAAATGCGCGTGTAATCGCTCATGGCCGAGACTTGCCTTTGCGTCGCTTGCGCCACTTCTAGCTGCCGCCTGGCCGCAGAGAGCGCCGCTTCCGCGCTGGCCACCTGGCCTTCCGCCTCCAGGTCCTTGGCTTGCGAGTCATCCACTTCCTGCTGCGCCACCAGGCCGGCGCGCGAATCCGCGGCTTGCTTCAATCGCGCGTATGCGGAGTGCGCGGCAGCGTGCATGGACTGCGCCCGCTGCACGTCGCTTTGCGCACGCCGCACCTGATCCTCGGCGGCATGCACTGCGGCTCCCGCCCCCGCCAGCTGCGCCGCAAGTTCCGGAACCTCCAGCACCGCAAGCACTTGCCCTTCTTTGACTCGGTCCCCCACGTCCACGTAAATATGCCGGATGTAGCCGGCCACCTTCGCGTGCACATCCACATCCTGAAACGGCTTGAAGGCACCCGCGAGATTCAGTGTGTCGCCCATGTCGCTGCGCTGCGCGCGCGCAACAGCCACGTTGAGACCTGCCGGGGAACCCTCGTGACCGTTCGAATCTTCCTCAGCGGCATCCGGCGGCTCGCGGTCCATCCAATGCCATGCCGCCAGGGCGCCTGCGGCGAGTACCGCCAGTACAACAATGATTTTTGTCCGTGACATTTTTTATCTCATGCGTGAGTGCCGCTCGTTGGCGGCAACTTCAGTTTTTGCACAGCCTAGGGAATACCATTCCGCAAATCCCGATGGAGGGTGCGAAGAGCGGAGAACGCTGCTGCAGCTTCGAGCTAGTATTTTGTTAGACGGCGGGAGGCGGACGAAACCACAAACTTGCGGACTGCATTACGATCGGGGACGACACTGTTTCGCGGGCCCAGCGCCGCGATTGGTACGCGGGCGGCGCGAGTCTGCCGAGATGTCCCAAAATTGCAACGGTGGCGGTTGCCAGGAAGCTGCGGCCGTCGGCAGGCGTGAAGTGTTGCAGTTCCGAGGCGCCCACAGTGGCCCGATTACTTGGGGCGTGACGAAAGCACGTATCGCCGGACAACTCCGGCGCCACTAGATAGGGGTTGTAAACCACCAGGGCGATCAGCAGCAGACACAGCGCGATCTGCCATTTCGGCAAGTCCGCCAAGCCGCAAGTTGGGCTCATTCTGAACATCTTAGCCGCATCTAAATCGTTAGATGCGTACTTTTTACAATAGGCGGCGCTGCGACATTGGTCAAGGGGCTCATCCAAGGCCGGGCTTCAAAATAGTACCGAAGGGGGAGATGGGGACCGGAGCCAGGGGTGCGCCGGTCCCCAAGGTAGGACAATAACTGAAGATCAAGCAGGCTCAGTCTCGCAAGCTGCGGTCACTTGCGAATGAAGGGCATGTGAATTGTTGGTAACGCCTTCCGGGCGGCTGGCCGGATCCTCAACCATATTGGTAAGGGCGTCCTTGGACAGCTCGGGGCGCGTCAACAGTCCCCGCCCGTGGCGCACGTCCAGCCCGCGAACCCAGAAGATGATGTCTTCGGCGATGTTGGTGGCGTGGTCGGCGATGCGCTCCAAATGCCGCGTGGCCAGGATGAACTGCATGCCCGGGCTGACCACCTGCGTGTCGTGGGTCATGCGTTCCATGAGCTGCTCGAAGATGCGGTCGCGGTAGCGGTCCACCAGGTCGTCGCTTTCCAGGACGTGCGTGGCCATCTCCACATTGCGGAAAATCAGCGCACCCAGGCTCTTACTAACCATGGCGCGCACCGCTGAGGCCATGGGCGCTAATTCCTCGGGCACTTGCGCCCCGGGCATCTCGCGCAAAGAAACGACGCGCTGCGCTAGGTTCACCGCGATGTCTCCAATGCGTTCCAAATCGTTGGTAATTTTCAATGCCGCCACAATCAAGCGCAGTTCGTCGTCGGAAAACGAACCGGTACGCAGCAGCCGGATGGCGTGCTCGTCAATGACAATTTCCATTTCGTTGATGCGCGGCTCAAGCAGAAACACTTCGCTTGGGAGCGCCATGGTGCGGGGATTTTCCAGGCTGACAATGGCGTCCAGCGCCCGGTTCATAGCCCCTTCGACGGTGCGCGCCATGGACACCAGGTAATTCACCAGCGTGTCGTACATGACTGCGTCCGTGACAACGGAAGTTGGATTAGGTGCGGCAGTCGAAGCAGTTGCGATTGGTGCCGTGGCCGTGGAGGGCGCAGTGGTCATAGATCCCCTTGGTGTTTCCAATGCAACCGAAGAGGAGCGGACGTGAAGCACACACTTCCGCCCGGAATGAGTATGAATCGTCGATGTTACAAATAATTTAAAGCGTGATGAACATCCTGTAGCGCTCGGGCTGCATTCCTGGCGTTTTTTACCCTCAGCTTGGCGCCAACTCAATGCGCCAGCGGCCGCGGCCCATTCCCGCGCCCAGACACCGGCACGCCGAGCGGCGACCGGGAAAGAGTGCTTCCTTCTTCATATTCGGGGACGGAAAAATGAAACTGCGAACCCTGCCCGATTTCACTATCCACCCACAAGCGTCCGCCATGCACTTCCACCAAGTGTTTCGCAATGGCTAGGCCCAATCCCGTCCCGCCTACTTCCCGGGAGCGCGCCGCATCCACGCGATAAAACCGCTCGAAAATTCTCGGCTGGTCGGCTTTGGGAATCCCAATGCCCGTGTCGGAGACGGTAAACACCACTTCGCGGCCATCGCGCTCGGCGGTCAGCGTGATCTGTCCCCCAGGCAGGGTGTATTGAATGGCGTTGTCCAGCAAGTTTTGCAGCACTTCCGCGAGGCGCCGCCGGTCCGCGGCAATATCCGGAAGGTCTTCGGGAACATCCACGATGAGCGCCAGCTCTTTTTCGGCGGCACGGCGTTGCGCGGTTTCAAGGCAAGTGGCCACGAACTGCGTCACGCTGGTATCACTGATTTCCAGCTCCAGCCGGTCGGCATCCATCTTGGAGAGCTTTAACAAATCGTCGGTGAGGCGCGCCAGCCGACGGGAGTGCTCCACAATAATCTCCAGAAAGCGCACGCGGTTTTGCGCGTCATCGATAGCCCCCGCCAGCAGGGTTTCCGCAAATCCCTGAATGGCGGTAAGCGGTGTCTTGAATTCGTGCGATACATTGGCCACAAAGTCGCGCCGCACGCGCTCCAATTTCCGTAGGTCGGTAATGTCGTGCAGCACGATCACCGCGCCGGAGGTATTTCCCTCCGTCACGCTGGCTACCGTGGCGGCAAAAAAGTGCTGCCGCAGCGTCCCGGTCACCACTTCCGCTTCCACCCGCGGTTCGCCGCGCAGCACTTGGCGCACCGCTTCGATCAGCTCCGACTGGCGCACAATTTCCACCAGCGCGCTGCCAGACTTTGGCGGAACATCGATGCCCAGAATCCCCGCAAATCCCGGGTTGGCGAACACCAGGCGTTCCGCGCCATTCACCACCGCCACGCCCTCCACCATGCTTCCCAGAATCGCGGAGGAAAGATTGCGCTCCTCGGTTAACGTTCGGATGGTTCCGTCCAGCCGCGCAGCCGTTTGGTTCAGCGCGGTGCCCAGGGCTTCCAAGGCATCGCCCGAACCGTCGCCGGGTAACGGTCGAAAATCTCCATTGGCCACGCGGCGGGAAAATTCCTTCAGCCGCTCCACGCGGTCGCTGAAGGCGCGGGAAACCAGCAATGTGGCCGCTCCGGCAATCACCAGGATCAGCAGCGACCACAGCCACAAGCTGCGCCGGAACGAAGTCAGGGCAGCGTCGCTGGTCTGCAGCGGAAGTGCGAAACGCAAGATCACCGGCGCGCCCGATGGCGCGGTTTGCCGGATCGCGTGATACAGCATGTCGCGCTGCAACGAGACGCTTCGCCGCAACGATTGTCCCTCTCCATTCGCAAGCGCGGCCTGAATTTCCGGCCGGTCGGAATGATTCTCCATCGTATGCGGATCTACTTCGGAGTCCGCCAGCACCTGCCCGTTGGCGGCGATGACTGTGACGCGCACGCCCGCAGCGGACATCTGCTCCACCCATGCGCGCAGGGCAGGATCGTCCGGGCCGGAAGCCGCAAGGGCAGCAGCCGAGGGCGGATGCAATTGTGAGAAGTGTGCGACGGAGGCCAGTTGCGCGAAGCCGGTGCGTTCGTAGTCGCGCCGCAGCGCGCGTTCGGCGAAAAAATCCACGGCGATGAGTACGCTGAGCAGCAGCGCCAGGAAGGTGAGCGCGAGTTTTGCGAAAAGATTACGCCGCACGAGTTTCGAACAAATAGCCCGCGCCGCGCACAGTCTTGAGATGCAGGGGATTTTCCGGATCGCTTTCGATTTTCTCGCGCAAGCGCCGGACGTAAACGTCCACGCTGCGCGGGGTGACGAAGCGGTCCGTGCCCCACACGGCATCCAGCAACTGGTCGCGGGTGAACACGCGGTTCGGTCGCGAGGCTAAATAATACAACAGGCGGAACTCCAGGGTGCTGAGGGGAACGGGCTTTCCGGAATGGCTCACACGATAGGAAGCCGGATCGATGGAAAGTTTGCCAACTTCAATAGTGCGCGGCGCATCGGCCGGGGGCTCCGCGCGGCGCAGCAAAGCCTTCACGCGCGCCAGCAATTCGCGCGGACTGAAGGGTTTGGTCACGTAGTCGTCGGCGCCCATTTCCAGGCCCACCACGCGGTCGGCTTCATCGCCTCGCGCGGTGAGCATGAGAATTGGCAGGCGATTCAGAGAATCGTCGCGGCGCACTTCGCGGCAGATATCCAGGCCGGAAAGCTTTGGAAGCATTAAGTCCAGCAGCAGCAAATCCGGGGGAGTCTTGCGCAGCGTGCTGAGCCCGGTTCCGCCGTCAAAGGCCGCGGAAACCTGAAAGCCTTCGTTGGCGAGATTGTAGCGCACCAATTCGACGATATCGCGATCGTCTTCAATGATTAGGACACGTTTCATGCTGAGTGAGCGCGGCACACGTCGACCCTGCGGAAGTGTACCGTAGGGCGGAGCAATGCGGTAGGCGCGGTTAGAATTTTGATCACTTGGAATAGGTTGAGACACGCTCGAGTGTCGCGATTGGGCGTGACGCGCGGATAACGTGCGTGTGAATGGCATGTGAATGCCCCTGCCGGCGGCTTGCTATTCTGTGGCGGTAGTGGTGAACGCCAGGGAGAGCAGGGTTTTTTGCTCCAGCTCGTGGGCTTTGGCGGAGCCGGTGGCTGGACTGGCGCTGGCGCTGCGTTTCACGGAGCGCAGGCGTAAGCCGCGGGCTTCGACGAGCTGTTCGATGCGCGGTACCACATAGAAGAATGGGCCCATGTTGCGCGGTTCTTCCTGCACCCAGATCACTTCGCGGGCGTTGGGGTGAGCTTCGAGCGCGGCGGTAATTTCCTTGCGCGGCAGCGGGTAGAGCTGGTCGAGAAAGAAAATCGCAGTGCTGTCGTCTTTGCGGCGACGGCGTTCGGCGCGCAGTTCGTGGCCGACTTTGCCGCTGGCGATCAAGATGCGGCGGGCATCTTGAATCTCGCCGTCCGGAACCAATGGCTGAAATTTTGGTGCGCTGAACGCTTCGATGGGCGAGCTGGCTTCCGGATTGCGCAGCATGCTTTTTGGCGTGAAGACGATGAGCGGTTTGCGATATGGCCGCAGAGCCTGCCGGCGCAGCATGTGGAAATACTGCGCGGCATTGCTGGGCTGACAGATTTGGATATTTTCTTCGCCCGCGAGTTGTAGAAAGCGTTCGATGCGCGCGCTGGAGTGTTCCGGGCCTTGGCCTTCGTAGCCGTGCGGAAGCAACAGCACCAGGCCGGAGGGCAGATCCCATTTATCTTCGGCGGCGCTGATAAATTGATCGATGATGACCTGCGCGCCGTTCACGAAATCGCCGAACTGCGCTTCCCAAAGGACCAGGGCTTCGGGATAGTCGCGGCTGAAACCGTATTCAAAGCCCAAGCAAGCCGCTTCGGAGAGCGAGGAGTTGTAAATTTCGCAGAAGGCTCCATCATTCGCATTGACGTGGGCGAGATGAGCGAGCGGGACGTAGTCCGCTTCCGTTTCGGTGTCGACTAATACGGCGTGGCGCTGATTAAACGTGCCACGCTGCGTGTCTTGCCCAGAGAGGCGCAGCGGCGTGCCATTGCGCAGCAGCGAGCCAAGTGCGAGGGCTTCGGCGTAGCCATAATCGACGAGGCGTTTACCAGCGCCCATCTCCGCGCGCTGCTCGAGCAGCTTCACGATTTTCGGATGGACGTGAAAACCCTCGGGAGCGCGAACCAGGCCG
>Ga0209656_10002382_pt1 | contig 12188 bp, 14 predicted proteins | sample BogFormECP12_OM2_FD_188239 | JGI IMG/M metagenome (GOLD analysis project Ga0209656, IMG submission 188239) | Bog forest soil microbial communities from Calvert Island, British Columbia, Canada - ECP12_OM2 (SPAdes) (version 2) | ecosystem: Environmental > Aquatic > Freshwater > Wetlands > Bog ... | reverse complement strand
TTTCATTTTGCCTTCACGCCGAGTTCATTCAGGCCTGCGAGAATTGGCTGCAAAGTTTGCTACACGACTCGGTCTCTTAACATCAGAACTTCGGAGTATATGTACTCAATCAATAAATTGTGTTTGGTCTTTGTGTTTGGCTCCATTCTCGGGACAGCCTCAGCGATTGGTTCCACGCTCCAATCCCATGCAAAGATCAGCAAATTAGCGGCGGAAAAAATTGCTCTCTCCCAGGTCCAGACAGGCACAATTCAAAGCGCGGAACTTGAGGAGGAACACGGAAAATTGATCTGGTCATTCGATATTTCCACACCGAGTACCAAAAACATTACCGAAGTGCAGATCGACGCGAGGAACGGGCGGATTGTTTCCGTCCAGATTGAAACGCCTGCAGCCCAGATGAAAGAACAGTAAAGCCGTCCCTATGAATGAAGTTTGGCAACAAAACGGCCTAAACAAGGTTCCAGAGGTCACCTTGGGCTTTTGGATCATCAAGATTGCCGCGACTACATTAGGAGAAACCGGTGGTGATTCCGTTACCATGACGCTCAATTGGGGCTACCTGACCGGCACCGCCCTGTTTCTGAGCTTGTTCGTAGCGCTGGTGATCGCGCAAATTGTTGCAAAGAAATTCCACCCCTTTCTTTATTGGGCGACAATTGTTGCCTCTACCACCTTCGGCACGACAATGGCCGACTTTGTCGATCGCTCGCTTGGTATCGGCTACACCGGCGGCTCGACACTGCTGCTCGTCTGTCTGGGCGCCGTTCTCGGCCTCTGGTATTGGTCAGAGGGAACTATCTCGGTGAATACCGTGGCCACGCCGAAAGTGGAAGCGTTCTATTGGACAGCGATCACTTTCTCGCAGACACTCGGCACCGCGCTCGGCGACTGGACAGCCGATACGGGCGGGCTCGGCTATGAGGGGGGAGCACTCGTCTTCGGTGCAGGGCTTGCGTTGCTCGGTGGACTTTATCTGTGGACGAATATTTCGCGTGTGCTGCTGTTCTGGAGTGCGTTCATTCTCACAAGGCCGCTCGGTGCTACAGTCGGCGACTTTCTGGACAAGCCCGTAAGCCACGGCGGCCTGGCGTTCAGTCGCCCGCTCGCGTCGTTGGTGATTGCTGTGTTCATATTAGGGTGTCTATTCCTCCTCCCGCAGCGGGCAGGACGACATCCCGGCGCATCCCTCGAGGCAACCGATTAATCATCAAGACCTATAGACATGCGGAGATTCCGTGAAAATTAAGAAATTTTCACTTTTGGTTTATGCCGAGTTCATCCGGCTCGGCGAGAATTGTCGAGGTTGCCGCTAAACACGCGAGATGTCGCGTTGTGTTGTTATATTTCACAAGCAGCTCGGCGACTTGGTCCTTCTGGAGCCTGCGCTAAGACGTCTCGCTCATGGGAATGGTGACACTGTTGATCTAATTACTCGCTCAGGGTTCCACCCGATTGGATCCTTGATACCTTTTGTTAATTTTCGCTCAAAACCGAACGCCAAAATCTATGACGCACTTTGGTGTTTTGACGATCGACGAAAATCGGCATTTTATTCGCTGATATCCAGAGCCCGAGAGAAACATTTGTTAATCAATCCAGGCGCATCAATTCAGTGGTATCACTCAAAGATTTTCCCAAGTATTCGCTGTCCGGATCTCAGTCCATTGTATGTCTCCGAATATTACTGGAAACATATTCTGGATGGTGATCAAGGAAGTTTTCGAGCACCGGAACTTGGGCCCCCACCAAAGGAGTGGGCGTATCCGATTTCATCTTCAAATTATCTGCATGTTAACCCTACCTCTGGTTGGAGAAGTAAGAATTGGACTGCAGAAAAATGGGCAACTACTATCAATCGACTGGCCGAGTATGGCATTAGCCCGGTCGTCATGACATCCGGAAAGCAGGAGTGGCAAAGAAAGCATTGCGCGGCGATCTGCCGCCAATTGATTCAACCGGCCGAGTGCATCGCAGGAGAAACGTCTTTAGAGCATTATTTCTGGGTAATATGGAACTCTAAAGCTGTTCTTACGGTTGACGGATCGGCATGCCACATCGCCGCAGCATTCAGGCGCAAATGTCTGACACTTTTTGGCCATACCGACGCCGTGTACTTTCACAGGGAAACAGCCTATTCCCAGGCGCTTGTTGCCGGCAACGTCATCGGCATTCAATCCTCAAGATTGCTCCTCCTTCCACATGAGCCCGTTATCGAGGCTGCCATCAAGCTATGGTATAGTGATGATGGGCGTGACGACCGGCCGGCGTGATGGTTTTCGCGGGCTAGGGCGCGTCGGATGCGAGTGCCGAGCGCATGCAGCGGCCTCCCTCGGGGCCGGGCGCGCGCTCTTGGTGGACTCCGGCTCGATGGTCCGGTTTCTCTGGCACAACAGGCAATGTGAAGACAAATGCCGCCCAGCCAGGCTTGGGTCGCTCCAACCAAATGTGTCCTCCGTGAGCGAGCGCGATCTCGCGGCAGATGCTCAGGCCCAAGCCCGAGCCGACGACATCCCCGGCTCGGCTAGCTTCCGCGCGATAAAACCGTTCGAAAATACGGCTTTCGCGGTCCTGGGGAATTTCCTGGCCTGTGTTTGCGATTCGGAACATCGCTAGCGAGCCGGACGTTGTAAGCGAGACCGAAATGATGCCGTTTTCAATGTTGTACTTGACGGCGTTATCCAGGAGGTTCAAGAGCACCTGGCGGACGTACGATTTATCCGCCCATACGATAACGTCCGGCGATAATTCTGCTTTCGTTACTATGTTACGTTGCATCCCTAGAATCTCCGCGTCTTCGACCAGGCCGTGGCACATCGCGGTCAAATCTACGGCTTCCCTTCTTAAAGTGAGCGCCCTTACGTCGGCTCTAGACAGCAAGAGCAAATTGTCAGCAATCGTTGAAAGGCGCTGCGTTTGGCCAAGCAGGCTATCCAACAGATTTTGGGTCTCAGGATCATACGAGCCCGTGCGCAAGGCCGATTCAATTTCGCCGCGCATAATCGTCAGGGGCGTCTTTAGTTCATGGGAAGCATCGCTCGAAAAGCGCGTCGCTTGCGCGAAGCTGCGTTCGAGCCGATCGAAGGTATCGTTGAGGACCAGGACCAACCGGCCGATTTCATCCTGAGCCGTAGGTTGTGGCAATCTCTGACCGAGTGCTTTCGCATGAATTTGTTCGGCTGCATCGGCAACATCTTGTAACGGTTTCAGAGACTTTCGCGTGATCCACCAGACCCCGAAAGCCGCGGTGAGAGCCGCAGCTGGAAGAGCCGTCAGGTAAGCGACCGCGAGATCAAAAATCAGCTCCGTGGCTTCTTTCCGGATCACGACGGGAGAGGTCGGATCACCCTTGATTTCACGAAAGGCCTCCAATTGCTCGTTGAAGATCACCGTTCCCGAAGCGAGCCCAAAAATGATTAGCTCGACCGTAAGAAAAAATGCAGTCCAAATGGCGAGCCTCGTGCCAAGCGGCCAGCGTTTCACTTAGCCTCCCCAATTCGGTACCCAGTTCCCCGGACGGTTTGAATCAGTTTAACCGGCTCGCCGTCGTCTACTTTGCGTCGAAGTCGCTGGATATACACATCAACCAAATTACTCTCCGGATCAAAATGATATTCCCAAACATGTTGGCAAAGCTGCGTACGAGTCAACACGCGGCCAGGAGCTCGCATTAAACATTCGAGAACCGAGAACTCTCGCGCCGTGAGATCGATCCGTCGAGTGCCACGCCGCACCAGTCGTGTTGCCAAGTCAAGCGTGAGATCGTCTACTCGGTGCCGAAGAAGACTTTCGCCCGAATTGCGACGGATCAAAGCGCGAACGCGAGCTGCTAATTCGTCGATCGAGAACGGTTTGGCGAGGTAATCATCAGCGCCACGGTTGAGCCCTTCAACCTTCTCGGAGGTTTCGCCGCGAGCAGTCAGGATAAGAACAGGGACGTGATTTCTTCGTTCTCGGAGGGTTCGAAGAATACTCAAGCCGTCGCGTCCAGGCAGCATAATATCCAGGACGACAGCATCGAAGTGGTGATTCAAAATGACTTCTAGAGCCTCGCCTCCGTCGCAAACAACATCCACAACGAATCCGCACTCTTTCAAACCACGTTGCACGAACTTTGCAATCTTCCTCTCGTCCTCGACAACCAAGATTCTCATACAAGCTCCTTGCGCGGCCCAAACCAGGCTGACGCTGCGCTAGTTGCGATCGAAGGGTGGACTTTCAACCTTAGTTCCAAATCCCATTGTATGTAAATCAGGTGTATCGCCGGCGCGAGTATCGCCGAGTGTCATTTTCGCGAATTGCGCTAAGGCGGCTGAGCGCGTCCGCAGTTTCTCCTCAACCGCGCTCTGTGACAGGGCGATCGGCTCGCGCGGAACGCAGCCGCAAAACGGTCTCACGATAAGGAGCGGGAAAACGTTCATCTTCGTGCGCTGCATTAGTTTCTTTAGACGCCATCCTGATTCTTCAAGATGACAAGAACGGGATGATATTTATGAAAAGTCTGTCATCTGCCGGTAATCGCCGCAACCCTGTTGGACGCCTTTTGCCGCCGAGTTAGGGTCACATCTCAACAATCAACATTTGTGCGCATCAAGGCGGGACTCTGGCTTCATCGGCTCTCGGGCGGAAGAGACAGAGGCGCGCATCAATCGCAAGTATCGGAATTCTCTAAGGTCTTTGTAAAAAGTGCGTGAAAATTGCGTTAAACTTGAATAGTCGATTTATAAGTCGCTTTAAATAAGGATGTTATATAATACAGTCTATGGCCGTTTAAGCCGCAGGCGGTACTCTTCCACCAGAGGCCGCCCGTGGGTTCGAACCGCATCTGGCGAAGCCAGGCGCTAGTCGGGTTCCTAACTCCCTTTTATTATTCTGCGTCAGCAACTCCGAAGCGTCGACGGTACTCTCCGGGCGACAGCCCCATAGTCCTCTGGAACACCTTCCGAAAGGCTCCTGGGTCTTCGTAACCGACCATACAGCAAATCTCGTTAATGGGAAGCGATGAGAATTCTAGTTTTTCGCGTGCCCTACGAACACGCAAGTACTGCAAATATTCCTTGAGGTTAAATCCGGTCGCTCTTCGAAATCGGCGAAGAAATGTGCGCCGGCGCAATTTTGCTTGGGCAGCTACCGCCACGCCAGTCAGCTTTTCTGAGAGCTTTTCTGCAAAATGTAACTGGAGCCAGTGCTGTCGTGACGAAGCCGCGGGGCAAATGAAGAATAAAAACACTGCCGCCGTCCCGCAGCATCAACAAGAAAGAATCGTGCGGTCGCTATCATCACACTGGGACTGATTCAACGGTGGATTAGTCGAAGCCCAAGCGCGCCCCTCGGCCTCCTCGCTTCTCAAACACGCTACAGTGTATTTCATCGGGGCTGAGTAAGCGAAGGAAACGGAAACCCTCTTCGATAACCCAGCCATTGCACAACTTGTGTCTGCCTGCGTCGTCACAAAATCGGGCACGTCGCGTCCTGGCCGCGCCAGCATCTCACTCGACTTTCGGCAACCGTGGCAGTGTCTTGACGGCATTGCGGATCGTCTCAAGCTCGTGATGGCTGTAAAGCGTGTTCATGTCCACGGAGGAATGCCCGGTTAGCTTCATCCGCAATTCCTGGCTGACACCAGCCTTGGCCAGAGCCGAATTGAAGCTGTGCCTTAAACTGTGAAAGCTGAGCGCAGATACGCTTCGGCCAGCAGTCCCTCCCCGTTCACGAATCACACCGGCACAAATCCCCGCTCTGTCCATGATTCGCTTGAACGCCATTGATAGACCGCAACCCGGGAAATTCGGTCAATCTAATGTGACGTTTTCATCCGACGAACAATGGGCCATTGCCTGTTGCGCCGATGGGAAGTGGTACCTTTGGAATCCGGGTGAGTCATTAGCTCACAATCCGGCACCTCTCATCACTCAGCTGTGGCGTAAGACGAGATCCAGCGGGTCGAGCTTTCTCCTTCGCCCGCGGTAACGAGCCACAGCGCGAAGTCGTCGGGTCAAAATTTTCGCCAGCCATACTCAAACGCAACGGTAACCCGTTCACAAGAGTATGCCTGTAACCGATTGAACGGAGCGATATTCATCAGGCGGAGCAACGCTTCATTCACGATTAGCAATCATACCGAATCTGATACTAAATGAAAACCTCCATGTGAAAGACTTCTATTTTAACGATCAAAAATGGGCTGTCCGATATCTGGGAGCACCGGAATACCAGGTGGCGCCGGTATGACATCGATTCACGCAAAGGTTCTATCGACCGAGAGATTTCGCGAGCAATACCGCCTCATCATCGAATTGGTGCCTTCCGAGTTTCTGGGCCCGTTCGAAAGGTTGAGGTTCAAGAAGAATCCCTATTGCGGCTCTTTTGGTACCACTGTCACGGAAAGCTGGTTGACGCTTGATTATCGCAAAGATCCTGGTTTCAAGGCAGGCGAAGCGTTTCCACTTTGGAGGACGAATTAGGATAGGTTTCTGAGACGGTTCCGAAACTCGGCAACAGAAAGTGCCACCAAATTACTCTTATTCCCGCAAAAATCATTTCTGTCGATACGCAGTCGGATGAACATCGCATCCTCGTGCGGATTTTGCTTCGGAAGTATAAAGGTTCATTCAATACCTTGAAGTTCGGGGAAAACAAACCCCTGATGGGTTCCTGCCACGACGGCCAATTAGATCTTCTTTATTGCCGAGATCCTGGACTTAAAGAAGGACAATCATTTCCGTTGTGGAGGATTTAGTAACCGCTCCTTTAATCAATTCGGTTTTTCAAAACTTCTCATTCACCCAATTGCAATCGCCGGTCGTCGAGGAGAGATTTTTAAATATGCCTGCCAATCAGAAGATTGTCGCTGCGATCAACGAACAGATGGGCAATGAGTTTAGTGCGATGCTGCAGTATTACGCAATCGCTGCTCATTTTGGTGCGGAAGGACTGCCCGAGCTATCTGCGCATTTTTACAGGCAGGCCGAGGAGGAAAAGGAGCACGCGCTGCGTTTTATCCAGTTCGTCATTGACATCGGTGCCCGCGTGAAGATTCCCGCTGTGTGCGCGCCATACGCGCACTTCAAAGTCGCCGAAGACGCGGTAAAGCTTTCGCTTGAACAGGAAGAGCAGGTCACAACCCAGGTCAATGCGCTTCTGTCCATGGCAAAGGCAGAGTCCGATTATACGGCCGACAATTTCCTTCAGTGGTTCATTAAGGAGCAGTTGGAGGAGGTCGCCTCGATGGGACAGTTGCTGCGGGTTGTTCAGCGTGCCGGCGAGGGCAATCTGCTGCGCGTGGAGGAATATTTGGCACGAGAGAAGGACAGGGGGGCCGTTTTCAGCGAGAAAGATTGATGCGGCTTCTCTACACCTTAGAGGCGATAGAGGACTTGTCATATTAGGCGACCTTTGACTGAAGATGTGCGCGGCACTACCGACTACTGGGTTAACGCCATGGACGGCCGGCCTTTCTTTGTGGTCAGCTGCGCCGTCGATCCCGGATTACTGAGTGTGTTGGGCGAGCAGATTGTGCCACGGCTCAAGGCCGATGTGCCAAACCAGCCCACTGAAGAGCAACTGGAGGACGACCCACTCTTAAGCCGCTTTACCATCGTCTTCGACCGTGAAGGCTACTCGCCGGGCTTCTTCGCCCAGATGAAAGAGGAGCGCATCGCGATACTGACCTATCACAGATTCCCTGGAGAGCTTTGGCCGGAGCAGGAATTTCGGACCCACCTGATCGGCTTCACCAAAACCCTTTCTATCGAGCTCGGTGAATTCGGCGTTCGTGCCAACGCCATTCTACCGGGCGCGGTAGATGGTCCCCGCATCCAGAGGGTGTTCGAGGGACGGGCGAAGGCGAGCGGTCAGGCCTTGGAGGAGATCAAGAAACAGGCAATGGCGGTCCAGTCTCTCGGGAGATTCGTAGATCCCCGCGATATCGCGGCCCTTGCAGTTTTCCTCGCTTCGGATGCAGTGAAGTCGATTTCTGGGCAGATGCTTCCAGAAGACTCTAACCCATTCGATGTTCGTCTCGCTCTTCCCAAACTGGCTTGGACAGACGCAACCACGCATTGTGACGATCGAATGTGACACGCTCTACCTGAGCACCGAAAAACCAATCAAGTCGGGCGGCAAGGAGACAATGTCATACCTGAAGTGGAAGCGGGCGGAGCCTATCTAAGTTCTACGCCCAGCACGGTACTCAGCAGACACGCCATTATTAATGAACAGGGACTGAGGTCGTTAACGAGGTTCAGATCCAGAATTCGCCTAGATCGCGTCTTGCGCGGCGCGGTTGGCAGCCTCCAGCTTCTTCAAGTCCTCTGGCGTCAGCTTCGGCGGCGCTACCGTGATCGTCAGCTTGTCGATCTTGCCGGTGAACGAAAACGGCACCTGGTAGTCATGGTCATCTACCGGCGTGCCGGTATCTGACCCGATGTCGAAGGTCTCGTCCCAGGGCAACGTCAGCGGAACCGTCCGGTCGAGCTTCTGGGTTGAGGCCACATTCCCGTCTACCTTAAAGGTTCCAGTTCCGGAACGCCCAATCCCGCTGATGTTGTTGAACGCCAGCGTCGCGAAACCCAGCCCGTCATAGGCGAAGTCGTATTCAAGAGTGTGCTTGCCGGGCGTCAGTACATCAGGGCCTTCCCAGCGTACCCGTTTCAGGTCCAGCAGGTTCCACAGGAACACTGGTTTGCCTTTCAGCAGATAGAGCCCGTACCCGCCGAAACGGCCGCCGTCGGTGACGATCATGCCCTGGGCACCCCCCTCCGGGACTTCAATCTCCGCCGTGATTGTGTAAGAGGTGTTGAGCAGGCTCGGTGCCGTGCCACGTGGCGTGCCGGTGACTGGTACTCCCGCGTAGTTGAACACCCTGAGTCCTCCGGACATGTCCGGGCGTGGGGTCACCATTCGCGTCGCCACCGAGGCATCCAGCGGCAGCACCTGATACTTGGCAAACTCGGCGAACATCAAGTCCGTCATCTCCCGCATTTTGGCCGGATTGGCAGCGGCCACGTCGGTGAATTGTGACCAATCGCTCCGGACATCGTACAGCTCGAACTTGTACGCACTGGCGGGATCCAGGATCGCTGTGCCCAGCAGTTCCCATGGGGGCCGGACGGGAACTGCGCTTAGCATCCAGCCGTCACTGTACAAACCCTGCACCCCCAACATCTCAAAATATTGGGTGGTACGCCTGGAGGGCGCGTCCGCGTTTGCCTTGCCGAAGGTGTAGACCATGCTCACGCCTTCGATCGGTTTCTGCGCAATGCCGTCGACCATGTTCGGCCCCTGGATGCCAGCGGCTTCCAGCAGCGTTGGCACGATGTCGATGACATGGTGGAACTGCCAGCGGATGCCGCCCTTGTCCGTGATGCGTGCCGGCCAGGAAATTGCCATGCCCTGCCGCGTGCCGCCGAAGAAGGATGGAATTTGCTTCATCCACTTGTAAGGCGTGTCGAATGCCCAGGACCACGGCACGGCGAAGTGGTTGTAGGTCTGGTCGGTGCCCCAGACGTCATACCACTTCATCTGCTCTGCCACCGGCAGCTCGATGCCATTGAACTGCAACACCTCGCTGGGCGTGCCATTGGGGGAGCCTTCAGCCGAGGCGCCATTGTCGCCGCTAATGTAGATAATCAGTGTGTTGTCGAGCTTGCCCATGTCTTCAACCGCCTGGATGACGCGGCCGATTTCGTGGTCAGTGTAGGCCAGGTAGGCGGCATAGACGTTTGCCTGGCGGACAAACAGCTTCTTCTCCTCGTCGCTCAGGGTGTCCCAGCGCTTCAGAAGATCGTCGGGCCACGGCGTCAACTTCGCGTCCGCTGGAATTACGCCCAGGCGCTTCTGGTTGGCGAAGATCTGGTCGCGCAGCGCATTCCACCCCTCGTCGAACAGGTGCATGTCGGTGATCTTCTGTACCCATTCCGGGGTTGGGTGGTGCGGTGCATGGGTGCCGCCCGGGACGTAATGCAGGAAGAACGGAAGCGACGGATTGATGTCGCTGAGCTGGTTCAGCCAGTGGATCGCGTCATCCGCCATCGCGGTGATCAGGTTCCACCCAGGCTTGCCGACATAGGGATAGATCGCGGTGGTGTTGCGGAAGAGATTCGGCTGCCATTGGTTGGAATCGCCGCCGACGAAACCATAGAAGTATTCGAATCCCATGCCAGTCGGCCACTGGTCGAACGGGCCGGCCTGGCTCGCGGTCCAGGTCGGCGTGTTGTGGTCCTTGCCAAACCATGAGGTCCGGTAGCCGTTCTCCAGCAGGATTCGGCCGATGGTCGCGCAGTCCTTACCGATCAGGCTGTCGTAACCGGGGAAGCCCGAGGCTGCCTCTGAGACCACGCCGAAGCCGGCCGAATGGTGGTTGCGGCCAGTGATCAGCGCCGCCCTGGTAGGCGAGCAGAGCGAGGTCGAATGGAAGTTGGTGTAGCGCAGTCCATTTGCGGCAACGCGGTCCAGGGCAGGAGTGGGAATCACGCCGCCGAAGGTGGATGGCGCCGCAAAGCCCACGTCGTCAGTCATGATCAGCAGAATGTTGGGCGCCCCCTCGGGCGGCACCACCCTTGGTTGCCACCACGGCTTGGACTGGGCGGCATTGAGATTGATTTTGCCGCCGAACGGCAGATCGGGCGCCGGGAGAACGTCGCCCGGGATTGTGCGGGTACCGTCGGGCGAGCCGACGGCGTTGCCGAGTGACTCGCGCACCTGAGATGCTGCGCCCGTGCCCAGGCCGGGCGTCTGGGCCTTGGCCTCTCCTTTAAACAGCCACGAGCCGCCAAATATCGTTGCGAGTGCGGCTTTGGCCGATGAAAGAAACAGCTGCCGTCGATTCATCTTCATGTTGTTCTTTTTCTCCTCCTCTTTGGTCTAGGTAGTCTTTGGGTGTATCACACAACGAAATCCGATATGACAGGCGCCTCCTCGGGGTAGGCGATGTCCTCCCCCATTCGGAACCTGCCCCCGGCAATCCAACGCATGCCGACGGGCGTGCCGGTCCGCATCAAGGCATCATCCTCGGGATCGATTCGGACGATATTTTCCATTTGGTCGGCTCTGCCGAGGTTGGCCATTCGTTGTCTGCTCGTCGCAAACCTGGTCCTAGCCCGAAGCTCTAATTCAGCCCGGTCCAAAGGGAGGGGGGACCAACCAAACGTTTATGTGGACGGCCCGGAGGTGTCAACGCCTGATTATTAGCGCTAGATGTAGCGGCTTTAAAAAGTTTTCTCGTATTCGGTGCAGGCATGAACACGACAACCATAGCGCTTCGGCGGATGTTCCTTCACCTTGCGATAGCCGAGTTTCGCCCAAAACCTGTGGGCCCCCGTATTTTTCTCAAGAATCGCCAAAAGCAAGCGCTGCGTGCCGCACACGCGTAACTTTCAAATGCGACATGAATTTGCCTTCCCAATCCGACGTTTCTGAAGGCGGGAGCAACTAGCATCAGTCCGATCCACCATTCAAATTTGGGTCGATAATCGCGCAGCACGTCAATCAGGCTTACCAAGGTAATCGGTCACTTTGCTTTGTGCCTCTGCTGTTTCTGAAGGAACGCTTGGATTTTTAGGCCATCGTCCAGCCTTGGCATGGATTTCAAATTCAACCAATCGTTCAATCGCTGCCTCGGAACTCCCAATTTCCGGGCAAGCTCAGACTGACTTCCTCGTTCCTTACCGACTACCTCCCTGAGGCGGTTTATCAAGTTCTGGGCGGCTTCGCTAGCCATGGGCAATGTCGTGTAAATCGGACAAATTTGTTCAAAATGGCAGTACAAAGTGTATAATAATGAAAATTCTGGAAAAGTTCGACAGAAACCAACGAAGTCGGAACAAGGCTTTAGCTGCACTGCGGGGGAGGCCTTCGACGACTTGAACGGGCAATCGCCGTATGTGGCGCCAATCTCTTGAGCCATGATCCCCACATTTTGCCCGTGTGCCCAAATGCTCCCTGCCAACACATCGGCCGCGCGGCGCACGTGCCTTTGATGCCTTACGCCTAACGTCAAGCAACCACCTTTCCATGAGCACCAATCACCTCATCATCGGCCTGGGCGGCACGGGCGGAAAAATCATTCGGGCGTTCCGGAAAACACTGTTCCAGGAGTTTCGCGGCCGGCGCTTGGAAAAGGTTAATCTCGGGTACCTCTACGTTGACTCCAGCCAGGAGATGATGGGCATCGACGATCCCTCGTGGAA
>Ga0209656_10002381_pt1 | contig 12191 bp, 10 predicted proteins | sample BogFormECP12_OM2_FD_188239 | JGI IMG/M metagenome (GOLD analysis project Ga0209656, IMG submission 188239) | Bog forest soil microbial communities from Calvert Island, British Columbia, Canada - ECP12_OM2 (SPAdes) (version 2) | ecosystem: Environmental > Aquatic > Freshwater > Wetlands > Bog ... | reverse complement strand
CGTTCATGGCCTCGGCGGTCCTTGAGTTGACCAAGCTGCGCGCCTGTTCGAACCTCGATTCCGTGAACTTGTCACCGATGGCCAGGACGGCATTGATCTGGTTTCCAGCGCGCAAGTGGCGCAACTGTCCGAGCGCCGCGATGGCGGTCGCGCCGACGATGAGGACGGTGAGCAGCGAAGCCAACGTGCTGAGGAGCTCTAGCGACAAATCCGGTACCCCCATGCGCGGTCGAATAAATTCGACCGCTCCAAGAACGCTTGCGTGGGCCGCTCCATATCGCCGTCGATGGACGGTCGAATACATTTGACCGCTCCAGGGGCGTGCGTGAGCTAGGGGTTGGGGGGCCTGTCGGGGCGAACCCTTCTGCCTCATGGAACTCGGCAAGCCGGTACGCGTCCTCAAAGGGATCGATCTGGGGTCAGGCGGCAAAGTCGAGCCGGGCGCGATCGGCATCCTCGAGAGCATGAGCAACAGCCCCTACATGCCATTTCTGGTCAAGTTCCCGAACGGGTCATTCGCCTTCGAGGACGGCGAGCTCGAAGACGTCGAACCAAACAGCTAACACGGGCACGGCGAAACACGGCGATCACGGCGAAGCACGACTGAAAAGCGGCGCAACGCGAGTCCGCGCGGTGCGCGATTTTCAGCTTCAACGAAGATATCGTGGTGGTCACCATGCGACTCTTACTCGTGGAAGACGACCCCAGTCTCTCAGATTCGTTGCGACGCGCCCTGGAGGCTCAGAAGTTCTCGGTGACGACGGCTCTCGACGGCGACGCCGGTTTGCACGAGCTGTGCGGTAACGACTATCAGCTGGCAATCCTCGACGTGCTGCTGCCCGAGCGCGACGGCTTCTCCGTCTGCAGCGAAGCGCGCAAGCAAGGCGTCACCACGCCGATCCTCATGCTGACCGCGCGCGACGCCGCCGGCGATCGCGTGGCCGGACTCAACAGCGGGGCCGACGACTACTTGCCCAAGCCGTTCGCGTTCCCCGAGTTGCTCGCGCGCGTGCACGCGTTGCTGCGCCGGCCGATCTTGCAGCTGCGGCCGCGCGTGGTCACGGTCGGCGATCTCTCGATCGACGTGCTGCGCCCCCAAGCCGCGCTTCGCGGCCACGTCATCCGGCTGACCAAGACCGAGCACCGGCTGCTGCTCTACCTGACGGAGAACGCGGGCATCGTGCTGGCCAAAGGCGCCATCTTGGACCGGCTGTGGGGCGCCGAGCACGAGGGCAACAGCAACATCCTCGAGGTCTACGTCAAGATGCTGCGACGTAAGCTCGATGCGGCGGGTGGCGGCGCGCCGATACGGACCGTGCGCGGCGTCGGATATACGATCGACAAACCGTGATCGGGCGGCCCGGCTAGGGAGCCGCCCCGGCCAGCGCTAACCTGCTGATATGCTGGACAAGGCTATCCGCTACGACACGATCATCGCGGTCAGCGCGCTGCTCATCAGCGCCCTCACGTCAGCCGCAGTCGTCTATCAGACGCATGTCATCTCCGCGCAATTCTCCGCCACCGTGTGGCCGTATCTATCATTTGCGGTGACGCGCGACACATCCCATCTCGTCGTCGAGCTTCGAAATGACGGCATCGGGCCTGCGCTGATCCGTTCCGTCGGTATCACGCTGGACGGCAAGCGCGTTCCGTCGCTCAACACGATCGTGGATCCAATCGTCGCGGAGGCGACACGATCGCATAAGGATCACGAGACGCGTTCGACGGTGTCCTCGCTTGAGACCGGCACCGTCGTCCCGGCAAACGAGCACGTCACGCTGGTCCAAGTCGAAGGTGCCCAAGCGACGCAGCTCTTGCTCGCCGCTGCATCCCGCGTCAACATGTCGATCTGCTATTGTTCGCTGCTCGGCCGTTGCTGGACCAAGCAGTTCGATGACCGAACCGGTCAACCGCACGATACGGCGTCGTGCCGCGAAGCGGAGTGAACACCATGGACCCACTTGAGAACTTCAAGTTCCGCGTGATGTGGGATGGACGGTACGTCGCCGGCGTGAGCAAGGTGAGCGCGCTGCTCCGCATGACCGAGGTCGTCGGGCACAGGGAAGGCGGCGACCAAGGCGTGACGCGCGAACTGCCTGGCCGGACCAAGTACGAGCCGATCACCCTCGAGCGCGGCATCACGAGCGACACCGCGTTCGAACAATGGGCGAATCTGGTGAATGGCCCAGGCGGCGCGGCCGCTGGCGGTTTTCGCAAAGACATCATCTTGGATCTTTTCAACGAGTCAGGGCAGCGAGTGCTCTCCTATAAGATCTATCGCTGTTGGGTGTCTGAATTCCAGGCTCTGCCCGATCTTGATGCGGACGCTAACGCGGTTGCGATCGAGCATATCAAGCTTGAGAACGAGGGCTGGGAGCGGGATACGCAAGTCGTCTGGCCGGTCGAATAAATTTGACCGCTCGAAGTCAAAAGAGAAGAGCGGTCGAGTGAACTCGACCGCTCCATCTGTGGTGCGCGCTCTTGAACGCGTTCGCCCTTATTGGCGGGCTGGCGGTCCCTGGCGCTGTCCGACGACGCGGCCGATCGTCGGCGACGGATTCTGGTTAGCCATCAAGGCTGGGCCATAGCCCCAGACGCCATTGAAGCTCTGACCGTCATTGTTGAACCAGAACGAGAACCAGCCGGTCTGTGACTTGCTCGTCCAGGTGTAGCGGACCTTATTCTTATCTTCCGTGCGCCACTTGCCGTTGAGCGTGAGGCCGCTGACCTGGCAGATGGACGTCACGCCAGACTCCGTGCAGGTCATCGGGCCCTGGAACAGGCTGGGACCGGTCGCGACGGTCATATTCCACGTACCGGCCGAGGTGATCTTGACCGGCGGCAGGATCTTGTTGCCGACGAAACTGCCATTCTCTTTGGCGCCGTTGTAGCCCCACGAGCCGTTGAAGCTGTGACCGTTGGGAGTAACGTAGACCGTGGCCCAACCCGCGCCGGAATTCGGACCGGTGGCGATCTTCCACTTGACGTTCAACTTCTCATCGGATACGAACATGCCGTTGAACGCACCGCCGTTGGCGGCGTTCGTGCCGACGACCGTGTTGCCCGATTGGGTCAGGGTGATCGTGGCGGTCGAGCTGCCGTTCTTACCGGTCTGCTCGACGGTCCATTGGCCGGATATATTCGGGGGCGCTGCGAGCGCTGCGGCAGTCGAAAGCGCGGCAATCGCCAGCACCATAAATGTTGAAAGTGCGAAACGTTTCACTAGTTGGTCTCCTTAATTTCCATGGGGTGTAAGACGTACCTTAGGATACTCGGCTTCGCTGAAAGCGGCGTTCTCCCTGGGTTTTCCCAGCCCTTACCTGCTCTTCGTATGTCGCATTAGTGGTGATGCTTGAACGCTTTGGCGTCGAAATACCAGTCCGGAACGCTAGCCGGGAACCCGTAATCCGAGAACGTGTATTCGTAGTGTCCGCTGTCCCCGAAGGGGCCGACGTGGACCTCGCCGTCGCCCACAGCGTGCGCGATCAGCCAATAGTCGCCGACCTTTTGGAACTCGACGTAGCCGTCAAGCGTTCCATTGCCCGGTCCCTTGGAACCCGAGGCGTGCAAGTGGCCGCGCCATACGTCAAAAGTCGTAGTGTCGACCCAAAGATCTTTCCACGGGTGGGCGCGCTCATCGCGCAGCGCGTGCATGCCCAGATGGAAGACCGGCTTTCCATCATACACTTCGATCGCGACGAGCTTGACCGAATAGTAGCGATCGCCGACCACCGGCTGCACGCTGAGCACCGGCGGCGCGGTCGCACCCGACGCGAGCGGCCCCGGCGTGCTCGTGGGGGGAGGCGTGAGCTGCGGGTCGGGCGTCGCATAGAGAAGGATGTCCGCGTCGGGCGCAGATGGGAACGGATAGCCGAAGTACGTCTCGGCGCGCCCGGCCCGGTCCTGGCTGATGTTCTGCATGAGGCCCTTGCCGTCGGCGCGGTACCACACGCGATAGTCGTCCTGTTCGCGCTGCCAGTGATGGTCGAAGATCTCATGCATCTGATAGGTGATGAACGGCGGGTGAAGGTGGGCGCGGGTCGCTTTCTCGGCGTTGATCATGATCTGATCCGCCGACAGCTCTTCTATTTCGACCGGCGTCGGCGACGCGGATGGCGCCGGCGAGGGAGCGGCAAGGGCCAGCGCGGCGGCCGCGAGGACCAGTGCGGACAGGCAGGCGGATGCGATGTATCGTCTCACGATGATATGTTCGCTTTCGACGCAAATGATAGGAGCGCATGCAGCGTTTCGAACCGACCTCCGAGCAGCTGGCCGTCATCCGGCACCGCGGCAGCCATGCGCTGGTGTTCGCCGGCCCGGGCACGGGCAAGACCGAGACGCTTGCCCGCCGCTTCGCCGCGCTCGTCGTGGACGACGGCGTCGACCCCGGCGACATCCTGGTGCTGACGTTCTCGCGCCGCGCCGCCGCGCAGATGCTCGAGCGCATCGTGCAGCGCCTGCGCGAGCGCACGGGCGAGGAGCTGGCCGTCAGCGAGCTGTTCGTGCGTACGTTTCACAGCTTCTGCGCTCGCTTGCTCGACGGAGACGGGCCGCGCTTTCGCGAGCGCAACCTGCTCACGCCGATCAAAGAGCGGCTCTTATGGAAGCGCGTCGCCGGCCGGGTACCGCTGCGTTCGTTCGACGCCGAGGTGCGCGAGAGTCCTGCCTTCGCGTCTGACGCGCTCAACCTCATCGCGCAGCTCAAAGGCCAGGGGCTGACGCCATCTGATGTCGAGTCGATCGCGCGCCGCGACGGCCGCTTGATCGACATCGCGGCGTTGTACCGCGAATTGGATGCCGAGCGCACGCGCTTGGGGCTTTCGGATTTTCGCGATCTCGTCAAAGACGCGCTCGACGCGCTGGCGCTGCCGGACAGCCCGGCGTCGGCGTGGCTGCGCGCGCGCGGCGGCTTTCGCCATATCCTGGTCGACGAGTTCCAAGACAGCGACGCGCTGCAGCTGCGCCTGCTCGAGATCTTGGCGGGGCCGACGCGCGACCAGCGCTCGCCCGTACCGGAGATCTGTTTCGTCGGCGACTTCAACCAGTCGATCTATCGGTTTCGGGGCGCCACGCCGAGCAACATCGAGACGGTGCGCGCCACGTTCGCCTGCGAGGAGCTGAAGCTGTCGCTCAACCGGCGCTCCGCGCAGGCAATCTTGGATGTCGCGAACGCGACGCCGGGTCTGAAGCCTGAGTCGCTGACGCGCGCCGAGGACGAGTCGCGACCCGGCAGCGTGACGCTGCTTCGCGCGCCGATGCCGGATGATGAGATGACGCTGGTGTGCGACGAGATCGAACGCCGCATGCGCGCGGGCACGCCGCCGAACGAGATCGCGGTGCTGCTGCGCGTCAGCGAGCCGTACCAAAGCCTCATCGTCGGCCAGCTCGATGCGCGCGGCATCCCCGTGGCGGCGCGCCCATCGGCAGGCTTTTTGGAAGATCCGGTCATCGCGGCGGTGCTGAGCGCGATCCGCGTGAGCCAGCATCTGGACGATTTCGACCAGTGGACGCGCTTGCTGACCAACCCGCTCATCGGTTTCCGGGCCGTGACCGTGCGCCTCGCCTTCGACGCGGCGCGGCGAGCGCACGTGAAGAACGCGTTTGTCGCGCTGCGCAACAATCCGCCTGCGGGGCGCGTGACGTTCGAGGATTTCTTGCGGCATTGGCGCGCCGTCGAGGGCGCCGCGCGCGCCAAAGACGCTGATGCTGCGACGCTCGTCGCGACCATCGCGCGCGAGTTCGACCTGCTGTGGCCGGTACGGACGGGCGAGATGCCGCCGCCCGGTTGGGATGCCCGATCTTCACCTGCGCGTTTGGGGTCGTTGGTCGACGCGGCGCGCGACATGCAGATGATGTCGTTCGCACTGCGCGACGGCTGCATCCCTCCGATGCAGTTCGTCGAGAGCATCGAAGAGATCGCCGGGCTGCTGTCGGACCCGACGCAGACGCCGCCGGTCGACAGTGCGGGCGTACGCGTCATGTCGATCCACGCGGCTAAGGGACTTGAGTTCGACGAGGTCATCGTGCCGCAAGCGGTCGACGGCGTGTTGCCGCAGCGCGCGCGCGGCCATGCGCTGCTCTCGGCCGCATCGCTGCGCGCGCTTCACGCCACGGCGCCGACGTTCGTGTCATCTCCCGAGGAAGCGTACCAGGAAGAGTGCTCGTTGTGGTACGTCGCGCTGACGCGCGCGCGGACGAACGTGCTGGTCACCGCGGCGGAAGCCGACGCCGACGACATCGAACTGCCGCTTTCGCCGTTCGCACACGCGATCGCGCAGGGTGCGGCCGAGCGGATCGAAGGTCGCGCTCTTCGCGAGCATGGCGCGACAAGCGACGGCGGCTTTGAAAAGTCCACCGCCACGAAGATCAAGCACGTGCTTGACCACCTCTCACCGACCGGGGTCGGAACCTTCTTGACCTGCCCGCGGCGCTTCTTCTATCAGGAGGTGCTGCGCTTGTCATCGGACAGCGATGAGGAGGGTACGCTGCTCGGACGGCTGCTTCACCGCAGCCTCGCGGCCTTCCACGCGCACGAGCGCGTCTTCGACTCAAGCGAGGATCTTGAAGCTCGCTCCCATCATTGGCGAGCGATTCTGCTACAGCTGGCAGAGACGTCGGCGCGCGACATCGCCGCCGAGGCCGGCATTGCGCTGGATTCCGGATTCATGCGCTATCAGCTTGCCATCGCTCGCCAATACGTCGCTGACTATGTGCGCCTGCTGGCTCGCCAGTCCGCTTCGGCTCCGTTCGAGGTGCTGGCCTGCGAGCAGCGCCTCGAAGCGAGCATCGACGGCGTTCGGTTCACCGGCCAGGCCGATCGCATCGATCGTCTGGCCGACGGCACGCTCGCGATCCGCGACTACAAGAGCGGGAGAATCATCGGCCGCCTTGCGTTAGCCGTGCGCCAGTCGCTCGCAAAGATCTGGGCCGGCGAACAAGTCGCAGGCGACGCGCCGGATGGGCTCAATCTGCAACTGCTGCTGTATATCCCTGGGGCGCAACGCCTGTATCAGGCGCAGGTCTCGTTGGTCGAGTTCATCTACTTCCGCGGCGAGGGCGATGGCGAAGGGCTTGTGACCGACACGATTCGGATCGTCGATGTGCCCCTTGCAGGCGACCAGAACGCCTTCCTCACTGACGCCGAGGTGAGTGCCGCGCAGCGCGAGCTCGCCGTGGGCGCGGCCGCGGCGTGCGCCGATGGCCGGCTCTGGGAATTCGCGACCGCGCGCGACCCGAGCACGTGCCGCTTTTGCGGCTACACGCAGACCTGCCCGGGTCCGGGGAACGTGGCGTCGTGAGCCAGGTCTCTCGCGAGCAGCAGCGCGTGCTCGAGCATCCGCTCGACGCGCCGGCGATCGTCGACGCGGGCGCAGGCACCGGCAAGACGCACACGATCGTCAACCGCGTGGCATATCTGCACGAACACGGGCTGTGCGCGGCCAAGAACATCCTCTTACTGACGTTCGCGCGCAAGGCGGCGGCCGAGCTGCGGCGACGCACACTGGAGCGGCTTGGCCCGGCGGTCGAGCCGCCGCACTGCTCGACGTTCCACGCCTTCGCGTCGAGCGTGTTGATGGAGCACGCCTACGATCTTGGCGTGTCGCCCGACAGCACGGTGATCGAAGACGTCGATGCGCGGCTCGAATTCCGCGAGGCGATGGACGACGTCATCTACGGCGACAATGTGGATGCCGCTGCGCTGCCCTTGCGCTCAGCGCGCCGCGACGAGCTTCGTGCCGGGCTGTTCGCCATCGCGCAGTGGCTCAAGGAGCGCGACTTCGACATCGAGGGGTTCGAGCGACGCGCGTTGCGCGAGGCCGACTTGATCGCGGAGATCCCCTATCGTTCGATCCGCAAACGCACCAAAGGGGGAGCGGTCTCAAAAACGGTCGAGGCCAGTACGACAGATGATGATCTGGTGCGTGAGTCGGAGGAGGCGCGCGCGCGCGTTCGCGCGGTCGGGGCGATCGTGCGGCGTTACGACGAACGGCTGCAACGCCGCTTTGCGCTGACGTACGCGGACCTGCTGCGGTTGGCGCGGCGCGGCATCGCAGACGAGCCGAGGCTGCGCGATGAGCTGCGCGGGCGCTTCTTGCACTGCATCGTCGACGAGTTCCAGGACACCAACGACGCGCAGTGGCGCTTCCTGAAGACGCTCTTCGGCGATGGCCTCGAACGGGTGACGGTGGTCGGCGATCCTCGCCAGAGCATTTTCAGTTTCATCGGCGCGACGCCCGAGAATATCACGAAGTTCGCCGGCATCGAGGGCAGCCGACGCTACGCGCTATCGGAGAACAGGCGCTCTCAACAAGAGATCCTCGACCTCGCCCACGCTGTGATCGCGCGACAAACCCCCGATGAGGCGCCGTTGCGAGCGCACCGGGGCGCGGCGGGTCGTCCGAACGTCCACGTTGCCAGCCGCTGGGCCACCGACAAAATGCCCCGGCCAAACGCGGACGCGAACCGGCGCGCCCAGGCGACGGCCGTCGCGCGGCGGATCGCCGCGATGTTGGCGCGCGGCGGCGTCAAGCCGGACGACATCGCCATCCTCACGCGCAACAAGACGCAGATCCAGCCGTTCACCGCCGAACTCGTCGCGCACCACATCCCGTTCCGCCTGCTCGGCGGCGCGGGGTTCTACGAGACTAACGAGGTCAGGGACGCGCTTGCCTGGCTGACCGTCTTGGCGGATCCGCTCGATGGACAGGCCGTGGCACGGCTGTGCGAGTCGTCCTCGTGCGGTCTTTCCGATGCGGCGATGACCACGCTGGCGCACGATCTCGAACGCGATACTACGGCTTTCTCGCGCCGCGCGCTGGTGGAGCCGCTCCCTGACGCGCTGGACGACGACAGCCGGCGGCGGCTTTCGCGCCTGCGCGAGCTCGTGGATGCGGTCGAGCCCTACGCGGCGGCGTCGCTGCGCATAGCATTCCCGAAGATCTTCGAGCTGACGGGCGTCGTGGACGCCTACGAACGGGCTGGCGATGATCAAGCCGTAGCCAATCTGCGCAAGCTCGCGCGGCTCGCCTCGGCCTTCGTCGATCGCAATCGAGAAGCGCAAGCCCGCGATTTCGTGCGCTACATCCACGAACTGACGCGCATCGATTTCGACGACCGCGAAGCCGACCCGCCGGCGACCGACGCGGTCTCAATCATGACTATCCACGCAGCCAAGGGTCTTGAGTGGCCGATCGTGTTCGTCATCGACGTGTGGCCTCAAAATACGCAGACGCCGATGATCTGGCTCGATTCGGAGACGGGCGCGCTCGTCAGCACCGAAGGCGCAAACGGCGTGAAGACGTTCCACGCGGTCGCCGCTAAGCTGCAGCCGGATGACGAGGGCATTGCGCCGCACAAGGATGAGTTAGGGGAGAGCGCGCGCGATGCGGAGGAGCGCCGGCTTTTCTACGTCGCGCTTACGCGCGCCCGCGACGAGCTCCACGTGTTTGGCGGCAGCAAGTATAGCAAGTCCTCTCCTTTGGGCAAGCCGCACGGATTCGTCGCTGAGGTCGAATCGTGGGTGCAGGCGCGCGGATGGCCGGTCGACGAGCCGGGGACGGAGGACGGCGTCCAGCTCGGTCGAGTAAACTCGACCGCTCCAGCCGTTTCCCGAGCGCACGGTCGAATAAATCCGGCCGCTCCATTCGCCGCGGTGGCGGGCAATGCGCTGCCGCGCCTCTCGTTCTCGACGCTGCACGCGTACGAGCGCTGCCCGCGTAGCGTCACCTATGCGGCCATCCTGCATCTGCCGGATCTGCGGCGCGTCGGCCACATGCCGTCGGACGATTCGCTGCTTGAGGTGATCGCCGTAGACGGCCGCGAAGAGGGCACGCTGCTGGCGTCCGATCGCGGCCGGCTGGTCCATCGCGCGCTGGAACGCTGGGCACGCGCGCGCCTCGCGGGAGGCTCCATCGGCACGCCGGAATCGTACGTGACCGATGCGGCGTCGGAGCTCGGGCTGAGCATCGCGGTACGCGATTTCCAGCGGGCGATCGACGACGCGCGCCTGGCGACCACCACGCTCGCGGCGTGGCGCATCGAGCGTGCGGAGGCGCCGTTCGTCATGCAGTTCGGCGACGCGGTGATCGAGGGTTATATCGACCTGATCGCGCGCGATCCGACGGGCCGCCAAGCGGTGCTCGACTACAAGACCGGCGAGACGGCAATATCTGAATACGCACTGCAGCTCGGCATCTATCGCGAGGCGGCGCGGCGCGCTTACAGGATCGAGGACGCGGCGTGCGTCGTGGGCAGGTTCAGCGATGGCGCGTTCGCGCTCGAAGCGCTCGACGTGCCGTCCGCCGACGCGGTGCGCGCGCGCATCGAGACCGTCGCGGCCGGGCTGCGCGCCGGGAGCACCGAAGCCAAGCCCGGCCGCTGGTGCTTCACGTGCGCGTATCGCGCGGCGCCGTGCGATGCATACCATTGAGGCCGTCAGCGGCTCACCGTAGGACACAGCCCGCGCGGGATCCGCACGTGGAGCTCCGTGGTGTTGTTGGCGAACGAGTATTCGTCGAACCACGGTCTCATGTTCACCGAGATCTTGAAGTCGTGTTCGCCGCTGATGCCGGCCCTCGCGGGCAGGGTGAGCAGCAGCGCCTGGTTGTGGCCGGCGGCGATGGCGCCGAGCGGCGCGCCGGTCGACCACGACGGGTCGTCTTCGTCGACGACCGTCACGGCCGTGCTCTCATCGATCGGCTGGCTGTTGAGGCTGCCGACGTTGGTCACGACGAGCAAGAATTTGACGAGCGGTTCGCCGGGCACGCAGCTGGAAGCGACCACATAACCCGGACCTTCCGGCGGATTGAAGCCGATGGCGAGATCGGGCAGCACGCCGGACGTGGTGGTCGGCGGGTAGCCAAGTAGCGCCAGGACGAGAGCGGCGGTCGAATACATTCGACCGCTCCATGGGCGCGGGGGGTGGTTAGGAGTTGGCAAGGGCGACGCCCGCGCCCAGCGCCTGCAGCTTCGCGTATGCGATGTCGCGGCGCATCGGCGCCATGCCGCAATTGGTCGAGGCGATGATGCGCTCGTCCGGCAGATAGCCGCGCGCCACGTTGATGGTGGCGACGACGTCTTCGGGCGTCTCAACGCGATCGGTCGCGACGTCGATGACGCCGACCGCGATGTCCTTGCCGCTCACCGACGCGAGCACACGGGGCGGCACGTGCGAACCCGCAAGCTCGATCGATATCTCATCGATCTTGGTCTTGCAAAGCAGCGGCAGCAGCTGCTCGTACTGATCCCACGTCGATCCGAGCGACTGCTTCCATTCGATATTGGCCGCGATGCCGTAGCCGTAGCATACATGCACGGCGGTGCGGCACTGCGCGTCGCGGACCGCGGCGTCGATCGCCTCCATGCCCCAGAGTTGCGCCTCGTCTAAGTACGCATTCAGCGCCGGCTCGTCAAGCTGCACCTCGTACACCCCGACCGACTCCAGGCTCTCGATCTCCTCGCGGATGAGCTCGGCAAACGCCATCGCCAGCGCCTGCCGGTCGCGGTAGTGCGCATCGTAGACGGTGTCGACGATCGTCATCGGTCCCGGCAGGGTGACCTTGAGTCTGCGCCGCGTATGGCGGCGCGCGAACGTCGCCTCGTCAAGATGCACCGGACCCGCGCGACGCACCGGTCCCGTGACGGTCGGAAGATCGGCCAGGTAGCGGCCGGCGCGGATGGCGCGCCGCTCCATCTTGGCGAAATCGACCCCCTCGATATGCGCAAGAAAGCCGTGCACGAAGTGCTGGCGCGATTGCTCGCCGTCGGTGACGTAGGTGATTCCGGCGCGGTCCTGTTCGAACAGCGCGATGCGGGTCGCGTCGCGTTTGGCCTCGGCCAGCTCCGCTCCGTCGAGCCGCCAGTTGGGCCAGAGTTTTTCAGATTCGGCGAGCCAGTGCGGCTTGGGCAGGCTGCCGGCGATGGTCGAACGGATCTCCACGTCTTAGACGCGCGCCTTGCCGGCGGTGGCGGCGTTGGCCTCCAGATGCGCGAAATCGTCCGCCGTGGCGGGCTGCGCGCGATCGCGCCGCGCGTCGACGATGCACAAGAAGCCGAACGGCGTGTCGCCCGCATTGACGAACTGATGCAGCGTCATCGGCGCGACGTAGACGTGGTCGAGGTTGTCGAGCGTGTGGACCTCGTCGCCGACCACCGCGTAGCCCCGTCCGCGGATCACGGTCACCGAGTGGATG
>Ga0209656_10002380_pt1 | contig 12195 bp, 6 predicted proteins | sample BogFormECP12_OM2_FD_188239 | JGI IMG/M metagenome (GOLD analysis project Ga0209656, IMG submission 188239) | Bog forest soil microbial communities from Calvert Island, British Columbia, Canada - ECP12_OM2 (SPAdes) (version 2) | ecosystem: Environmental > Aquatic > Freshwater > Wetlands > Bog ... | reverse complement strand
AAGCTCGACCGTTCCGACGCGGCCCTGCTGGCCGCCGTGCGCAACGTCGCTGTGCAATTGCGTGCTGCGCCCGCCGCCGCATCCGTCGTATCCCAGGCGGCGGCATCGGGCGACGCCAGCAAGGACCGAGAGGCCGCGACGATTACGAAGGTCGAGGACGCGCTGCGGCGGACGGACAGTCTGGTCGCGGCGGACGGGAGCCGCGCGCCATGACCGTCGTCGCCTCCGCCGCGGCGCCCGCCGCGACCAGCTTGCAAGTCGCTCCTCACGTTCACGCGGGCGGCGCCGGCCACCACGCCTTCTCCGCCGAGGTTGACGCGCTGATGACCGGGAACGGCAACGCCCGATCGACAGATGAGGAGCGGAAGCCAACCCCTGACGATGCGGCTGACGCTCCCGCGCGTCAGACGGCCGACTTGCGCGCCGCGCTGGCGTCTTTGTCGGCCGTCCCGGCAAGCGCCGCCCCGGCGACCACGGCGGCCGGCGACTCCGATGCGGGCGCTTCGCCGTCGCGAACGTCCCTGTCGCCGAACGCCGCGCCGTCGCTCGGCTCGGCGAGCCTCGACGCGTCGGCTCCGGCGCAGGCCTCGTTGGGGCCCAAGCTTACAGCCGAGCGGTCGTATCTCGCGCCCGCCGCTTTTGCGAACTTTGCCGACGCGGACCTTCCAGCGCCGAGCCCGAATACGGCGGCTCAGGCCGCTTCGCGGTCGGGAGGCGGGTCGGAAACCTCATCAGCCGGCCCCGAGACCGGCGCCGGTTCTAAATTCGACCCGCTCGTCGGGGCCGTCGTCGGGAGCGGCGACGCCCCCATCGCGGCGTCCGTCCGGGGGGACGCCGTCGCTTCCGGTGAGCCGCTCCGCGCTCCGCCAGCCGTCGCGAACGCCGGCGACGCGCCCCGCGCCTCGACCGCGCAACGCTCGTCAGCCGCCGCAAGGGCGGGGATGCAGCCGCGAGCTTTCGAATCCGCCGCGGCGGTCCGCCCGCGTCCCGCACGCGAAGCCGGATCGGCGACAGCGGGCGGAACTGGGCCCGCCGCGCGTTCCGCCGGCGCCGTCTCGACGTCGGACGCTTCGAGCGGGCCGGGCGATCGGGCGCAGGATTACGTGGCCGCGGGCCGACAGACGCCGCACGCGAACGGGGCGGGCGCAGCGACGAATTTTGCCGCCGACGCGGCCTCGGTCGGCGCGCCGCCGGCGCAAACGGCCCCGGCGCCGTCCGAACCGGCGACTCAGGCGGCCGAGACGACTGGACAGACGAGCGCTCCGACGGCGCCGGCGCAAGCCGCGACACGGGTGCGGGAGATCGACCTCGATCTTTCGCCGAGCGGGATCAAGGACGCGTCGATGACGGTGCGCCTCGCAGGCGACAAACTCGGCGTCGTCATCCGGGCGGCGAGCGGCGAGACCGCGGCGACGCTCGAGGGCGCGCGCGACGCGATTGCCGAGCGGCTGGCGGCAATCGGCCAGCCGGTCAGCTCCCTCATCATCCAGCAGACGGGCGCGAACGATGCGACGGGCAAGGCGGATCCATCGGCCGGCGACGGCGACGGCGGCGCACGCGAAGGCCAGGGCGGCGATGGGGGCGATCCACGCGGGGCTCGTCGCGGCGCTTCTCGGTTCTAGCCCGGTCGTCGCCGGCTCGCTCGCCTGCGAGCGCGAGATGACGCGGGCGGCGGCTGAGAGCGGCGTCCCGCTCAACGTGCTGTTTTCGGTCGGCCTCACCGAGACCGGACACAGGGGCGAGCTCGGCCCCTACGACATGAACGTCGACGGGCGCGAGGTCCACTCCGAGACGCTTCAGGAGGCGATGGCGCGGTTTGCGGCGGCGCGGGCGCAGGGGGCGCATTTCATCGACGTCGGCTGCATGCAGATCAACGTCCATTTTCATGGGGAGCGCTTCGCCTCGCTGGCCGACATGTTTGATCCGGCGCGCAACGTCGATTATGCGGCGAATTTCCTGAAAGCGCTCAAGGTCGAAACGGGCGCCTGGACGCTGGCGGTCGCCCGCTATAACGCAGGCCCGAACAATCCGCAGGCCGAGCGATCTTACGTGTGCGCGGTCATCCGCAACATGGTCGCGAGCGGATTCGGCAGATGGACCGAAAGCGCCAGGGCGCTCTGCCGCTAAAGCGCGCTGCAATTGGGTGGAGTCCCGCTTGCGGAATGAGGGGGCAGGGACTGGCCGCGGGCCGAGGAGATAAGCGTCGTCGGTCTGCCCCGGTCACACGGCGAGCGCCTGCCGAGCGCGCGATTTCCGCCTCGTCGGCCCTCCCACCGCGCCAAGTCGCGCGAGCGCGCTCCATGATCCCGGCGACGGCGACCGGTGCGCAGGACGTGTTGAGGACCGTGACCGCGCTGACCTCCTCGGTCAGCATCAGTCGCGCCACCTGGCGGATCGTCTGGGTTTCGGAGGCGACTATCGCCGGAGCATTCACCAGATCGCCAGCGTGCAGATAGGGGCGCTCTCGGATCGTTCGCGCCTCAAGACAGATTCTCTCGTCATGTTCTGTGCTTCAGCCCCCTGAGGACCGCGCCGGTTTGCCGAAGTCGCGCCGTAGGGCTCGGACACCGAGAGGGCGGCTTGCCGACGCGGCCATCATATCGGGAGACCCGACGCCTTCGCGGCGGCGCGGACGCCGTACGACCAGCGGTCGCGCGAGAGCATTCGGCGAGCCGACCGACCAACGCGCGGCTCCGACGCCGAACGCTCATCAAATTGAGATGGATCAAATCAGCCGGTCGCCGATTCCGACAGTATCGAGACTTGGCGGGTCTGCCCTTGCGGGTTCGCAAACCTGCGGGGCCGATGGCCTCGCCGGCGCGGCGACCAGACAGCGTCGGCGGCGATGAAAGGCGGAGCGATGTCGGCGGCCTCGACGGCAAGCGAGGCCGCAGAGGGTTGTTTACGCCTCAAAGAGGCCCCGCGACAATTTGCGCATCGCCCAAAGTCGGATTAGGCATTCACGCCGCCGCCCGTCAGCGCTATTTGTCCAAGCGGAACGAACAACCAAAACGAGAAGGAGGAGGACAACCGGGGTTCGCACCCGCGCTCGCGAGTTTTGGGCGGTTTGACGACATCCGCCACAGCCTGAAAACCGCGCTAGACGTCGGCGCCCCTTAGCCAAGGGAACTAAGCTCCGTCGTGGTGAGGATGCGACAGCGGATCCTCAAGGGAACACATGACCGCAAAATATCCTGGCGTGGAGAGCGTCATCAACGGCAACGGCGCGGTAGCGGAAGTCATGAGCCGCGTCTGCGGCGGCGTGATCGGCTATCCGATCACCCCCTCGACCGAAATCTCGGAAATCTATGAGGCCTTCCGCGCCAACGGCGGAATCAACGTCTGGGGCAAGCACCCCTTCTTCTTCGAGCCGGAAGGCGAGCATTCGGCGCAGAGCGGCGCGCTCGGCGCGGCGCTCACCGGCGGCAAATACGTCTCCAACGCCTCGTCCAGCCAGGGCATCCTGTACGGGATGGAGTCCCATTACGTCACCGTCGGCAAGAAGGTCGGCGGCTTCGTCCTGCAGGTCGCGGCGCGCGTCGTCTCCAAGCACTCGCTCAACGTGATGGCGGGTCACGATGACGTCTATGCGCTGCTGCAGTCCGGCTACACCATTCTTTTCGGCAGCAACCCGCAGGAAGCGGCCGACCTCGCCGCGATCTCCTATCGGCTGAGCGCCCTGTCGCTGATCCCGGTGGTCAACGCGATGGACGGCTTCGCCACCAGCCACATGCTGTCGGAAGCGCTGATGCCTGAGCCCGAGCTTTTGCGCGAATTCCTCGGCGACCCGGCGGGCCGGATCAAATGCCCTACGGTCGCGCAGGACATGCTGTTCGGCGCCAAGGGCCGCGCCTTCCAGCTCCGCCAGTATCTCGTGCGGGTCGGCGACGGCTTTGCGCCCGAGGACCTCAGGAAGCTCCGCGACTTCCTCACCGCCAACGAGGCGGCGGTCGAGACGGACACGGCCGGCGCGCTCATCGAACCGACGCTCGCATGGGTGCCCGAGGAATTGCGCGCCCCGTGGCGGCGCCAGTGGCTGAACGCTCACGAGAAGGGCACGCGCCAGCTCGTCCCGGCGCTTGTCGACGTCCACAATCCCGGCGTCACCGGCGGCGTGCAGAACCAGCCCGACTTCCAGGCCGGCTCCGTCGACCATCGCACCCATTTCGTCAGCGAAGTCCCGCACATCGCCCGCGAGGTGATGAAGGAGTACAGCACGCTGACAGGTCGCGAATACGCGCCGATCAAGACCTACTTCTGCGACGACGCCGAATATGTAATGGTGGGCTTGGGTTCGGTCACCGACGACGTGCAGGCGGTCGCGGCGCATCTGCGCGCGGGAGGCAAGAAGGTCGGCGTCGTCTCGGTCAAGCTTTTGCAGCCGTTCCCTGAGGCCGAGGTCGTCGCCGCGCTCGCCGGCAAGAAGGCGGTTACGGTGCTTGAGCGCTCGGACGTGACCGCGCTCACCACCTCCGTCCGCGAAGCCCTGTTCAAGGCGCACGAGAACGTCGACGGCGAACGCCATCCCGGCATTCCGCCGCTCGCCAATCCGCCCAAGATCACGACCGCGATTTTCGGCCTCGGCGCGCACGACCTGCAGCCGCGCCATCTCGTCGCGGCGTTCAAGAACATGGAGACGCGCAACGCGCCGTTCGTCTATCTCGGCTCGCAGTTCTACGCCAAGAACCCGCCACCGAAGCTCGCCGAATTGCAGGCGAGGCTGAAGGCCGCCTATCCCGACACCGAGTTTATGGCGCTCGAGACCGAGCCGAACCCGGTCCTCCTGCCGAAGTCGGCGTTCCGCATCCGCTTCCATTCGGTCGGCGGCTACGGCACCATCGCGACCGGCAAGCTGCTCACCGACATTCTCGCCGGCGCGCTCGACCTGCATTCCCGGGCTGCGCCGAAATACGGATCGGAGAAGAGCGGCGCGCCGACCAACTACTACATCACGCTGAGCCCCGACCCGGTGCTGATCACCAACGCCGAGCTCGAGGACGTCGAACTCGTCGTCTCGCCCGACCATAAGGTGTTCAGCCACTCGAATCCGCTGCGCGGGCTCGCTGAAGGCGGCACGTTCATCCTCCAGTCGAACCTCGACGCCGTCGCGGTCTGGAAGGAGCTGCCGGAGCAGGCGCGCAAGACCATCCGTGACAAAAAGATCAAAGTCTTCATCATCGACGCCTTCGAAGTCGCCAAGAAGCATGCGCCGACCGCCGAACTCGAGACGCGCATGATGGGCATCGCCTTCATCGGCGCAGTTTGCGGCAGCTTCGAACGCGTCACCGAGGGCGCGACCGAAGAGGCGGTGCTGAACAAGATCCGCCAGCAGATCGCCAAGAAGTTCGGCGCCAAGGGCGGACCGGTCGTCGAAGGCAACATGGCGGTGATCCGCGACGGCCTGAAGGCGACCCGCAAGCTCGACTATGAGCAGCCCGAATTCGCCGAGGTCGAAAAGGGGACCGCGCGAAAGAGCGACCGCACGGTCGCCATTTCGGCGTCGATGTGCCGCGCTGGGCGGTCGCCCGCGCAATCGGGCTTCCTCGACGCCGAGTATTTCGACGAGGTCATGGGATCGGCGTTCCGGGACGGCACGATCGCCGAGGCGCCGGTCCTGCCGGGAACGGGACTGTTCATTCCGGCCGGCAGCGCGGCCTTCAAGGACAAGGGCCTGTTCCGCCGCAACGCGCCCGAGTTCATTGCGGACTTGTGCACCGGATGCATGGAATGCGCGCTCGTCTGCCCGGACGCCGCGATCCCGAACACGGTCCACGACATCCGCGACCTCATGATGTCGGCCATCAAACAGCTCGACATCGCCGAGAGCCAGCGCGAGGCCCTCAGACGCGAGGTCTTTCCGCTCGCCGACGCGGTCCGCGAGGTCTACCGCAACGAGAAGGAGCCGCCGCCTCTCCATGAAATCGTCCGTCAGGCGGCCGAGAAGCTCGACGTCGAGAATCCGGTCACGCGCGGCCACCTCGCGCGGCTCGCCGGCGCGCTTTCGACTTTCCCGGTCGCCAAGACGCGGCCGTTCTTCGACGCCATGGAGAAGGCGCATCCGGGGAGCGGCGGCCTGTTCTCGGCCGCGGTCGATCCGTGGAAGTGCACCGGCTGCCTCGAATGCGTCGACGTCTGCGGCCCGCACGCGCTCGTCGCGCGCGAGCAGGACGAAGCGTTCGTCGAGACGCTCGAGTCGCGCTTCGACTTCCTGAGCCGGCTGCCCAACACGCCGGCGCGCTTCATTGAAGGCGCGGTCCAGCCCGACGGCGACACCAAGCGCCTGATGCTCGACCGCAACAACTACTACGCCACCACCGGCGGCCACGGCGCCTGCCGCGGTTGCGGCGAGGTGACCGCGATCCGGCTGGTGACGGGCACGAACCACGCCATCCACGACAAGCGGCGCAAGGAGCACATGCGCGAGGTCGAGGGCCTGATCGAGAAGCTCAACGCCAAGCTGCCGACAGCCGAGGACACCGAGCGCGATCCGCACCGGCGCGATCGCATCGGGGATGTGATCGCGACGCTCGAGAAGCGGCTCTACCTGCTCGAGAGCGGACCCAGAGGGCACGGGCCGGCGAGCGCGGTCATCGCCAACGCGACCGGCTGCTCGAGCGTCTACGCCTCGACCTTCCCGTTCAACCCCTACAACGACCCGTGGGTGAACAGCCTGTTCCAGGACACGCCCGCGGTCGCCAAGGGCGTGTTCGAGGGCCTCGGGGCGGAGGCGGCGGGCGACATCCGCGCGCTGCGCATCGCCGAGCTCGAACTCGGCGATGAGTACGATCCGGAGACGCACGACCGCTTCTTCCGCACCTTCAGCTGGGCCGACTTCTCGCAGGAGGAGATGGGCCAGATGCCGACCGTGATCAGCATGGGCGGCGACGGCGCGACCTACGACATCGGCTTCGGCGCGTTGTCGCGCGTGCTCAGCACCACGACTCCGATCAAGGTCGTCGTGCTCAACAGCGGGGCCTATTCGAACACCGGCGGCCAGGCCTCGACCGCGAGCCTCACAGCGCAGGACTCGGACCTCTCCCGGTTCGGCGCCGCCCACCACGGCAAGCAGGACGAGCGCAAGGAACTCGCGCTGCTCGCCGCGTTCCACCCGAACGTCTACGTGGTGCAGAGCTGCCCGGCGCTGCAGGGGCATTTCCTCAAGCATGTGGTCGAGTTTCTCAACCATAACGACTCGCCCGCCGTTCTCGACGTCTATACGCCGTGCCAGGGCGAGCAGGGGATCGCTGATCCGCTGGCCAACCGCCATGCGCGGCTCGCCGTCGAGAGCCGGATGAGTCCGGTGTTCGTGCACGATCCGCGCCGCGGCGCGAGCCTGCATGAGCGCTTCTCGCTCGAGGGAAACCCCGACGTCGACAAGGACTGGGCGATGGGCACGGTCGAGTACGTGGAGGATGGCCAGACGAAGCTGCTCGAGGTCCCGATGACCCCGGCCGACTTCGCGTTGTCCGAAGGGAGGTTCCGCAAGCAGTTCCGCCGTCTGGCCGCCGACGCCGCCGACGTTCCGATCCACGAATACATCGATCTCAGCCCCGCGGAGCGGGAGGGCAAGACGCCGTTCGTCTGGTCGATCGACGACGACAGGAAGCTGATCAAAGCGGAAGTGTCGCAGGACCTCGTCCATCTCGTGCGGGAGCGCCGGCGCAACTGGCGCAGCCTGCAGGTGCTCGCCGGCCTCGACGTCCAGAAGCTCGACAGCGATCATCACGTCGAGATGGAGGCGCTGCAGCTGCAGCTCAAGGAAGCGACGGAAGCGCGCGAGTCCTCGATCGACTCGATCGCGCGCGCCATGTCCGAGCTCGCGGCCTCCTCCAAGGCGCCGCCGATCGCGGCCTTCGCGCCGAGCGCGCCTACCGGCGCGGTGACGCGGCTGATCGGCGGGGCGCCGGCGTCGGCCCCTGCCGCGGCGCCGGTCGCTGACGTCAGCGGAGCGCCGGTGTCGCTTGCGGACGAGGACGTCGCCAAGTGCTCCAACTGCAAGACCTGCTACCAGGAGATCCCGGAGCTGTTTGAAAAGACCCGCATCGTCGTCAACGGCGAGACCAAGGAAGTCGGGCACCTCATCCCGGGCGCTCTGGCGCGCGTGAAGGTCACGCCGGAACTGAAGGCGAAGATCGCCCGCGTCGCCGCCAACTGCGATTCGGAGATCATCCATGAGTGTTGAGACGAAAACGGCCACGGACGCCGAACTCGACCGCTACCGGCAGGCCGCGAACGCCCTCGAGGCGACGCGGAGCGAGGTCGAAGAGCTCGAGCACACCGAGGCCTTCGACGTGTTCCAGAAGCAGCTTCAGCTCCTGCGCAAGCGGCTTCTGAACAGCCCGCATTCGCTTCGCCAGATGTTCGTCGACGACGGCATGCAGGCGATCGTCTGGGAGTTCAAGCAGGACGAGCTCGGCCCCGAGTTCACCAAGACGCTGTGGCGCCTGCTGTTGCGCGACGACGACATGAGCGGGCTGCTCCTGCGCTTCATCTGGAACGTGCCGCTCAAGTTCAAGCGCAAGTTCATCATTGCGATCGACAAGTATCTCTCCGACCGCTACCCGATGTTCAAGGGCCTGTCGCAGGGCTGGCCCGGGCAGAACGGCATCCCGCCCTACATCCGCTCGCCGGAGGAGCGGGCGCGCGACTTCCAGCTCGTGAACCAGGGCTATCTCGGCTACATGAACCTCGGCTACAGCGCGCGCGAGGTCGATCTGCTCGTCTGGCTCGAGACGCTGCGCGACAAGCAGTGCGAGGACCGCGCCTGCGAGTTCGGCGTGCCGAGGCCGGGCCGCGAGCCGAAGGGCGGCTGCCCGGTCAAGATCCACATCCCCGAGATGCTGCAGCTCGTCGGCACGGGCAAGTTCCGGGAAGCGCTGCGGCTGATCGAGTCGCTGAACCCGCTGCCCGACGTCACCGGCCGCGTCTGCCCGCAGGAGCTGCAGTGCCAGGGCGTGTGCACGCTGACCGGCCGGCCGCTCGAGATCGGCCAGCTCGAATGGTTCTTGCCCGAGCGCGAGAAGATCGTGCGCCCCAACGCCGATGCGGAGCGGTGGAAGAACTGGGTCAGCCCCTGGGCCAAGGCCGAGATGCCGCCGATCGCGGTGGTCGGCTCCGGGCCGGCTGGTCTCATCAACGCCTATCTCCTGTCGGCCAAGGGCTTCCCCGTCACCATATTCGAAGCGTTCCATGATCTCGGCGGCGTGCTGCGCTACGGCATCCCGGAGTTCCGGCTGCCCAACACGCTGATCGACGACGTGGTGCGCAAGATCCGGCTGCTCGGCGGGCGGTTCGTCACCAACTTCGTGGTCGGCAAGACCGCGACGCTCGAGGACCTCAAGGACAACGGCTTCTGGAGGATCTTCGTCGGCACCGGCGCGGGCCTGCCGCGCTTCATGAACGTTCCGGGCGAGCATCTGCTCGGCGTGATGTCGGCCAACGAGTTCCTGACCCGCGTCAATCTCATGCAGGCGCGGTTCGAAGACTACGACACGCCGCTCCCCGAGGTGAAGGACAAGAACGTTATCGTCATCGGCGGCGGCAACACCGCCATGGACGCGGCCCGCACCGCCAAGCGCCTCGGCGGAATCGTGACGATCGTCTATCGCCGCACGCAGGCTGAAATGCCGGCTCGCGTCGAGGAGCTGCACCACGCGCTCGAGGAAGGAATCGCGCTGAAAGTTCTGCGCTCGCCGAGCGAGTTTTTGAGCGAGAAGTCCGCGCATGTCTGCCACGCCACGCTCGAGGTGATGGAGCTCGGGCCGCCCGACGCCTCGGGTCGGCGCGCGCCGGTCGCAACCGGCAAGACCGAGACCATGCCGGTCGACCTTGTCGTCATGGCGCTCGGCAACGCCTCGAACCCGATCATCAAGAATAGCGAGCCGGACCTGAAGACGTCGAAGTGGGGGACGATCACGGTCGACGGCGGGTCGCAGAAGACGTCGCTCGAGGGCGTCTTTTCCGGCGGCGACGCGACTCGCGGCGGCGCAACCGCCGTTCTCGCGGCCGGCGACGGCCAGGCGGCGGCGCGCGAGATCGTCGGCGACATCCCGTTCTCTAAGCCTGAGATCGTGGAGATGGTCGAGAAGGCGTCCCACTATACCGACCTCGCCCAGGCGCCGCAGACCATTCTCAAGAAGGTCAACCTCGCCGAAGGCATCGTCGAGATCCGGGTGCGTTCGCCGATGATCGCCAAGTCCGCGCGGGCCGGGCAATTCGTGCGGGTGCTGCCGACGCCGAAGGGCGAGCTTATTCCGCTCACCCTGGCCGATTGGGATGCGAAGGCGGGTACGATCGACCTCGTCATTCAGGCGGTCGGCGCGAGCTCGATCGGCATCAATGCGATGGAGGTCGGCGAGGCCTTCACCGGCATCGCCGGGCCGCTCGGCCAGCCCAGCAAGCTGCATCGCTACGAGGGCGAGAAGACCGTGGTGTTCTGCGCCGGCGGCCTTGGGCTGCCGCCGGTCTATCCGATCCTGAGAAGCCACCTCAAGCTCGGCAATCACGCCACCCTCATTTCCGGCTTCCGCACCGCCGGCGCGCTCTTTTGGACGGGCGAGGGCGAGCGGGTGGACGGGCTGCAGAAGGAGTTCGGCGACCGGCTCCGGGTGATCTACGCCACCAACGACGGCACGTTCGGGGTCAAGGGCTTCGTCACCGGGCCGCTCGAGGAGCTTTTGAAGGAGAATGCGGAGGGCAAGGGCCGTAAGGTCGCGGAAGTGATCGCCATCGGGCCGCCGCTCATGATGCGCGCGATCAGCGACCTGACCAAGCCTTACGGCGTGCCGACGGTCGCGAGCCTCAACGCCATCATGGTCGACGCGACCGGAATGTGCGGCGCCTGCATGGTGCCGGTGACGATCGACGGCAAGATGGTGCGCAAGCACGCCTGCATCGATGGCCCCGAGCTCGACTCGCACATCATCGACTGGGACAAGTTTTTGCCGCGCTTCATGCAGTTCAAGGCGCAGGAAAAAGAGAGCATGGCCCGCCACCACTTGGCCTGACGCGACGCAGAGGGCGATCGAACGGCCCGGTGCAAGCCGGGCCGTTCCGCTTCTCGCGTGACTTCAAGGCCGCGCGCCGGTCTTCCCCAAAGTCTCGCGCGCCGCCGCAGGCGACGCCTTTTCGGATCGAGTCCGGGGATCTCGGGACGAGGTCGCGGGATCGGCGACATTTCGACGAAAGTCGCAATTTCGCCCCCGCCTCTTCATACGATCGTAATCCAAATGGTGGAGATGTGCGCCCGCAAAATCGCGAACGCGCCGTTGCCAAGACGGCGCGTTCGCGTCTGGAGCGGAGAGACGCATGCACCTCTACGACTTCGAAGTGCTGATGGACGGCGCGGTCGTGGCGGCCGAGCGCGCCGTACGTCTGTTTGACCCGCGCGCCGCATGGCCAGAGATCGCCAGGCTCGCCAAGCGCCACGACCAGCCCGGCTGCAAGATCCGGGTGAAGGACGAATCCGGACGCATCGTCATCCTGACCGGCGTCGTCTCCGTGCTGCGCCACGCGCGCACGCTGGCGGCGTAGACGAAGCCGCGACGGCGCGGAGGCTCACTCCGCCTCGCTCTTTTATTGGACGCTGCGGGCGCCCGGAGTCAGCGGGCGCAACAAAGGATCCGACGCAACGCGGCGCCGGTTGATCATTGGCCGAAATAGGAACCGGGCCGCGGCGGCGGGGCGCCGCGATAATGATCGCACAGAGCATGCGCCCGTCTTAGCTCTTCGATACTCCCAAAGGTCCGAAAGGCGACACTGGCGCAGTAGTCGTCCGGCGGCGCCATAGCGACTGGCGGCGGAGGGACGAAGGCGCCCATCGGCCCCGCGGGCATCGACGGTCCCGGTGGCATGGACGGTCCCGGCGGCATCGAGGGGCCCGGCGCTTCGGACGCCCCAAGGTCCGGCGAAGCCGAAGGCGGAGCTGCGTCTTGGGGGCCCGAAGGCGGGACAGCGTATTGCTGTCCCGGACGAACGACCGGCGAGTTTTCGAACAGGCCGGGCGGATAGTCCTGGTCGGCAAGCGCGGGCCCGGCGGCGAGCGCGGCGCAGAGGGCGACGAGGGGCAGGCTCAAGGGAATTGCGGATCGCGTGCGGTCGAAGACAAGGGCGAACGGAAATGGGACGAACTTGAACATGAACCAGCCTTTTCCCCTTCTTTTGCGGGAGGAAGGAACCCGCGACGCGGCCGCCGCG
>Ga0209656_10002378_pt1 | contig 12196 bp, 12 predicted proteins | sample BogFormECP12_OM2_FD_188239 | JGI IMG/M metagenome (GOLD analysis project Ga0209656, IMG submission 188239) | Bog forest soil microbial communities from Calvert Island, British Columbia, Canada - ECP12_OM2 (SPAdes) (version 2) | ecosystem: Environmental > Aquatic > Freshwater > Wetlands > Bog ... | reverse complement strand
TCAAGACTCCTCCCCGCACTCAAGCACATCGCCTATTTGCACGATAGAAGCAAATGGGAGATTTCCGATGTGGTTGGCGGTTGTTCCGCGGGCATTCATGATTCATCCTGATCATTTGCTCGTCCTGTTCCAGCAATGGACAGGCTCAGCCTATCTACACTTAAAGGGTCATCTATTATCCTCCTGCCTGCCCCAGCTTTTCAGCTTCGTTAGACCCTTTGCTTGCGGTCAGCAGCGCGCGCAGTTCACTACGCTGCATCGGAACCTCCGCCGGTTGAACTCATTGCCACCTCTCTCCATGGAGTTCTTATGACAAAAATGTTAGCCGCAATCCTTTTCCTCACTGCTGCCACCGTGGCGCAGGTGCCCGTCGCGCAACTCCCCCAAACCTATATCGATACGACCCTTAACGCCCCAACCGGAGTCACGTGGGCGGCGCACACGAGTACCAGTTTTCAAAGTGCGCTGAATTCAGCCAGTCCGGGAGACACCATCGTCCTGGATGCCGGCGTAACCTATAAGGGTAATTTCACCCTTCCAGTAAAATTGAATCCCAATAATAAATGGATCTACATCGTCGGCTCCGCGCTGTCGAGCCTGCCGGCCCCGGGCACGCGGGTCGTTCCTGCGACTGATGCGGCCAACATGCCGAAGCTCGTTTCTACGGGCACCACGTCCGTAATCACCATCCGACCGGGTGCTAACCACTATCGTTTGGCTGGATTGGAAATCACTACGGCATCCACGCAGGGCGGCAGTACGGCGCAGAATCCCTACACGACGGTGCTGGTGAACGCAATGTCGTCCGCGGGCAACCCGTTGGTGGATTCCATCACCATTGACCGCTGCTATATCCACGCTTCTCCCACGATCGATGCGCGCGAAGGTTTCGCCATGAATGCGTCGAATGTCGCCATCGTGGACAGCTACGTGTCGGACATTCACCAGAGCGTCAATGACTCGCAGGCCGTGGTCGCGTGGGACACGCCGGGGCCGATGAAGATCGTAAACAATTACCTTGAGTCAACGGGCGAAAACATCATGTTCGGCGGGGCAGGCGGATTGAATCATCCGTGGGTGCCGTCCGACATCGAGATTCGCGGCAACTATCTCTTTAAGCCTCTGTCGTGGGTTCCGGCCACTGTAGGCACAAGCAAGAGATGGGCGGTCAAGCACAGCGCGTTCTGGTTGACGGCAATGTCATGGAGAACAACTGGGTTAGCGGCCAAAATGGTTTCGCCGTTGCCCTCACTGTTCGTACCAACTCCAGCGGAATCCTCGCCGTGGTGGATGACATTACCTTCACGAACAATATCGTGAAGAATGTTGCTTCAGGCTTCACTACCCTGGCGAAGGACGACCAGTGCAAGCCAGCGAACGGATGCACCAACCCCGGCGAGATGAAACGAGTGGTAATTGACAACAATCTCATTCTGTTGGGAGCTACTTCGCAGCCGGGCTACGAAGCTGGGTACGGTAAGAGCCTTGTATGGGGCGCTCTTATCAATTGGGGCTTAGTTGACTTCGTTTTCCAGCACAACACTATTGTTCCCCCGCCCGACATGGGGTACTGCACAAATTCGCTGTACTTCGAGATGTCAGGTTCGGGGCCAGCAACACCGCCCGTGTCCCGGTCAACGAACCTTTGGGTGCTGGACAACGTACTGTGTAGGCAGATCTGGGGGCCGTTTGGACACATAGGCGAAACTCCCTATGTATTCACTGACTACATGGGCGATCCTGCGCCGCCTGAACCGCGTCTAATGGGCAACGTGTTCTACGCGCCGAAGGGCGACAAGGCGTTCCAACTTCCGCCGCATAACTTTGTTTCGACGGTGCCCTTTACCTACGTAAATCCAAGCAGCGGAAACTACCAGCTTTCCGTTCCGACTTGGACTGACACGAGCGATGGGAGGATCTCTGGAGTCGACAGTTCCGCTGTGTCTGCGGCGATCCGACCTAACGCTCCGAGCACTGGGAAGGGCTCTGGGGTCGGCAGCCCGCCGCCCCCGCTTCCAGCGATTCCTACTACCCCTAGGAAATAGGCCTTCTCACGACACATTCGGCTCCGCGCACGTCGAGGCAGCGGAGCCGATTTACTTGGCTTCGCCGTCAAGAAGGTAATAATGTTGCACCTGCATTAACATATTCGCTAGTGAGCAATATATCCTCTGGTCACTTTCATAAAGCCGATATCGGGGTGTCGCACTTATTCTGAATAGCACCTCTCCCTCACACTCAAGCATCTCGCCTGCCTGCACGACAAGAGGCGGATCGGAGAGTTTGCCAACGCCAACGCAACGCCCAGAAAAATCACTCCTTGACATGCAAGCGGCCGCTCCGATTGTAGCGATTAGTTGTTTTCCCTATATGCTATCTTCTCGGCTGAATCACAGACGAACTGGACGCCCGATTGCTCGGTCTCTTGGCATGCGCCTCGACTCCGTTTCCGGCATAGACAGCTTCTATATCCTCGGCCCCAAGGCTAGCCAGGATCCTATGGATTTGACCGCGCGTCCGAAAATGCTTGTACCAGTCGGTAAGAGAGTCATGTGTATCCAGCAATGCCCACTGCCGCTGGAGATCTCCGGGTAATTCCGGATATGTTACATAGTGGCTAAGGACCGGAGAGAGCCGGCTGAACACGGCACGCAACAGCCTTTTGTTCGCAACTGCGCGATGCACCGGCAGCGCCGCGTTCACCAGAGCTTCGGTAAACCGCAGTGAACGATCGGTCGGCATGCGTTTCAAAACGCTGCGAAACAGAGGCGCGGATTTTGTATACCAACCCAACTCATAGGTATAGTGATCTAGAATCAGCCAACCTCCCGGTCGGACTTTTTCAAATAACTTCGCTATCGTTCGCTCCGGCGATGGTGTGTGCTGAATAACACCCAAGCAAACCACGAAATCGAAACTTTCTGGCGCAAAAGGAAGCGAAAGTATATCGGCTTGCGCAGCGCGGTGTGCGCCTCCCAGAGGAAACATCTCGACGTTGACGTCCACAGCCTCACTTAAGTCAACCGAGGTGACCGAGGCTCCTTCCGACAGTAACACCTCCGTGAAGCGCCCGGCTCCACAGCCGCATTCCAGGACTTGGCTGCCACAAAGCGCCGGCCAAAGACTTCCGAAGCATCGTTGTAATCGATCCCGGGAGATAGGTCTACCCGTATATGAGTCGAGCTGCGTCCGCCGATAACGTCGCCACTGCTCGCCAAAATGCGCCGCATAGGAAGCACTATCAACAAACCGGGGGATACCATCGCGCAAAGCAAATGCGTGTCCCTGTGGACAGTAAATCTCGGTCGCCGAGCAAGTCATCTCACACTGGTGCTCACAGCAGTACCACGGCGGAAAAGCTGTTCTTTGTCGACTCGCGGAACCGCATTGCATCGAATTAGCCTCACCTAAGCGAATCCTCAAGCCCTCGATTATATCTTGGGGCAGACTCTTTGCCGATGCAGAAGGATCCAGAACGAGGAGGCGCTGCAGAGGTCGGCCTGAGAAGTTGTTCATATATTTCTCCCATTCGATGAGCAGAGGCGACGCGTGAGAAATTTGCCTGCAGAAAATCGTGGGCTGCGTTGGCCAATCGTGCTCTAAGAGCTGAATTCACGATAACCTCGCCTAGTTTGCGGGCAAGTTCGACACTGTTCCCGGGTTCAAAAAGAATTCCGCGGACACCGTTCTCGATCAGCTCTGGATTGCCACCGACGTTTGAGGCGACTGGGCAGCAGCCACAAGCCATCGCCTCCATCAACGCGTTGGAAAGCGCCTCGCTCAACGACGGCAGCACGAAGATATCTATAGTGCGCAACCATTCGTCCACCTGATCGGTGGAGGGCACAAAGTTACAGGCGTCGCTGATTGCTAACTCTTGCGCCTGCTTCTGGAGTTGAGGCAGCATGGGCCCGCTGCCGATGATGAGGAGTCTCAGGTCTGCAAACGTCTGACGCACGGTCGCAAATGCGTCTAGCAACGTGTCCAACCCCTTCTCGGGCCGAAGCACGCTCACTACCCCTATCGTTAGCGTTCCAGGAGAGCGCGGACCAGGCCATTTCGCGGGTGCCGGCCTAAAGCGAGTGAGATCCAATCCGTTATAGCAAAGATGAATGCGCTCGGCTGCCATCCCGGCATCTTCCACCAAGTGACGTCTGAGGAATTGGCAGTTCACCACTACGCCGTGGGCCCGGCGTTCGGCAAAGAGCACGAATCGCCGCTCGTGAGCACCTACCATCGAGAGATGCCCGCGCTGGCTCGCAACGGCTATTGCTGACGTGAAGAAGCGCGTGATTGGAATGGCGTAGGCATTCATCGGCATGTCAAAGGTGTGAACTAGTCGAATGTTGTTTTTGCGAATGTAGCGGACCAACGCCCATCCTGCCGTCAACGCACCTAAGGATTTGTAAGACCGCACGGGAAGATGGAGTATGGGGACACCAGCCGCACGCAAGTCGTCGGCTCGAATGCCTTGGGTGTGGAATGCTCCAACATGCGGCCGAAATCGAGTGCGGTCGAGCCCGAGCGCGATTTCGGTCAGTTGCCGCTCGCTGCCTCCGTGGTGGAGTTCTCGAACCATCAGAAGTATTCCAGGCTTCATCTGCAGCTCACGACAACTCAACTCAGAGTAGCAGCCCGCTCTCCAGCCTTGCAAAGTCGTTTGCTTCGACGGCGGACAGAAGGAGGTTTAGAACCATGTACTTTTAGCTAGGCACTCGCCTGTTCTATGTGTGGAATTACCGGACTGCTGAGGAGCGCGGGCCAAGCATACGCCGAGAATTGCGTGCTCAAAATGAGCGCCGACTAGGCTCGACGAGATCCCGACACCGGGGCTCTCAAATCCTAGGACCAAATTACCTTGGGGCATAGGCGCCCTTCCATATTCGACTTTTGTGGTGCCGGGCACCAGCCCATGACGTCCGAGGACGACCGAGTCGCGTCGTTTTCAATGGAACCATTTACAATTTCCTCGAAATTATAACGGAGCTTGAGACGCGCGGCTATCGTTACCGCAGCGTACTGATAGCGAGGTGCTCTTGCATGGCTCCCAAGACTGGGATATTGACACGATACAATACGATGGCGCTCCTGTAACGATGGGAAAATTCTCGTCCTCTCAAGCTGGGGTTATCTCATCGACGGTGGCTCAGCCTCGATTGCTATGGCGATTCCTGTTGGCCCGAAAGCGCACCAGTAAACTGCCTACTCCACTGAGCCAGGCTTCAAACGACTCCTGTGTTTTGACCTCAGTATCGACATAGCGGGGCAGCAGCAACGGGTCCGAATTTCTGTCCGCCAAGTCGGGGTCGCAGGTTGTTGCCGTCGCGATTCCCAGTCGGCGCAGGGCTGGGAGGTAGTCAGGACTGTATCTACCAACCGGGTAGCAAAAATGCACCGGGTTCCGTCCTGTTAACTGGAGAATTCGTGTCCGATTCTCCTCAATCTCTGTGCGCAGTTCGTGGTCTTGATCGAGTGTGGTTATCAGCCGATGACGATGAGTGTGGAGTTGGATGTCAACGCCTTCTTCCGCGATGGCGCTTACCTCCGCTGGACTCATGATCTGCAGTATGCGGCTCTCTAGAAATGACTCGTAGTCGACGCCGATGTTGCGGGCTAGTTCCATCAACACAACATCGCGGTCCTCGTCCGAGAGTTGTCCCGTTCCCCCAATGCGTTGAATGCTGGACCAGGCGCGTGCGCGACCCTCCTGTGTCCGAAGATCCTGCGATTCCAGCCAACCTAGCTTGGAATTAGCAGGGACGATGCTGTGACGCTGCTTCCATAAAAGATAAGGACAAACCGGATGAAAAACCGGGCGCTGATAGTAGCAATAATCAGTCCTCAAGTAGACAGTTGCTGGGTAGCCGTACTTCTGCAATATGGGTAAGGCCACAGTCCGAAAATTAGCCATTCCATCATCGAATGTGAGGACCACGCTTTTAGGTGGCAAGCTAGATCTGGCTAGTCGATCCACAGCTTCGGATAGTGCAAGCACCCTGTAGCCACCCTCATTCAAGATCTCAAGCCGGCGTTCAAAAGTCGCCGGCGACATGAAGAGCCCGGGGTTCCACTCATGCTCGTCGTCTTGCGAGATGCCGTGGTAGCAGAGTATTAGAAGTTTGTTCCTCCGCCACTGCGAAGTCGACAGGCTCCGATTGAGCCCCGTGGCGCGCGTGGCCTGCAGTAATTGCGATTTCAATTCTCTCAGCATATAGAGTTTTGCTGGACGAATTATATCTGGTTTCCTAGCCGGCTATTCTTTGAGGGGAATATGGATCTGCGACGTAATGAGGCGGGCGGAATGACGTCACTGGAGCAGCCCCGAAGCGCACCATGGCAGGCCCGTGAAAACTAATCGACGCATCGGAGGAGTGCACCTTCAGACCTCGATGCAGATTATCAGAAACAATATGAAATGCCATTCACTCGATTCACCTGAGAGCTGATCATCGCCGACTTGCAGATGGCTTACGACCAGTGAATCAGCTACGAGATTGTTTTCCAACTGGGCACGACGCTCGTCTCTGCGGCACAGACTGAATGTTCTTCAGCGCGCTGCAATAAGAAGTGCATTTGCCTTCCAAACCGGTTGCCCAAAGGGCGAAGCTTGAGAATAAGAGTAGGGATATGGATCAAGGTGACCAGGTTGCGCCAGTCGATTGGCTCCCCGTGAATAGGCTGCCAGCGGCGGAAGGCCACTATCCGGAAACCAGCCCGCTCGAAAACGCGGCGGGCCGTTTGAGGAGTAAATTCCCAGGTGTGATACGGAACTTGACACAATTGCCAAACCCACTCGCGATGAAGCAGTCTACTGAGGCCTCGATAGTACAGGCTTTCAACGGACCAGATATGGGGGAAGGTGACCATCACGTGGCCGCATGGACGCAATAGATGGCGCACGGCACGCAAGTACTCCAGTGGATTGACAGTGTGTTCCAACACGTCGCATAGCGTGATCAGGTCGTAGCTTCCCGCTTGCGAGGCGCGAGGATTGAAAAGACCGGCGTGGATATTCACCCCGAAGTTGGATCGACCCCATGCGGCACTAGCCGCATTCCCTTCATATCCTTCGGCCTGAAATCCCCGATCCTGGAGCTTCTTCACAAATAAACCGGTGGCGCAACCGATGTCAAGGGCTTTTCCCGGTTTCGTGTAATTGAGCAGCCAATCGCAATAATCGTCGAACTTGTAGCCGAACGCCTTTTCACTTGCTCCCGGCTGGCGCAAATTTGAATGATAGTCATCCTCGTAGAAGCTCTGAATATCGGTCTCATTCGGTTGTGGATTGGTGAAAACCAATTCGCAGGAATTGCATCTCATCACGTGCCATAAGCGACCCTTCACGGTTCGAGTACTCAACCGAACCGTAGTCGTTCGAGCGCATAACGGGCAGGCACAGGACATTTCAGAGGTGGATTTCATTTGCGGCTCGCGTTGGCAACGCACACTCTTCCTTCGAGAAACAAGCTTTTTGTTCTCCTTTCTGGCTGAAGGTGGACTCACGACGTCATGGTGCTGGGTCCACGCGCCCATTTCCGGGATGCGTATTATGCCTACTGTCCCCAACCCAAAGGATTACGTATTATGCTCAAGGTTTCCGCCATTCCCAGCAGGTGACTAGAGCGAAGCCTCATCACACTGGCTCGAGGGCAGGCTCTGGCAACGCAGAAGGCGTCGCGGAGACTTGCTGAGGTACGGTCATAAGTGCACGTTTTCGTTGCGCTATGAGCGCCAGCGCACAAGCCAACCCTGCGAGTATAGGAATGTTCGTGTCGTATCCATAACTGTCGAAGAATGCGATGGTCAGTAGGACAACAAGTGACGCTCGCAGAGACCTCGCCAGGGCACGCAGCTCTTCCCAGTCTCTTCCCGCATACCTACTGCGAACAATGGGATTCAATGCCTTGAAGCACTGGTACAAGAACATCAGGTAGATAACCACCCCCGGAATGCCCATTTCGCTCGAAATCTGGGTGTACGTATTGTGGGTGACATGCCATGCTCCCTTGGGTTCACCTCGCGCGATCGCAAGTTCGTTTTGCGCAGCCTGGAAGCCGCCCGGGCCGACCCCAAGCAAGGGATGCGTCAGGGTCAGGTGGATACTGTCTTTGAGAAGCGTCCAGCGCGCCCCGGCCGAGCCACGCGCGGTAGCCTGCAGGCGCTCCTCAGCCGAGAGAGTCGTCGGATCGATAAACCTGTAATCTTTGTCCCCCGAGCCGAAAAATGTTATGTAGCGGCTGCGGACTTCGGGAGGAGTTATCGCAAAAAGCACGACCAGCAGAGGCGGGATGACGAGGGCCAACCTGATTCTCGTGGAACGAGACGACTGAAAAAAACCAAAGACAGCAAACATGCAAAGGCCAATCATGCCGGCCCTTGACCCAGTCTTCACCAGTGCAAGCAAGATCGCGGCACTAAGTAATGCCGCGAAAATCTTCTGCCAGCGGTCCCCTCGGAAGAGCAGAAAAAGTAGGAAGGACAAACCCAATACCAAGGTCCACGCGAGATCGTTCGGGCCCTCGTACCGGGTGCCAAGCAGTCCCAGACGGCCGGTCGGGTCGACACCCCTTAAGGCCAGCGTCATAGTCGCAAGCACTCCCACCGAATACCCTATGGTCTTATAGATCATCTTGCATTGCTGGATCGTGAGGACGCATCCCGCTACAAATACAAAGGACAGAGCAGCCTTAGACCAAACGTCTCGGAACAGGGCGACGCTGCCGCCCGGCCACGCCCCAAAGGGAGTGCAAACAATGAACCAAAATGTGAGGACCAACAAGCACTTGGCAATGGGGGTGTTCAGGACGACCGGAAGTCGTCCGCCGAGTGCTACAACGATTAGGCCCAATCCCCCGATAATCGTTAACATGTGGAGGCTGTTCACGAGTGGTGTCTTCTCCAAGACGCCGCTGAAAATCGCAGCCAAAAAGAACACGAGCAAAGGAAAAGCACCGCGAACGATTGGATTTATCGGTGGGCCTAAACGTCGCACGAAGTCGCTCCACGAGCTGATGCAGGAAAGTGCAGCAAAACCGAGAAACCTGCGCACTCCGCTGCGATTGCCTAAGCAGTTTATCACGAGCTCGACCACCCAAGAGGCGGCTCTGGTCACGTTCCGTGAGCATCCAGCGGCGATTGCGTGGTTCGGCTTGCACCCTGTGATCGCTGTTAGTCTCGCACAAAACTTGGTCCCGCCGAGTTTCTCAACCAGTGTAGAATTCCGTTCACTCGGGCCGACATCGGACCCGTCGCTAGGCTGGAGGCACAACGTAATGCGGGTCCTCGACTTAGGGTGTGGATCAGGACAAGATCTAGCTTCCTGGGGTGTTACGGCGTCGGATAAAGTGACCGGACTTGATATCGACGAGACTCGCCTGGCGGTCGCGAGAGAAAGATTTCCAGAGCGAACGTATCTGCATGGTGCCGGCGAATCGCTGCCATTCGCCAATGAGAGCTTCGACCGCGTCATCTCCTCTGTCGCTCTCCCGTACATGAACATCCAGAAAGCTCTTGCGGAAATTCACCGCGTCCTCGTCCCGGAAGGTAGCCTCTCCCTGAGCTTGCATCTCCCCAGCTTTACGCTCGCAGAGCTTATCAATCATGCGATTCCACAGGCGAAGGCCACGATTTTTCGGCTGTATGTCATGGCGAACGGAACATGGTTTCACTGCTCGGGCCGGACCATCGGCGTTCTAGGAAGAACGGAATCATTTCAAACTGAGCGAGGGATGAAGATCGCGCTTACGCGTGCGGGATTCAGCCATTTCAGCTTCACTCGGATTCCTGGACCAACGGGAGTGGAGTTCCTGGTGGAAGCAAGAAAGTCCACATAGGTATATTTCACCCTTGTCAAGCCGACAATCGTCTCCTCGATACCTGCTGCGGCAAGCTAATCGATCCAGAGGGCACGCCAAACTCGGGCGCGGTCAACGCAGGAAGTTTTCGGTCGTCGCCACGCCGAGCGAAGAGTTCGTCATAGGTTTCGGTGATCCGGCGGGCCGACGCGGCCCGAGGGAACTTGGCGTGCACGAAATGGTATGACCACTCAATCCCAGACTTCGCGGTCGTAGGCTGATCCTGCCACAGGCGGACGAGGCGGCCTGGCGAATGGAATCTACCTGTACTCGGGTAATCCGTTCCGGCGATAGATGGTCCAGTTGCCATGCTGATATACAGGCCTGTACTCGTTCTCCAGACGGTTGCGAACAAATTGATAAGCGGAGGGTTCCCACGACTTCAAACCACCGAAAAATCGATTGTAACGGTCGTCTACGGCAATCCAGTCCGGGGTTCTGCCGCTCAGTGCGCCAAGCCGGAAATCGTCGATGAGGTTGGGGGGGTATGCGAGTCCGAATCCGAGCACTCCCGGCCCCATCAGAAGTTGATCCCTAGGAACGTTTTGTTTAAGGAAAGATATCGCCGGAAGATAGTCTTTGTGGTAAGTGTCCTGCCGAACTTGATGCGCGATACCGCCTGCATGGATCAGCAAAAGGCCGATCACGACGGTGACCAGCATAGCTCGAACGGCGGGGCCGTGATTTCTCCACAGCCATACCACCAAAGCCGCTAGGAGCGCCGCGTACAGCGGAATCATATACACTGTGTAGTTCATCTCCTTAACGCCGTCAGCGAAGGCGAGCACAAGGAAGTAAATGCCGGTAAGGAACAGCAACGCCCGATAGCCCTTTTGTTGCCGTAGCGATCTCGTGGCCAGTACCCCCACGACTCCGCAAAAGTAAGCGATCACAATCGAGAGCTTAAGTTTCGACAGAATCGTCGCTCCCCCCATCCCGCCGAGTGCGTACAGGTATCGCAACTCGATCTCGCGCTTGAGGGTGGTCAAGGGTGACCGAAGTGTGTCGATGCGTCCGCCATATGTCAAATTGTAAAGGAACTGGGCCCGGAAGCTATCGACGTCCTTAGCGATGTACCAGGCCCAACCGGCAGCGCCTATCAGGTATGGGGCCAGAGCGATCGCCACATGACGGAAACGAATTCTTCGCCAATCATAGTAGAACGTCAGGAACACGAGGCCGGCGGCCGCTAACACGCCTCCGCTTGGATGAGTCAACCCACTGGCGCATACGCACAGATTCGACAAAAACACCGCCCAGGAAAATGATCGGGTCCGCAGATACAGATAGACTGCCAGGCCGCCGAACCCAAAGGCAGCACTCAGCATGTCCATGCGCGCGTCAGTGGCCCTTAGAATAAATCCATAGTCTCCTGCGATCAGCGCAAATGTGACCAGGGCGACGGTCACATCAGCCACGAGGTAACGAACGATGTAATATGAAAACAGAAGTACGAGGGCCCCGCAGAACACGGTAAACAAGCGGCAGGTCAACAGTCCAAAGCCAAAAACCTTCATCCAGCCGGCGAGCGCTACGGAGTAGAGGGGCATTCCTGCGTACGCGTGCTCGTGGAGGCCTTTCATGTTTAAGTATGTTTTCGAAGGCTGAAGAGATCCGCTGTCGTCAATAATGGAGAAGCCAGGATAGCCGGTCGTAATCAAGGCGTACGGCGGATTGACATAAAATCCTTCGTCCAACCAGGGGGCCCGCGTTGTCGCGAGACCGATGCTATAGGCGAGATATACGGCAAACGCCGCGCCCAAAACCCACTGCGACACGGACCTACGCGACAATGTGCGACTGCTTCCAGCGAGCAGCGGTGCGGGTTCGCCGGACGTACTTGGAGCGAATGAGGAAGTCATCGATCGTTGGATGATTATACAAGCTGTCCGTCGAAAAACCCGTATTCCCTTGTTTGCGGAAACAGCACACGCGACTGAAGAAACTGGTTGGCGAGCACAGCCTGGACAATGACAGCTGAGTCGGTGATCAAGAACTCTGGGCCGTCAGCCTTTTTGAGTTCTTGCATGTATCCGTTAAAGTCTATTGACAAAGCCCCACAAGCCGATACAACACCTCTTGGTTCGACTGTGCGCGATTTGCCTTTGCACGCGTGGCGAGCACTGACGAGTGCCAAGCGACCAGTTTCTGACGCCGTTCCCGGTGATTTCCCCGCGAACAACTCTCACAACGAACCTCGTTGCAGTTCAGGCACAGTCTTTTCTAATCGAAGAATGAGCCTGGAGTAAGCCTGAGGGTATGGCGGAGGAAAGCTCCTTTCTTGATTTTGTATGGAACGAGTCTAGCAGTCGTCGGGGCGGTGGAAATGTGGGAATCGCGAA
>Ga0209656_10002377_pt1 | contig 12197 bp, 9 predicted proteins | sample BogFormECP12_OM2_FD_188239 | JGI IMG/M metagenome (GOLD analysis project Ga0209656, IMG submission 188239) | Bog forest soil microbial communities from Calvert Island, British Columbia, Canada - ECP12_OM2 (SPAdes) (version 2) | ecosystem: Environmental > Aquatic > Freshwater > Wetlands > Bog ... | reverse complement strand
CGAGGTTCATGACCCGCACGCCCGTGGCGTCGCGGCCCTGGGAGGCGATCTCGCGCGCCTGGGTCCGGATGACCACGCCGCCGCTCGAGACGAGCAGGATCTCCTCGTCGAGGGCCACCATGAAGGCGGCGACCACCCGGCCCCGGCGGGCCGTCAGGCGGATGCCCCGCACCCCCTGGCCACCACGGGCTTGGCGGTTGAACCGGTCGAGCTTGGTCCGCTTCCCGTACCCGGCGTCGGTGACGATCAGGATGTCGGCGTCGTCCCGGGCCACGTCGCACGAGACGACCTGGTCCTCGGGGCGGAGCCGGATGCCCCGCACCCCGGCCGCGTCGCGCCCCATCGGGCGGACGTCGTTCTCCGAGAACCGGATGGTCATCCCGCTGCTCGTGACGAGGAACAGGTCGTCGTCGCCGGTGGTCGCCACGACCCGGACCAGCTCGTCACCGTCGCGCATGGCGATGGCGATGAAGCCCTCGCGCCGGGACTTGTCGTATTCGGAGAAGGCGGTCTTCTTCACCTGGCCGAGCGCGGTGGCGAACACGAGATAGTGGTCGGCCGGGAAGTCCCGGGTCTGGACGATGGCCCGGATGCGCTCGCCGGTGTCGAGCGGGAGCAGGTTGACGAGCGGCGTGCCCTTGGCCGTCCGCTCCTTCATCGGGATCTCGTGGCCGCGCAGGCGGTAGACGCGGCCGCGGTCGCTGAACAGCAGCAGGTAGGCGTGCGTCGTGGTGTGGACCACGTTGGTGACGAGGTCCTCCTCCTTGAGGCGGGCCCCCTGAACGCCCCGGCCGCCGCGGCCCTGGGTGCGGAAGGCGTCGACCGAGACCGATTTCACGTACCCGGCCGCCGTCATCGTGACGACGATCTCCTCGTCGTCGATGAGGTCCTCGACCCCGAGCTCGCCCGGGTCGTGGGTGACGACGCTCCGGCGCTCGTTGGCGAACGTCGTCCGGATCTCCCCCATCTCCTCGGCGATGACCGACCGGAGCCGGGCCGGGTCGGCCAGGATGGCCTCGAGCTCGAGGATGGTCTCGCGCAGCTGGGCCATCTCCTCCTCGAGCTCGGAGCGCCCGAGGCGGGTCAGGCGGCCCAGCGTCATGTCCAAGATGTGGTTCGCCTGCTCCTCGCTGAACCCGAACGGGTCGGCCACGAGGGCGGCCCGGGCCGACGGGCGGTCGTCGGAGGCCCGGATGGCGGCGATGACCGCGTCGAGCATGTCGATCGCCCGCAGCAGCCCCTCGACGATGTGGGCCCGGGCCCGGGCCTTGCGCAGCCGGAACTCGCTGCGGCGGGTCACCACCTCGACCTGGTGGGCCACGTAGTGCCCGAGCGCCTGGGCCAGGTTGAGCGTGCGGGGGACCCCGTCGACCAGCGCCAGCATGTTCACGCCGAAACTCGTCTGCAGCGGGGTGTGCTTGTAGAGCTTGTTCAGCACCACGTTGGCGTTGGCGTCGGCCTTGAGCCGGACGACCAGTCGGGTCTGCTTCTCGGCCGACGAGTCGAGGACCTCGCGGATACCCTCGACCTCGCCCGAGCGCACCAGCTCGCCGATCTTCTGGGCGATCCCGCTCACCGACGTCTGGTAGGGGAGCTCGGTCACGACGATCCGGGTCCCGTCGCGGCCCTCTTCGATCTCGGCAACGCCGCGCATCTTGATCGACCCCCGCCCGGTCCGGTAGGCGTCGAGGATTCCCTGGCGCCCGAGGATCTGACCACCGGTCGGGAAGTCCGGGCCCTTGACGAAGGCCATCAGGTCGTCTGGGGTCGCCTCGGGGTGGTCGAGCAGGTGGATCGTGGCGTCGATGACCTCGCCCAGGTTGTGGGGGGGGATGTTGGTGGCCATGCCGACGGCGATGCCCTGGGACCCGTTGACCAGCAGGTTCGGGAACCGGGCCGGCAGGACCGCCGGCTCGTCGGCGCTGTTGGCGTAGTTGGGGACGAAGTCGACGGTCTCCTCGTCGATCCCCGCCATGAGCTCGAGGGCCAGCGGCGCCAACCGGCACTCGGTGTAGCGCATCGCCGCCGGGCCCTCGTCGGGCCCCGGGCCGCCGAAGCTGCCGTGCCCGTCGACCAACGGGTGGCGCATGCTGAACTCCTGGACCATTCGGACCAGGGCGTCGTAGATGGCCGAGTCGCCGTGGGGATGGAACGTGCCCATCACCCGCCCCACCACCTCGGCGCACTTCACGTGCGGACGATCGGGCCGGAGGTTCTGGTCGAACATCGAGTAGAGGATGCGGCGGTGGACCGGCTTCAGGCCGTCGCGCACGTCGGGCAGGGCCCGGGACACGATGACCGACATGGAGTACTCGAGGAACGAGCGCTCCATCTCCTCTTGGATCTCGATGGGCTCGATGAACCCGAGGACCGGCGTCTCGCCGTTCTGCGAGGCGCCGTTGCCGCCGGCGGTCGCCGTCGGCGGGCCGCCCTGTCCCGTCCTGCGTCGTGGTGCCATGTGCCGGTCCGCCCCCTCAGATGTCGAGGAAGCGCACGTCCTTCGCGTTGGTCTGGATGAAGTGCCGGCGCAGGTCGACATCCTCGCCCATGAGTACCGAGCAGACGTCGTCGGCCAGCGCGGCCTGCTCCACGTTGATCTGGAGCAGGGAGCGCTTGGTCGGATCGATGGTCGTCTCTTTCAGCTCCTTGAAGTCCATCTCGCCCAGGCCCTTGAGGCGCTGGAAGTCGTGCTTGTGGTCGGGGTGCTCAGCCAAGAAGGCATCCTTGGCGTTGTCGTCCTTCAGGTAGATCTTCTCCTTGCCCACGAGCGTCGAGTAGAGGGGCGGCTGGGCCACGTACACGAAGCCCCCCTCGACGAGCGGCTTCATCTGGCGGAAGAAGAACGTGAGCAGCAGCGTCCGGATGTGCGACCCGTCGACGTCGGCGTCGGCCAGGACGATGACCTTGTGATAGCGGATCTTGGTGACGTCGAAGTCCTCGGCCAGGCCGGCACCGATGGCGGCGATCAGCGCCTGTATCTCGGCGTTCTTCAGCATCTTGTCGACCCGGGCCCGCTCGACGTTGAGGATCTTGCCCCGGATGGGCAGGATGGCCTGGGTGCGCGGGTCCCGGGCGTCTTTGGCCGAGCTCCCGGCCGAATTCCCCTCGACGATGAACAGCTCGCACTCACGGGGGTCGCGCGACGAGCAGTCGATGAGCTTGCCCGGCAGCCCGGCCCCGTCGAGACCGGACTTGTTGCGGGTGACCTCGCGGGCCTGGCGGGCCGCCACCCGGGCCTGCCCGGCCACCGTCGCCTTGCGGACGACCTGGTTGGCCTGGGACGGGTTCTCCTCGAGCCACTCGGCCAGCTTCTCGTTCGTCGCCCGCTCAACGAGGGACCGCATCGGGACGTTGCCCAGCTTGGCCTTGGTCTGCCCCTCGAACTGGGGGTTCTTCAGCCGGACCGAGATGATGGCCGTCAGGCCCTCACGGATGTCCTCTCCTTGGAGGAGCGTCTCGTCCTTCTCCTTCAACAGGTTGTGGGCCCGGGCGTACTTCTTGACCACGTTGGTCAGGGCCTTGCGGAACCCCTCCTCGTGCATGCCGCCCTCGGTGGTCGAGATCCCGTTGGCGAACGAGAAGATGCTCTCGTAGTACCCGGTGTTCCACTGGAGCGCGACCTCGACCTCCTGGTCGTCCTCGGACTGCTCGAACGATGCCACCTTGGAGAACAGCGACTCCTTGGACGCGTTGAGATGCTTCACGTAGTCGACAATGCCGCCGTTGTACCGGTAGGTCACCGCCTCGCCGTGGCCCGGACGTTCGTCCTTGAAGCGGATCTCGAGGCCCTTGTTGAGGAACGCCATGACCTGCAGGCGCTCGGTCACGGTCTGGGCCCGGAACTCCACGTCTTCGAAGACGGCGGGGTCCGGCCAGAAGGTGACCGTCGTCCCGGTCCGGTCCCGGGGGGCCGGCCCGGTCGCCTTGAGGCGCTTGGATATCTGGCCGCCGTCGCGAAACTCGGCCACGTGGTGCTTGCCGTCCCGGTCGATCTCGAGCACGAGCCGTCCCGAGAGGGCGTTGACGACCGACACCCCCACGCCGTGGAGCCCTCCTGAGACCTTGTAGCCCTCGCCCCCGAACTTCCCGCCGGCGTGCAGGGTGGTGAGGACGATCTCGGCTGTCGAGCGATCCGGGAACCGCCGGTGCTTGCCGACCGGGATCCCCCGCCCGTTGTCGACCACCCGGCAGCCACCGTCGGCCAGGAGGGTCACGTCGATGCGGGTGGCGTGGCCGGCCATGGCCTCGTCGACGGAGTTGTCGACCACCTCCCAGATGAGGTGGTGCAGGCCCGTCGGGCCGGTCGACCCGATGTACATGCCGGGGCGCATGCGCACCGGTTCGAGGCCTTCGAGGATGTCGATGTCGTCCTCGTTGTAGGCGCTTTCCACTGCCAACGCTCAATCTCCCGTTCTGCCTCCGGGCGCGCCGCGCCAGGGACGGCGGACTCGCTGCGTCGACCGGGTGAGCAGGGAAAAGTCTCGGGCCGACCCACCGACGACGCCTTGGCAGTCTAGCGGATCCGCCGCGCCGGACGGGTCCTTCATCGGGGTCGGATCACCACGTCGAGGCGCTCGGGCGCTCGGCCGGCGATCTCCGCCACCTTGGCCAGCAGCACCGCCTGCAGGGTGCGCACCTGGGTGGCCCACGCCGGGTGGTCGGCCGCCACCACCAGCACGCCGTCGGCCACCCGCACCGGACGGACGTGCTCGGCCACGACCGGCCCGGCGATCTCCTCCCATCGGGTGAAGACCGCCGTCAGGCCCTCGACGTCGACCGGCCCGAGACGCCGGGCCACCACCGACAGTGAGTCCCCGACCCGGCGCGGGCCGTCGGAGACCGCCCGCAGAGGCCCCCGGCGTCGCTCGCCGGTCACGGCGATCCTCCGGCCGGGCGCCGGCCGAGCGCCGCCGCCTCGACCACCCGGGCCACCTCGATCCCGGGGGGCAGCGGGCTCGCCGTCGTGAGGAGCGTCTGGCCCGGGGGGAGCTGGGCCACCAGAGCCCGGCTGCGCGCCGGGTCGAGCTCGGAGAACACGTCGTCGAGCAAGAGGATCGGGGCGGCCCCCTCGCGCTCGGTCACCAGGGCGTGGACGGCCAGACGCAGGGCCAGGGCCACCGACCGCTGCTCGCCCTGGGAGGCCTGGGTGCGAGCGTCGCGCCCGGACAGGCCGATGGCCACGTCGTCGCGGTGGGGCCCGACCGAGGTCACCCCCCGGCGCACGTCCTCCGGGCGGTGTTCGAGGAGGGCGGCGCCGAGGTCGCCCTCCCACGACGGCCGGTAGGCGAGGTGGACGGCCGGCCCGTCGGGGCCGCCGGGGCCGCCGGCCAGGTCGGCGTACGCCCGGGCCACCCACGGCGAGAGCTCGGCCAGAAGCGCGGCGCGCGCCGCCGTCAGGGCCGTCCCGGCGGCCCCGAGACGGTCGTCCCAGACGTCGAGGGTCATCTCGACGTCTGGGTGCAGGCGCCCACCGGCGCGCCGCAGGAGCGCCGTGCGCTGGCGCAGGATCCGCTCGATGTCGACCAGGACCCGCGCCCCGACCGGGTCGACGATCCGCAGCGTGTCGTCGAGGAGCTCGCGCCGCCCGGCCGGCGGCCCTTGGACCAGCGCGAGGTCATCGGGCGAGAACATGGTGGCCGGGGCCGCCCGAGCGAGCTCGCGCGCGTCGCGTACCGGTTGGCGGTTGAGCTGGGTCCGGGATCGCCCGGCGGTCGCCAGCTCGGCCTCGACCAGGAGCCGCCGGCCGTCCCGGTCGAGCTCGGCCCGGATGACCGCCCGCTCGGCCCCGTGTCGGACCATCAGCTCGCGCGAGGCCCCCCGGAACGACCGTCGCGTGCCGAGGTAGGCGACCGCCTCGAGAAACGTGGTCTTCCCGGTGCCGTTCTCGCCCTGCAACACCGTGGTGCCCTCCGGTTCGGGCTCGAGCTCGGCGTCGGCGAAGCACCGGAAGTCGACCAGAGACAGGTGGCGGAGCGTCACCGGACCATCGGGGCGACCACGGAGGAGCGGGGGTCCGGTGACGGCTGGTTCAGGAGACGCGGACCGGCATCAGCAGGTACCGGTAGTCGTCGTGCTCGGCCCCGCGTACGGTCGCCGGCTTGGCGGCATCGTCGGCCTCGATGACGACTTCGTCGTCGAGGACGGCGTCGACCCCGTCGATCAGGTACGTGGGGTTGAAGGCGATCACGAGATCCTCGCCGGTGAAATCTCCGTCGACGGTCTCATTGGCGTCGCCCACCTCCTGTGACACGACCGAGAGGTCCACGCCGCCGGCTCGCATTGACAGACGCACCGGAGTCGTGTTGTCCCGCACGAGCAGGCGGACGCGCCGCAGCGCCGCGCCCAGGGACTCCTTGCCCAGATGGAGGCGGTTCGGGTAGCGCTCGGGGATCAGCTGGCGGTAGTCGGGGTAGGAGCCCTCGAGGAGCCGGGTGCTGATCCGCACCGCCCCCAGGGTGAAGGTGATCTCGTGGGCCCCCGCCGCCACCTCGACCACCGGCGCCTCCGTGCCCGACGCGGCCGGCACCGGGAGGCGCTGGAGCTCGCCCAGGGCCCGCGCCGGCACCAGGATGTCCTCGGCGTCGGACAGCGCCTTGGTCTCCTCGAGGTCGCGCAATGCCAGGCGGTAGGAGTCGGTGGCGACCAGCCGTACGGCCCCGTTCTCGTTGGTCAGGAGCACCCCGGTCAGGAGCGGCCGGGCGTCGTCGTTCGAGGCGGCCCGCACCACCTGACGCAGACCCTCGGCCAGGATCGGTGCGGGGAGCGAGACGGTGGGCTCGGCCGGGGTGCTGACCACCGGGAACTCGACCACCGGAAAGGACCGCAGACCGAAGCGCGATCGGGACGCCCAGATCTCCACCTTCTCGTCGGTCCCCTCCACCGTCACCGCGCCGGGCTCGAGAGACCGCACGATGTCCGCCGCCAGTTTGGCCGGGACGACACAGGTCCCGTTCTCGAGGCCGATCACCTCCTGCTCGACCTGGATCGTGAGGTCGAGGTCGGTTCCGGTCACGCGGAGATGGTTGTCCTCGCAGACGACGAGCAGTCCGGAGAGGACGGCGTTGGAAGTCCTGGCACCGACGGCCCGCCCGGCGGTGGCGAGAACCTCGAGGAGCGAATCGCGTTCGCATCGGAACTTCACCGTCGCGACGCCGTTCGTCGCGACGCCCACAGCATCATTGTCATCAGGGAATCAATTCTTTCAGTAGCGGTAGTAGGGACTGGGGATTGTGGACGAGGGGACGTCGGTGCAGGTGACCGGCGCATTGGTCGTCCACCGGCGCGGACGGCGCGGGGGACGACGGCGAGGTTCGCCGGGCCATCGAGCGACCGGTTGGGGACAGGGGGGAATGACAACCCCAGGATAGACGGCGGGCGTCCACAGCTTCTGGGTGGTGTTCTCCCCAGACGGGGCGACGCCGGTTGGCGGGGACTACGAGGCACCGGACTTGAGCTCGAGCAGCAGCTCGGTCACCTGCTCGTAGATCTGCCGGCGCTCTTTCATCTGGCCCGAGATCTTCTCGACGGCATGGATGACCGTGGTGTGGTCACGGCCACCGAAGACGCGGGCGATGGCCGGGTAGCTGTAGTCCGTCAGGTTTCGCACGAGGTACATGGCGACCTGGCGGGCGGTGACGAGGGGCCGCGTGCGGCTCGGCCCGCAGATCGACTCGATGGAGAAGCCGTAGCTCCGGGCCGTCGCCTCGAGGATCATCTGGGGGGTGATGCGGCGGGGTTCGCCGGCCGAGACGATGTCGGAGAGCACGTGTTCGGCCAGCTCAAGGGATATTTTCTCGTGGTTCAGGCTAGCGAAGGCGGTCACCCGGATGAGCGCCCCTTCGAGCTCGCGGATGTTGTCCTTCACGTGGGTGGCGATGAACTCCAAGACGTCGTCGGGGATCTCCTCGTTGTCGGCATCGGCCTTCGTGCGCAGGATGGCGAGGCGCGTCTCGAGGTCGGGCGGGTCGATCTCGGTGATGAGACCCGAGAGGAAGCGACTGCGCAGGCGGTCCTCCAGGGTTTCGATCGACTTGGGCGGCCGGTCGGAGGTGAGGACCACCTGCTTGCCGGCCCCGTGAAGGTCGTTGTACGTGTGGAAGAACTCCTCCTGCAGGCCCTCTTTGTTCTCCATGAACTGGACGTCGTCGATCAACAGGACATCGCACTCGCGGTACCGCCGCTTGAAGGCGATCGTGGCCGACATGCGCAGGGCGTCCACGAAGTCGTTCAGAAAGGTCTCGGTGGTCACGTAGAGGACCCGGTGGTGCTGAAAGTGCTCGTTGACGTAGTTCCCGATGGCGTGGAGCAGGTGGGTCTTGCCCAGACCCGACGCCCCGTAGATGAACAGGGGGTTGTAGGAGCGACCGGGGATCTCGGCCACCGACTGGGCCGCCGCGTGGGCCAGTCGGTTCGACGACGCGGCCACGAACGTGTCGAACGTGAACCGTGGGTCGAGGGCGACGGCCCCACTCTCTCGCACGGGGCGCGCCGTCCGGTCGTTGGACCGTCCCGGGGGCGCCGGGGTCGGATGGACCCCGTTGTCGGGTTCGGCGGTCGGGCGGGGCGGCGCGCTGATCGTGTCGAGCACCTGGAGCTTCACCCGCACCGCACCCCCGGCCGCCGCGCCGAGCGTCTCTTCGATGAGCGGCACGAACCGGGCCTCGATCCGCTCACGGACCACCCCGTTCAGGACGCCGAGCTCCATGACGCCGTGGTGGAAGCCCAGCGGCTCGATGTTGGAGAGCCACATCTGCCACGTCGCCTCCGAGACCTGCTCGCGCAGGGAGGTGGTGCACCGTGTCCACATGCCGTTGGCCTCGTCCACCTGCTCCTCCGCGTGTTTCGCAAGGTGACCGTCCACAACCTGGTCCACAGGTGTGGACCATGCCCCGGCACTCGTGGTCGTTTGAAGCTACACCGTGGCTGTCGGCACCGACTAGTGGCAACCGGGTCGGGGAGCGTACGATGGTTCGGTCGCTGCCCACGCCTGGCGCGTGCCGAAGGGGCGGCGTCCCTCCTCTACGCTGGTGGGCGACGCGAGCGCCGCTCCCAGGGAGTGGCGAAAGGCTGACCCCAATTGAAGCGAACCTACCAACCCAACACCCGAAAGCGGGCCAAGACGCACGGGTTCCGCCGGCGGATGTCGACGAGAGCCGGGCGGGCCGTTCTGCGATCCCGGCGGCTCAAGGGGCGCCATCGGCTCACCGTGTGAGCCCGGCGTGCCCGTGCCCGCGGTGGGAAAGATCCAGGACCGTGCCACCTTCCGGGCGCTCCGACGCCCGGCGGGCCGGGCGAAGCACGGCCCGGTCCGGGTCGGGTTCGTCCCGGTCGCGCCGGGCACTTCGCGCCTGTTTCCCCAGGTGGGATACGCAATTGGCCGTCGCTGCGGGAATGCCGTGACCCGGAACCGCCTCCGCCGGCGCCTACGGGCGGCCGTGGCCGACCTGGCGCCGGAGCTGCCGACCGGTGCCTACCTGGTGACGTGCGAACCCGACGCCACCGCCTTGGGGTACGGCGACCTGGCCGAGGCGCTCGGGCGTGCCATGCGGGCGGCCGCCACCGCCACCGGAGGGCCGCGGTGACCGCCGTCGACCACGTCCACGCCACGCCGTCGGTCGCCCCGACCCGGCGCCCCGGGCCCGGCGGACGGGCCGCCCTGGCCCTGATCCGTCTCTACCAGGGCCTGCGGGCCGGACGCCCCTCCCCCTGCCGGTACTACCCAACCTGCTCGGCGTACGCCGCCGAGGCGCTCGAGCGTCACGGCGTCTGGCGTGGCGGCCGCCTGGCCGCTCGGCGCCTCCTCCGCTGCCACCCCTTCGGTGGCCGCGGCATCGACCTGGTCCCGGTCGAGGTCGGCCGCGCCCACGCCCACCCGACGAAGGGGGCCCCATGACCTTCCTGACGGCCGCCCCGATCCTGACCGAGAACAGCCTGTTCGCGGCGATCGGCAAGATCTTCCACCCCATCTTCGTGGCGGTGGCCGACACCCTGGCCTTCATCTACGGGGTGATCCCGAACTACGCGATCGCCATCATCCTGCTCACGATCCTGATCATGGGCCTGCTCACGCCGCTGACGGTGAAGAGCACGAAATCGATGATCGCTATGCAGCGTATGCAGCCCGAGATCAAGCGGCTTCAGGCCAAATATAAGGGAGCGGAGAACCGGGAAGAGCTGAACAAAGAGCTCATGCGGCTCTACAAGGAGGAGGGCATCAATCCTGCGGGGGGTTGTATACCGGTCCTGATCCAAATGCCCTTCCTGATCGTCCTCTACGACGTCCTGAAGGGTCTGACCAACACGGTCACGGTGCACGGGCAGGTCATCGCCCAGCCCCGGTACATCCCGCACAGCTCCAAGATGTACCACGACCTGGTGGCGAGCCATGGCGCCATGTACGCCTTCGGGATGAACCTGGCGCTCAAGCCGTTTTCCCACCACGGATCTGTCTGGGCGGCCATTCCCTACTACGTCTTCGTCGCAGTGGCGGTCTTCTTGCAGTATTTCCAGATGAAGCAGATGAACAGCAGGAATCCGCAGGCGGCTCAGGCGAATCCGCAGATGCAGAATATTCAGAAGATCATGCCGATCTTCTTCGCCTACATTTACTTCATTGTCCCGGCCGGAGTGACGCTGTACATGATCGTGTCCTCGGCGATCCGGATCCTCACCCAGGACGTCATCTTCCGCACCGGCATCGTCCAGCCGGTCGGCGCCCGGACGGTGCCGGGGGCCGCCAAGGGGGACGTGGTGGACGCGAAGTCGACGCCAGTGGCCGAAGGCGGCCTGCGTGGTCGGTGGAAGGCGCTGACGACCCCGGTGACCGGGACGAGCGACGCGGCCACGCCGCCCAAGGACGCCCCCGGTCCATCGTCGACGACGACCAACGGGGGCGGTGCCAAGGCGCCGAGCCCCAAGGCTGAGCCCTCCTCGGGCTCCTCGGGCGGATCCACGGGCGCAGCCAAGGCGTCGAACGGCAGCTCGGGGGGGAACGCGAACGGCGCGCCGGCACCCCCGCCCAAGTCCCACCCGAGGTCGAAGGCGAAGCGCACGAGAAAGGCTCGTTGACCGGCGTGGAGTGGGTCGAGGTGACCGGCAGGACCGTCGAGGAGGCCAAGGAGGCGGCGCTCGAGCAATTGGGTGTGGCCGAAGGCGACGCCGAGGTGATCGTCCTGGCCGAGCCGCGGGCCGGGTTGTTCGGCCGGATGCGCGGTGAGGCCCGGGTCCGGGCCCGGGTGCGACCGGTCGGACCGAGGCCGAAGCGGACCCGGCGGCCACGCGAGCGGCCCCGGAGCGGGCGCAACGGGCAACGGGGCGACGCGAAGGCCGAGGAGGGACGCCCGACGTCGCGCCGGGCACGGGGCGGGGCCTCTACGACGGTCGACGTCGGCGACGGGGCGACCACCGGTGGTCACGACCCGGACCGGTCGTCGGGGGGGACCGGACGCAGCCGCTCGGCCCGACGGCGGCGCAGCCGGCGGGGCGATCGTCCGGCCCAGACCGCAGAGAACGCCCGGGACGCATCGCAGCGCGATGCCAGCACCGGGACCGAGTCGTCGAACACCAAGGAGGAGATCGGGATGGCTGAGGGGATGACCCTGCAGGAGCAGGCGGAAGTGGCTCGTGACTTCCTCCACGGGCTGATGGCCCAGTTCAACCTCGACGCCACCGTGAACACCCGGGTCGTCGACGAGGAGACGGTCGAGGTGGCCGCCACGGGCGACGACCTCGGGATCCTGGTCGGGCCGCGGGGCACGACGCTGGCCGCCCTCCAGGACCTCACGAGGACCGTCGTCCAGCGCCAGTTCCCGTCCAAGACCGACCGGATCCTGGTCGACGTGGCCGGCTACCGGGAGCGTCGGGTGGCCGCCCTCCAGCGGTTCAGCAACCAGATCGCCGAAGAGGTCCTCAGTTCGGGGACCGAGCGGGCGCTCGAGCCGATGTCGCCGGCCGACCGCAAGGTCGTCCACGACACGGTCAACACGATCGAGGGGGTCTCCACCCGCTCGGTCGGCGAAGAGCCCTCCCGCTACATCGTCATCGCCCCCGGCGCCTGACCCGCCGGGCGGCGACCCGGGTCGTGCCAGGGGCGGCCGGCGCCCGTGACCCGGTCCTGGCGGGCACGCTCGAGCGAGCCCGCACCCTCGGGTTCCTCGGGCCGGGCCCCGTCGAGGTCCACATCGCTCACTCCGAGGGGT
>Ga0209656_10002375_pt1 | contig 12198 bp, 9 predicted proteins | sample BogFormECP12_OM2_FD_188239 | JGI IMG/M metagenome (GOLD analysis project Ga0209656, IMG submission 188239) | Bog forest soil microbial communities from Calvert Island, British Columbia, Canada - ECP12_OM2 (SPAdes) (version 2) | ecosystem: Environmental > Aquatic > Freshwater > Wetlands > Bog ... | reverse complement strand
GACGCGGCGCGTGCGGCCGTATTCAGGGCCGGGTTCGGGGACGGAGGCGCCGCGGCGCGCGCGGCCTGCGCCGCTTTCAACCAGACGAACATGAGCTCGCGCGAGCGATCGAGCGCGGCAGCCGGCTTCACATCGACATCGGCGAGGGAAGCCGTGGGATCGCGCTTGACCTCAGCCACGGTGCCCACCGGGTAGCCGGCCGGAAATACACCGCCGAGGCCGGAGGTCACCAGCAAGTCGCCGGAAACCACATCGGCGCTGGTCGGAAGATACGGCAGCTTGAGCCGGCCCATGTCGCCCGTGCCGACGGCCACGGTGCGCAGTCCGTTGCGATTGATCTGCACCGGGATCGCATGGGTTGCATCGCTGAGCAGGATGACATCGGAAGTGAGCTGTCCGACGCGCGCGACTTGTCCGAAGACCCCGCCCGAGTCGAGTACGGCCTGGCCGACGAAGACGCCGTCCTGCGCGCCCTTGTCGACCAGCACGCGCTCGCGAAAGGCGTCCAAATCCACATTCATCACATTGCCGATGACGAACCGGTCCGTGACTCCCACGGTGCTGTCGCGCAGCGCACGCAAGCGCTGGCTCTCTGCCTCCAGCGCTTCATAGCGCTGCAGGCGGAATTGCGCCAGACGCAGCTCCGACTCGAGCTTGGCCTTGTCGGCGCGCAGGGCGTCCCGGGTCGTCACACTCTCGCGAAACCAGTCCCAACCCTCGAACGGACTGGCGACGGCGATTTGCACCGGATAGGCCACGACCGAGAGCACCCGGCGGATCCTGCCGAGATGATCGTAGCGTTTATCGACGATGATGAGCCCTAGGGCCAGGAGGGAATACAGCACGCATCGGAGCAGAAGTCCCGTCGTTCGACCGGAAGTGTCGGCGTGACGAAAGGCGACCATGGGCTACGAGCCTCTCTTAAGCATTCCGCGTGAGCCGGGCTTCCCTGGTCGCTTGCATTACTCCAGTCCGAATATGCCCGGCCCGTGTTCCTCGGTGAGTTCGAGGATCCGACCGCCGCCGCGCGCAACGCAGGTCAAGGGATCGTCCGCAACCACCACGGGCAGGCCGGTTTCTTCCATGAGCAGCTTGTCGACATCGCGCAGCAGGGCGCCGCCGCCGGTGAGCACGATGCCGCGCTCGGCGACGTCGGCGCCGAGTTCGGGCGGCGTCTGTTCGAGCGCTTGTTTGACCGCGCCCACGATGCCTTGCAGAGGCTCCTGCAGCGCCTCCAATATCTCATTCGAGTTCAGCGTGAAGCTGCGCGGCACGCCTTCCGAGAGATTGCGGCCCTTGACGGAGATCTCCCGCACGGTCTGGCCCGGATAGGCCGAACCGATTTCCAGCTTGATGCGTTCGGCCGTGGCCTCGCCGATCAGGATGCCGTAGTTGCGGCGTACATAGTTGGTGATGGCTTCGTCGAATTTGTCGCCGCCGATGCGCACGCTCGCCGCGTAGACGATGCCGTTCAGTGAAATGACCGCGACTTCCGAGGTGCCGCCGCCGATGTCGAGCACCATCGAGCCGCGCGCCTCCTGGACCGGAAGTCCCGCGCCGACGGCCGCGGCCATGGGTTCGGGGACGATATCCACGCTGCGCGCACCGGCCCCCTCGGCTGATTCCTTGATGGCGCGCCGTTCCACCTGGGTCGAGCCGAAGGGCACGCACACCAGCACCCGCGGGCTCGGGCTCAAGAACCGGTTGCCGTGAACCTTCTTGATGAAGTACTGCAGCATTTTTTCCGTGTAGGTGAAATCCGCAATCACGCCGTCCTTCATCGGGCGAACCGCCGTGATATGGCCCGGGGTACGCCCCAGCATGTTTTTGGCCTCTACCCCGACCGCGACAATGATCTTGCCGCCTCGGGTGGGTTCATCCTGCACCGCGACGACCGACGGCTCGTTGAGAACAATGCCGCGCTCGCGAACGTAAATCAGCGTGTTGGCGGTACCAAGATCGATTGAGAGGTCATTGGAGAAATAACCTCTAAGGCGTTTGAACATGGGGTATTTTGCTTGGGAAAGGGAGTAAAAAAAGTTGCGCTAATGTAACAACCGAGACGACATTCAGCAAGGCAACGTGTATCATGATCCGGCTTATTTTGCGTGAGTTGCTGCGCAGTTTCGTCATCCCATGAGCCTGACCCGTCAAGACGTCGAAAAGATCGCGCACCTCGCGCGCCTGAATATCACTGAACAAGAGATGCCGGTCTACGTCACCAGCCTCTCCAGCATCGTCAATTTCGTCGATGACTTGTCGCGCGTGCAGACCGGCGCCGTCGAGCCCATGGCCCATCCGCTCGATGGGCAGCATCAGCGCCTGCGCGCGGACCTGGTGACGGAGACGGACAGCCGCGAGAAGTACCAGGCCAATGCACCGGCCGTGCAAGCCGGCTTGTACGTGGTGCCGCGAGTGATCGAGTAGGGCCCGCCTGACCGGTGAGGCCTGCTATTCTTAGGCGACGATGTTGCACAACCTATCCATCGGCGAGCTGGGCCGGCGCTTAAGTTCAGGGGAGATTTCGAGCGTCGAGCTCACCCGGCATTTCTTGGCCCGAATCGAGCGCCTCAATCCGGCCTTGAACGCCCTGATCACCCTCACGGCCGAGCAAGCGCTGGCCGAGGCGAAGTCCGCCGATGCCCGACGGCGCGCGGGTGAGAGCGGGCGGCTGCTCGGCATCCCCCTCATTCATAAAGACATTTTCTGCACGGATGGGGTGCGCACCAGCTGCGGTTCGCGCATGCTGGACAACTTCATCGCGCCCTACGATGCGACGGTGGTGACGCGGCTCAAGGCGGCCGGCGCCGTCATGCTGGGCAAGGCCAATATGGACGAGTTCGCCATGGGCTCCTCCAACGAAACGAGCTTTTACGGACCGGTCAAGAATCCCTGGGATACCAGCAAGGTCCCCGGCGGATCGTCCGGCGGGTCGGCGGCGGCGGCGGCGGCGCGTCTGGCCCCTTTCGCCACCGGCACCGATACGGGTGGCTCCATCCGTCAGCCCGCCGCATTGACGGGTGTGACCGGCGTCAAACCCACTTATGGGCGCGTGTCGCGCTACGGCATGATCGCCTTCGCGTCGAGCCTCGACCAAGCGGGCGTGATTGCCGGCAGCGCCGCGGACGCGGCGATTGTCCTACAAGCCATGGCCGGCTTCGATCCGAAGGATTCCACCAGCATCGATGCCCCCGTCCCCGATTATGAGGCCGCCTTGGAAGCGCCGCTGGCGGGCCTGAAGATCGGGCTGCTGCGCGAGTTTTTCGAGGGCTTGGAGGCGCGCAACGCGGCGCTGATACACGATGCGTTGAAGGTCTATCGAAGCCTCGGGGCTGAAACGGTGGAAGTCAGCCTGCCGCACCTGCCTCTTTCGGTGCCCACGTATTATGTGGTCGCGCCGGCCGAGTGCTCCTCCAATCTTTCGCGCTTCGACGGCGTGCGCTACGGGTATCGCTGCGCGAACCCCACGGATTTATTGGACCTCTACAAGCGCTCGCGAGGCGAGGGCTTCGGCGCCGAGGTCAAGCGCCGCATCATGACCGGGACCTACGTGCTGTCGGCCGGGTATTTCGATGCCTACTATTTGAAGGCGCAGAAAGTGCGCCGCCTGATCACCGACGATTTTCGCGCCGCATTCGCGCAAGTCGACCTGGTCATCGGACCCACGACGCCGACACCCGCCTTTTCCATCGGCGCGAAGGTCGACGACCCGGTCACCATGTACCTGAACGACATCTATACCATCGGCGCCAATCTGGCGGGGCTGCCCGGGTTGTCGGTGCCGTGCGGGTTCGTCGAGGGGTTGCCCATGGGTTTGCAGTTGATTGGACCGCATTTCTCGGAAAGCAAACTCCTGAATGCGGCGCATCGGTTCCAACAGGCGACCGAGTGGCACACTCGTTCGCCGCGCGGGTTCGAGTAATGACCGACTGGGAAGTTGTCATCGGGCTGGAAATACACGCGCAGCTCGCCACCAAGTCGAAGATCTTCTCGGGGGCGGCAACAGCGTATGGCGCACCCCCCAACACGCAGGCCAGCTTGGTCGATCTGGCCTATCCCGGGGTGCTGCCGGTGCTGAATGCGGAAGCGGTGCGAATGGCGGTCAAATTCGGCTTGAGTATCGGTGCCACGGTGGCGCGCCATTCGGTGTTCGCGCGCAAGAACTACTTTTATCCCGATTTGCCCAAAGGCTATCAAATCAGCCAGTACGAGCTGCCCGTGGTCAAGCAGGGCAGGCTCGACATCATGCTCGAAGACGGCGCGATCAAGAGCATCGGCATCACCCGCGCGCATCTGGAGGAGGATGCCGGGAAATCGCTGCATGAGGGCCTCGCCCACGCCACCGGCATCGACTTGAATCGCGCCGGCACGCCGCTGCTCGAAATCGTCTCCGAGCCCGACATGCGCTCTGGCAAGGAGGCGGTGGCGTACATGAAGAAGATCCACACCCTGGTGCGCTACCTCGAGATCTGCGACGGCAACATGCAGGAGGGATCGTTTCGCTGCGACGCGAACGTGTCGGTGCGCCCCCGGGGCCGCGAAAAATTCGGCACCCGCGCCGAGATCAAGAATTTGAATTCCTTTCGATTCGTCGAAAAGGCAATTCAATACGAAGTCGCGCGGCAGATCGAGCTGCTCGAAAGCGGCGGCACCGTGGTGCAGGAGACGCGACTGTACGATTCGGACAGGGACGAGACTCGTTCGATGCGCTCCAAGGAGGAGGCCAACGACTACCGCTATTTCCCGGATCCGGATCTGTTGCCGGTGAAGATCGACGAGTCATTCATCGACGCCGTACGCGCGACGCTGCCGGAACTGCCGGACGACAAGGCGGCGCGCTTCGCGCGGGATTTCGCGCTGTCCGCCTACGACGCCGGCGTCCTCTGCGCGAGCCGCGAACTCGGAGCGTATTTCGAGGCGGTGGTTGCGAAGCTGGGCGCGGCGCAGGCGAAGCTCGCCGCCAATTGGGTCATGGGGGAACTGTCGAGTGCGCTGAATCGCGACGGCGTGGAGATCGCAGCCGCGCGAGTGAACCCCTCCGCCCTGAGCGATCTGCTGCTGCGCATCGTCGATGACACCATTTCGGGCAAGATCGCCAAAGAGGTGTTCGAGGCGATGTGGTCCGAGGGCACATCCGCGGACGCCATCATCGAGGCCAAGGGCCTCAAGCAGATCACGGACTCCGTCGCCATCGAAGGGGTGATCGATGCCGTGATCGCCGCCAATCCCAAGCAGCTCGCCGATTACCGTGCCGGCAAGGAGAAACTATTCGGCTTTTTCGTCGGCCAGGTGATGAAGGCGACAGCAGGCAAGGCAAATCCGGCGCAGCTCAACGAATTGCTCAAGCTCAAGCTGGGTGGTGGCGTCTAGCATGCATGACCGGGACTGCCTGCATCGGTTCATGTTCGAGCAATACCCGATTCGCGGACACTTGGTGCACCTGGACGCCGCCTGGCGCGCATTGATGGAGCATCGCGAGTATCCGGCGGCGATCCGCGATACGCTGGGGGAAGCGGTCGCAGCCTCGCTGCTGTTGGCGGCGACAATCAAATTCGAGGGTGTTTTATCGCTGCAACTGCAGGGCGACGGGCCCGTGCACCTGTTGCTGGCGCAGTGCACCAGCGGTCTCGGCGTGCGCGGGCTGGCGCGCTACCGCGAGGGCGGCGCTGCGGGCGATGTTGCCCGCAACGGCGGCGGCAGGATCGTCGATTTGATCGGCAGCGGCAATCTCACCGTGAGCTTGGAAACCGACGAGGGATCGCAGCGTTATCAAGGAATCGTGCCCATCGCGGGCGAACGCCTGGCCGAATCGCTGCAGGTCTATTGTGAAAATTCGGAACAATTGCCGACACGGCTGTGGCTGCATGCCGACGCGTCCGGCGCCTCCGGGATGCTGCTGCAAAGGCTGCCGGGTGCGGATGACGTGGACGCCGCGGCCGTCGAGGACGCGTGGCGGCGCGTGCAGCTGATCGGCGAGACTCTCACGCCCGAAGAACTGCGCACGCTTACCGATGCGGAAATTCTGCACCGGCTGTTCAACGAAGACGATGTGCGCCTGTATGAACCGGCGCCGGTTTTTTTTCGCTGCCGGTGTTCGCGCGAACGGGTGAGCAGCATGCTGCAGGGCCTGGGGGAGGCGGAAACGCAAGCGGTGCTCGCGGAGCGGGGCGAAGTCGAAGTGCGCTGCGACTTCTGCAATCGCGCCTATGTGTTCGATGCGGTGGACATCGTGCAATTGTTCAACGCGGGTGTGGCGAGCCACAGTGGCAGCTCGCTGCACTGAGACGATTCCCTTGGTGGTGATCCTCGGGGGGGCGTTGCTGTGCGCGGCTCTTGCCGATGCGCCGTTCTATGCCAATACCTTCGAGAAGACGCCGTCGGCGGCGGCCCTGACTGACATCGGCCGGGCGCTGTTCTTCGACAAGTCCCTGTCCGCTTCGGGCGGAGCGGCCTGCGCGACCTGCCACGATCCCAAGCGGGCGTTCGGGCCGCCGAACGACTTGCCGGTGCAGCGCGCCGGCGGCGACGGGCGGCGCTTCGGCGCGCGCGCCGTGCCCTCCTTGATGTATGCGCAGAGCATTCCGCCGTTCAGCGAACATCATTTCGACGATGAGGGGGATGACGGTATCGATCAAGGCCCGGCGGGCGGCCGCACCTGGGACGGGCGTGCGCAGTCGGCGCATGATCAAGCGCGCCTCCCGCTGCTCTCGCCGTTCGAGATGGCCAATGCGAGCGCCGCGGCAGTGGTCGCAAGAGTGCGGCGCGCGGGCTACGCGGCGCGGTTTCGCGCCGTCTTCGGCGAAACCGTGTTCGACGACGCCGCCTTGGCGTTCAAGGCCGTGCTGATGGCGTTGGAGACTTATCAGCAAACCCCCGCGGCGTTCTATCCCTACAGCAGCAAGTACGACGCCTGGCTGCGGCATGAGGCGCGGCTGAGCGATGCGGAAATGCGCGGTCTCGCCGCCTTCGATGATCCGGCAAGGGGAAACTGCGCCCGCTGTCATCCGAGCGGCATGCGCAACGGCGCATTTCCGCAGTTCACCGATTTCGGCTACGCGGCGCTCGGCGTGCCGCGCAACTCGAGCATTCCCGCGAATGCGGATGGGCACTACCACGATCTGGGATTGTGCGGGCCGCTGCGCACCGACCTCGAGGACAAAAAAGAGTACTGCGGCCTGTTTCGAACGCCGACGCTGCGCAATGCGGCGACCCGGCGCGCGTTCTTCCACAATGGCGGAGTGCACCGCCTGGAAGACGCGGTGCGTTTTTATGCCGAGCGCGACACCCAACCGCAGAAGTGGTATCCGCGCGGGAGCGGCGGCATGACGCTGAAATTCGATGATTTGCCGCCGCAGTACCGGGGCAACGTGGAAACCCAAGCGCCCCTCGATCGCCACGCCGGCGATCGACCCGCGCTCACCGAGGCCGACATCGGGGACATCGTGGCGTTCTTGAACACGCTCACCGATGGCTACCGATAGCGGGCGCAATGGGACCAAGGTACCGCAATACCCGCGTCCGCGCCCACGCTAGTATCGAAGCGGCTGCTTCCGGAGGAGCTCGTTTTTGTTGCGCATGGGTCCCGTCAAGCCACGGTTACGCGCGGCGGCGTCAGTCATTGCGGCGCTCGGGGTTCTGTCGCGGCTGACGTTTCCGGTCCCGGCTGCGCATGGCGCCGAGCCGGGGGCGCCCGTCCCCGCGGGCCAGGGAGGCACTGCCCGAGCGCCGAGCGCCGGGGCGGCCGGCTCGATGGAGCCGGAGCCCGGCGCCGACAGCGAGGCTGAGGAAGCACCGAATTCCACGGAGCAGGGCCAAACCCACCTGACAGAGAGTTTCGAGCGCAGACCCATCGCGACATTGCTGCAGGAGTCGCGCTTCGTCGGCTTGCGCGACACCACGTTCAGCGTGTTGTTGCGTTCTTTCTATGATGACAAGGACAATTTCAATCACACGGAGAGTCAGGCCTGGACTCTGGGCGGACTGGCGGGCTTCAGGACCGGCTACTTCCTCGACTTCATCAGGTTTGGCGCAAGCGGCTATACCTCGCAGCGCCTCGATGCTCCGGTGGACAAGGATGGCACCCAGCTGCTGCAGCCCGGGCAGAAGCCCTACACCGTGGTGGGAGAGAGCTATGTGCAGCTGCGGTTGACCGATGAGATCTCGGCACTTGCGGGCCGCAAGGGATTGGACACGCCGTTCATCAATACCCAGGACTCGCTGATGACGCCGAACACTTTTCAGGCTTACGCCGTGCAAGGCGTGGTCGGCAGCATGGACGAGCAGTCGCTGCGCTTCGGCGCCGGCTATTTCGACAAGATGAAACCGCGAAATTCCCAGGACTTCGAGTCCATGGCCACCGCCGCGGGTGCGCCGGCCGGGGTAACGCGCGGCGTCGATGTCGCGGGCGCCAACTTCAAGACCGGCCAGCTTTCAATCGGCGCGATCGACTATTACAGCCCCGACATCATCAATATCGTCTATGGCGAAACCAAGTTCGTCATCCCGCTCGCCAATAAGGTGCGCCTGCAATTCGCCGGCCAATACACCCGCCAGAACAGCACGGGCGATGATCTCCTCACCGGCAAATCGTTTTCCACGGACCAGTACGGCTTCAAGGCCGAGATTGCCATCGGAACGGTGCTGCTGACTTCGGCACGCACCGTCACCGCCGTCGGCACGACGAACAGCGCGGGCAGCGGCACCAACGTTCGCAGCCCCTGGGGCGGCTATCCGGGCTACACGGCGGTGCAGGTCGAAAACTTCTTCCGCGCGGGAGAAGACGCGACGATGCTGCGCGCCGCGTACAACTTTCCGAGAGCGACGGGCTTGAGCGTGTACGGATTGTGGGTGCATGGCTCAACGCCGCAAGTCGCGAGACAGTACGCCCAGACCGAATACGACCTCAACCTGCAATGGATCCCGCGGATCGCCGCCTTGAAAGGACTCAATTTTCGCATGCGCTACGGACACGTCTCGCAGGAGGGTCCCGCCAACCAGCACGAGAACGATCTGCGGTTGATCCTCAACTACGTGCTTCGTTGATTAACTTTTGTCCAACGGCGGGTTGCCGCCGGTGAAGTCCAGGCGCGCCTGCGCGAGCCGGTATTTGTGCTCGGCGCGCCAGCGGCGCCAGTCGCGCAGACCGCTGATCACATAGACCAGCTTGAACAGCTTGAGGCGCCACAGCACCTGCGGCGAGTCGAACAGGTCGCCGGCGAGCATCGAGATCACGCCCTGCTCCAGCCGCCAGGTATTGCGCGGCCGGCGGAACATCTGCCGCATCACCGGGCCGTTGAAGCGGTAGATGAAGAAGGCAAATCGCGCCATGCCGGCGCGCTGGCGCTTCTCCAGCTTGCGCAGCAGGGCCCGCTCGCGCGCCGGTTCGCGCAGCGCAATGTCCACCGCCGCCGCGGCCTGCTCCGCGCCGGTCATCGCCAGGTACACCCCGGAGGAGAACACCGGATCGAGAAACGCGAAGGCATCGCCGATGAGCACCCAGCCCGCGCCGCCCATCCGCGTCGAGTCGTAGGAATAGTTGCCGGTGACATGCACCTGGTTGCCGATCAAATCGGCGCGTTCGACGCGCCGCCACAGCGCCGGGCTGCCCTTAAGCGTGTCGAGCAGGAACCCCTGCGTGCGGCCCTTGCGCTGCTTGAGATATTCGGGCCGGCACACCGCGCCGACGCTCATCACATCGCCGGGCAGCGGGATCATCCACATCCAGCCATGCTCGAAGCCGTAGATGCTGATGTTGCCCGCGTCTTCGCCGGCGCGCCGTTCGGCACCGCGAAAGTGGCCGAAAATCGCCGCGCTTTGATGCCCGCGGTCCTTGCGCCGCAGTTTCTTCCTCGCGGACAGAAATGCGTCGCGGCCGCTGGCATCGATCACGTAGCGCGATCGAATACAATAGCCGCCCCCGTCATCGGTGCGCACATCGAGCCTAAAATCGCGCGCGCCGTGCTGTTCCATCGCCGTCACTTCATGGCCCTCGCGCGCATCGGCACCGCATTCGCGGGCATGCTGGTAGAGCATCTGGTCGAAGTCCTGGCGCCACACCTGATAGGCATGCGGCGGACTGGTGCCGATCGCGCGGGAGAACGCAAAGGTGTTGTAGCCGCGCGGGTTGTCCGCCTCGAAATCCGCGCCCGCCTTGAACACGCCCAGCGCACGCACCTTGTCGAGCACCCCCAAGCGCTCGAACAACGGAAGATTCATGGGCAGCAGCGATTCGCCGATGTGAAAGCGCGGGTGATGCGCCTTCTCCAGGGCGATGACCTTGTGGCCGCGCCGCGCCAGCAATGCCGCGGCGGTGCTGCCGGCCGGGCCGCCGCCGATCACCACCACGTCGCACAATTCGGTCGTCGTTTCCACCGCGCGGCCCCTCAAGCCCTCAGGTCATTTCTGGTCGGAATAAATCTTCACCAGGCGGTACAGAAAATCGCGGCAGTCGAGCAGCGACTGCACGCTGATGTATTCGTTGAGGCCGTGAATGTGGCCGAGATCGGGGCCGGCGAACAGCGGCTCGATGCCATAGGTCGCGATGCCCGCGGCGTTCAGGAACTCGCCGTCGGTCGCGCCGGGCTGCAGGATGGGTAAAACCGGCACGCCGGGAAAGAATTCGGCCGCCAGCTTCTCGAACGGAGCCAATATTTGCGGCGTCAACGGCGGCGGCGGCGAGCTCGGCCCGCGAACCTCCAGCGTCGTGACCTTCACCGCCGGGTCGGCAACAAGATCCTCGAGCTTGCGCCGCACGGCCTCCGCGGCGACTCCCGGGAAAATGCGGCAGTTGATATTGGCCCGGGCACGCTGGGGCAGCGCATTGGTCGCATGGCCCGCGTCGAGCATGGTCGCGACGCAGGTGGTGCGCAGGGTGGCGTTCCAACTCGCATCCTTGGCGGAAACCAGTGCGATGGCCGCGGCGTCGTTCGGGTCCTTCACCAGCGCACGCATGGCCTGCGCCACGTCGGATTTGCCCTTGGCGGCCTGGATCTGCGCCATACCGGTAAAATACGCCCGGTTGGCGTCGGTGAACTGGGCCGGGAAATCGTAGCCCTCGATGCGCGTCAAAGCCGCGGCCAGGCGATATATCGCATTGTCCTTGACGGGCCGCGAGCTGTGTCCGCCGGCATTGGTTACTTCGAGCCGGAAGTTCTGCGCCGTCTTCTCGCCCGCCTGTATTTCCAAGGCCACTTTGCGGCCTTCCGCATCCAGTTCGCCGAAGGCACCCTCGTTGAGGGCGAAGGCGGCGTCGATCAGATCACGCTGATTTTCAGTGAGCCATTGCGCGCCGTTGAAGGCGCCGGCCGTCTCCTCGCCGCAGGTGAGAGCGAGTTTGATGGTGCGCCGTGGCCGGAAATTTTCGTGTTTGTAGCGAATCAGGGTGTCCACCCAGATCGCCGCTTCGGCCTTGTCGTCGATGGCGCCGCGCGCATACAAGGCACCGTTCTCCTCGACCAGGGTGAACGGATCGCGTGTCCAGTCCTCGCGCTTTGCCTCGACCACATCGATATGGGCGAGCAACAAGATGGCCTTGAGCTTGGGGTCACGACCGGCATAGAAAGCCACCAAGCCGCCTTCCTTGGGGTGGCCCGGCGCCGCAAAGGGGTGCAGATCGGCGTCGGCGAATCCGGCCGCTTTCAGGCGAGCGGCCATACGCTCCGCGGCGAGCGTGCAGCTGCCGCTCGACAGGGTGGTGTTGGTTTCGATGAGCTCCTTGTAAAGCTCGCGAAAGTGCATCTCGCCGGCCGCGTCCTCGGCGCCAGCGTGCGGTGCGGCAGTCAGGAAAGCGACGGCGGCGACAGCGGTCAGGGTCTTGTGCATGGGGCATGGATCCTTGTCATATTGTGATTTTCTCGGCTTCGCGGCCGGCAGTCTACCCTGGGATGGATGGGTACGGTTATGATGCTGGATTACCCGCATCGATACTAAGAACTCCAGTGCGAGCGAGCCCACCGAGATGAAGGCATTCACCATGCGTCTTGCAATCATGGCGGCGATGATCGGCGTGGCCGCATCGAGCCACGGCACGCAGGCCGCCGTCACGAAGCGTAGTACCTCCTTTGCGATCAGCTTTCCCGCCGCGCAGAGCGGCGTTGCGCTCGATGGCCGGCTGATTCTCTTGCTGAGCCGGGACTTGGGCCGCGAACCGCGCACTCATGTGGAGCCCAACGAGCCTCTCGCAAGCCCTTATATTTTCGG